>WBZS01000288.1_pt1 | contig 79059 bp, 72 predicted proteins | sample 5204201 | NCBI WGS metagenome assembly WBZS01 (sample SAMN12344357, study PRJNA552823) | activated sludge metagenome | biome: Activated sludge suspended growth; feature: Nitrification reactor; material: Wastewater; isolation source: activated sludge from nitrification reactor of wastewater...
GCGCAGGTCGTTCGAAAGAGGCTTCGTCATGCGGGCTGGCCTCCTCCGCCAGCCCCAAGCATGAATCACTGTTCGCGCCCGAAGGGAATCCCCCCTCCGATTCCGTCCGATAGGAAAATGCTCTAGAGCGGATGCGGCGCGCAGGCCGCGAGCTTCAGCACGCTTTCCGTCATGGCCTTGAACGGCGCGCCGCGATCGGGCGCCCGGACCACCGCGAGGCCCTGCCGTGACGCCACCGGCAGCGTGGCGATGCGCTCCGCCGGGACGCCGCGCGCTTCCGGCGTCAGGCCCATGAAGCGCTCGTCCGTGGTGACGAGCAGGATCGACAGATCCGAGCGCTGTCCCTGGGTTCCGGTCGCAACGTAGATATTGTCCCCCTGGGGCGTGTACAGCGCCAGCGACCAGCCGACGTCGGGCAGCGTGGCGCTGACCGAGACCGGCCCCTTGCCCATGTCGAAGCGGCAGATGGCATAGCGGAAATCCGCCGACAGGTAGGGCAGCGGCTGGCGGTCCGGGGCCAGCGGCTGGAAGACGACCATGGTGTTGGCATTCGGCAGATGCTTGCGCAGCAGCATGAACGCCGAGCCGTTGGTCAGTGACGGCGCGGCGAGAGTGGCCAGGATGTGCAGGATGCCGACCGACAGCAGCGCCGCCGCGACGACGCGCCACTTGATGAAGCGCAGCGGGTTGGGAAGGCTCATCGGCACTGCACCTTGCGGATCGACGGCAGCACCTGGGCGTCGGGCTTCTGCAAAGCCGCCAGCAGGGCCGCCTTGCTGTCGAGCAGCGTCAGCATGACCGCGATGCGCCCGGCGCCACCTGTCGGCAGCCAGTTGCCGGGGCGGGCATCGCGGGCCAGCGTCACCATGAAGCTGCCGTCGGGGGACAGCGCGAGCGTCTCGCTGGTGAAGGTGTAGCGTTGCGCCGGATTGGAGATCAGTCGGCCGCGATCATCGAACACCGAGATGCTCCACCAGGCGGCCTGCATGTCGCGGCCCTCGATGACGTATTCGCACGACGAGTGCATGCGCTGGCCGTCGCCGTCGATCTGCGCCAGGTAGCTGCGCGAGACTTCGCCGCTCAGCGGCAGCGCGCCGTTGCGGGCGAAATGGGCGCGGGTATAGGGGTCGGCGTCGGTGCGGGCGGCCGCCGTCCACGAGCGCCAGGGGCCGTGGGCCTGTGTGGTCAGCGGCGAGCCGGCCTCCACCATGTACCAGCTGGTGCCCAGGCCGCCGATCAGCACGATGCCGAGGAACAACGCGATATCGGCGAGGCGTCCGAAGATGCCCAGCAGGCGTTGGCGAAGAAGATGCAGGGTGAAGCGCATGCGGGGTGTCTCGCGCTCCTGTCTAGCGGGCGGCGGGCGGGCTGGCCGCGCCCGCGTCCGCCCGCTTGCCCGCTTCGGCACGGTTGCCTTCGCCGGCCTCGGCGCGTTTGCCGTCCGACCTGGCCGCCGGCTTGGGTTCCGGCTTGGCGCCGCCGCCGGCATCCGGTTTGGCGGCATCCGGACGGCTGGCCGCAGCGGGACCAGAGGCCGGCTGCGGACCGGTGGGCTGCGTCGCCGACGGCGCGATGGCCGGTTGCACCGAAGGCTGCGGCTCCGGCAGGTTGGCGGCCTTGCGCATGGCGACCGCGACCTTCTTCAGCGCCTCCCGTGTCTGTTCCGGCATCAGGCTCTGCGACTTGCGCTGCCCCGCCATGCCGTTCGCGCCGGCTGACGTTGCGAGGTCCTGCTGCGTCGGATCGTTGCGCTTCTCGGCGGCGAGCCGCGCCGCCTCCTCGGCCTGCCGCGGATGCGTGGGCAGGCCGGGGATGGTCGGGAAATTCATGTCGGTGTGGATCAGAGCCATCAGCGAGTGCCAGGCCGGGGCGGGCACCTGGCCACCCGTGACCTGATGCATCGGCCGATTGTCGTCGTTGCCGAGCCAAACGCTGGCCACATAGCGCCCGGTGAAGCCGACGAACCAGGCGTCCTTGTAGCTGGAGGTCGTGCCGGTCTTGCCGGCAGCATGCGTGAAGTCGAGTGCCGCCGACTTGGCCGTGCCTTCGGTGACGACGAGCTGCATCATCTGGTTCATCTGCTCGACGACCTTGCGCGTCACGATCTGCGGCGCCTCCGCCTCGTCGCGCTCGCGGCTGTAGACCAGTTCGCCCTTGGAGTTGACGAGTTCCAGGATGCCGTAGGGGCGCGCCTGCCGGCCGCCATTGGCGAAGGTGGCGAAGCCGCCCGTGTGCTCGAGCGGCGAGATGCCGTAGTCGCCGAGCGCCATCGAGCACGAGGGCTTGATGCCCCTGATGCCGAGGCGGCGGGTCATTTCGACCACCTTCTGGCGGCCGACCTTGAGCGACAGATAGACGGCGACAGTATTGAGCGAGCGGGCGAGCGCATCTCCGAGCTGCACGCTGCTGCCCGAGCCGCCGCCGCCGTTGTAGTTCTTCGGGCTCCAGTTGCCGCAGGTCGGCGCCGAATCCGAGACGCTGGAGCGCGACGTGAAGCCGTTCTCCAGCGCCGTCGCGTAGACGTAGGGCTTGAACGAGGAGCCCGGCTGGCGCTTGGCGTGCGTGGCACGGTTGAACTGGCTTTCACCGTAGTCCGGCCCGCCCACGATGGCCCGCACGGCGCCATCCGTCTCGGTGACGACGATGGAGCCGGAATTGATGCGCAGCGACTTGCCGTGCTGGCGCAGCGTCGAGGACAGCACCTCGTCGGCGGACTTCTGCACGCCCTGATCGATGGTCGTGCGCGCCGTGAGCACGAACTGGTTCTTGCCCTCGGCGAGGCGCTGCACCTCCTCGAAGGCCCAGTCGAGATACCAATCGGGGCTGTAGGTGGTGCGTGTCTCGACCACCTTGGCCGGATGCAGGCGCGCCGCATGCACCTGGCCGGGCGAGTAGAAGCCCCACTTGACCACGTTGTCGAGAACGTCGCTGGCGCGGGCGCGGGCGGACGGCAGGTTGACCAGCGGCGAGTATTTGGTGGGGGCCTTGAAGAGGCCGGCCAGCATGGCCGACTCGGCGAGATTGATCTCGCGCACCGACTTGCCGAAATAGAGCTGCGCCGCCGCCTCGACGCCGAAGGCGCCGCCGCCCATGTAGGCGCGGTCGAAGTACATCTTCATGATGTCGCGCTTGGAAAAGCGCGATTCCAGCAGGAAGGCGAGGAACACCTCCTTGATCTTGCGCTGCAGCGAGCGCTCGAAGGAGAGGAACAGGTTCTTGGCCAGCTGCTGCGTCAGGGTCGAGCCGCCCTGCACGGTCTCGCCAGCGTTGATGTTGGTGGCGAGGGCGCGGGCCGTGCCGATGAAGTCCACGCCGAAGTGCTCGAAGAAGCGCCGGTCCTCGGTCGCCAACGTGGCGTTGATGAGCGTCTCGGGGATTTCCTCCAGCGGAATCGAATCGTTGTGCAGGATGCCGCGCTTGCCGATCTCCTCGCCGTTCTTGTCGAGGAACTTGACCGAGAACTTGCCGGTCAGGAACTTGTTCTCGTCGAATTCGAGCAGAGCCGGCAGGGCGAGCACGTAGAGCACGACGAGGCCGCCGGCGCCGAGCGTCAGCGCCTCACAGGCCGCCTCGTTGGCCAGCCTCTTCCAGCCGACCAGGCGGAAACGCGCGAAGAAGCTGGAGCCGGCGTTCCAGGCGTCCTTGAGGCGTCCCCAGGTTTCCGCGACGGTCGAGTCGAGCTTGGAATCCACGCCCATCCAATTGATGAGCTTGTCGCGGCCACCCTGCTTGAAGAACCAGTCGTGCAAAGTCGTCGAGCCCTGTGCGTGCGGCCGTTCCAGCGCCGCGATTGATCGAGTGCCGCCGTCCCTGGTGTCGCGGCTGACGTTCCGCGCGACCCACTCGCGAGGGCGCCACGCCTCCCCGCGACGATTTCGCTTGAGCCGGCGCGCCGATGCGTCCAGAGAATCGCCTCGCGTGTGGCCCCAATGTGGCTGTGTACCACCGAAACACGGGCGAGCGCGAGCGTGCGCTTGGACCGCGGAGGTGGTGCTCCGCACGCGTTCCCTAGTACCGCACTCCGACGTTTGCGCGAAAGGCATCCAGGAGATGAGCCAAAGGACCGGCAGGCAAGGCACGGGCGGTCGAGCTTCCCCCGGCGCGGCTCGGACGGCGCATCTGCCGGTGCCGGGGGCCGCGGAAGAGGAGGCGCCGCCCCCGTTCTGGCGCACCAAGGCCATCGAGGACATGACGGCGGCCGAATGGGAGAGCCTGTGCGACGGCTGCGCCCGCTGCTGCCTCATCAAGCTGCAGGACGACGACACCGGCGAAATCCATCTGACGCGGCTGTCCTGCGCCATGCTCGACGGCTCGAGCTGCCGCTGCTCCGACTACGCCAACCGGCATGTCAAAATGCCCGATTGCGTCACCATCGATGCCGAGAAGGTGCGGACCCTGTCCTGGCTGCCGACGAGCTGCGCCTACCGGCGGCTCGCCGAGGGACGCGATCTCGCGTGGTGGCATCCCCTGGTCTCCGGGGTGCCCGACACGGTGCACGAGGCCGGCATCTCGGTGCGCGGCTGGTCGCGCAGCGAGGCGAGCATCAAGCCGTCCGCCATCCATCGCTACATCATCGCCGGCTTCGACAAGGATTGAGTGCAGAATCCGCTGTCGGAGCGTCCGCGCGCTGGGCGCGTTGACGGACTGTTAACGATTCCGATGCATTATCCAGCCCAAGGGTTGCCACAAGCGGCCCGTCAGCTGGTCTCACGGCCTCTCGCCCCGAAAAAGCACGGCCCCGCCTGCGCTCCCGCGTGCCAAGCGCGGTCTCGCAGTCGGGGCCTGTTGGCGTTGGGGTGCGCACGGGGGCGGGCGTTCTCCCGCGCGTGTCTGCACGTTGGCGGGGGCTGGTTGCGGTGGCGAGATCAGGCCGGAGTGGGCTTTCCGTCGGCCAGATCCTCCAGGGCCGAGCGGACATGGGCGGTGAGGCGGCGGTAGCCCTCGTCGCTGAAGTGGATGTCGTCGTCGCGGTAGGCGCGGGGGCCGGATGTCAGCACCGCTTCGGCAGAGATCGTCTTGGTCGGCCGGTTCGACCGCAGCAGGGCATTGGCGGCCTTGCGATCGGTGGCGCGGAAGCCGAAGCCGGGGCCGCACGGTGGTAGTTCCAGCACGGCGACGCAGGCGGCGGGCGCCAGGTCCTGAGCGCGCGCGGCGACCGTGGCGAGGCCGGCCGCGATCCCGGCCGGCGTGTCGTCGGCGCCGAGGTTGTTGGTGCCGAGCACGACGAGCACGAAGCGCGCCTCAATCGGCTTGCCGGCCGCCGCCATTTCCTCCAGGCGCCAGAGCGTGTGCTGCGTCTTGTCGGCCAGCACGCCGGCATTGTAGACGCGCCACGGCTTCCACAGGTCCTCGGGCCAGTAGTGGGCGTGCGAGTCGCCGAGCAGGAGCAGGTCGACGGCCCTGGTCGGTCGCGCGGCCAGGATGTCCAGGTGGCGCTGCCAGGCGTGGCGCATCGGTGGCGGGGCGGGCGTCAGCGTCACGCGCTGGTCGAGCGGCAGATCGGAAACGTCGCCGCTGCGCGCGCCGATCGCGCCTCTGATCGGCGATAGCTTGCTTCGTCCGGCCGACAGGGCGCGTTGCGCCAGATCGCGGATGCGGTCGCGCGCGCTGTCGGGCTTTGGCGCGGCCATACCGGGGCGCGGCTTGAAGTAGCCGAGCACGCTTTCCGACATCAGCCGCCGGCGCAGGTGCTTGAGGCGCGGCCGGTAGTTCTCTGCCGCCTGCTCCGACGCCATCAGGGCCTTCATCTGGGTCAGCGCTCCGGCGATGTCGCCGGCCTGCTCCAGCGTCTCGCTATAGCGGTAGATGAGCACCGGGTTGTTGGGTGCCGAGGCGATCGCAGCCCTGTGCTGCTCGCAGGCTTCCTCGAAATGCCCGTGCCGGGTGAGGACCTGGGCCAGATGGCTTCGGGTGAGGGCGCTGCCCGGCATCAGATCGAGGGCGCGATGGGCGAAGCGGATGGCGCGATCGGCGCTCCGTCCGCGCGAGGACAATTCGCGGAAATAGTGCGGAGACCGCACGCGTGCCGCCTTGGTGCCGGCGATGAAAGCGGTGCGGTCGAACCGGCCGTGCAAAATGTCCTCGATGGCGGACTTCAGCAACCGCGTATCGTTGAGGAAGCCGCTGCACGGATGACCGCTGTAGGCCAGGCCGACACGGTCGATGCTCGTGCGCTGCTCGAACATGTCCACATGCCGGCGATCGGTGTCGATCGGGTCGTAGAACACCACCGCATGCGGCGCCCAGGCCGCGTATTCGGGATCGTCGAGCACGAAGCGGATGCGCTGGCTGTCGTAGGCCCAGCGAACCTCCCAGGGGGCGATGGCCGGGTTGATGGAATACTGCGGCGAGATGGCGATGGCGGCACTGGCGCCGAAGGCGCCGGCGAAGCGGATGGCGGCAAAGCCACCCATGCTCGACCCGTAGGCGAAAACCTTGTCATAGCCGGCAACTGCCTGCTTGATGGCCGCCAGCGCCTCCGGCAGCTCGGCATAATGGTACCAGTCGTTCTCGATCGCCTGAACGTGGATGCCGTCGACGCCCAGCGAGGCGAGGAACTCCTCGGCGAAGGCCGGACGGGGAAGGGCGCGGATATCGGAGTACGAGTCGAACGTCACCACACAGACGCCGCCTTTGCGGTCCTGGCGGGCGCGAACGACAATGCGGGGAGAGCGGAACAGCTCGGGGCTCTGCGTGCTCATGCCTGACTACGGACGTGCCTGACTACGGACGTGGTTGACCGGATCGGCCGGCCCCGGATCGGCCATCCCCCGATCGGCCATCCCCCGATCGGAATGCCGCGCGGGCCTCGGCCCGTTGTCGTGACGGCCGGTGGGATGAGGACCTCCGATGCAAAGCAGCCACGGAACTAGCACAGGGCGCGCATACTGGAACAGGTGTCGGAAGGTACGCAATGCGCCCTAAGGTCTGAGCGGTAGCACGGGGCCTTGGACCATCCCGAAGTCCAGCCGCAGCAGGTGGCGATTGCTCCCGCATGAAGAGCCAGCGCCATGTTGGTCATGCCTGGCGATGCCCCCTCGCAATCGGCCCCCCAGGCAGCCGGTCGCTTGGCGGAAATGCGGAAATAACGAATGATTACCGTTCGCTGCCGCCTCCGACTTGGAATACCGCAGCCGCCGATCCATATAGACGACCGAAGCCTGATTTGAGCCGCTGGCGGTAAAGTGCAGCCACAACGGCGGCGAGTGGCGCACCGGCCGTGCGCGGATCTTAATCGAGGGTCGATTGGTCCATGAAAGTCAACCATTTGCGCTCACAGCATAAAAAGGCCTCCACGCGCGGCCTGGGCGCCGCGGCCCTCGTCGCCATCATGGCGCTGGGCGTAGCTGGCCACGCGGATGCGCGCCCCGGCAAGGGCTTCAGCTTCGGCAGCCGCGGCTCCAAGACCTACACGGCGCCGCCCTCCACGGCGACGGCGCCGGGCACGGCCGCACCCATGCAGAAGTCCATGACACAGCCGGGCCAGCCGTCGGCGGCGGCGGCCAAGCCCACCATCGGCGCCGCGCAGGCCGCGCCCGCGCGTCCCAGCATGATGCGCAACCTGCTGCTCGGCGGCCTCATCGGCGCCGGTCTCGCCTCCGTCTTCGGGGCCGGCGCCTTCGCGTCCGTGCTCGGCTTCCTGCTGCAGACGCTGCTCATCGGTGGTGCCATCTGGCTCGCCGTGCAGTTCTTCCGCAGCCGGTCGCAGCCGGCGATGGCCGGGCGTGGCGCGGCGGCCTCGCATGCCGCGCCCAATGCCGGCCGGATGGGCGCGGCCTTGCGCACCAGCGCCGATGCATCGGCCAATGGTGGGGCCAATGGTGGTGCGGGCGCGGGCAGTGCCGCGCGCGGCTCGGCGGCATCGGCCGCGGTCGGCCAGCTGACGGTCGGTCCTGGTGATTTCGACGCCTTCGAGCGCCTGCTCGGCGAGGTGCAGACCGCCTACGGCCGCGAGGACATGAAGGCCCTGGAGACGCGCCTCACGCCCGAGATGCTGTCCTACTTCGCCGACGAGCTGGAGACCAACAAGCGCAACGGTGTCGTCAACCGCATCTCCGGCATCAAGCTGCTGCAGGGCGACCTGTCGGAAGCATGGCGCGAGGCCGGCGCCGACTACGCCACCGTCGCCATGCGCTACGCCATCACCGACCAGATGTTGGACCGCGCCAGCGGCCGCGTCGTCGAGGGCCGCGCGTCTCCCGAGGAAGTCACCGAGGTGTGGACCTTCACGCGCCGCAGCGGCGCCGATGCCAACGGCTGGGAGCTGAGCGCCATCCAGCAGACCTGATCCGGCTCCGCATCAAGCCGAGATCGCACGAGCCGACGCGTCGTCCCTCAACCCGGGGCGGCGCGTTCTGCTTTTTTGGCGGGTGGTCGAGCCGATCGAGGCGCCGTCAGGCCGCCGCGAGGGCGCGATGGCGCTCGAGGAAGGCGCGCTGGGCGTGGTCGGCGGCGACCGGCGTGAGAGCGCCGAGTTCGGCCGCCAGCGCCGATGAGATACCCTCGGGGCGGCCGAAGAAATCGCGCGCCTCGCCTTCCGAGAAGCCGGCGAGCCGCGTCGCCTCGAAATAGGCGGCGATGCGGTCGGCGTCCTTGATGGCCGCCGCGACGTCGTCGGGCAGGCGGGGCGGCAGGGCGAAGGCGGCGTGGATCGCTTCCAGCAGGCGCAGCTCGAACGCCTTGTAGTCGAGCCCGATCGCCGTCTTGAACGGGCTGATGAGGTCGCCGATGACGTACTCGGCCGCGTCGTGCAGCAGCGCCGCCAGCCGCCATGGGTTCGCCCAGCCGGGATTGCGGTCGAAGGCGATGTCCTCGACGATCAGCGCGTGCTGGGCCACCGAGAAGGCGTGCGCGCCGAGCGTCTGGCCGTTCCAGCGCGCGACGCGGGCAAGGCCGTGGGCGATGTCCTCGATGGCGATGTCGGCCGGCGCGGGCGCCAGCAGATCGAGGCGGCGACCGGACAGCATGCGCTGCCAGGCGCGCGCGGGGCGCGGCGGATCGGCGGTCGCGAGCGGCGCCATCTGCGGCGGCTGGCGGGGAGGTGCGGCATTCGTCATGGCCGCATCAGTTGCCGTGCCGGCCCCACGCCGTCAACCGGTCACCGTGCTCGGTCAACCGCCAAGATCGAGCCGCCTGCCCATTCGAGCAAGAGCCCGTTCCCGCAGACGATGTCGTCATTGATGAGGGGGCTTCTGCTGTGTTCAAAGGGGTGGATCGTGATCCGATCGCTGCTCGCCTGCACAACGAACCAGTAGTCCGCGCTATTGTAGGCGGACGTGAACGCCACGTCTCTGGGGCCGAATATGTTTCTGGCTTCCCCGGTTGGTGCCACAGTGCCACTCGGGAAGACGCAGTGTCTGCCGTTGCCGAGCACCTGCGTCAATGAGATCGGACGCCGTGTGCTGATCGCATCCTCGATGCGCGAACGAGAGGTGTCGCCCGTCGCCTGCAAGCCAATGCCCACGGCAACCGCAGCAGCGATTGTCAGCAATATCGTTATCGGCAATCGAGCTTGATGCACGGGTCCGCCTGCTGAGTAGCATCGGAGTTTTAGAAACGGCGCGCCGCTATCCGCTGCAGCTCGGCGCAGGCGGCGTGGCGGTGGCAGCCGGCGAGGTGGTCGTTGACCATGCCGGTCGACTGCATGAAGGCGTAGATCGTGGTCGGGCCGACGAAGCGGAAGCCGGCGCCCTTCAGGGCCTTGGAGACACGCTTGGAGGCGTCGGTGCTGGCCGGCACGTCAGCATGGGCGTGCCGCACGGGCGAGGGCGGCAGCGGCCCGGCGGCGGCGCGGATGAAGGCGCCGAGCGTCTCGCCGCGCGCCGTCAGCGCCAGATAGGCGCGGGCATTGTCGAGGGTGGCTTCGATCTTCAAGCGGTTGCGCACGATGCCGGCATCTCCCATCAGGCGCGCCATGTCGGCTTCGTCGAAGGCGGCGATGCGCGCGGCATCGAAGCCGGCGAAGGCGCGGCGGAAGTTGTCGCGCTTGCGCAGGATCGTCAGCCACGACAGGCCGGACTGGAAGCCCTCCAGCACCAGCTTCTCGAACAGCCGGCGATCATCGCCGAGCGGCACGCCCCATTCCTCGTCGTGGTAGCGCGCGTACTCGGGGTCGGCGATGCCCGGCCACGGACAGCGCACGGGGGCCAGCGACACGGGGGCCAGCGACACGGGGTGCGGCGGCGGGGCTGCGGCCATCACGAGCGGCCGGCGGCCGGCGCGCCCTGGTTCCACGGCATGCGCGCGATCACCATCGCCATGGCGCAGGAGCCGGTGGCGCCGGCGAACACGAGGCCGGCGCCGAACGCGGCGGGGACCAGGAACCACAGCGGCGAGACGAAGGCGCCGAGCAGGGTGCCGGCGAGCACGCAGAGGCCGATGGTGATCTGCGTCTGGCGCATGATGTCGAGCGGCGGGGCGGACGCGGCGGCTCCAGCGGAGGCGCCGGCGGCTTCGACCGGCAGCCCGGCCGCGCGCCAGCTGTCGATGCCGCCATCCAGGATGTAGGCGGTGCAGTCGGCCTTGCCGGCCAGGGCCGCCGCGTTGGCGGCCGTGCGCATGCCGCTCCGGCAGAAGAATACGACCTTGTCGGCGCCGTTGGTCTCCAGCGCCGCCGAGCGCAGTTGCGACAGCGGCAGGTGCGCCGAGCCCGGGATGCTGGCGGCGGCCCGTTCGCCGGCCTCGCGGATGTCGACCATGACGGCGCCGGCGTCGATCAGCTTCTTGGCCTCGGCGGGCGAGATGTGGGACAGGGCCATGCGCGTTCCTTTCGTGTGTGCGGGGCGTGTTGTGCGGGCGGCACGGGCCCGTCCGCACCGATATCAGGTGGTGCCAGCCAGACCGCCAGACCGCCGGACAGCCACAGCCGGACAGCCGGATCAGCGGTCGGCTTCGATCTTGCTGCCGGGGAGGGATGGGGCCGTGCCCGGGCTGTCGGCGCTGCAGAACACGCCTTCCAGCGCCGCCAGCAGCTTCGTCACCCGTCCGTCGATGATGCGGTAATGGATGGTCTGTGCCTCGCGCCGTGTACCGACCAGGTTCTCGGCCCGCATCAGCGCCAGATGCTGCGACAGGGCCGACTGGCTCAAGCCGACGTCCTGCGCCAGAGCGCCGACCGTGCGCTCGCCGGCCTGCATCAGCTTGCACAGGATGATGAGCCGCCGGCTGTTGGCCAGCAGCGCCAGAATGGCGGCCGTTTCCTCCGCCCGCGCCTCGAGGTCGGCGTTGCGGTTCTGGTGCTGGTCGCGCGCTGGGCGGGTCTTCAGGGTCATCGCTTCGATGTGTCGTGCTTCGCTCTGCGGCCTCGGAGGCGGTGCGGTTTCACGCCGCGCGTCCCGGGGGCGAGGTCGGGGTTGATTAAATTAGATGCCACTAATACATGGAGGCGCGAGGCGGCGAAGTCAACCACGGCCGTCTCCCCAGCAACGGCAGCGCAGGGCACGGTCCAAACCGGCCGCCAAGGTCGCTGCAACCAGGAGAGCCAGATGTTCAACGACTGGGCCGAGCACGCCAAGAACCTGTCGGCGCCGCTCAAGGATCTGCGCGGCGGCACGGCGGACGTCATGAAGGGGTTCTCGGCCATCGCCCAGGCGGCGCTGAAGCCCGGCGTCCTCGATACCAAGACGAAGGAGCTCATCGCGATCGCCATCGGCGTCGCGACGCGCTGCGACGACTGCATCGCCTTCCACGTCAAGGCGGCGATCCAGCACGGCGCCACGCGGGAGGAAATCATGGAGACGCTGGGCATGGCGATCTACATGGGGGCGGGGCCATCGGTGATGTATGCCGCGCACGCCGCCGAGGCCGCGGGCCAGTTCGCCGCCGCAGCCGAACCCGCCAAGGCGTCGTAGTTCTGGATCAAACATTCGATTTCCCGGGCGAAGGTCGGCAATTGTTTGTGAGTCCAGAACACGAACAAGAAGTTGGCTAGTGTTCCGGGCCGACATGCAAGGTGCCCGGCAGGGTACCGGATGTCGGTGTCGGAGCACCAGGCGGCGGGGCCGGCGCGCGGGCGTTGCCGACGCGGCCGCCTGTCTCGGCGTCGGCGTCCGTTGGGGGGTGCCCGCGGCCGCCATATGCCGGGTTCGGAGGGCTGCTGCAAGTCGTTGCTTGCCGGCACAACGGAGCGTAAGCTCCCTGTTGAGCCCGCCATTGCATTCCCACATTGCCTTGTTGGATCGGGCTCCCCCGCCGCGGTGAAAATTTCGCTCACTCGGCGCATAGAGCCTGCGCGTTGTCATTGCCATTTCAGAAGCGGGCTCGCCCGGCCGTGAGACGATGGGGTCTCACGGCCGATTTTGGGCGGACGCCAGCATTTGGGCTGCCACCGCCAGCTGCTCGGCACCGAGCACCGGCGCGCGCCCGGTCCGGTCCGGACTAGCGGCTCCTGGCCCGGCCTCCCTGCGCCCAACGGTGCCCCGCTCCGGCGCCTGATCGCCTCGGGCGCGACCCGCTCGCAAAAGCGTCATTTTCCTGTATGACAATTTTGAGACAAAAATTTACCCGGTCGGACGCGGCCCCGAGGCCGGCGCCGGCACTCAGCGGACGTTCCCAGCTCCAAGCGGACTTTTCATGACGGATCAGACGGTTGGCCACCCGCCGGTGGTCTCGCCCCGCAGCGGCGCGCCGACCGCGACGCTCTTCGGCCTGCGGCTGCCGGTTCTGGGGCTGCGCGCCGGGCTGGTGACGGCCGGCCTGGCCACGCTGGCGCTGCTCGCCTACGCCAACACCTATGAAGGCTGGTGGCCGCATTTTACGTTCGCGGTCGCCTGCACGATGCTGATCGGTTTCCTGATCCTGCTGGCGACGCGCCGCCTGTTGTTCTCCAGCATTCTGGCGACCGGCATCACCTCGGTCATCGTCGCCGTCGCCTCGGCCAAGCGCCAGGCCATGGACATGGTGCTGCACGCCTACGACGTGTTCTTCTATATGCGCTCCTGGTCGACGGTCAGCTATCTGTGGAGCGACCACCGCATCTACATCTATAAACTCGTGGCGGCGCTGGCCGCGGTGCTGCTGGCCGGGTGGTTCGCCTGGCGCATGGACGGCAGCCGCGTGCCGCGCGTGGTGGCGGCCGGCTGCTGTCTCGTCGCGGCCTGCTTCGCGGCCATCGGCGCCGACACCAAGGGCGAGCGGCGCCATACCCAGTTCTACTGGAGCGACCTGTTCCTCAACTCGTTCTACGAATCCTGGCGCGAGACCGTCGAGACGCTGTGGCGCGGCACGCTGATCGAGGCGGCGCAATCACAGAACGCGCCGTTGTTTCGCGTGCCGCCGTCGTGCAACACGATGACCAAGCCGCCGCACATCATCCTCGTCCACGAGGAATCGATCGTGCAGCCGTCGCTGTTTCCCAAGCTCGACTACGACCGCCGCGTCGATCCGTTCTTCAACTCGTTCGACGGCCGCCTGCACAAGATGCGGGTAGAGACCTACGGCGGCGCCTCCTGGTTGACCGAGTTCTCGATCCTGGCCGGCGTCTCGACGCAGTCGTTCGGCGGCATGCGCCAGTTCGTGCAGGCGCTGATGGCCGGCAAGGTGCACGATACGCTGCCGCAGTCGCTCACCCGCTGCGGCTATCGCAACGTCGTGTTCTATCCCATGCAGCGCAATTTCGTGTCGAACGCCAAGTTCTTCACGGCCGCCGGCATGCCGGAGATTCTGGATCAGCTCGACCAGGGCGCGCCAACCGTCAACGAGCGCGACCGTTTCTACTTCGACAACGCGATGAAGCTGATGCAGAATCACTTCGCCGCGTCGCAAAAGCCGCTGTTCACCTTCATCGAGACCATGTCGGCGCACTCGCCCTACGGCTTCAAGTGGAAGCCGGAGGTCGACGTGCCGGGCGGCGGTCCGGGCACCGATCCGGAGATGCACGAGTATCTGCGCCGGCTGTCGATGTCCAAGATGGACTACGACTACTTCCGCGCCGAGCTGGTCAAGCGCTTTCCCAAGGAGCGCTTCCTGATCGTGCACTATGGCGACCATCACCCGATGGCGACGCGCACGCTGCTCGGCCAGAGCAGCGATCTCGACGCCGAGGACGTGCAGCTGTCGCCCGAGGGCATCGGCTACATCACCTATTATGCTGTCGACGGCATCAACTACAAGCCGCCGCCCCTGCCGCCTGTCGAGACGCTCGATGTCCCTTATCTCGGCGCCGTCATCCTGCGCGAAGCCGGGCTGCCGCTGTCGGATGCCATGCACGAGCGCGAGCGCATGATGCTGGTGTGCGGCGGCGCCTATTTCAACTGCAAGCGGCAGGACCTGATCCTCGGCTTTCATCGCAGGTTGATCGATTCCGGGCTCATCGACGCGCGCTGATACCGGCCAGCGAAAATCTTGACCTTCCCTTGCGCCGGCTCCGGGGCCAAGGGCCCCCGCCGCGAGCGGCGGAAGCGCGCGAATTCCGGATGCGCTGAGCGTCAGGAATTCGTGCGCAGGGTATGAGCCCTCTCTTGGGGCATCGGGGTTGTCCACGGCTTTGGCGGCAAGGGTCCTTTGACAGCGGCGAAAGGGCGTGAAAACTCGACGGCATGAGGATCAGAGATTCGCGCATCGTGCCGACTTTCGAGCTGGAGAGCGCCGAGCTGGCGCTTGGACGCGGACCTGTCGCCGGCATCGACGAGGCGGGGCGCGGCCCCTGGGCCGGCCCGGTGGTCGCCGCCGCGGTGATCCTCGCCCCTGAGCGCATCCCCTCCGGCATCGACGACAGCAAGGCGCTCGGTCACGAGGATCGCGAGGCGCTCTACGACCGCATCATGGCGAGCGCACTCGGGGTCGGCGTCGGCATCGCCACCCGCAGCCGGATCGACCGCGTCAATATCCTGAACGCGACGCTGTGGGCCATGGGGCAGGCGGTGGAGAAGCTGCCGCTGGCGCCGCGTCTGGCGCTGGTCGACGGCAACCGCACGCCGCGCCTGTCGTGCGCCGTGCGTACGCTGGTGCAGGGCGACAAGCGCTGCCTGTCGATCGCGGCCGCGTCGATCATCGCCAAGGTGACGCGCGACCGTCTGATGATTGCGCTGGCCGACAAGTGGCCGGGCTACGGTTTCGAGCGCCACAAGGGCTACGGCACGCCCGAGCACAAGGACGCGCTCGAGCGGCTCGGCGTGACCCCCGAGCATCGCCGCTCGTTCAAGCCGGTGCAGCTGGCGCTCGGCCTCGACGAGGAGCAGCTGCGCGCGCCAGGGCGGGGCCGCGCGCGCGGCGCGCCGCAGGGCCTCGACCTCGTCTGAACAAGCCGGCCGTCGCCGTCAGCATCGCACGGCGTCGCGATGCTCCGCACGGCGTAGCGATGCTCCGCACGGCGTCGCGATGCTCAGTATGGCGTAGCGATGCTCCGCATCGACGTGCGGAGGCGGCGGTGTTATCGCGCGTGACCGTCGCCGACGACCATGAAGGCGGCCCAGAAGGTCGGGTAGGCGTTCCAGGGATCGGATTTGTCGGCGACGAATTCCAGCATGGCGCGGCGGAGGGCTTCGGCGCGGCCGATGCTGGCATCCTTGTGCCGGGCCGCGAAGGCCGCCGTCGTGATGCGGGCGGCGGCCTGCGAGCCGATGCGCCAATGCGAGACGAGGAGCGCGCGCGCGCCGGCATGGAAGAACGACTTGGCGAGGCCCGACAGCGCCTCCGCGCCGGGGGCGCCGCCGGCCGCCGTGTTGCATGCCGACAGGATCACCCAGTCCGCGTCGAGACGCAGCTGGCTGACCTCGGATGCCGTCAGCAAGCCGTCGTCGAGTTCGCTCGGCGTGTCCGGCACCGTGAAGGCGAGCGCGGGCTCACCAAGGCCCTTCACCTCACCGGCGACGAGGCCGTGCGTGGCGAAGTAGACGACGCGGTATTTCGACAGGTCCGTGCTCTTCACCGCTGCCTCGGTGGCCGCCGCACCGAGCACGATGTCGCTCGATTCCGCGTCGAGGCGGCCGGCGACCGAGCGCAGTTCGCCCTCGGTCTCGGGGAGCGGCGGCAGGCCGGAGCGCAGAACGTCGAGGTTGGCGGCGGGGCCGCGCCAGTAGGAGGCATAGGTCAGTGGCGGCTGGCTGCCGGCGGCCTCGCGCGGCGGCGTCGTCGGGGTGCCGGCCGGCGGCGCGGGCAGCGGCGCGCCTGGCGCCGGCTGCTGCGGCGTGTGCGAGAACACCGGGTTGCCGAAGCCGACGAACGGCTTGCGTGACGCGGGGCGCGCCTGCACGGCGGCGAGTGCGCGCAGGCTGGTCGGCGCCGGCAGCACGGATATCGCAAAGTGGCGCATCAGCCAGTCGGCATCGCGATAGCTGGCAAGCTGCGTCAGGCCGGGCTTGCCGACGGCCGGCGCCGAGCGCACCAGCAGCTGGAACGGCAGGCTGGTGAGCGGCCCCGAGGGGATGACGACCAGCTCCTTCTTGCCGGCCAGCACGTTCTGCACCGGCGCCAGCAGCCAGTCGTGCAGGCGGTGCGCCACGGCGAGCTCGAACAGCGCCGGGTTCCTGCCCTGGCGCAGCAGGGCCTCGACGTCGAGCGAGGCGCGCAGCTTGGTCACGGCCTTGGAGATGTCGGTGTAGCCGGCTTCCAGCTTGCTCCAGGCCACGGCCTCGCGGCTCACCGCCCACACGAACATGTCGTCGTTGGCGCCTGTGAGGAAATAGACCATCACCTGCTCGGGGGCCAGCAGCTTGCGGATTTCGGCGAGCGGCATCGGCTCCGGCGTGACGAGGTTGAAGTAGCCGGGGAAGCGTTGCGCGATATCGGCATCGATGCTCTTGATGCGCTGGGCGATGGCCTCCAGGCGGGCGCGGATGTCGTCGGCGAGCTTGCCGCGCTCGGCCGCCGCGATGGCCAGCGCCGCGCTGAGGTCGCGCTCCTGGCGGGCGGCGTCGCGCTCCAGCTCCTGGCGGTCGCGGATGACGGCTTCCAGCTTGTCGTCGGCGGCCGCGAAGCGCGCGGTCATGCGCGCGATCTCGGCTTCCGTCTCGGTGAGGGAGGCGCGCTGCGCCATCTCCAGCGCCTCGGCGAACACGCGCGCGCCGGCGGGATCGGCGGCCTTGTCGCCACCCAGCTTCTTGTAGACCTGCCAGGCGATGGAGACGAAATCCGAGAAGTGCTGCTTCGACATGTCGTCGTTGCGCGCGCGCGCGGCCTGCGCCACGACGGCGACGCGCATCAGGGCGAGCGCCTGCTCGGGGTGGTCGTCGGCCAGCTCGACGCGGGCGAGCAGGGCTTGCGTGTCGGCGGCGGAGGGGTGGAGCGGCGGCAGCACCGTCTGGCGGATGGCGAGGGCCGCGCGCAGCTGCATCTTGGCCTCGCCCGTGCGCTTCATGGCCAGCAGGTTGGCGGCGCTGTCGTGCAGCGAGGTCGCAATGTCGACGTGATCGGCCGATTGCGTGCGATACCGCGTCTCGATGGTGTCGCGGAACAGCGCCTCGGCCTCGGCGTGGCGGCCCTGCTTGTAGAGGTTCTGCGCCAGCTTGTTGGACAGCCCCGCCACCTCCGGGTGGTCGCCGTTCTGCGTCTTGCGGCGGATGTCCATGGCCTTGCGGTAGTAGGTCTCCGCCTCGCGGAAGTTGCCGCGCAGCTCGGCGGTCGAGCCGATGTTGGTCAGGCTCTGCGCGATCAGCGGATCGTCGGGCGGCAGGCGCTTGGCACGGATTTCCAGCGAGCGCTTCAGCAGCGGCTCGGCCTCCTCCAGGCGATCCTGGCGCTTGTAGGCCTGGGCGACGTTGTTCAGGCTGTCGGCGATCATCGGATCGTCGGCCGGCAGCGCCTTCTCACGCATTTCCAGCGCGCGCTTGTAGTGGCTTTCCGCCAGCTCGAGCTTGTCGGTGATCTGGTAGTGGAAACCGAGATTGTTGATGCAGGTGGCGATCTCGGGCGCGCCCGGCGGCAGCAGCCTTTCGTAGATGGCGAGGCTGCGCTTGAACAACGGCTCGGCGAGATGGAAGCGGCCGCGCAATTGCTGCAGGTAGGCCTGCCAGGCCACCGCGCGCGCGAACGGCAGGCTGTCCTCGCTCAGCGCCGCGCGGGCCTTGTCGGCGCTGCCCTCGGCGGCGGCGAGCGCATCCGAGAAGTTGCCCTGGCGCACGTGCTCGACGACCTGTGCGTTGAGCGCCTCGATTTCCGCCAGCTCGGCCGCCGAGGCGGTGGGCATCGTGGCGCCTTGCGGCGACGCCGGCGCGGGTTGGGCCGCGGCGGGCGGCTGGCCGGCCGCCTTGAGACTTGGCCTGCTGCCGCTCGCCGGGTTCATCTCGGCGCGGGCCAGCGGTGTCGCCAGCAGCGAGACCGCCGCGAGGTGCACGGCCGGGATGGTCAGAAGACGATGCAACAGTCGCATGAGTTTGCCTCGCAGCCGGGCGGGTGCCACGCGGGCCTACACTACGGCTGCCGCGCGGGCGGTGGCAAACGCCGCCGCCGAACAATCTGATCGTGCCTGCCGCCCTCCGGCTGTACCGCAGGGAACGCCGCTGGCGGACAGCGCCAGGGCAGATGGCAACCCTGTTCCCGGCGTCATATTGGTAAACGAAACCGGCGTACTATAGGCTGCCCTGGTGACGTGTCGGGCGTCGCCGTCGAGCAGCCTTGTGTCGTGTGAGCGCTCATGAAGAGAAAGATCGCCGTCATTCTCGCGGCGGGCATCGACCGCTACAAGGACCTCGTGGCGCGCGACGAGGATGCGACGCTGGCCCGCCTCGCCGCCGCGCGTGCGGTTCTCGAGGAGAGCGTGGCACGTCACGACGGGCGCGTCTTCAGCGCCGCCGGCGATCAGGCGCTGGCCGAGTTCGCCAGCGCCGTCGAGGCCGTGCGCTGCGCCTGCGACGTGCAGCGCCGCCTGCGCGACGCGGCGCGTGCGGCACCGGGCGACACGGTGGGCGCTGCCGGAGGCGGCACGGCGGGCGCTGCCGGAGGCGGCAAAGAGGGCGCTGCCGGAGGCGGCAGGGCAAGCGAGCGGTCGAACGCCTCGCCCGCCCCCGTCTACCGCATCGGTATCAGCATCGGCGATGTCGTCATGCAGGGCCGCGACCTGCTGGGTGACGGCGTCAACATCGCCGCCCGCCTGCAGGGCATCGCCTCGGGCGACGGCATCTGCGTGTCGCGCTCGGTCGTCGAGCACGTGGCCGCCAAGCTGCCGGTGTGCTTCGTCGATGCCGGTCTGCTCGCGCTGAAGAACATGCCCGAGCCGGTGCATGCCTATCGCATCGACCTCGATGGCAAGCCGACGCGCCTGCCGCCCGCCGCTGCCAGCCAGGCGCCGTCGCGCGGGATCGGCGCCGGCGCGGCGCTCGCCTTGCTGGGCCTGGCCCTGGCGGCCGGCGGCGGCGCCTACGTCGCGCTGTCACGCCAGGGGCCTGCCGTGGCCACGACCGCCGTTGCGCCGGCGGGTGGAGCGCCCGCGAGCGAGCCATCGCCCGCGGCCGGTGCCGCCAAGGCGGATGCGGGGGCTCAGGTGCCCGCGGTGCGGCGCGGCGCGCGCTGCGCCGAAATCCTGGAACGGGCCCAACTCGGGCGCCTCAGCGCCGACGATCGCCGCGTGCTGCAGACCGAGTGCCATTGAGCCGTCGCTGTCGCGCGCCCAGCCCCCGGCGCCTACCCGGACCGCTCCCAATCCCAGGCAACGATCTTAGCGTCAATTATGCGCCACCCTCCCGCGCGCCCTTGATTGAAGCGGCTTGCCCTGACGACAAATCGGTTGTCGATCAACCGATACTCATCCGGGTCTCGATGTTGATAGAGAGGTGCGGCATTCCAAAGCCGGGCAGCGTCGTCCGGAAGCCCGTGAGACGCGCATACGCGCTCCCGAATTACGGGGTCTCGTACGCCCTGTAGCTGGGCCGTTCTCGTCGGCCGCCTGACAGGGAACGGCACAACGTTCTTATCGTCACGGGATTCGGACATGCGGTACTCCAAACTGATCCGCCGGACTTCAACCTGACACTCCTCGAATGATGGCGGCGGCGTGGCCCCTTGAGATCAGGAAAGGCACAGCACCGCCGCCATGAGCATGAAGGCAAGGTCGAAACTAAAACGCCACTACGTTCTACGTTCACCAGCTGACGAAAAACGAACCTGAGCTTGCGTCTCAGCTGCAGCCGCTGGTGGAGCCGCAGGTATCGCACTTGAGGCAGGTGCCGTTGCGCACCATGGTGAAGTTGGCGCACTCGGGGCATGAGACACCCTCGTAGCCGAGCATGCGGGCCTCCTTGCGCCGGTCTTCCGCCGAGCGCGCCTTCTTGGCCACCTGGGTCGTGGTCACCTCGGCGGTGGTGACGCGGCGGGACTGGATGTAGAGCTCCGTCTCATCGGTCTTGAGCGCCGTGGCGCCGTCGGTGAGCAGAGCCGTGGGCCCGAGCCCGCCGCCGCGCATCTCGGCCGCGGTGCCGAACAGGGCGTCGGCCTGGCTGCCCGCATCGTCCAACGTATCGGCGGAGTGGTGCTGGCCGTGGCGGGCGACGAGACGCGGCTTGGTGCCGCGCAGGAAGCCCTTGGACACGTACTTCTGCACCGGCTCGTCATCGAAGCCCAGTTCCTCGTCGGTGGCCGCGTCGGAGGAGCCCAGGCCCGTCTCGCCGACGATTTCGCGCGGATCGACGTGGGCGAGGTCATGCCGCGACAGGTAGGAGACGGCCAGCTCGCGGAAGATGTAGTCGAGGATCGAGGTGGCGTTCTTGATCGTTTCGTTACCCTGCACGAGGCCGGCCGGCTCGAAGCGGGTGAAGGTGAAGGCCTCCACGTACTCCTCGAGCGGGACGCCGTACTGCAGGCCGAGCGAGATGGCGATGGCGAAGTTGTTCATCAACGAGCGGAAGGCGGCGCCTTCCTTATGCATGTCGATGAAGATCTCGCCGACGCGGCCGTCGTCGTACTCACCCGTGCGCAGGTACACCTTGTGGCCGCCGACCGAGGCCTTCTGCGTGTAGCCCTTGCGCCGGGTCGGCAGCTTCTCGCGCTCGGCGCCATCGCGGGCGGCGGCAAGCTGGCCTTCCAGCTCCGTGACGCGGCGGGCGAGACGCTCGGCCGCGGCGGCGGCGCGGGCGGCAGCCGGCTTGTCGGCCAGCATCTGCTCGCTCGCTTCGTCGACGGCGTCGATGTCGTCGCCCAGCACCTGGCTGTTCAGCGGCTGCGACAGCTTGGAGCCGTCACGATAGAGCGCGTTGGCCTTGATCGCGAGCTGCCACGACAGCATGTAGGACGCCTTGCAGTCCTCGACCGAGGCATCGTTGGGCATGTTGATGGTCTTGGAGATGGCGCCCGAGATGAACGGCTGCGAGGCCGCCATCATGCGGATGTGGCTCTCCACCGACAGGTAGCGCTTGCCCTTGCGGCCGCACGGGTTGGCGCAATCGAACACCGCGAGGTGCTCCTTGCGCAGGTGCGGCGCGCCTTCCAGCGTCATGGCGCCGCAGACGTGCTCGTTGGCGGTCTCGACGTCCTTCTTCGAGAAGCCCAGGTGCGCGAACAGGTCGAAGGCGGGATCGGCGAGCTTGTCGGCCGGCACCTTCAGCGTGTTGACGAGGAAGGCTTCTCCCAGCGTCCACTTGTTGAACACGAACTTGATGTCGAAGGCCGAGCCGAGGCCCTCCTCGATCTTGCCCAGCACCTCGTCGGTGAAGCCCTTGGCCTTCAGCGTCGAGTGGTTGATGCCGGGCGCCTGGCGCAGAGAGCCATGACCCACCGCGTAGGCCTCGATCTCGGCGATCTCGCTCTCGCGATAGCCGAGCGTGCGCAGCGCCTCCGGCACGGCCTGGTTGATGATCTTGAAGTAGCCGCCGCCGGCCAGCTTCTTAAACTTGACGAGCGCGAAGTCAGGCTCGATGCCCGTCGTGTCGCAGTCCATGACGAGGCCGATGGTGCCGGTGGGGGCGACCACGGTGGCCTGGGCATTGCGATAGCCGTGCGCCTGACCGAGCTCGATGGCGCGATCCCAGGCCCGCTGTGCCGCGGTGACGAGGCGCTTGTCGGCGAGCGCGGCGTGGTCGAGTGGCACCGGGGTGATGGACAGCTTCTCGTAGCCCTTGTCCTCGCCGTAGGCGGCGCGGCGGTGGTTGCGCACCACGCGCAGCATGTCGGTGCGGTTGGGCTCGTAGCCCGGGAACGGTCCGAGCTCCTTGGCCATTTCGGCGCTGGTGGCGTAGGCGACGCCGGTCATGATGGCCGAGATGGCGCCGCAGATGGCGCGGCCTTCGGCCGAATCATAGCTGATCCCTGAGGCCATGAGCAGGCCGCCGATGTTTGCGAAACCCAGGCCTAGCGTGCGGTAGCGGTAGCTGAGTTCGGCGATCTGCTTGGAGGGGAACTGCGCCATCAGCACCGAAATCTCGAGTACGACGGTCCACAGGCGGCAGCAATGCTCGAAGGACTCGCTGTCGAAGCTCTTGTCCTTGCGCCGGAACGTCATCAGGTTCAGCGACGCGAGGTTGCACGCCGTGTCGTCGAGGAACATGTACTCCGAGCACGGGTTCGAGGCGCGGATGGGCCCCGACTTCGGGCAGGTGTGCCAGTCGTTGATGGTGGTGTGGAACTGGATGCCCGGATCGGCGGAGGCCCACGCAGCGTGGCCGATCTTGTCCCACAGCGCGCGCGCCGACAGCGTCTTCGTCGTCTTGCCGGTGAGGCGGGCGGTCAGGTTCCAGTCCTTGTCGGCTTCGACCGCGCGCAGGAACGCGTCGGTGACCCGCACCGAGTTGTTGGAGTTCTGGCCCGAGACGGTGAGGTACGCCTCGCTGTCCCAGTCGGTATCATAGGTCGCGAAATCGATGTCCTTGAAGCCCTGACGTGCGAACTGGATCACGCGCAGCACATAGTTCTGCGGGATCTCGTCGCGGCGCGCCTCGCGGATCGCCTGCTTGAGCTTGGGATTGCGGGCCGGGTCGAAGCAGGCGTCACCTTCCGCCTCGCAGTTGACGCAGGCGCGCATGATGGCCTTGAGGCGCTTCTGGGCGATCTTGGAGCCGGTGACGAGGGCGGCGACCTTCTGCTCCTCGCGCACCTTCCAGTCGATGTACTCCTCGATGTCCGGGTGATCGACGTCGACGACGACCATCTTGGCGGCGCGGCGGGTGGTGCCGCCGGACTTGATGGCGCCGGCGGCGCGGTCGCCGATCTTCAGGAAGCTCATCAGGCCCGACGATTTGCCGCCGCCCGAAAGGCGTTCGTTCTCGCCGCGCAGGGCCGAGAAGTTGGAGCCGGTGCCGGAGCCGTATTTGAACAGCCGGGCCTCACGCACCCACAGGTCCATGATGCCGTTCTCGTTGACGAGATCGTCCTCGACCGACTGGATGAAGCAGGCGTGCGGCTGCGGGTGCTCGTAGGCCGACGACGAAGCCGTCAGCTTGCCGGTCTCGTGGTCGACGTAGAAGTGGCCCTGGCCGGGGCCGTCGATGCCGTAGGCCCAGTGCAGGCCGGTGTTGAACCACTGCGGCGAGTTGGGAGCGCCCATCTGCTGCGCCAGCATGTAGCGATGCTCGTCGTAGAAGGCGCGCGCGTCCTCCTCGGTGGAGAAATAGCCGCCCTTCCAGCCCCAGTAGGTCCAGGTACCGGCGAGACGATCGAAAACCTGGCGCGCGTCGGACTCGCCGGTGGTGCGCTCGGTGGCCGGCATCTCGGCCAGCGCACGCTCGTCGGCGGCGGAGCGCCACAGCCACGAGGGAACGGTGCTCTCCTCGATGCGGCGCAGCTTCTTCGGCACGCCCGCCTTGCGGAAATACTTTTGCGCCAGGATGTCGGCGGCGACCTGGCTCCAGCTCTCCGGCACCATCAGCCCGTCGAGGCGGAAGACGATCGAGCCGTCGGGGTTCTTGATCTCGGAGGTGGCGCGCCGGAAAGTGATGCTCTCGTAGGGAGACTTGCCGGCTTCGGTGAAGCGCCGCGTGATTTTCATGGATAGGCCCCGTTTGGCATGCGGTGTGGACGTGCTGTGAGACGCGGTCACGCTACGAACATAAAAGGAACGCAAGAAGAACGCAACGGGCAAACGTCGTACTTCGCGTGTGCCCTTGAAACCTCGCGGTCAGGATCGACGGCGCACACGCGCGCACCCTCTCCCGGCGCGATCGCGCAAGGCGATGCACCGTGGACACAACCGATTGGCTCGGACGGTCGTCTGGACTTGGCAGATCGGCGCGCCGACAACGGTCCGGCGGCCTCACGCACGTGGCTCAGGATGCCTCGGCGCGCGTTCCTCGCGGCGTCCGAAGCAGAATGAAGGTATGACGATTCGAGTGGGTGCGTCACGACCCATTGTGGGTCGCAGCCGCAACCAGCCACTAGATGTAGGGGGTGTGGAGAAGATGTAGACGGGGCCCCGCGAAATGCCCGTGGTCCGGGGGCCGCAGGCCGCTGATGCCTGGACGCCGCATGGGGACAAGGCGGGCAAATGCGCGCCGCGACCTGAATTGGCAAAGATACTATTCCGATTCCGAGGGCCACACCTGTGGCTCACGTGCACCACGATCGAGGTGGTGGCGGTAGAGCGGCTGGCCTGGCTCGTGACCGCTCGTGCTGCGGCTGGTCCTTCGGCGGTCTGGACAGGGGGGCGGGCAGAAGCTAAGCCCGAGACGGACCTGAAACCGCCGGCCCGAAACGGGCGGGGCAAGCGAGGCTTGGCAGCCGATGGGCATCTTCAAAGAGATCTTCTGCTGGTGGGGCGGCAACACCTGGGGCACGCGCCTCGCCATCTGGCGCAAGGGCCGCTACGTCGGCTCGGATGAACTTGGCAACCGCTACTATGTCCAGAAGCGCGGCGTCGGGCCGCTCGGCGTGCCGCGCCGCTGGGTGACCTACCACCAGCTCGCCGACGCCTCCAAGGTCTCGCCCGACTGGCACGGCTGGCTCCACTACACCGTCGACACGCCGCCGACCGAGGAGGCGTACACGCCCAAGCCCTGGCAGAAGCCGCATCAGATGAATATGACCGGAACTGCGCAGGCTTGGCGCCCGTCGGGCTCCATCGTCGGCGGCAGCGCCGGCGCGCGTCCGAAGGCGACGGGGGACTACAAGGCCTGGAAGCCTGAGTGAGGGGGAGCCGTGCGCGCCACGGCGGGACGGCTACGGCAAGCCGGCCAAGCCGGGCACGCAACCGAGCGGGCGGAACAGCGTCCGCCTGAACGTTCCGTTAGCTGTTCGCCGCACCGGCGGCACAATGCTCCGCTCTACTGTCGCCATCGCGAGCCGGCCTTCCCGGGCGGGCGCGCTCAAGCTTTCCGGAGGTTGCCCCCCATGACCGCCGCCCGCTCGCTCCGCGCCGCCGCCCTGATCGCCGGTGCGCTGCTCCTGACCACTGGCCTTGCGCGTGCCGACGACGTCGCCAACCGCGACCGCTGCATCGCCAAGGGCAACAGCGAGGCCGCCTGCGACTGCTACGTCGGCGAGGTTTCCCGGCGTGTGCAGGCCGGCGTCAAGCCGGAGACCTATCGCGCCATGCGTTCGGGCGAAGCGTCCAAGGACAGCGCCAGCGAGGACATCTCGGCCATGGGCGTGCTGATCCAGGCCAACGTCGACGCCGCCAAGAAGTGCGGCGTCAAGCTGAAATAGCCGTGCGCCGCGCCGGGCTGGCCGCTGGTGGCGTGGCGCGAACCGTGGCAGACACGGGGGCTCGGACCTTCGGCCCGCCGGCGGACGCTCGAATCTGGTGAGAATGGCTCTGTTACGCGATACGCTCCTGAGCGGTGACACGCACCTTGGCCACGCCGCTGCCGCGCCTGCGGCGCGCGTGGCCGGATGCGTGGTGGCGTTGGTCTGTGCGCTGGGGCTGGATGCGGCGCAGCCGGCGCGGGCCGAGCGCATCGACAATCAGGTCGCCGTGTTTGCCGCGCTCGACAAGGTGACGGCGCGCATCTCCAAGTTCGAAGTGCCGCTGGGCCAGACCATCAAGTTCGGCGCCCTCAAGGTGACGCCGCGCGTCTGCTATTCACGCCCGGCCACCGAGCAGCCGAAGACGACCTCCTTCGTCGAGGTCGACGAGACCATGCTGGACGGCAGCGAAAAGCGCATCTTCTCCGGCTGGATGTTCGCCGAGAGCCCCGGGCTCAATGCGGTCGAGCATCCGGTCTTCGACGTCTGGCTCACCGATTGCCAGAAGCTGGCCAAGACGGCGGCGGCACCCAAGGCCGGCGGCGAGGCCGCCGCCAAGGATGCGGCCTCGCCGCCGGCGCAGACCGGCGAGGACGCGCCCGCAGAGCCCCGCCGCCGCGTCCGCCGCTAGAGGCGAGGCTGACGACATCCGCGCCCGGCGGTGCCGCCCGGCGGTGCCGTGCAGGGCCGCTCCGCCCTGCACGCTCGGCCCGCCCCCTCGACATGAACCCTCGGGGGGACGCCTTTGGGCGAGGCGCCCGACCCGTCCGCTGGGCCCAGCCTACTTGAGGCCGAGCAGTTCAACGTCGAACATCAGCGTCGCGTTGGGCGGGATGACGCCGCCGGCGCCGCGCGCGCCGTAGCCCAGGGCCGCCGGGATGATCAGGGTCCGCTTGCCGCCGACCTTCATGCTGGCGACGCCTTCGTCCCAGCCCTTGATGACGCGGCCGGTGCCGATGTTGAACTCGAACGGCTGGCCGCGATCGACCGAGCTGTCGAACTTCTTTCCCTTGACGCCGTTCTCGTACAGCCACCCCGTGTAGTGCATGACGCAGGTCTGGCCCGTTTTGGGCGAGGCGCCGGTGCCGACCACGGTGTCGGTGATCTGCAGGCCGGAAGCGGTCGTGGTGGACGAAGACATCGTTTGATCCTTGGTTTGGGCAACGGTCTGCCCGGTTTCGGACGAGCAGCCGGGTAGCAGCGCGAGGCACGCGCCGGCAAGCGCCGCGGCCACCTGGGGGAGAGAGCGGATGCGCATGGCTGGCCTCGTCAGGCGGTGACGATGGTCGCGGTGAGCTCGGGGCGCGTGTTCAGCGTCTGGTAGACGACGCAGTAGCGCTCGGTGAGCTTCAGCAGCTGGTCGATCTTGTCCGGCGGCGCGTCGGTGTCGATGACGAACTTCAGCCGGATGGTCTCGAAGCCGACCTTGGCCCCCTTGTCGACGCCGAGCGTGCCGCGGAAATCGAGGTCGCCCTCGGCCAGCACCTCGGCGTTCTTCAGCGGAATGGCGAGCGCCGTCGAGACGGCCTTCAGCGTCACGCCGGCGCAGGCGACGAGAGCCTCGAGCAGCATGTCGCCCGAGCACAGCTCGAGCCCCGAGCCGCCGGTGGCCGGATGCAGGCCGGCTTCCATGATGGCGCGGCCGGTCTCCACCTTGCAGGCGATCTTCTCGTTGTCGAGCGAGCCCTTGGCGCGCAGCGTGATGCGGGCCGAGCCGGCATCGGTCTTGTAGCGGTCCTTGATGGGGGCCTGCATGGCCCTCAGTGCGTCGGCGTCCATGGCGCGTGTCGTCCCTGGTTGTTGTCGTTGCGGACTTGGCGGGTTGCGGGCAGCCCTGGCACGGCGCCGCCCGCGGGTCAGATCGAGAAGTCTTCTAGCTCGCCCGCCGTCTGGCGTCGATGCAGCAGCGTCTCGTCGAGCACGCGCAGGACATGGCGCTTCATGTCCTCGTACTCGGGCGACAGGCGGTCGCGCGGGCGTGGCAGGTCGACGCTGACGATCTGCGCGATGCGCCCCGGAGCGGGCCGCATGACGACGATGCGATTGGCCAGCAGCAGCGCCTCGTCGATGTCGTGCGTGACGAGCACCATGGTCGGCTGCGTCTCGGCCCACAGGTCGAGCAGGTGTGCCTGCAGGTCGAGGCGGGTGAAGGCGTCGAGCGCCGAGAACGGTTCGTCGAGCAGCAGCACGGAGGGGCGCGCCACCAGCGCCCGCGCGATGGCGACGCGCTGGCCCTGGCCGCCGGACAATTCGCGCGGCCAGCGATTGCCATAGTCGGCGAGGCCCACCTTGGCGAGCGCCGCACGCACGCGGGCGTGCTGCTCCGCCTCGGGGAGGTCGCGGATGCCGAAGGCGATGTTCTTCGCCACCGTCAGCCACGGCAGCAGGCGCGGCTCCTGGAAGATGAGCCCGATGGCGGGATGCGGCGCCACGATGCGCGTGCCGTCCACCACCACCTCGCCCTCGCTGGCGCGGTCGAGGCCGCTGACGAGGCGCAGCAGCGTGCTCTTGCCGCAACCGGAGCCGCCGACGATGGCCACGATCTCGCCGGCCTCGATGGTCAGCGACAGGTGCGACAGCGCCCGCGTGCCGTTGGGGTAGACCTTGCCGATGTCGCGCAGCTCGAGCATGGGGCGGGGGTGTCTCGCGTGTCTGGCGTGTTTCGGGTGGCGGGCGGTGTCGGGTCGGCGGTCGGCGACGGGGGACCTGGCGGTCAGGCCTGCTGGAAGCTGTCCTGCCAGCGCAGGAACGGGCGCGCGATCGCCGCGATGATGCCGTCCGTGACCTTGCCGAGAATGGCGAAGGTGATGATGGCAGCGACGATCTGTGCCGGTTTGCCGATCTGCTGGCCGTCGAGCAGCAGGTAGCCCAGCCCCTCGGAGGCGCCCATCAGCTCGGCGGCGACGACGAACATCCAGCCGAGGCCGAGGCCGGAGCGCAGCGCCAGCACATAGGCCGGCAGGATGGCCGGCAGCAGGATGCGGCGCACCAGCTGCGGCCCCGACAGACGGAACACGCGGCCGACCTCGACGAACTTGCGGTCGACGCTCGAGATGGCGCCCATCACGCCGAGGTAGACGGGAAAGAACACGCCGACCGCGATGAGCGCGATCTTGGAACTCTCGAAGATGCCGAACCACAGGATGAACAGCGGCACCCAGGCGATCGAGGGCACGCTGCGCAGGCCCTGCATGGTCGGGTCGAGGATGTTGCGCGTCAGGCTCGAGTAGCCGGCGAGCGCGCCGAGAGCCGTGCCGGCGATGACGCCGAGGGCGAAGCCGCCGGCGACGCGCGAGCAGGTGGCCAGGATGTGCCGCCAGAGCTCGCCGGACGCCGCCAGTTCGCGCAGGGTGGCGATGATGCGGGACGGCGGCGGCATCAGGCGGCCGTCCGACAGGCCGGCGGCCACCGCCAGTTCCCAGCCGATGGCCAGCGCCAGCGGCAGGGCGAGGCCGAGCAGGGCCAGCCCCCAGCCGCCGAGGCCGCCGGTGCCGGCCTGGGACTGCACCCCGCCGTTGTGGGCCGCGAGGGGAGCGTCGGGCGCTCCGCTGTGGGCGTGGCTGCTGTCGATGGCCGTCATGCGGCTCTTGTTCCCCCTTGGCTTCTGGAACTTAGAAGCCAGATCGGCGGACGGGCGTCAATTGACCGGCGTCAACCGGCGTCAACCGGCGTCAATTGAAGCTCGGATCGATCAGCGCCTCGACGACGGCCTTGACGTCGACGTCGGGCTTGATGACCTCGGCCTTCTGCAAGGCGAGGCCGGCGGCCAGGATCGATTCCTTCTGCGGCGCGCCTATCTTCGAGTGGGTGAGCTCGGTGCGCTCGCCGAGCTGCTTGGCGATGACGGGCGCCGGCAGCTTGGTGGCGGCGACGAGGTAGCCGTTCAGCTCGGCCGGGTTGGCCAGCGCCAGCGCGCGGGCCTGCTCGTAAGCCGCCAGCACGCGCTTGACGAGGTCCGGGTGGTCCTTGGCGAACGCCTCGCGAACGTTGAGGATGCCCCAGGTGTTGGCCTCCGGCTTGCGGAAGAACAGCTTGGCGCCGGCTTCCACCTCCGCGGACGCCATCAGCGGATCGAGACCCGCCCAGGCGTCGACATCGCCGCGCAGCAGGGCCGTCTTGCCGTCGGCATGCTGCAGCAGCACGAGCTTGACGTCCTTCTCGGTGAGGCCAGCCTCCTGCAGCGCGCGCACCAGGAAAATGTGCGGGTCGGTGCCGCGCGTGACGGCGACGGCCTTGCCCTTGAGATCGGCGGGTTTGGCAATGGCCACGTCGGCGCGGGTGACGAGCGCCGTCCACTCAGGGCGGGAGTAGACGTAGATCGACTTGATCGGGTTCCCGTTGATCTTCGCCAGCAGGGCGGCCGCGCCGGCCGTCGAGCCGAAATCGAGCGAGCCGGCGTTGAGGAACTCCAGCGCCTTGTTCGACCCGGCCGACTGCACCCAGGTGACCTTGATGCCGTCCTTGGCCAGGTCCTGCTCGAGGATGCCCTTCTCCTTCAGCACGATGGAGACGGGGTTATAGGTGGCCCAGTCCAGGCGCAGCTCCTTCACCGCATCGGCGGCGCGAGCGGGCAGGCCGGCAAGCACGGGCAGCGCGGCGGCGAAAGCGGCAAAGGTGAAGCGGCCGAGCGCGCGGCGCGAGATGGTCGAAGGCATGGTGCGTCTGGTCTCCCCTGCGGGCGGCGTTTTCCGCCCTTGATCGTTTGACGGGGCGGACGCTAGCACGCCCAGCAAGAATTTTCTGCGACCCGGGTGCGGGAAGCCGCGAAAAAGAACGGTGTTCCACTTCTGTGGCCGTTCGCAATGATGTCATTTCTCGCCTTGCACGCGTTCCGGCGGTGTGGTCAACGACGCCCGGCAGGCAGCCGCAATGCCGTTCCGGGCTTCGGCGCTGCCGCCCGCGCGCGCCAGTCCGATTTCAAGGCCGAACATGCTGCGTCTGCTCGAAGTGAAGCTCCCCCTCGATCACGACGAGGCAGCCCTGCGCGCCGCCGTGCTGACCCGGCTCGGCATCGCGGAGCGGCAGCTGCGCACGCTCAAAATCGCGCGGCGCGGCTGGGATGCGCGCAAGCGCTCGGCCATCCAGCTCATCTATTCCATCGATGTCGAGGTGGCGGACGAGGCGGGACTGCTCGCCTGCTTTGAGGGCGATACCCGCCTGATCCGCACGCCCGATACAACCTGGGTCCCCGTGGCCAAGGCTCCCCCCGTGCTCGCGGCCGGCGCCGGCGAACGTCCGGTGGTGATCGGCGCCGGGCCGTGCGGCCTAATGGCGGCGCTGGCGCTGGCCGAGATGGGGTTCCGCCCGCTGATCCTGGAGCGCGGCAGGATCGTGCGCGAGCGCACCAGGGACACCTGGGGTCTGTGGCGGCGGTCCGAACTCAACCCGCGCTCCAACGTGCAGTTCGGCGAGGGCGGCGCCGGCACGTTCTCCGACGGCAAGCTCTACAGCCAGATCAAGGACCCGTTCCATCACGGCCGCAAGGTCTTGGAAGAGTTCGTGGAAGCCGGCGCACCGGAGGAAATCCTCTATGTGGCGAAACCCCACATCGGCACCTTCCGTCTCGTCACCATGGTCGAAAGCATTCGCGCCAAGATCGAAGCCCTGGGCGGCGCGTATCGCTTCGAGGCGCGGGTGGCCGATATCGATGTGGCGACGGATGCCTCTGGCGGGCGCCAGCTGCGCGGTCTGGTGCTGGAGAGCGGCGAGCGCATCGCCACGGGTCATGTCGTGCTGGCGGTCGGCCATTCGGCGCGTGACACCTTCGCCATGCTGCATGCGCGCGGCGTGCACATCGAGGCCAAGCCGTTCTCCATCGGCGTACGCATCGAGCATCCGCAATCGCTCATCGACGCCTGCCGCTTCGGGCCCTTTGCCGGCAACAAGATCCTGGGTGCGGCCGACTACAAGCTGGTGCATCACGCCGGCAACGGCCGTTCGGTGTACTCGTTCTGCATGTGCCCGGGCGGCACCGTGGTGGCGGCGACGTCCGAGGAGGGCCGCGTCGTCACCAACGGCATGAGCCAGTACAGCCGCGCCGAGCGCAACGCCAACGCCGGCATCGTGGTCGGCATCACGCCCGCCGACTATCCGGGCGGCGTGCTGGCCGGCATCGACTTCCAGCGCCATTGGGAGACGAAGGCCTTCGAGGCCGGAGAGGGGCGCTATTTCGCCCCCGCGCAGCGGGTCGCGGACTTCCTGGCCGGACGGCCGTCGACGCGGCTCGGCGCCGTCGTTCCTTCCTACAAGCCTGGCGTCACGCCGACCGATCTCGCGCTCTGCCTGCCCGAATACGCGGTTGCGGCCATCCGCGAGGCCCTGCCGGCCTTCGATCGCCAGATCAGGGGCTTTGCCATGGATGACGCGGTCATGACCGGTGTCGAAACGCGCACGTCGTCGCCGGTCCGTATCACGCGCGACGGTTCGGGGCAGAGCCTCAACACGCGCGGTCTCTATCCGGCCGGAGAAGGCGCGGGTTACGCGGGTGGCATCCTGTCGGCGGGCGTCGATGGCCTGCGGGTGGCGGAGGCGGTGGCGCTGGCCATGACCGGCAGCTCCATCGATGCCCTCGACCGGCGGCGTGGGCGACTCGATCAGCGCGGTGGCCCGCTGGACTATTGATGCTCAGTCGAGAACCGCTCAGCGCTCGTTGAGATAGAAGCCCTCGCCGAGCAGGCAATAGGCCATGCGCCACTCGATGGCCGCACCGTCGATGGCGTGGACGATACGATCGAGCGTCATCACGTGAATATCGTGGCCGATGTCGAGCAGCGTCGCGGCCTCGGGAGGCGGTACACGGCAGAGGATGCGCTCGACCATGCGTCCCACGATGATGCCGTGGTGCTGGGCGAGATTGTGAACCTCCCAGTGGGCCGCATTTTCCCGCGTCAATTCGGGGAACATCGCCGAGGGCAGGGACGTGTACTCGACGGCGAAGACCGTATCGGCCAGGCGGCGCACGCAATGACGGCGCTTGACCTCGGTGCCGGCCGGGAGCCCCAGGCGCTCGGCTTCCTCGGCCGTGGCCTGTCCGCAGGTGGCGACGAGGACTTCGGGAGGCGCGCTGAGCAGCGAACCGTCGGAGGCTCGCAGGTTGAGAAAATGGGTGGGGCGGGAATCGGCCGTATAGTCGGCAACGAAGGTGCCCCGTCCCTGCTGGCGTACGACGACGTGCTGGCTCTCGAGCAGTTCGAGAGCCTTGCGCAAGGTTCCGACGCTAACCTCCAAATCCTCGGCCAGCACGCCCTCGGCCGGAATAATATCACCCGGCTTCCAAATCCCCTCTGCAATGCGGGCGACCAGGACGTCGTGGACCTGTAGATATAGCGGACGTCGATCTATGCGTTGCAATGTGCTTCTGCCGGCTTGCTGGAGCGGTGGACAACCCGGTTGGGCCGGAGTGTCCGAGGCGGGAGTTTCGTGGTTCGATCCGCGGGGCTGCGGACCATGCGGGGAGAGGCGTATCGGCGCAGCACGTGGAGTGTGGGCCAGCCCTGAGCAGCGAACGTACGAACCGCCCATTTCCGTCCCGTGCGGGAGCGCGCGAGCGGGAAAAGGGAACGGGTCGCCATCCCGGCTTGTCGTTGGGGTCGAAAGGTGGAAAAAAAATCCACCTTCGGTCAGTCGACACTCCGGTGCTTACTCGCAGCTTTTCTACCGCAAATTGCGACAATCTCAAGTTGTCCCAAGGCAGGGATGGCCTTGGTCGGGTGCCGCATTGGGCTGTCTGTGGCGTGACGGAAGTATGGCAACTGCATGAATTGTCTGGATTGTTGCCACATTTGCCGGACTGCGGAAGAAACTGATATGCAGCAGCAAAAATAGTACCGCGTTCAGAGTTGTTGGCGCATCGGGCCGCGCGTTGGACTAGCGTCCGATGGTCACTCGGTCCTTGGTCGACTTCCCGCCAAGTTGTTCCAAGCCGGGGCTGTGACATGGACAGGGCGACCCACGACAATTGGCCGGGCCAGGCGCTGGAGCCAGGGCGTCAGCCGTAGGGTGCCCAGGCCCATTAGGTGCGCTCGGCGTAGGGTGTGCCGGGGTGTTGCCGACCGCGCGTGCGCGTTTGCGGCACCTGCGCTGTCTGGTCCATCGCCTCGCCGGGGACGCGGTGCTAAGGCTTCCGTCCGGAAGGCGCTCAGTTCGGTATTCGCCAACCGAGCGTCGTGCTGCCGAACAGCACCGGGACCGACCTACAGCACCGGAGTCCGCCGATGGCATCGGCCTCGCCTGCACTCTCGACGTCGGGCGCCGCCGTGGCCGGCGTCCGCATTACCGTCGTCGGTGCCGGCATCCTGGGCATTTGGCAGGCCCTGACGCTGGCACGCCGGGGACTTGCGGTGACGCTGCTCGATGCGGTCGCCGAGCCGTTTGCCGGCAGTGCCAGTATCCACGCCGGCGCGATGCTGGCGCCCGATTGCGAGGGCGAGGCGGCTCCGCCCGTGGTGCGCGATCTCGGCCACCACGGCCTGGCGCTCTGGCGCGCCGTCTATCCCGGGCTGGTCAATGCCGGCAGCCTCGTGCTGGCCCAGGCGCGCGATCGCGCCGAGTTGGCGCGCTTCCGCCGCCTGACCCGCGGCCATCAGGTGCTCGACGGCGACGCCGTGGCGGCAATCGAACCCGATCTCGCCGGGCGCTACGCGGAGGCGCTGTTTTTCGCAGATGAGGCTCATATGGCGACGCCGACGGCGCTCGCCTTCCTTCTCGAGGCGGCGCGCGCGGCCGGGTGCAGCGTGCGCCTTGGCGAGGCGTGGCAGCCCGGTGAGCCCGCGCCGGACGAGGTGATCGTCGATACGCGCGGGATCGCCGCGCGCGAGGCGCTGCCCGGTCTGCGCGGTGTGCGCGGCGAGCGGCTGGTCATCGCCACGCGCGAGGTGGCGCTGGCGCGGCCGGTGCGCCTGCTGCACCCGCGCCACCCGATCTATGTCGTGCCGTGGGGCGATGGACGGTTCCTGGTCGGCGCCACGGTGATCGAGAGCGAGGACGCCGGGCCGACGAGCGTACGCTCGGCGCTGGAGCTGCTCGGCACAGCCTATGCGCTGCATCCTGCCTTCGGCGAGGCGGCGATCGTCGCGTTCGATGCCGGGGTGCGCCCTGCGTATGCGGACAATGTGCCGCGTGCGGTGGTGCGAGAGGGGGGGCGCCGCATCCTGGTCAACGGCGCGTATCGTCATGGCTTCCTGCTTGGCCCGGTGCTGGCCGAGGCGGTGGCCGGATACCTCCTCGATGGCGCCGCGGGGCATCCTTTGCTGCGCTGCGAAGACTGATCCGTGCGGCTCATGCCGGCCATGCGCGCCGAGGCCACGGGTGGCTTTCGACGCGCGCCTCGTCTCGCGGGGCAGCTGCGCCATGCCTGCATCGGGGAGATGGAATTCGTCGTCGCAGGGCCGCATCCGCTGGGGATTCCCCCTTGCCGTGGCAAGTCGTGGCTGTAATGGTGCCGCGCCGGATGGGTACGGGCAGGTGGGGAGTCGCGCCCGTCGTCGACCAATTTGGGGAACAGCCGTGACCAACACCACCACGACCGCCACCGCGCCGCGCAAAGACGCGCGCCAGTGGGGCAAGGACCTTACCGTCTATTGCGAGCCGTCGCTCTCCCGCAGTCTTCTCGAGATTGTTCTCACGGTCGTCCCGTTCGTGGCGCTGTGGGCGCTGTCCTGGGCCGCCTATCAGGTCAGCTTCTGGCTGTCGCTGCTGGTCGCTATTCCGGCCGGCGCCTTCCTGGTACGCTTCTTCCTCATCCAGCACGACTGCGGCCACTATGCCTTCTTCAAGAGCAAGAAGGCGAACGACTGGGTCGGCCGCGTGCTCGGCGTCTTCACCATGACGCCCTACGCCTTCTGGCAGCGCTGCCATGCCATCCATCACGCCAGTCACGGCAACCTGGAACGGCGCGGCATCGGTGACATCGATACGCTGACGGTCGAGGAATACAAGGCGCGCTCGCCGCTCGGCCGCTTCATGTACCGCGTCTATCGCAATCCGATCGTGCTGTTCGTCATCGGACCGGCCTACCTGTTCCTGTTCCAGCACCGCCTGCCGGTGACGCAGATGACCGTCGGCTGGACGCCCTGGATCAGCGCCATGTCCACCAATCTCGGCATCGCGGCGCTGTTCGGCGGCATGATGTGGCTGGTCGGCGTCAAGGCCTTCCTGCTCATCCACATCCCGATCATCATGATCGCGGCCTCCATCGGCGTCTGGATGTTCTACGTCCAGCACCAGTTCGAGGACACGGTGTGGGATCACAACGACACCTGGGAGATGAAGCAGGCCGCGCTCTACGGCAGCTCGCACTATGACCTGCCGCAGCCCCTGCGCTGGATGACAGCCAACATCGGCGTGCATCATGTGCACCACCTCGTCAGCCGCATTCCGTTCTATCGCCTGCACGAGGCCATCGAGGACAATCCCGAGCTGTCCGGCATGCAGCGCATCACCATTGCGGACAGCTTCAAGACCGTGAAGCTGGCGCTGTGGGACGAGGCCAACCGCAAGATGATCACCTTCGCCGAGTTCCGCGACCGCTTCGGCCGCCAGCCGGCCGCCGCCTGACGGCACACGGCACGAACAGCAATGATGAAGCGCCGGACGGGTCCTCCCATCCGGCGCTTTTTGCTGGATCAATCGGCTATGGCTAGCAATGCGGCAGCTTTCGCGGCCTTTGCGATGTGCGCTGAAGTTTCCGCATCGGCGACAGCTCTTGCGATGCCGACTGCGCCGGCGAGGATCGACAACAAGGCCCAAGCCTTTTTCCGGCGCTCGGCAAGCGAGCCAGTTGGCATGCCTGACGCAACCTGCTCCACGACCTTGTGCATTCCGGCTTGATAGATGGCACGGACCTCGTCATCGCCGCGGGACACCTCGGACGACAGGCTCTGCATGGCGCAGCTGTCGCCGAGATCGCAGGTGCGCTTCTCACCGAGATAGAAGTCGATGAACGGTTCGATCCATTGGCTGCCGTGTGCGGCCTGAAAGGCCTCGATGCCGGCGCGCAGGTCTTCTAGACCCGCCAAGACCGCCTCTCTGAAGGCGGCATCTTTCGATGGAAAGTGGCCGTAGAACGCCCCTGACGTGACGTCGGCCTCCTTGGCGAGACCGTCGACGCCAATGCCTCCGAAGCCCTTGCGGCGAAAGCCGCGCCCAGCGGCTGCGACCATGCGCGCCCGCGCTTCTTGCTTGTGACCAGCCTTGTAGCGCATGCCCTGCCACCTGCCATAGTAGGTCGATCGTTATCTTATGATTGACGCGATAACGATCGTTATTGTATGTCTTGCCGTGATCGTTGCGTAACGATCGCAATCTTATCGCGAGGCGGAACCTGCTGTTCGGCAGAGAAAAGGACAAACACATGCCGTTAACCCTCACCCTGACACAGGGTGTCATTCCAGAATCCGCTTTCCCCGAGGCAGCCCGGCGCCTCACCGACGCATTCCTGGCGGCTCATGGCCTCACGGGCAACGCGCTGATGACATCCAACGTCACCGCACATGTGCACGTGCTGCCCAGCGGCACCAGTTTTGCGGGTGGCAAGCCCGTGGAGGGCGTCTGGATCGAGACCAGGACGCCGTCGTTTGCTCTTGCCGACCGCAACGCGCAGCAACGGTTTTTCAGCGAGGCGACCGAGATCCTGCACGGGCTTTCGAGCGGCCGGCTCGCCAAGGATCGCATCTGGTCGAACGGGGTGCATGCTGTGGACGGCACTTGGAACATCAACGGCGTGCCTCTGAGTAATGCCGAGATCGGTGCCGCACTCGCGCGCTGAGTGGCCCCACTCCCCACAATGCAATAGCGCCGGACGGGTCCTCCCATCCGGCGCTTTTCTTTCGTCGCTCGCACGGCGCGACCTACGCCGCCGAGGTCGTGCCGGCGGCAGCGGGGGGCGGCGTGTCGTTGGCGGGCGTCGACGCCGCCGCGGCGACGCGCGCCTTGGCGAGAGCCAGCGCGGCCACGTAGTCGGGCTTGCCGGAGCCGAGCAGCGGGATCGCCGGCACGATCATCACTTCGGCCGGGAGCATCAGCTCGCCGAGGCCCTTGGCGCGCGCCGTCTTCTGCACGTCCTCGCGCTTGCACTTGGGGTCGGTCGCCATCACCACGATGCGCTCGCCCTTCTTTGCGTCCGGCAGCGACACCGCGACGGTCAGCGTCGCCGGCCACGTCTCGGCGGTCAGTGCTTCCACCGCCGACAGCGACACCATCTCGCCGCCGATCTTGGCGAAGCGCTTGGCACGGCCCTTGATGGCGATGAAGCCGTCCTTGTCGATGGCGACGATGTCGCCCGTGTCGTGCCAGCCCTCGTGCGGGGGCTCCAGCACGCCGGGGTTCTCGACGCGGTAGTAGCCGAGCATGACGTTGGGGCCGCGCACGTAGAGGCGTCCGGCGCCCTCGATGCCGGCGACCGGCTCCAGGCGCGCCTCCATCAGCGGCGCCAGGCGGCCGACGGTGCCGGAGCGGTTGGCCAGCGGCGTGTTGAGCGCGAGCACGGGCGCCGTCTCGGTGACGCCGTAGCCTTCCAGGATGCGCACGCCGAACTTGTCCATGTAGATCTGGCGCGTGCGATCCTTCACCGCTTCCGCACCCGACACGATGAGGCGCACGCGATGGAAGTCGTAGGGGTGGGCCGAGCGTGCGTAGCCGTTCAAGAACGTATCGGTGCCGAACATGATGGTGGAGTTGGAGCCGTACACCAGCTCCGGCACGATGCGGTAATGCAGGGGCGATGGATACAAGTACACCGGGATGCCGCCGATGAGCGGCATGACGAGACCGCCGGTCAGGCCGAACGAGTGGAACACCGGCATGACGTTGAACACCTTGTCCGAGCCGTTGGCGGTGACGCGCGTCAGGCTCTGGATGGCGTTGGCGATGAGGTTCTTGTGTGAGAGCACGACGCCCTTCGGCGTGCCCTCCGAGCCGGACGTGAACAGGATGGCGGCCGGATCGTCGGGCTGGCGGCGCACCTGCTCGCGCTTGCCCACCAGGAGGCCGGCGACCTTGTCGGCGAAGCCGATCGAGGCTTTCACGTCCTCCAGGTAGACGATGCGCACCTTGTCACCGAGCTTGGCGACGACGTCGCCGAGACGGGCCTTGTCGACGAAGGCGCGCGAGGTCAGGACGGTGTGCACGCGCGCGGCGGTGCAGGCGGCGATGAGGTTGGCGGCGCCCGCCGTGAAGTTCAGCATGGCCGGTACGCGGCCGATGGTCTGCAGCGCGAAGAAGGTGACGGCGACGCCGGCAGCGTTGGGCAGCAGCACGCCGATGGCTTCGCCTTCCGCCGCCATGGGCGCGAGCTTCTTGGCCAGAACCTGCGACGCGGTGATGAGCTTGCCGTATTTCAGCCTGGTGCCCATCGGGTCCTCGATGATGGGCTTGCCGGTGTCGCGCGTGTGGGCGGCTTCCACCAGCGCGGCGAACAGCGTGGTGTCGAGCCTGGCCGTCGAGACGGCGCTATTGACCATGATGTCCTGAAGCGCGGCGCCCGCCGCCTGACGGCGGTTGCGGCCCTTGAGTTCGGGGTCGACGCCGAGCTTCACCGGCGGCAGGAAGGTGACGGTGGTCTTGGGGAACCACACCTTCCTGGTCTGCATGGAATTGAGGTAGCCGAAGTGCGAGCGCTCGGGGCCATCGATGCGCACCGGCACGACGACGGCGTCGGCCTTGTCGGCGATCAGCGCCGTGCCGTCGTAGACCTTCATCAGGCCGCCGGTGACCGTGAGGCGGCCCTCGGGGAAGATGACCAGGCTCTCGCCCTGCTTGACGGCGCCGATCAGATGGCGCGTGCCGAGCGGCTTGGTCGGGTCGATGGCGTGGTGGTTGACGAGCTTCAGGAACGGCTTCACCCACCACTTCTGCGCCATGCCGGTATCGACGGCGAAGGCGGCGTGCTCGGGCAGGATCGAGTGCAGAATGCCGGCGTCGAGCAGGCTGACGTGGTTGGGCGCGATGATGGCGCGCGTGCCGGCGGCGGGCAGGTTCTCGATGCCCTTCACCTCGAGGTCGAGGAACTGGTTGAACAGGAAGCGGCCGACGTCGCGCACGCCTTCCGCACCCCAGGCGTAGAGCACGAGACCGACGACGACGAGGTTGGCGACGCCGAGCACGCCGAGCAGCATCGGGATCGACAAGCCGGCATGCTGGAGGGCGGCGAGGCCGAGGGTCGAGACGGTCATGAAGCCGGCGGACAGCACGTTGCAGCCGGCGACGACGCGGGCGCGGGCATCGACGGGCGCCCAGGCCTGCACGGCGGCGAACGAGGGGACGATGAACATGCCGCCGGCCACCGCGAGGCCGAACAGGTCGAGAAGCAGGTGCGGACCCGAGACGCTGGACACGAACGACCAGGCGTCGAGCACGCCCTCGGCCTTGACGTAGCGCGCGAGGCCGTAGGCGAGGTCGAGGCAGAACAGGCCCATCAGCAGCGCGGCGACGGGCACGAGCGCGAGGTTCGGGCGCGCCTTGCTGGCCTTGGCGGCAAGCCCCGAGCCGACGGCGATGCCGACCGTGAAGGTGATGAGCGCCAGCGTGATGACGCCCTGCGAGCCGCCGATCAGCGTCTCGACGAACGTCGGCAGCAGGTTCAGCACCACCGCGCCGACCAGCCAGAACCACGACGTGATGAGGCCGCCGATCCACAGGCGACGATCACGGCGCAGCGTGCCGAGCAGCGACCAGGTGGAGACGAGCGGGTTGCGGTCGATCTTCAGGTCGGGCGACGCCTCGCCCGTGGACGGGATCAGGCGCGCCGACAGCCAGCAGGCGACGGCGAGGGCGATCGCGAGGATCGCGAACAGCTGCGTCGTGTGTTCGTCCTTGGAGGCGTAGCCGCCGGCGATGGTGCCGGCGAGGATGGCCAGGAAGGTGGCGCCCTCGACGAGGGCGTTGCCGGCCGGCAGCTCTTTGGTTTCCAGATGGACCGGCAGGATGCCGTATTTGATGGGGCCGAACAGGGCCGCGATGATGCCGTAGCCGCCGAGCGCCACGAACAGCAGCGGGATCGAGTGCAGCACGAAGCCGGCTCCGGCCAGCATCGCAACCGGGATCTCGGCGAACTTCAGGCGGCGGGCGACGAGCGCCTTGTCGAAGCGATCGGCGAGCTGACCGCCGAGGCCCGAGAGCAGGAAGAAGGGCGCCACCAGAACGGCGCCGGCCAGCGTCACCAGGCCGCCGCCCTTCTCGCCGCCGATCTGGAACAGGATCAGCATGACGAGCGAGTACTTGACGAAGTTGTCGTTGAGCGCGGACAGGAACTGGCACCAGAAGATGGGTGCGAAGCGCCGCGTGGACATCAGCTTGGCGAACATGGGCAGGCTCGGCTTTCTCTGCTCGGGTGAAAGGGGGGCGGGGCGGGCCAATTCCTGGGTAAACTCGCTGATTACGCCCGATCTTGGTTAAAAAACGGCTCGTTCTCTTTGATTTAACGAGATGTTCTGCCCGGAAGTGGTGCGTGGCGGTGGCGGATGGCGACGCGCGCGTAGTCCAGCTCGTGGAAGCGGCGGGCGGCCTTGCTGGCCTCGCCGATCAGACGGTCGCGCAACCGGTTCAGGATTTGCTTCAAGGCAAGCGCGGTGCGGGCAGGGGCGCGGCTGGCATGCGGGGCGGTCTGGTGATGTTCCATTTGTTTCTCCAATGGGTTGATGTGGTCTGAGGGGCGGGTTCCTGGGCCGATCCGGGCCGATCGCGGCGGCCATGGGAGCGGGGATTGATACACAACTGAACGACGGTCATTTGCACAGCTGAATATGGCGGAACAATGTTCAATTGCAAGGGGCGCGCGGCTGGCGGACGCCTCATCCGCGTGTCATGGTCAACGAACCCTGAACAGCCGAGAGGGTGGTCGGTCTGGTGTCGCCCGAGCCGACGCGCGTCTGACGCATCAGGCCTGCAGGTCCAGCCCAGGGCGCGGTAGGGCGGCAGCCCTGCTCGCGTCAGCGACTTGTGCGGCCTGCTCACCAAGCGCTGCGCGGCGGGGTTACCACCCCGCACCCCGTTCGAGGGGGGACCCCTCGAACTCCCCCTTTTTTGACATGCCGATCCTGGCCGTGGTCGGGCAGGTCGAAAAACAGACGGGGAGCGCGGCGGCTCCCGCGGCGGGTCGCAGGGCGGCAGCCCTGCTCGCGTCAGCGACTTGTCGGCCTGCTCACCAAGCGCTGCGCGGCGGGGTTACCACCCCGCACCCCGTTCGAGGGGGGACCCCTCGAACTCCCCTTTTTTTGCGTCGCGCGTCGTTCTCGGGCATAGACGGGAGCGTTGCGGCGCTGGCTCCGGCGCGGGCAACAAGGAGAGCCCGTGTACGATCGATCGCACAGATTCAGCATCGCCCCCATGATGGACTGGACGGACCGGCATTGCCGCGCCTTCCATCGCGGGCTGACCACGCGGGCGCTGCTCTACACCGAGATGGTCACGGCCGAGGCCGTCATCCACGGCTGCCGCGCGCGTCTCATCGGCTTCGATCCGGTCGAACATCCGCTGGCGCTGCAGCTGGGCGGCTCCGATCCGGTGCGACTGGCGGAGGCGGCGCGCATCGGTGCCGGTTTCGGCTACGACGAGATCAACCTCAACGTCGGCTGCCCGTCGGATCGCGTGCAGGAAGGTCGCTTCGGGGCCTGCCTGATGGCCGAGCCCGATCTGGTGGCGCGCTGCGTCGCGGCCATGCAGCGGGCCGTCGCGGTGCCGGTCACGGTCAAGTGCCGCATCGGCATCGACGATCAGGACGCCGAGGAGGATTTCCGCCGCTTCGTCGACCGCGTAGCCGATGCGGGCTGCCGCACCTTCGTGGTGCATGCGCGCAAGGCGTGGCTCAATGGCCTGTCGCCGAAGGAGAACCGCGACATCCCGCCGCTCGACTACGACCGCGTCTATCGCCTGAAGCGCGAGCGGCCCGATCTCACCGTCGTCATCAACGGTGGCATCGGCGGCGATCCGGACGAATGGCGCGCGCATCACGCCCACGTCGACGGCGTCATGCTCGGCCGCGCCGCGTACCAGACGCCCTACTGCCTCGCCGAGGTCGATCGCGTCGTGTTCGGTGCGGCGTCGCCGCCCCCCTCGCGGGCCGATGCCTTGCGGGCGCTGCTGCCCTACGTCGAGCGGCACCTGGCGGCGGGCGGGCGCCTGCACGCTGTGACGCGCCATGTGCTCGGGCTCTATCACGCCCGCCCGCGCGGGCGCGCCTTCCGGCGTCATCTGAGCGAGCAGGGCGTCAAGCCGGAGGCGGGCCTCGCATCCTTGATCGAGGCCATTGCGATCGCGGAAGGCGCGCGCCCGACCGAGGCCGCGCCAATGGCGGCCAGCGCATGACGCTCGCCGGATATCCCGCGCACGATCTGGCCTGGCTCGCCGGACTGCTGCTGGCGGCGGGTGCGCTCACCGGCCTGCTGTCGGGCATGCTGGGCGTGGGCGGCGGCGGCGTGCTGGTGCCAGTGCTCTACGAGACGTTCGGCGCCATCGGGGTTGATCCGGCGCTGCGCATGCACATGGCGGTCGGCACCTCGCTCGCCGTCATCGGTTTCACGTCGCTGCGCTCGGCGACCAGCCATGCCAGGCGCGGCTCGGTCGATCTCGCCGTGGTGCGTCGGCTCGGGCCCTGGGTCGTGCTCGGCGTCATCGCCGGCGTTCTGCTTGCCCGCAATGCGCCGGCCTCGACCTTGAAGTGGGCGTGGGTCGTGTTCGGTACGGTGATGGCGACCAAGCTCGGCTTCGGGCGCGACGATTGGCGTTTCGGCGACACCCTGCCGGGCTCTTGGCTCGTGGAACTGTACGCGCTGTGCGTCGGCTTCATCTCGGTGCTGCTGTCGATCGCAGGCGCCGCCTACACGGTCACGCTGCTGACGCTGTATGGCCGCCCGATGGTGCAGGCCGTCGGCACCTCGTCGGCGTTCGGACCGCTGATCGCCATTCCTGGCCTCGCCGGCTTCATCTGGGCTGGATGGAGCGTCGCCGGCACGCCGCCATTCTCGCTCGGATACACCAACCTGCTGGCGGCGGCACTGATCCTGCCGACCAGCCTCGCCGTCGCGCCGTTCGGCGTCGCCATCGCGCATGGCGTCTCCCGCCGCACGCTGGAGATCGCCTTCGCGGTGTTCCTCTATCTCGTCGTGTTGCGGTTTCTCGCCAGCCTGATGGGCTGGACAACCTGACAGGCAGCTTAACCGACCGTTAATTCATGCCAAATGGCATGCTGCGTGTCAGCTGATATGCATCCAATCGTGTTGTGTGCGCGTTACCCCTCGGTCAGACTGTGACCATCGCAGGGAGAAAGAGGAGTGCGCGCAATGCTGAAGAAATTCGCGGTGCTGGGGCTGGCGCTCATGATGGGCGTCACCTCGCTCACCATTGACAGTCAGCCGGCCGAGGCGCGTCGCGGCGGAGCCATCATCGCCGGGCTGATCGCTGGTGCCGTGATCGGCGCAGCGGTCTATTCGCATCGCCGGCATCGTCACCGCCACTACGACGATTACGGCTACTCGTATGCGCCGGCTTATGCCTACAGCTACGGTCCGGTCTATCGCTGGGGCGGACATCGTCATCATCGCCATCATCGGCATTGGTGAAGCGTGACGGCAACCACCCTTGCAGGAATGTGAAGGCGAGGGGCCTCGGCCCCTCGACCGCTGAGCCTCGCGTCCTGAGTGAGCCTCGCGTGCTGAGACTGGCGCGGCGAGCCAACGGCTGCCGATCTGTTGGAGCGGCGGTTGGATCAGCCGCCGCAGCCGCCGCCACAACCACCGCCGCCTCCGCATCCTCCGCCGTCGCCGCCGCTGCTCCCGCCATCGCTGCCGCAGGAGCCGCCGCAGCCGCCGCCGGAACCGGCCTGTTCGCGACGCTTCCGTTGCCTCTCGAGCCGGTCGCGGCGCTGCTCCGGCGTTTCAACGAAGAAGCGGATCAGCTGAAACAGGCAGACGACGCCCATCACCGCCAGCAGCAGATCGAGTGGAAACGGATTTGACTTCCGCCCGCCCTCGGCGCCCGCGTCTGCCGCCAAGGGCAGCAGCGCCGAGCCGAACCCGATGGCCGCGGCGAGCACCCACTTCGAGCGCTGCGCGAGCAGGATCGCGAGGCGCGGCTTGCGGATGATCCAGTGCGCGTCGCGATCGACCGCGATGCGCGTCGGCAGCGGCGCGAAGCGGATGGCGGCCGATGGCCACAGATCCGCGGGGGGCGCTTCACCGAAGGCAGCTTGGTAGCTGGTCAGTGTGCGGCCATACCAGTCGTCGAACTTGGCGCGTTCGGCGCCGCCGCCGCTGGTCGGCGTGTGGTGCAGGGCGAAGCCCAGCGTCCGGCCGCACAGGTCATCCCAGTAGCTGCGGGTATACAGCAGGTGGAAGTGCCAAACCTCGTCCACCTCGCGCGAGGGTGTGACGGGGTGGCCGGCACGGACGGCGAGATAGAGAAAGCGCCGGTATTCGGCGATGGCGCGAGCGGTGAACTCGGGTGTCCAGCCCGTCTCGCGGGCAAGCCGGGCGGAGAACGGAAGAGCGCTGCCCGGCGCGTCGAATGTGAAAGAAGAAATCCTGATCCAAATATCGTGATCGAACGTCGGTTCGTTAATCTTGGCGTCAGCTCCGGTATCGCGTGTTGTTGTTCTTGTTCATACGCGAAAGGTACCTGAGTTCTGTGCAGCCTGTGTGACAGAGCTGGACAGCCTGCGTGGCAGAGCGAACGGATTGGGGTTCGCCCCCTTTGGCCACCAGCGAGCGGGGATGCCGGTGAACCTTCGGTTGCGAACCCCAATTCTAGCAACGGACGCACCGACGCCCTAAGGGCTGGATGCCGGGTTCCGTCTGCATCTGGCGTCTGGCCACTCGCGAGGGTGGGGGCTCGCGCGGGGAGCCATGCGCCAAATTCCGTTTGTTGCCTGGCCGGTGTCATCCGTTTGTTGCCTGGCCGGTGTCAGTTGCGGGCCTTCCAGCCGCGACGCATCGCTTCCTGCTCCTCCTCGAGCGACAGCACGTCGCCCTTGCGCTGATCGACCGCCGCATCGACCTCTGGCGGCGACGCCAGGCCGGCCGGTTTGCTGCGGTTGGCCGCCTTGTCCTCCAGCCGGCCCGCGCTTTCGACCTTGGCGCTCCAGGTTCCGGTGGTGTCGCGACAGGCGACGCCGATCATCGTCTCGGTGGGGCGCTGGGCCGCGTACTTGCGGCAGTAGCGCCCGTCCTGCGAGGAGAACGTGAGCAGTGGCGTGATATTCCAGCCGTCGGCTGGCGAATTCGCGGCCCCGTTCATCGGCGTCGACTCCAGGGCGGCCGTCAGCGTCGCGGCGGCGACGCGCGAAACGCCCGCCGTCCGCGTGCCGCCACTCGCCGGCCGGTTGGCGTTGGCCGCCTCCTCGATGCGCTGCGCCTTCTGGCTGTCGCCGTACATCTTGAGCGCCACGGCACTGGCGAGCAGCAGGGCGATGGTCGCGGCGATGGCCATCGGAGACCGCGTCGGCGTACCGGGTGCGGGGCGCGCCTTGGCGGGGCGCTCGAAAGGCAGCACCTTGGCGCCGTTGGGCGGTGTTCCGCCATTGAGGGCGGCGGGGCCGCCCTTGCCGCTGGCATCGCTGGCCCGCTCGCCGCTCTCCTTGCCGGCTGGACGCAGGGTGATGGGTGTCGGACCGCCGCTGCGGGTCTTGCCGCCGTCCGCCTTGCCGCCGTCCGCCGTGCCTGCGTCCGCCTTCGCGGGCGCGGCCTGACCGGCTGCCGGCAGCGGATGCGCCAGGATGCTGCGCGCCAGCGCCTCCATGCGCGCGGTCGCGTCGGGCTCCGGGATCAGCTTGCCGAGTTCGCGGCCGGTCTGCCGGTAGATCTCTACGCGGCGCGCCAGATCCGGTCGGCGGCGCAGCAGGTCCTCGAGCCTGCTGGCCTGGTCGCGCGGCAAGGTGCCGTCGGCGAGCGCCATCAGCTCCTCTTCAGTCGGCTCGTTCATGACGTCCCCCGGCCGTTCTGGCCCCGTCTTTGACTTTGCTGTCGCCTGCGCTGGTGCCAGCGTTGGTTCTTGTGTCATCGCCGTGCAAGCTCACGTAAAGGTGGCGCCGGGCTCGCGACAGGCGGCTCATCACCGTGCCCACCGGAAGCTCCAACACATCCGCAGCCTCTTTGTAGGAGAGGCCATCCACGCACACGAGCGCGATCAGGACCTGCTGGTCAGCGCTGAGGCGGCCGATGCCACGTTGCACCTCGGCCAGCGTCAGCCGGCTTTCCGTCACCTGTCGTCCGTCGCAGCTCGTCAGGTCGTCGAGGCTGTCGACGTCGACGAGTGTTCCGCGCACCTTGGCGGCGCGCATGCGGTCGAGCCACAGGTTCTGGGCGATGCGATACATCCAGCTGTCCAGTCGCGTCCCCGGTTGCCACTGGTCGGCTCGTGACAGGGCACGCATGCACGTCTCCTGCACGAGGTCGTCACCCTGGTCGGCATTGCCCGCCAGCGCATACGCAAAACGGCGCAGGCGCGGCAGGAACTTGACCATCAGGGGGCGGATGTCTTCCGTCACGTTTCTTCTCCCCTGGTACCCACGAGAACGGTGGGCACCTGTTGTTATTCCTAGTGGTTAGGGCGCAACAGTGCATCCGGGCCACAGGGTAATCCCCGGACTGCCACACCAGAGCTAGGCCGATACCTGCCAGACACGGGTAGGCGCGGAGGCCGTGGCGTTGGACGCCGACCAAGCGCGAGAACGAGCGATGTGCCTCGGGCGCCGTTGGGCGCGGGGCAGCGCAGGCGAAGCGGTTCGGACGCGGCCGAGATGGCTCACGCGGCAAATATTGACAGGCATTCGATCCCCCACAGAGCGAAATGGGGTGCCGGCGCTCAAGCGCTCGTCCCATGGCGAAGCCGCTTGGGCTCGCCTGAGGTCGGCGTGAGCAGGTCGCGCGGGCACCGATTGAAAGTCGCCGGGTATGCGATCGGATGCGAGTGCGGGTCTGGCTGGTACGCAGCTTGGAAAGCAAAAGGTGCCGAATTTGTGGCGCCGAGGCAAGCAGATGGTCGGCTGCGGCTGGGGAAACGTTCACCCTCGCGAAGGTCGAGACGGTTTGGTGGTGTGAGCAACCTGCGAGGGAGCGCAAGGGAGCAGGAGGAAGGGCAGGGAATGCCCGCACGGGGGTCGGCGTTCTCGCAGCGGGTATGCAATCGGATCGAGCGCGGTCGGGCGGTGACGCAGGCGACGGGCTGCGCCGTGCCCGATGACCGAGACCGCGTCGGGGCCGGCTCGCGATACGGGAGTGCTCCCCGCGTATCAAAACCTGGACTGGCTCCGAAGTTCTGCCTTGCAGAAGTTCTGCCTTGCTAACGTCCGCCGGCCCGACGGCAGCCGAGCGCCGCGTCTCAGCTGGCGCCGCCGGCGCCCGGCGTCTCCGGCGCGGGGGAGGCTGGCGATGCCCCCATCCGCTTCAAGCCCTCACTGGCCTGCACGAGGTTGGGATCGAGCGAGAGCGCCTTGCGATAGTCGGCTATCGAGCTGTCGCGGTCACCCCGCTTCTCCAGGATGAGCGCGCGATTGTAGTAGGCGAGCGGGAACTCCGGCTCGCGCTGGATGGCGGTCGAGAAATCGGCGAGCGCGAGGTCGACCTTGTCGTCGTCGTAGTACGCATTGCCGCGATTGTAGTAGGGCAGAGCCGAGGTGTCGTCGAGACGGATGGCCTCGGTGAAATCGGCGATGGCGGCCTTCAGCTTGCGCAGGTTGCCGTGGGCGATGCCGCGGTTGGTGTAGGCCTGCGACAGCATCTGCATTTGCAGCGGGGCCTTCTTGATGAAGGCCGTGCAGCCGCGCACCTGGAGCTTGGGATCGTCGAAGCGATTGCAGTCGTCGGCGGGATCGGCCAGCGCCGCACCCGGAGAGGCGACCGCGGCTGCGGCGAAGCATGCAAGGACAGCGGCGAGCAGTGTCTTCGACATCGGACAGCCTTCCCCTAGGATTCCGAGTCAACCAATGCGGTGATGCTACCGCGAGTTGGGGCCGCTGTCGCCGCGCCGCCACGAGCGCTCCCGTGATTATTTATTTTGTTGGATGGTTTATCACCCCCTTGTCACGGCGCGCAGGCGCGCCGTTGGCAGCTTGGGGGCGTGAGCCGGGCCGCACATCGGGCCGACAGCCGGCCGCGCGCAGCGTAGCAGCGCTCATGTTTTCGTGATCGCGACTTGCTCAGCCCTCGCGCCTCAGGCACGAAGACATCATGAAGGCAGTATCAATCGGCGCCGCTGACGGGAAGCAGGCGCGGCGGAGACCACACGCATGACCTCTGTCGCATGGTCCAGGACGCCGCCGCCGTCGCGCTCACGATCGCGGTCCCATCCGGCGCGGTCCCATCCGGCGCGACGCCGTCGCCTGCTCGCCGTCGCCGGCGCGGCTCTGCTGGCAGCGGGGCTGTGTGCCCTGGCCCCGCCGCGGCGCGCCTCCGCCGCTGACCTGACGGCGCGGGAGGTCACCGAGCTGCTGTTCCGTGGCGCGGCGAGCGGCGTCGAAGGCCTCGTCGGCCGCAACCTCAGCACGCTCGATCTCTCGGGACTCGATTTCAAGAAGTCGCGGCTTACCGGCTCCGATCTCTATGGCGCCGACCTGACGCGCGCCAATCTATCCGGCGTCGACTTGTCAGGGACGCGCCTCGACCGCGCCGTGATCATCAATGCCGATTTCTCTCATGCCAACCTCAGCGGCGCCTCGCTGCAGCGGCCGACCGTGTTCACCGACATGCGCTTCGACCGCAAGGAGGCGCCGCGTTTCGCGCACGCCGACCTCTCCCGCATTCGGCTCATCGCGCGCCTCGACGGCGCCGACTTCCAGGGCGCCAACCTGGCGGCGGCCGATCTGTCGCCATCGGACCTGCGCGGCGGTGACATCACCATTCTGCCGCAGGTGGTGCTGGCCAAGACCAACTTCACGGGCGCCAACCTGCAACGTGCCAATCTGCATCGCGTTCGCCTGCCGTTTTCGACCCTGGCCGGCGCCAACCTGTCGGGCGCCAATCTGTCCGAAAGCGACCTGACCCAGGCCGATCTGCGCGAAGCCGACCTGACGGGGGCCGATCTGACCGGGGCCGACCTCTACGGCGCCAACCTGCGTGGTGTGCGCGGCCTCGAGACGGTACGCGGGCTCGACGCGGCGCGCAATCTGGACAAGGCTGTACGATGACGTGTGGGGGCGGGCAGGGCCGGAGCGTCGAGAGCAGGGAGCGAAGACGATTGTGGAGTGGGACATGGGACGGATCGTCGAGGCTTGGCGCGCCGGCCGTTTCGGGATCGGCCGCATCGGTGCTGTGGCGGCACTCGCCGTGCTGCTGGCAACGGCGGGACTGCCGCGAGCCGGGCGCGCGGCTGGCGAGGAGATGGTCGACACCGCGCTGATCGTGTCCGTCGACGTGTCGAATTCCGTCGACGAGGAACGCTACCGGCTGCAGATGGACGGCATCGCCAAGGCGCTCGAGGACCCGGGCGTGCACACTGCGATCCTCAACGGGCCGCAGGGCGCCATCCTGCTGCAGATGATCCAGTGGGCCGACAAGCCGGTCATCTCCGTGCCTTGGACCCGCATCGCCTCCAGGGAAGATGCGGTGCTGCTCGCCGCCAAGGTGCGCAAGCTGCCGCGCCACGACGGCGAATTCACCTGCATGGCGCGCATGATGCGCTTCGTCTCCGACAAGATACAGCCGACCATCCCCGCCAAGGCGATGCGCGTCGTCATGGACGTTTCCGGAGACGGCATCGACAACTGCAACGGCGAGGCGCCGGGCACCGTGCGCGACGAACTTGTGGCCGCCGGCATGATCATCAACGGCCTGCCGATTCACGAGGCCGATCCGGGCCAGCCGGTCGGTTCCGGCGCCTTCCGCGCGCCCGGCGAGCCGATGAAGGAACTGCCGCCGCCGACCAATGGCGCGCCGCAGACGCTGGAGCCGTGGTATCGCGAAAACGTCATCGGCGGTCCGGGAGCCTTCGTGCTGCCGGCCTATGGCTACAACGATTTCGGCCGCGCCATCCGCCAGAAGTTCGTCGTTGAGATCAGCGGACTGGATGTGCCGCAGCAGCCGATGCGCCCGGCTCTAGCTGTCAGCGCCGAACCAGTGTGGAACTCCCCGGGTTGTCCGCGGCCGCGTGTATGGAGGGGCCCGAGCACGGTCGCCGATAAAGAGCCGTTCCTTCACTGGCGTCACGGACGAAGTTCTGACACCGCCGAGTGGAGGGGAAGCCACTCGGGCATCCTCTCCCGTCCCGGGAGAGGATGTCCCGCAGGGACAGGTTGAGGGAGCCGCGCGGCACGCGCGCCCACGATTTGGCGGCGTCTGCGAGCCGCGACGGCCGTCGCCCTCAGATGTCCTTCAGCGCCTTCGACGTGCACTGCCACCTGCGAATGGTCCAGCCCGGGTGCTCCTCGGCCCACTGCGCGAAGTGCGGCGGCGCATGCAGCGCGCACTTGCCGGGGTCGACGTCGATGTCGAGCGGGATGCGATAATCCTTGCAGACCTGCGGGTCGGTGGCGAGGCAGGCGGAAATGATGATGGCGAGCATGTTTCGGACGCTCCTGTCAGGCGATGTTTTCCCTCGGCAGCCAGGAAAATCGGTCCCGAGGGCGCGAAACCTCCACGGACGATCCTAGCGCGATCCTTTGAAAACGGGGACAACGTTCGCGCGGACCACGCGGAACACGGGAAGTTGAAGCGGCGCGTGACGGCGCGGCAGGGCCCAGGGCCGACTCTTGCGGCAGATGCTCCGGCCGCGTGCGCCGGCCCTGGCCGCGTGCGCCGGGTGCGCCAGGGGCGGGATGGCGGCAAGGAGGCACGGGTGACGGGGCGACGCGGACACGGCAACGACTGGGCCACAGGCCTGGGCAGGGACGGCCTGGACGAGCGCCGGCACGTCTGGCCGCAGGCGCCGGTGCTGGCGGCGCTCGGCGCCTGCTGGCTGTTCCTCGGCTGGCCGTGGCTGTCGGGGCACGTCACCATCCCGTGGGACGCCAAGGCGACCTTCATGCCGCAGATCCAGTTCCTGGCGCAGAGCCTCGCGCGCGGCGAAAGCCCGGCCTGGAACCCGTTCGTGTTTTCCGGCCACCCGCAGATCGCCGACCCGCAGGCGGAGATCTTCTCGCCCGTGTTCCTCGTCATGGCGCTGGTCACCGGCCAGCCGTCGCTGCGCGCCGTCGATACGGCGGTGCTGGCCGGCGTGTTGGCCGGTATGGCCACGCTGGTGGTCTGGTTCCGTGATCGCGGCTGGCACTGGGGGGGCGGGCTCGTGGCGGCCGTGGCGTTCGGCTTCGGCGCCGCCATGGCGTGGCGCATCCAGCATACCGGGCAGGTGCTGAGCCTCGTCTACCTCGTACTGGCGCTGGTCGGCCTCGAACGCGCGCTGGACCGGCGATCCCTGCCGTGGGGCGTCGCGTCGGGGCTGGCGGCAGGATGCATGGTACTCGGCCGCGATCAGGTGGCGCTGCTCGGACTCTATCTGCTCGCGGGTCTCGTGCTGTGGCGCTGGGCCAGTGCGCAACGCGTCGCTTCGCAAGTCACAGCCGACGTCAAGCCGCTCCTGGCCGGCGGCCTCGCCGGGCTGGCGCTCATCGCGCTTCCCGTGCTCATGACGGCGCTGCTGTCGGCCGAGAGTAACCGGCCGGAGATCGACGTCGTCGGCGCCGGGCGTGGCTCGCTGCATCCGGCCTTGATGCTGACCTGGCTCGCACCCGACCTGTTCGGCTCCTCCGGCGAGATGGCCGACTACTGGGGCCCGCCGAGCCTGACATGGCAGGGCACCGACCTCTTCATCGCGCAGAACGTCGGCCAGCTCTACATCGGCGCGGCGCCCATTCTTCTGCTGCTGGTCGGCCTCGTGTCGGGCGTGCTGTGGGCGCGCGAAATCCGCGCCTTCAGCGTGGCGGCGGCGCTCATGCTCGTCTATGCGTTGGGCTGGTACACGCCGCTGTTTCGCGTCATGCATGCGGTGCTGCCGGGTGTGGACTTCTACCGCCGCCCGGCCGATGCGGTGTTCGAGATCGGGCTGCTGACGGCGATCCTGGCCGGCTACACGGCGCATCGGCTGTTCACCTATACGCTGCCGCAACTGTCCCGCGCGCGCATGGCTGGGGTTGCCGGCGTCGTGCTGGCGGGGCTGGCGGCGGGGTTCGCGCTCGCCGACCATTTCGATACGCTGGCGCGCGCCTGGAAGCCGCTTGCCGTCGCGGCAGGCATCCTGATCGGCGGCGCGGCGGCTCTCGGCACCGCCGCCTGGCTCTATCCGCTGCGCCCCGTGCTGGCGCCGGCCGTGCTGATCGCCGCCACGGTGGCCGATCTCGCCTGGAGCAACGGTCCCGGCAGCGCCACCGCGCTGCCTCCCGCCACCTACGAGGTGCTGCAGCCCACGACCGACAACGAGACCATCCGCTTCCTGCAAGCGCGGGTGCGGGCCAGCGCCAGCGACACGCGACGCGATCGCGTCGAACTCGCAGGGCTCGGCTTCCACTGGCCCAACGCCAGCATGACGCACGGCCTCGAGAACACGCTCGGCTACGATCCTGTGCGGCTCGCCCTCTACAGCCGCGCGACCGGCGCCGGCGACCATATCGTGACGCCGGACGGCCGCCGCTTCACGCCGCTGTTTCCCGGCTACCGCTCGACGCTGGCACGCATGCTGGGCCTGCGCTACGTGGCCATGAGCGCGCCCATCGAGAGCACCGACCGCAGCCTGATGCCCGGCGATATGACGCTCCTGGCGCGCTTTCCCGATGCCTACGTCTATGAGAACCCCGACACGTTGCCGCGCGTGCTGTTCGCGAGCACGGCGCTCCCCGCAGACTTCGAGGCGATCCTCGTGAGCGGCGTCTGGCCCGAGGTGGACTTCACCCGCACCGTGCTGCTGGACAAGGCCGGTGCGCCGCTACCCGCGCCCGCGAAGAGCGCCGACAGAAGGCCGGAAGCCGCGTCGGGCGAGGCGCGCCTCGTGCACTATGAGAACACGCGCATCGAGATCGACAGCGCGGCACCGCACGCCGGCTGGGTCGTGCTCAACGACGTCTGGCATCCGTGGTGGCGGGCCGAGGTCGACGGCACGCCGGTGCCGATCCATCGCGCCAACGTGCTGTTCCGCGCCGTCGCCGTGCCAGCCGGGCGCCACCGCGTCACCTTCACGTTCGCCCCTGTGCGCGGTGCCGTCGCGCAGGCCTGGGGACGCTTCAGTCGCTGACACCACGGGTGCGCAAGCCGTGGCCCCCTTGCGTGCCATCTGCCGTCGGGCTGGCCGGCTCGACGGTCTGCGCGCGCGAGCGTTGGTGTGGCGGCTCGCGCGCAGGGAAGACCGTGATACCAGCGAAAGAGGTTTCGACCACAGGCCGAAACTTTCGCTCGCCGGTCTCGCCGGTATCTTGCCTGCGCGCCAGCGGCTTGGCGCCGTTGTGATCACAGCTTGAACGGCACGATCTTCTGGCGCTGCTCGCCGAGGCCGTCGATGCCCATGCGCACCTCGTCGCCGGCCTTGAGCCACACCGGCGGCTTCATGCCGAGGCCGACACCGGCCGGCGTGCCGGTGGTGACGACGTCGCCCGGCTCCAGCACCATGAACTGCGAGATATAGGAGAGCAGCCGGGCACAGGTGAAGATCATGTTGGCGGTCGAGCCGTCCTGGCGCGTCTCGCCGTTGACCTTGGTCCACATGCGCAAGGCGGCGACGTCGATGGCGTCGGGCGTCACCAGCCACGGTCCGAGCGGCCCCGCGGTCTCGAAGCACTTGCCCTTCATCCACTGCCCCTTGCGCTCGACCTGGAAGTGGCGCTCGGAGACGTCGTGGCAGATGGTGTAGCCGGCGATGTGCCTGCCCGCATCCGCCTCGCTGACGTAACGGGCGCGTGCGCCGACGACGAAAGCAATCTCCACCTCGTAGTCGAGCTTCTGCGCGTCGCGCGGAAGCATGACGTCGTCGTCAGGGCCGACGATGCAGTTGCCGAGCTTGTTGAACAGAATGGGTTCGCTCGGGATCGGAGAATTGGTCTCCTTGGCGTGATCGGAGAAGTTGAGGCCGACGGCGATGAAGTTCCACGGCCGCGCGACCGGCGCACCCAGCCGCACGCCGGCCGGGGCGAGCGGCAGGCTCGCCGGATCGAGCCCCGCCAGCCGCGCGAGGCTTGCTGGCTGCAGGGCGGCGCCGTCGATATCGCGCACATGCGCGGAGAGGTCGCGGATCTGGCCTTGCGTGTCGACGAGGCCGGGCTTCTCGGCGCCGGGTGCGCCGAAGCGAACGAGCTTCATGAGGTTTCCTCCGTCAGGGGCGTCCGCTTCTTAGGCGTGGCGGTTCGCCGTGGTGCGGCGCCTCAGGGTCGAGCGCGCCTGACCTGCAGGTATGTCCTGACCCGGCGCATGCTGTCATGCGCCGAGATGCCGCAATTCAGCCGGAATTGGCGCTCGCGCCCGCGTGCGATGGGCTCGGCTAAGCCTCGGAAAAGGCCGCCGAATAAAGCTGCGGTGCGACACCATGGCGGGACTGCGTCATGGAACTTTAAATGCGCCCGGTCGTTGCCGATATGAAGCCTGGGCGGGCGCGGCGCACCCGCGTTGCGCGGCACGGTCGACACCCAGCCGGCATTCGCCAGCTCGCAAATCCGCTATCGCAAGGAGACGCCTGTCATGCGCAGTTCCCGAGCCATCTCACGTTCCGCCACCCTGAACGACCCTGTGCGGCGTGCCGGGCTGGCGTCCGGCGTGTTCGTCGCCGTCGCGTTGGCCATCCTCGGCGCTCCGGCGGCGAAGGCGCAGTCCGTGGCGCCCGCCGCTGGAGACATCGGCTTTCTCGCCAGCGAGCAGGCGGGCGAGATGAGCCACTCGAGCCTCGTCGGCCTCAAGATCAAGAACCCTGCCGGCGCCATCATCGGCGACATCAACTATCTTGTGCTCGACGCCAAGGGGCAGGTGACGACGATCGTCGTCGGCGTCGGCGGCGTGCTCGGCCTCGGCGAAAAGAACGTCGGCGTGCCGTTCGGCAAGTTCACCTTGAAGCCGGATGCCAACCGCAACATGACGGCGACGCTGGATACCACCCTCGATGCGCTGCGGGCCGCCCCAGCCTACAAATGGACCGAGAAGAGCACCGCCGAGGTCGTGAAGGAGAAAGCCAAGGGCTGGTCGGATAAGGCGCAGGAAAAGGCCAAGGACTGGTCCGAGAAGGCGCAGGAGAAGGCCAAGGACTGGTCGGAAAAGGCGCAGGACAAGGCCAAGGGGCTGAGCGAGAAGGCAAAGGAAATGACCACCGACAAGCCGGCCGACGCGAAGAAATAGCCCGTTGGCGGTCGATTCCGGCCCTGGACTGATGCACAGCCGGCGAGGGGCGCCCCTCGCCGGCTGTCTCGTTTTGTTGCCCGGAAGGGGCGGGTCTCCTCAGAAGGCACACCCTGCGAAGGGACAATGGCCCGGCTGAGCCAAGTTGACCACGATCATGGACCGACAGCAGATTCGAGCGCGCTGTGGCTTACGGTGACGACGCTGGGGAACCGTCCCGGCAGACCGCCCGCATCGCCCAACAATAACGCCCAAGAAACGTCAGAGCCGAGATCGAGCGAGCACGACATCATGACCCGGGTTCTCATCGCCTACGCCTCCCGCGAGGGGCAGACCGAGAAGATCGCCAAGTACATCGGCGAGCGTCTGGCGAAGCGCGGTCTGGAACCGCACATCGTCAACCTCAAGCTCGGGCAGAGCGAGGCCGAGGTGCCCACATGCGGCGCGGCCGTCATCGCCGGATCGGTGCATCGCGGTCGCCACGACCAGGAACTGACCGGCTTCATCATGCGCCACGCGCCGACCTTGCGCGGCGGACCCTCGGCGTTCGTGTGCGTCAGCTTGTCGGCCGCGTCGCACGATCCCAACGACCGCGCCGCCATCGACGAGCTGGCGCAGGGCTTCCTTTACGAGGTCGGCTGGTCGCCCGACGAGATCAAGCACGTCGCCGGCGCGGTGCGCGACAAGCAGCTCAACATGCTGGAGCGCTATACCGTGCATGCGGTGATGTACCAGAAGGACATCCCGTCCGATCCCTCCGGCGATACCGAGCTGACCAACTGGCAGGAGGTCGACGACTTCTCCGACGGCTTTGCGCTGCGCGTGCAGCCGTTCTGAACGCAGCGGGCGGCGATGGCGTCAGCTTGATGTTGACCACCGGCGCGGCGACAGGTAGCTGCGGGCCTCAACGGTCCCGAAGCCAGGAGCCTGCCGCCCCGTGCCGAGCCAGACGTCCAGCCCCGCCACGCGCCCCATGTCCTGCCGTCTGTCGCCGTTCTACCCCATCGTGCCCGACTCGGGCTGGCTGGCGCGCCTCGCCCCGCTCGGCATTCGCACCGTGCAGCTGCGCCTCAAGGATGCGCCGCCGACCTGCGTCGCGCGCGAGATCGAGGCGTGCCTCGCCCTCGCCGCACGGCACGATCTGCAGCTCATCGTCAACGACTACTGGCGCGAGGCCATCGCGGCCGGCGCGCGGTTCGTGCATCTGGGCCAGGAGGACCTGGCGGCGGCCGACCTCGCCGCCATCCGCGCCGCCGGCATCCGCTTCGGCGTGTCGACGCACAGCGAGGAGGAACTGGCGATCGCGTTGGCCGCCAAGCCGGACTACGTGGCGCTGGGACCGGTCTACGAGACGAAACTCAAGGTCATGAAGTGGCAGCCGCAAGGCCTCGACCGCGTCCGGCGCTGGCGCGAGCTGGTCGGCGAGCTGCCGCTCGTCGCCATCGGTGGCATCACGCCCGAGCGGGCCGACGGCGTCCTGGCCGCTGGGGCCAGTTCCTGCGCGGTGATCACGGATTTCATCACCCACGACGACCCCGAAGCGCGCGTCCGCCAGTGGGTCGCGTGGGAGCAGGGCGTGCGGCGTGGCGCCTGAGCCGCGCGGAAATCATTCCGCCGCCGTTCCGTTCTGTTCTGTCGATCCGGTCCCTGGCGAGGTGCGTATCGGGCAGGGTAAGGTGGCCGCCCCGCCCATGTTGCCAACAGGAAGAGCCCCGCGAGACCCCGTGACACATCAAGCTCCGCCCCCGCTGGCTCCCGCCGACCGGACGCACTGGCCGGCCGGCCATCCGCGCGTCGCGCATGGCCGTATCGGCGTGCTGCTGCTCAACCTCGGCACGCCGGACGGTACCGGCTACTGGCCGATGCGCCGCTACCTGAAGGAGTTCCTCTCCGACCGCCGCGTCATCGAGGAGCCGCGTTGGAAGTGGTGGCCGATCCTGAACCTGATCATTCTTTCGGTCCGTCCCGGCCGCAAGGGCAAGGATTACGACAAGATCTGGAACAGAGAGCAGGACGAGGGACCGCTCAAGACCATCACGCGCAATCAGGCCGCCGAATTGACACGTCGCTTCACGCAGGCTGGCAACGGCAACATCGTCGTCGACTGGGCCATGCGCTACGCCAACCCGACGACGGCGAGCCGCATCCGGGCCCTGCAGGAGCAGGGCTGCGACCGCATCCTGCTGGTGCCGCTCTATCCGCAGTATGCGGCGGCCACCTCGGCGACGGCGCTCGATCAGGCTTTCCGCGCCTTGATGGATATGCGCTGGCAACCCGCCATCCGCGTCGCCCCCGCCTACCACGATCAGCCGGCCTATATCGAGGCGCTCGCCGCCTCGATGCGGGCCGGGCTGGCCAGGCTCGATTTCGAGCCCGAGCGCATCATCGCCACCTTCCACGGCATGCCGCAGAAGTACCTGGAGGCCGGCGATCCCTATCATTGCCACTGCCAGAAGACGTCGCGGCTGTTGCGCGACAGGCTCGGCATTGCGCCGGAGCGCTGGCTGACCACCTTCCAGTCGCGTTTCGGCAACGATCCATGGCTGCAGCCCTACACCGACGAGACGGTGCAGCGGCTCGCCGCCGAGGGCGTCAAGCGGCTGGTGCTGGTGGCGCCGGGCTTCTCGGCCGATTGCCTGGAGACGCTGGAGGAACTCGACGGCGAGAACCGCGAGTTCTTCCTGCACGGCGGCGGCGAGAAGTTCGCCTACCTGCCGGCGCTCAACGACAGCCGGGAAGGCATCGATGTCATCGAGGATATCGTGCGCCGCGAGCTGATGGGCTGGATGCCGCAGGCAGCCGCATAGCGGCCGACACATGGCGGCACCGGGTTCCACGTGTGCCGACGCGCCGACGCCACGACCCGCGATCGCAAGTCGTGGCGTCGGGCGGTATCCTGGCCGGAGCGGACCAGTCCAACCGGTCGGCTGTCGATCCGGAGGCCGGAGCCTCAGTCCGGCGGACCCGGCTTGCGCTTCAGGTGATCCTGCAGCGCCTTCTTGCGCGCCGCGCCTTCCGCCTCGCGGGCGTCGATCGCCTTCTGCGTCGCGCCCGAGTTGGCGGCACCGCGCTGACCGTCACGGATCCGATCGGTGGCGCGCCTGGTCTCGTCGTCGATCTGCTTGGAGCGGTCCCTGACGTAGTCCTCGCGCTCCTTCTGACTCTTGTACTGGGCACTGGCCGGGGCCGCGATGCACGTCGCCGCCGTCAGGGCCGCCGCCATCAGCAGGGCTGTGCGGGATTTCATAGGCTTTTCTCCTCGTTTCTTGCGTGGGGCGAAGCGTGTCCCCCACACCCTGGGAAATGGGGAAAGCCGTCCCAGCGGCCTACGGCCGGCGTGTCAAGTTCGCCGCGACCAAATACGGCGGCCGCGCCCTCTTGAATTGTGGTCTCCTCGCCAGCCGTGCAGACGTTCACATCTGCGCCGGCGCGCTCAATGTGCGAGCGCTCTCATTAGGATTTCCCACGGATGCAATCGCGCTCGGCGAATTGGCCGAAAAAACGAGAAACGCCGCTGTGACAGCGGCGTTTCCGGGTCTTCGCGGCGCTGTGGGCGCGGCGTATCAGGCGCTCGTCGGGCGATGCGAACTCGGCAGCACCGACGACGCGAACGGCGTCTTGGCCGGATAATTCGATTTCACCGGCGCAGCCTTCGGGCTGTCGCAGGTCACGGCCGGGACCGGGCGGGTCTTCTCGAAAGCGGTCTCACTCTGGTTGCGCGAGTCCATGTTTGGCCTCCATTCCCTGTGAGGTCTTGCTCGTCCGCTCGTTGCGGACAGAAAGCAGGTTAGCCGAAAGTCGGGCGCCGCGATTTGGCCTATTGGAAGGGGAGGCGGAATTAACGTTCGGCGCGCCATTGAGCGCGCTGCCCAGATCCTGGGCACACCCACACGGCGCGACAATTGTCGATAGGCCGCATCTGGCGGAATGCTGCATCATGAGCGCCGAGCGACGTGCAGCATAAAGCCGCGCCGCGCTTCGATGCGGTGTTGTCAGTGGCGCCGGTGGCAGCGATCAGCCGATCAGCGCGCGCGTGGCGGCGGCGACGTCCGCCTGCCGCATCAGGCTCTCGCCAACGAGGTAGGTGTGTACCTTCGCCTTGGCGAGGCGGGTGAGGTCGGCGGGCGTGAAGATGCCGCTCTCGCCGACGATGATGCGGTCGGCCGGGACCAGCGGCGCCAGCGCTTCCGTCGTCGCCAGCGTCACCTCGAAGGTCTTCAGGTTGCGGTTGTTGATGCCGATGAGCCGGCTGTCGAGCCTCAGGGCGCGCTCGAGTTCGGCCTTGTCGTGCACCTCGATCAGCGCGTCCATGCCCCAGTCGCGGGCGGCGGCGACGAGATCGCGCGCGGTCGCATCGTCGACCTGGGCCAGGATGACGAGGATGCAATCGGCGCCCCAGGCGCGCGCCTCGACCACCTGATAGGTGTCGAGCATGAAATCCTTGCGCAGGCACGGCAGCGCGCAGGCCTTGCGGGCGGCGGTGAGGTACTCCGGCGCGCCCTGGAACGACGGCGTGTCGGTGAGGATCGACAGGCACGCCGCGCCGCCGGCCGCATAGGCGCGCGCCAGGCTCGGCGGATCGAAATCGGCGCGGATCAGGCCCTTCGACGGCGACGCCTTCTTGATCTCGGCGATGAGCGCCGGCTTGCCGGCCTTGATGCGGGCCTCGAGCGCGCCGGTGAAGGAGCGCACGGGGCCGGCCGAGCGGGCATACTCCGCCATGACCTGCAGCGGGTTGGCGGCCTTGGCGGTGGCGATCTCGTCGCGCTTGTAGCGCGTGATCCTGGCGAGGATGTCGGTCATGGGGAGGACGTATAAAAGGCGCCGCGCAACCTGGCCAGCCTCTTGTCGCGAGGCGGCTTCGGGGCTCGACCTCGGCAGTGCCCGGTCGGCAGTGCCCGGTTGATCGTCCGGCGCCACTTAGGGGACGAGGCGTGGTCGCCCCTGCAAGTGCCAGATGGAACTGGCCTCCGCCGGCTTCTCGCCGTAACACGCTGGGGGGCGATCCGGTCGGTCTGGACGCCGTCTAGCGTCCTACTGCCTGGTCGGATCACCGATTCGCTGCTTTTCGGAGTCCGGTACCACGAGCCGGGTTGTGAAGCCGATGGTCTCGGCGGCGCTCGGGAAGGGGTCATCGAGCCCGTCGTCGACGCCCTTGGCGCATCCGGCATATCCACCCGGAGGGGTCGTCGGCTCGCCGGGCTTGGCGCGCATGTCGAGGCCGATGGTTTTCAGGAAATCGTAGACACTTGCGTAGGCCAGCGACTTGAGATCCTTGGCCAGTCGGGCAGGCTTGTTCTGCCCGATGGCAACCTCGGCGCGGCAGAGAACGTAATAGGACGCGTCCCTGAGAATGAGCAGGCGCGTGTAGTCGGCCGGGGTCAGCGCGCACGCCGTCGCCGGGCGCGATGGTGAAACAGGCCGATAGTGCCGAACGACGAAGTCCCGCCGCAGCTGCACGATCGCGCCATAGTACGAGTTGAGCGCCACCGCGATGTGCTTGCCGCCATGCTGCTTGCGTGCGGCTGACACGAAGGCGTCGATCTGCTCGCTCTGCTGCTTCACGTAGGCGGCCGAGGCTCGGTCGGGCTGAGGGCAGACGCTCCAGTCGATCTGCATGTCCGCGGCCATGGTCGGCCCTGTTGTCCCCACGAGCAGCGCGAGACACGCGACGGTGTGGCAAAGTCGCCGGCCCATGGTGGTGCCCTCCCTGAAGAACGTCAGCGCGGGGCCGCCTCGCACCTGGCGGGCTCCATGAACGTGAGTTCGGAGAGTTCGCCGTTGATGGAGAACTCGCCGTAGTCGATGTGCAGCCTGGTCGAGACGCCGTTCTCGTAGAAGCGGAAGGCGAGCTCGTAGCTCGGCGCGGTGTCGGACGCCTTGGCACCGCCGTCGAAATAGCTGATGGCGAACGGCCAGGAGGCCAGCGCGTCGAGCTTGTCGCCGTTCTTCAGCGCCGCCGGCATTTTCACGCTGCCGGGCGCGTATTTCCTGCCGATCACCGTATTGGTGTGGTTAACCTTGGCACCCTTCTCGGCACCGTCGTAGAGGTCGGCGGTGAAGCCGGTGCGCCCGGCGCGGGCCGCCTCCAGCAGCGTCAGCGAATGGCGGATGGGAAAATAGATGTTGCCGTCGAGCGTCATCTTCTTGCGTTCCGGCTTGGCGAGATCGACGGTGATGCCGCCCTTGCCGCCGACGGAGCCCTCGCTGCGCGCGGCGTCGCCCTGCGAGGTTTCCACCAGCGCGTCGTCGCGATACTGGCTGACGTCGAAGCGCAGCTTGTTGCCAGCCGCGTCCTCCCAGCTCGAGGTGCGCAGGTCGTTGATCTGCGCGGCGCCGGCCTGGTTGGTGGAGCGCGTGACGAAGCGCATGTTTTGCGTCCAGCCTTCGCAGGCGCTGCCGGCCAACTCGTAGACCATGCGGCCGGTCAGCTCGGAGACGCCCGAGCCGGACGAGGCCTTGTCGAGCGTGATCTCATAGACGGCGCGGTGCGGGGCCAGCGTCCCGGCGGCGGCGGCGGCGGCGCCGTCGGCTTTGTCCGCGGTGCCGGCGGCTTTGTCCGCGGTGCCGGCGGCCGGTCTGGCGTCCTGGGCGGCAACACCTGTCAGACCGAGACCGACCGCGACGAGCCCCACCAGTGCGGCGCACCCCTTGGGCGCGTGCAGCGGGACGCGGGCGGCGTGTGAGCAACGGGTCGCGGATCGAGGGGCATGCGAGGCGGCGGCCATGCGGGGTCCAGGTTCTTGTTTGGCTTGGGGTCGGGCGTGAACGAGCCCGGAGTTTAGGGCGCCCGGCCGGCATTGCAAAGCGGCGCGCGCCTGCGCCATGATGACCGCGGGGCGGGAAGGGCGACCCGTCGTGTGCCTGCAACCGTCTGTCCCTGCAACCGTCTGTCCCTGCAACACAACGTGTTCGCAACCAAGGAGACGCTACGCCCATGAGCGAGATCGAGCAGAGATTGAAGGCGCTCGGGCTGGTGCTGCCGGACGCGTCATCGGCGCTTGGAAACTACGTGCCGTATATCATCGCCGGCGACCAGGTGTTCATCTCCGGCCAGGTGTCGCGGCTCGCCGACGGTACGCTGCTCACGGGCCAGCTCGGGCTCGACCCGAAGGCGGGCGGCCTGTCGCTGGAGGAGGGGCAGCGCGCGGCCCGCGCTTCGGGCTTGAACATCCTGGCCCAGGCCAAGGCGGCGCTGGGGAGCCTGGAGCGCATCGGCCGTGTGCTGCGGCTGACAGGGTTCGTCAATGCCGCGCCGGGCTTCTCCGACCACCCCAAGGTCATCAACGGCGCATCCGATCTGATGGTCGAGGTGCTGGGCGACAAGGGGCGGCACACGCGCTCGGCACTGGGCTGCTCGGGCTTGCCGGCCAATGCCGCGACCGAGATCGACGCCATCCTGCTCATCGGCCGCTGATGCGTACGCAGCCGACACGGCAGTCCGCGACCAGCGCTTCGCGTCTGGACCGGTCGGCATTCATAAAGCCGATCGCGCATCGCGGTCTGCACGACATCGCGCGCGGGGTGGTCGAGAACACGGGGCCCGCCTTCGCCGCGGCGCTCGCCGCCGGGCATGGCATCGAGTGCGATCTGCGGCCGGCGGCCGGCGGTCTCCCGCTCGTGTTCCACGACGACACGCTCGATCGTCTGGTCGACGGCACCGGCGCTGTGGATCGCCTCACCGGGACCGATCTGAAGCGGCTGCGCTACACGGCGAGCCCGGCGACGCCGATCATGACCTTCGCCGAGTTGCTCGACATGGTGGCGGGGCGCCAGCCGCTGCTCGTCGAGGTGAAGAGCGAATGGCAGCCGCTCGACCACGCCTTCCTGCGGCGCATCGCCGATCTGGTGCGGGCCTATCGCGGGCCGCTGGCGCTGATGTCGTTCGATCCCGCCGTCATGATCGCGTTGCGCGCGTTGGCGCCGGAGGTGCCGCGCGGCCTCGTCTCCGGTTTCTACGGGCGCGAGCCCGACGACGACTGGTGGCGCGACCAGCTATCGGCCGAGCGCGCCTTCGCCTTGAGCCATCTGCTGGAGGCCGAACCGGTCGGGCTCGATTTCGTCGCCTATGACGTCAAGGCGCTGCCGACGCCGGTTCTGCGCTACGTGCGTGAGGTGCAACGGCTGCCGGTTTTCACCTGGACGGTCCGCTCCGGTGACGACGTGGCAACCGCCGCGCGCTGGGCGGATGCGCCGATCTTCGAGGGCGAGCCGGCGCGCCGCCACTACGCGGCAGGGGCCGGCTGAGACTGCGGTCGGCGTGCGCTCAGCGCACGGCGCGGTCGAGGTTCAGCGCACGGCGCGGTCGAGGTTCAGCGTGAGCGCCAGGCCGATCGCGCTGTCGAGGCCACGCACGCCGGTCAGCACGGCGCCGTCGAGATCGGCGCCCGTCAGGTTGGCGCGCGACAGGTCGGCGCCGGTCAGATCGACGCGCGACAGATCAGCTGCCGAGAGATCGGCGTCAGCCAGATTGGCGCCGTTCATGCGCGAAAACGTGAAGTTTGTGGCCGTGAGGCGGGCGCCTTGCAGCGTGGCGCCGGAGAAGTCGCAGCTCTTGAACACGTTGCCGTGCGCGGTCGAAGGGGCCTTCTGCCCGGGGCGCGGCTCGTAAGGCGTGAGGTCGGCCCAGCTGAGATCCGCGCCGCGCAAGTCCGCTCCCTCGAAGTGCGCCATGATGCGAGCGCCGCGCAGCCGCACCCCGGCGAGCTTGGGGGCATCCGACAGGCTGAACGCTGCCGTTGCGAACACCGTCGGGCGCAGCAGCGTGCTGCCGGAGAGGTCGGCGCCGGTGAGATCGGCGCGCGTCAACACCGTGCGGTCGAGACGGGCGCCGGACAGGTCGCTGCCGGCGAGGCGGGCGTGGCTGAAATCGGCGCCGTAGAGGTCGGTGCGGGCGAGGCGGGCGGCCTTGAAGTCGAGGCCTGAAAGGTCGAGGAAGCTCAGGTCGCGCGCCGACAGGTCAGCCGGCGCCTCGCGGGAGGCGGCGTGCAGCAGCCGTGTCACCTCGCGGGCCGAGAGGTCGGCGGCGTCGGCCGGCGGGGCCGGTGTGGCGAGGATCAGAAGGGCGATGGCTGTCGCGGCACGTCCGCCATCGGCGCACGGGCGATGAGGGGGCCGAGCATGAGGGCGCGTGGGGCGAGGCTGAGGGCCAACGCTCGGGGACGGTCGGCGCGCCGGATGGCATATCGCGTGTGGTTCCGACTGTCCTGTCTCGCCTGGTCTCGGCATCTGCGCCGCTCCTGCCCTGGAGGGATCGGATCACACCTGCAACGCAGGCCGGGCGCGGGTGGATCAGGGCAGGGGCCGCTTTTTCGCCCCAATAGGATAGAATAGGCTGCCGGTCGGCACCTCCAGCCCGCGTGGGGCACCTGGAGAAGCATCAAGCATTTCAATGGCACATTCGGGGGACGAACGCGTGGGCGGCGACGAGGGCGAGCACGAGGCGGCACAGATCTATCTCATCGCCGATGTCGGACCGACCACGGCCGAGCGGCTGGCCGCGGCCTGCGACGGCGCCGCTGTGGCAACCGTGCTGCTGGTGGCGCCGGAGGGCGGGAGCTTTGCCGCCGCCGAGGTGAAGACCCTGGTGGAAGCCGTGCAGGCGCGCGGCATCGCGGTGCTCATTGCCGACGACGCGGCGCTGGCGCGCACGGTGCGGGCCGACGGCGTCCACCTCTCGGCCGGCATCGACGGCGTGGCCCGCTATGGCGAAGCGCGCGACATCCTCGGCACGCGCTACATCGTCGGCGTCGAGGCCAGCGGCAACGGCGGCGACGTCCGCCACGAGGCCATGAGCCTGGGCGAGGCCGGTGCCGACTACGTCGCCTTCGGCGGCGCTGGCGCGGGCTCGCTTGCCGGCGAAGACCTGCTCGACGGCATCGACTGGTGGAGCGAGATTTTCGAGGTGCCGTGCGTCGGGTTTGCCGCCGCGACGCCGGAGGAGGCGCGCGCGCTCGCCGAGGCGGGGGCCGAGTTCGTCGCCGTGCGCCTGCCGCGTGGCGCCGCCGCCGCCGACGTCAAGGCGGCCATGCAGGCCTTCGACGCGGCGCTGGCCCTGGATGGCGCTGTCGTGTCCGGCTGAACCGCGCCCGGTACGAACCTCGAGCGCCGAGGATCACGAAAGCCTCACGAGAGCCCAACGTCAGCCGTCCGCCACGGAGCCGAGCCGCAATGCCCATCGCCCGCGCATCCCGAGTGTCCTCTCCGCGTCGGTCGAGGCGCGGCGCCGTGTTGGCAGCCGTGCTGGCGGGGGGCATGCCCGTCGTCGCCGGGCTGACCGCCACCGCGCAGGCGGAGAAGGCGGCGGACGCGGCTGCCCCCCCCCCGCCGGCGGCCAAGCCGATCAAGCCCGTCAAGGCCAAGCCGACGGCGCCGCCGGCTGCCGGCACCGGCGACAAGGCCAGCACCTTCAGCAAGGGCGCCACCGCGGACACCAGCAAGTCTCTGGCGCCGGCCACCGGCGACGATGCCGCCTATACCGCCTTCGACCAGGGTCAGTACCTGACGGCGCTGTCGCTGGCGGAAGCCGCTGCCGCGCGGGGGGACGCCGCGGCTCATACGCTGGTCGCCCGCATCTACGCGGAGGGGCTCGGGGTCGGTCGCGACGAGATCACGGCGGCCCGCTGGTACGCGCGCGGGGCGGAACTCGGCGACGTCAACGCCATGTTCGCCCTGGGGGTGCTGATGGCGGACGGGCGCGGCATCGAGAAGGACCGCAAGGCGGCGGCCGAGCTGTTCGAGAAGGCGGCCATGACCGGCCACCCGCAGGCCAACTACAATCTCGGCATGCTGTTCCTGAAGGGCGACGGCAAGCCGGAGAACCCCTACCGCGCGGCGCAGCACATCGGCTATGCGGCGTCGAAGGGTGTGGCGCAGGCGCAGTACGATTTCGGCACCTTGCACCAGAACGGCCTCGGCGTGCCGCACGATGCGGCGGAAGCCTCGAAGTGGCTCGGCAAGGCGGCCGAGCAGGGGCACGCGGCGGCGCAATATGATTATGCCGTGCTGCTGTTGCGCGGCCTCGGGCTGACGCGCGACGAGCCGAAGGCGGTGCCGTACCTGAAATCGGCGGCCGAGAAGGGTGTGGTGGGAGCGCAGAACCGTCTGGCCCACATTTATCTCGAAGGCATCGGCGTCGAGAAGAGCGTGGCGGAGGCCGCCAAGTGGCGCCTCGTTGCCAAGGCCGGCAAGCTCGATGACGCGGTGCTCGACGCCGTGATCGACAAGCTGAGCAAGGCCGAGCGCCAGGCGGCCGAGGCCGCCGCCGCCGACTGGCTCGACCGCTCGGCGGTGCAGTAGACGCGCGCCGCGAGCTTGCGGCCTGCGCAGCGTCAAACGACGGTGCTGCTGCAAGGGGACGGACCGGCAGCCGGCGCTGGCGGTGGGCGGACGGCGCAGCGTTGGGTTGCGCGGCTCGCATAGGGGCCGGCCGCCGCGAGTTGAACCGCGTCTTGACCGCTATCAATGTACTCGAGCGGCGGTCGGCCCAAGCTCCCCCTGGCCCGCACGCAGCGGGTTTGGCATCCTGGCCCGGTCGTGCCCGGTGCCTGTTGGCGAACGCCTCCGTTTCGCGATCGGCACGTTGCAATTCGTCAGGACCTCCGAGAGGCGCCCCATGTCGTACAAGACGATCCTCGTCCATCTCAACGACCCACGGCGCGCCGAGCGTCTGCTCGCTGCCGCGCTCGACGTCGCCGGGCAGGACAAGGTGCACCTGATCGGCCTGCATCTGGCGCCGTCGCTGGCCGCCATCCCTCCGCTCGCCGTCCCCTATGCCGGCGATGTCGTCAACGTCGCCATTGCCGAGGAGCGCGACACGGCCGCCAGGGTTCGGGACATCTTCCAGCGCGCGACGGCGGGCCAGCCGGTGGTGGCCGAGTGGCGCTCGGTGGAGGTGGTGGCCGGCGATCTGGCCGAGGTCGTGGTGCAGCATGGCCGCGCCGCCGATCTCGTCATCGCCAGCCAGACCGATCCCGAATGGGATTTCGCTCCCGTGCTGGACTTTCCCGAACGGCTGGCGCTGTCGGCGGGACGGCCCGTGCTCGTTATTCCGAATGGCGGTGCCGTGCCGCGCGTGGGGCGCTCGGTGCTGCTGGCCTGGAACGGCAGCCGCGAGGCGGCCCGCGCCGTGTTCGACGCCATGCCGCTGCTGCAGCGCGCCGAGCGCGTGCGGGTGCTTGGCTTGAGCGAGCCGTCGAGCCGTCCGGCGGGTGAGCCCGACATCGGGCTGGCCGCCACCCTCGCCCGGCACGGCGTCAAGGCCGAAGCTGTGCAGTCCATCGCCAGGACCGGCGAGGTCGGCGAGGCCATCCTGTCGCGGCTGGCCGAGACCGATGCCGATCTGCTGGTGATGGGGGCCTGGGGCCATTCCCGTCTGCGCGAACTGGTGTTCGGCGGCGTGACGCGCCACATCTCCCGTCACATGACCGTGCCGACGCTGCTGTCGCACTAGCGCCGTCGCGCCGGGTCCCGTACTTCACACGTTCGCGTTGCCCTGCATCCTGCGATCCTGACCAACAACCTCGCGAGGCCACCGCCCCATGACAGCCATGCCTTCCGTTGCCCTGAAGCGCGTCCGCCTCGAGCTCGCCCGCGATCACGAGCATCCCAACGGCAGCCGCAACCACGGGTACGATTTCATCGCGCCGCTGGACGACAACGGCCACATCGTTGCCGATGCCTGGAAGAAGGTGCGCGACCGCTGCCGCGTGAAGCGGTTCGCACCCGGCGAGCAGGACGAGGTGGGGCACATCATCCGCAAGCCGGCCGGCTCATGGGCGTTCCACTACGACATCCACGGCGATCCGAACCACGACGAAAGCGGCTACCGCTTTGCCGACCACGCCTTCAAGCTCGGCGAGTACGTGTCCATCAAGGAGCACGACGGCGTGCTGCGGACCTTCAAGGTGATGTCGGTCGTCGAGACCGATTGACGCCCGCGGGCGGGGCCAGCCCCGGTGCACGCCGAAAGCAGCGGTGAGCGCTCCGTGAGGTCCGCGAGCACGGCGATCGCGCGCGGCAATCGCGTCGGCGGCGCTTCGGCCAACCAGGAGGAACGAACATGTATGCCCGCATCCTCGTGCCGACCGACGGCAGCGCGTTCGCCGACCGGGCCTTGCAGCATGCCTTCGCGCTGGCCGGCAGCGTCGGCGCCGAGGTCGTCGTCATGCGCGCCATGGCGCCGCCGGCACCGCTGGTCATGGAGGGGGTCGTCATCTCTTATCCGGCGGACGAGGCGCGCAAGCAGGCTCTGACCCAGATCGACCGGCACATGGCCGGTGTCGCGGAGCGCGCGAAATCGGCCGGTGTCGGCGTGCGCACGCGCGTGGCCGAGAACGAGCACGCGTGGCGGGCCATCATCGAGGCCGCCGAGGCGGAGAAGGCGGACCTGATCGTAATGGCCTCGCACGGCCGCCGTGGTGTGTCCGCCCTGGTTCTGGGCAGCGAGACGCAGAAGGTTTTGACGCACACCAAAATTCCGGTGCTCGTCTGCCGCTGAGCGCGCACGGCGCCGGCGAGGTGATCTGGATCATTGACCGGATTGCCAAAATGTCGCAGTTGGACTCCTAATCGGCGCAGCCGGCTCGGCGAATGCGGGCGGCGGCGCCCTTCGGTGGCACCCCGGTTCACGGCAAGCCGTCGCAACGTTGCGGAAATCTTGGGAAAACACGATCCATGGCAGCCTTCGAGAGCAGCGCCGCAGGCGCCGACGACGATCTCAGCGTCACCGACACGATCGCGGTCCGGCGCGTGGCCTTCGACGCGCCCTGGGACTGGCTTGCCGCGGGCTGGCGCGACATGTGGGCCGTGCCGGGCATCAGCTTGGCCTATGGCGCGGTGTTCGCCCTGCTGGCCGCCGCACTGCTGTGGGGCGCCACGCAGGCCGGCGCGCAGTCGCTCATCCTGGCGCTGGGCGGCGGCTTCCTGCTGGTCGGGCCGCTGGCAGCGGTGGGGTTGTACGAGACCAGCCGCCGCCTCGCGGCCGGCGAGCCGACGTCGCTCGGGGAGGCCGTGGGGGTTGCCTTCCATCCGCGTGGGCAGCTGTGGTTTCTCGGGGTCGCGCTGCTGCTGATCTTCATGGTCTGGATGCAGCTCGCCTTCCTGCTGCTGATGATGTTCAACGGGTCCAGCGCGGTACCCCCGCCGAGCGAGTTCATGCACACGCTGCTGTTCACCCGCCATGGGCTCGGTCTGATGATCGTCGGCACGATTGTCGGTGCGGCGCTGGCAGCGCTGACCTTCGCAGTCTCGGCGGTTTCCGTGCCGCTGCTGATGGTCAAGGACGTCGATGTCGTCACCGCCATCATCACCAGCATCAAGACCGTGGTCGTCAATCCCAAGCCGATGATGCTGTGGGCGGCGCTGATCGCGGGCTTCATGGCCCTGGGCTTTGCTACGCTTTTCGTCGGGCTGGTGGTTGCATTCCCGCTGGTGGGGCATGCAACCTGGCACGGCTTCCGCCAGCTGGTGGATCTGAAGGATCGCGCCTGAGTTCACGAGGCGGGTCGTCATTTCGGGCGGCGCCGCAAGGGGGGAGCCGATGCCTAAGCTTCGCCGGGGGCGGCCGATCGTGCTGTGCGCCGCCGCCACGCTGCTGCTGTCGGGTGCCGTCGGAGCCATGGAGCCCGCGGTGCCGCCGACTTGGCTTCCCTTGCTCAAGTTGCAGCTTGAGGAGGCCAATGGTTGTGTTTTGTCGGAGGTCCTGACCTGGCGTGACATGCGGGTCGGCAACGACATCGGCACCGAGGGTCGCGTGCGCTGTATCGATAGCCGTGAATACGACTTCACGCGCCAGCGCGAACACCAGAAGTTCACCCTGCGACTGTGCCAGCCGGCGGTCTGTTGAGGCTGCGTCCGTCAACAGCCGGGCGCCGTGCGTTTCGTCTCGACGGGTTCGACAGCGTCAGAAGATGCGCCGTACGGCAGCGCGCGCCCGCGCAACCGCTTCGCGCAACAGTCGGTCCGCGGCGAGACGCCAGCGTGGCCCGACATCCGCCCACCACAGGCGTACCGCGTCGGCCATCGCCTGCAGGCGCGGACGCAGCGCGGCCCACGACGCGCGTGCCGTCCTGACGGCCCGGTGCTTGACGATACGGCCGACGCGCCAGGCCCACGAGCCGCGCAGCCAAGCCACGGCGGCCTCCTCCCAGGGCACGAACCAGGCATAGGCGCGGGCGAACCAGCCGATGCGCATCAGCGCCGGTTTGGTCAGCATGAAGATGCGGGCGACGAAGGCGGTGCTCGTCAGCTTGGCACCAACCAGCAGCAGGGTGCCGAGCACCAGCTTGCCGGTGGTGAACAGGTAGACGGCCAGCAGCTTCAACGGGAACAGCAGCGTCATCGGCAGCGCGAAGGCGGCCAGCGCGCCATAGGGCGGCAGGCCGGCCAGCCATTGCTCCACTCTGGCCCACGGCTTGAAGCGGGCGAGGCGGGCGAGCAGGGCCGCCAGCGGCTGCCAGCCCCACTCCTCGAAGATGACGATGATCGCCAGCAGCAGGTGGAGGCCGGCCCGCAGCAGAGGCCGCGCCAGACGCCAAAGCGCCATTGCGCCGGCCCAGCCGACGGCCGGCAGCGCAACCCCGACGCGGCGCATCTCGGACGCGATCTGCGGCCACATCGGCAGACGATCCTTCCTGAAGTTGCAATGGCAAGAAGATGGCGGACGCGCGCAGCGCAGCCGCCATCGGCAAGCCTCGGCAAGGCCAGCGTTTTTCAGTCTAACGGAGAGTCGTTAACCGTCAGGCATGGCGCAATGCGGGCGCGCGCCCCACGACATGCCCCCGACCCTGGTTGGACCGGCCCGGCCCCGCGCTTTGCTCCGCGCTTCGCTCCGAGCTGAACGCGAGCGCTACGTTCCTTGATGCCGGCGAATGGCACGCTGGCCACGCTCTTGCTCCGCCGGCGATGTGCTGATATAGGGACGCGTCTTCGATTGATCCGGCCTCAAGCCGCGCGATCGAATGATGGTCCTTGGGGGATCGTCTAATGGTAGGACTGCAGACTCTGACTCTGCCTGTCTAGGTTCGAATCCTAGTCCCCCAGCCACCGACTAACGCATTGATGCGGCGGCATAGTTTGCCATCTCCACAGGCGGAAAGTCGCCGCGATTTCCGCGGCTTGGCGACATGCATTTTCGGGGGGCGCGCGCCCCGTAGCTCTCTCGGTCACGTTCCTCGGCTCACCGGCGGTTTTATCTCTGAGGGTCCCTTTTCGGCCGGTCAGACTCGCATCGTTTTCGGCGTTTTTCGGGGTACTACCGGGTCTCGAGACCGACGACTGTCCGCTGGAGCAGCCAGTCATGCGGCAGGTCTTTGCACAGAGAGAGAAGCCCGGCCGGCGTCAGCCTCTTAGCGGGCTGCCCGAGGACGAGGGCGCGGACGATGTCCGGCGCGAGATAGGTCAGTCGCATCTGCGCCGACAGGATGTCCCGCTTGACGCCGAGGCGCTGCGCCATCGCCTCGATGGTCTCGTCGCGTCCCGACAGCAGGGCATCGCGAGTCGCATGCGCGTCGCGCAAGAGGGCGATCATCTGTGCGTTGGGCTTCTCGGCCACGCCTCCTCCGACGACCAGTCGGATCCCTTTCCCGGCCCGGCGCAGCTTGGCGTCGATGGTCAATTCGATCGCGCCGGGCTGGCGAGCCTCCAGAAGATTGCATGTCTCGCCCAGCAGAATGGTCGCGACCTCCCTCGGCTTGAGCGACGTGCTCACCCTTTCGTCGTCCACCGTGATGGACTCAACGATTGCGCGGACCAGTTCCCGGAGCTTGATCGGCGGCAGGTTCGCCCAGTCTGCGACGAGCTGGCTCGCCGTCGCCATGGCCGACCGGATGGCCGAGGCGTCGAGGTCGATGCGTGACAGCGCTTCTCCGAGGTCACGTTCGGACGCGAAGAATGCACGGAGCCGATCGAGGACAAGCACCTCGATATCGCCAGCCGGGATTCGCCAGCCCTTGGCATGGTCGGAGCGCGTGCCGGAAATGAGTTGCGTCGAGACGTAGTACCGGTAGCGTCGACCCTTCTTCACAGCATGCGTGGGCGTCATGCGCTGACTGTCGCCGTCCAGGATCAAGCCGGCCAGCAGGCTCGGCTCGTCTGCAGTCTCGCCGAGCGCTCGGGCCTGTCGGTTGGCGGCCAGCTTTTCCTGAACGATCCGCCAAAGTTCGGCATCGATGATCGCGTCGTGCTGACCTGGGTAAACCTTGCCCTGGTGAGCGATCTCGCCGCGGTAGATCGGATTCTGCAGCAGAGTATAGAGCGCACCCCGAGAGAAGCGGTTGCCACCCGCGAGAACGCCCGCGGCCCCCTCGCGGCGCTTGCTGACGACGCCGAGCCGGTCGAGTTCGTGGCCGAGCAGCCGAACCGATCCCAGCTCCGCATAGCGCCGGAAAATCATGCGCACGGTCTCGGCTTCGGCGTCATTGACGATCAGCTTCCGCTCGTGGACGTCGTAGCCGAGCGGGACGTTGCCGCCCATCCACATGCCCTTGGCCTTCGACGCGGCGATCTTGTCGCGGATCCGCTCACCGGCAATCTCGCGCTCGAACTGGGCGAACGAGAGCAGCATGTTGAGCGTCAGCCGACCCATCGAGGTCGTGGTATTGAACTGCTGCGTCACCGAGACGAACGAGGCGTCGTGTGCGTCGAGCACGTCGACGATCTTGGCAAAGTCTGCGAGCGAGCGAGTCAGCCGGTCCACTTTGTAGACGACCACGATCTGCACCTTGCTGGACTTGATGTCGGCGAGCAGCCGCTTGAGCGCAGGCCGCTCCATCGTCCCACCCGAAAGGCCGCCGTCGTCGTAGAGATCCGGAAGGGGCACCCAGCCGGCATGCTTCTGGCTGAGGACGTAAGCCGCGCAGGCCTCCCGTTGCGCGTTCATGCGGAGCATGACTACGTCATGACGAGCGAGTTGAACTCCTTCTCGAGTCCCTCGTCGGAGGACTTGCGGGTGTAGATGGCGCAGTTGAGCCGCTTCATTGCAAATGCCCCTCCAGAATGGCGAGGCGTTTCCCGATGCGGTGCATCACTGTCGCGAGGCGCTTGAACCGACGCCGCCCGTAATCGCGGTCCTTGCTGCCCTGACCGGCCGACGCGACGAGCGCCGCGTCCTCGAACAGGCCGGTCAGCTCAGCAAAATCTCGTCGCACGGCGTCCAAGTCGAAGTCAGCCATCGCCTGCCCCCTTCTTCGCGGTCAGTCCGAAGAACCGCGGACCCGACCAGTGCGCACCGGAGATTTCGCGGGCGATGATCGAGAGTGACCGGTATCGCTGACCGCGCCACTCGACGCCGTCCGCGTGGACGAGGACGGTGTGCGTGTCGCCGTTCCATTCGCGCACGAGCCGCGTGCCCGGCTTCACGGTGGTGCGAGGCGCCGCTTTCCGGTTCTCGGGCGAATACGCTTCAGGCGCAGTGCCAGTCAGCTTGCGCAGGATCGACTTGGAGAGGCCGCCGAACGCCCTCTCCTGAATTTTGTAGGTGATGCCGCGCAGCAGGAGTTCGCGAGAGAGGCTCTTCGGCGGCTGCATGTGATGCAGACGCCGCCACTCGCCTCGCAGCTCGAAGTTGGACAGGGCTTCGAGCCGCGCCAACTCGGCCGCGATATCGCGTCGAAGACGCGCGCTTCCAGCACGACGTTCGATCGAGGCACGCGTCATGTCAGCGACTGCGCTTCGAGTCGATCCGATAGCGACGCAGTTCGCCCTCGACCTTCGACGAGGACAGCGGGAAACCGAGCTTCTTCTTGACGGTCCCCGCGAGGAAGCCACGCACACTGTGCTGTTGCCAGCCCGACGCCTCCATCATCTCCGGGATGGTGGCGCCGTCGCGCCTGGTCAGCAGCGTCAAGATGCGATCGTGCTTCGTGACGCGGGCGGCGTGGACATCGTCGGTGGGGCCCGTCTTGCTCGGGGCGGCGTGCGCTGACGCCGGCTTTCCGGCTGCCTTCGGCTTGACGCCCTTGGCGGTCGTCGCGGGCTTGGTCCGCTTGGCCGGGGCAGTGTGGCAGGCTTCAATCGTCGTCATGGTGGGCTCCTTGGGTTCAAGGACGCGCCCCTATCGGCGCGCCTTGTTTGCCCGCTTTCAGCGGGACCACCACCCAAAGCCCCGCATTCCGCGAGGCGAGCCCGGTTCCTTCGGTCGAGCCCCACTATTGCCCACCGTCACCGACACCAATGCGTGCTTCCGCGCCAAAGTCCAGTCGGGTCTGGCCAAAAACCTCGCGGCCACCCTGCGGCTACGCGACGATCCGGTAGCGCCCGCATCCAAGCGCAACGTCGGCGCCCATGTGGCATGTCGCGCCGAGCGCGAGTAGCACGGCTAAATCGCCCGACAGGTCGCCGGAGATCGCAAGGCGGCCGCGCACACCGCTCATCGGAATCGATCGGTCCTGTCGCCGCGAGCCTCGCTTCCATCGTGCGGTTTCGATATCCGAGAAGCCGTAGTCTAGGCCCCGTGCGCGCTCCTTAAGCGCCTTCCAGTCGGTGAGCGCATCGATGCCGACATCGTGCCAGCGGGCGAGACCACTGACCCTGGCCGCCAGCCCCGTGATCAAGCTGGCCGGACGCTCATTCGGCGATCCGCCGGTAAGCGTCAGAGGCGTCAACAGGTCGAGCACTGCGCTGTCCCGTCCCGGCAGCTGCTGGATGCCCTGAGCCACCCGGATCGAGCGTTGCCTGATCTCGACCTTCGGCAGGAAGATTGCGGCACCACCCTTCCAGTCGACCAGTTCGACGATCGTTCGCGTCAAGGCTTCTGCCGCCGCGGGCGCCCAGTCGTTGGCGAACCCGAACAGCGATAGCGTCACCACCAGATCGCTTCGCCTCGGCACGCACCCGATCACCCAGGGGCTCGGCAGATCGAGGCCAGCCATCATCCGCCCTTGTTTGCGAAACAGGGCCTCGAACGCGCAGGGCGGCTCGAAAGGGCAAGGTCGCCCCGCGAGGCTCGCCGCCGATGCGCCGGCCGCCAGCGCCGTACCGAGCGCGCCCCTCAGCCGCCCTGGCAATCCCGGATCGGAGACGATCTTGCCATAGCCGGCAATCACCACCTCGATATGACCGACGAACCAGCGCTCGCCCAGTTCAGCGATGGTGATCTCCTCGGCGGGATTGAGCAGCCGCCGCCGAATTTCACCATCGACCTCGGGGCGCTCGTCCAAGCGCGATGATCCCCGCTCGCCGCTCATAGGAGCCAGAACTCCGCCCGCTCCGGCATCGGCGCGCCGCCCAATGCCCTCGACCGTTCCCGTCCATCCTCGGTCAACACGTACATGCGGATGCTGTCGCCAGAAGCACGCTCGCGGTCCAGTCGACGCAACAGGCCTTCTGCCACGCTCAGGGTCATCCGGCCCTCGAAGACCGAGCGCTGCACGCGCGTGGCATGGGCCTCGAGCACCTCAGAAACTCGGCGACGACTGCGATCGCTCTCGATGTCGTAGGCGAACACGACGACGAATTCGGTGCGAGACATGCGTGCTCCTCCCTCAGTAGTCCATCACATAGGGTTGATACGTCTCTCCACCTTCCAGATGCGCCGCCAAGGCCTCCGCCTGCTCGATCATGAGCCGCCGCCACGTCACCCTGTTGCCGCTGCGTCGGCTCTTCACCAGACCGGCGGCACGCTCCTCGTAGCCCCTGATCAGCGTCTTCATGCCATCATTCAGCAGCCGCCGTCCGCCACCGGCGGAGCCTTCCACAAACATCGCGTCGGTGAGCATGCGGTTGTTGACGAGATAGAGCACGACGCCTTCCACCAGTCCGGTGCGAAACTCCTCCATGAGGTCGTAAACACAGCCGTCGTGCGCATTGGCCGCGGCATGCAGCATGCCAAAGCCGGGATGCAGCCCTCGGCCGATCAGCACGGCGCCGATGTCCCGCTCCAGCAGCGAGGCCGTCACATTCAGCGCGATATTCACCGGATCGACGGCCGGCGAACGCTTGCGCGCAGGCAGGCTGAAGCCGTGGAGCAGCAACGACGACCACGCGCGCCAATAGCGGGCCGTCGCATCGCCTTCGAAGCCGAGCAACGCCTCCACGCTCCCGGCTGCTGGAAGCCGGCGAATGGTGCGGCTGAGGCCCTCGATCGCCGTCACGACCTGATCGCTGCCGCGCCGCTGATTGAGCCGCCGCAGCGACGCGCGCTGATTGCGCAATCGCCCGTCGACGAAACGGCGCGCCAGATCGAGACGCAATCCGTCGTCGAGCCGATGGCGGGCCTGCGCCAGATGCCGCGCGGCGTAAGGCGCGATCGGCTCCGTCAGATGCCCCTGCGTCTGCCCGTGACCATCGACCAGCGCGACATGCACGCCGGACGCGAGCGCGTGCCGCAGGGTGGCCAGGTCGGTGGCGGCGCGAGGCCCCAGCTCGATGCGGTCGACCCGCGAGGCATGCACCGCCAGCAGCAATCGCCCCTCCTCGGCCATGTCGTCGGCACGGCTCGGCCCAGCCGCGGCCCGCTCGATGACCGCGAACGACTCGTTGCGAAGAGCGAGCCTGCGGTCCGCCTCGTTGACGTAGAGTACGCGCAGCCCCCGGTCGAAGCCGGCGCCCTTCTCGTCGGTCCGCTCCGCTTCCGCCTTGCGGGCCGCCTCCGCACTGCGCCGGTCGCTTTCCGCCACGCGCGCCAGCAGCGCTTCCGTCTCGTCGACCTCGCCCCCCTGCGTGTCGACCATCAGCCACGAGCGCACAAACAGATGCCCGAGGAAGCGCAGGCTGTCGTCGTAGCCGCGAATGCGCGTCTTGTCGGCGTTGAGCACCAGCCCTTGCTCGGCGAGAAGTCGGCGCGCCTCGCCCAGAGCCCGCTCGGCAATGGCCCGTTCACGAGCCAGCACCACGAAATCGTCAGCGAAGCGCACGATGCGCAGGCCGCGCGTGGACAGCGCCTCGTCCAGGTCGTCGAGATAGAGGTTGGCCAGCAGGGGCGACAGCGGCGAGCCCTTGCCCCCCTCTGATCCCGTCTCCAGCCAGCGCCCGATGAGCTCGGTGAGCGGCCCGTCGCTGATCGACAACAAGACGCGGTCCATCAGCTTCTCGTGCGGAATCGTATCGAAGTAGCACTCGATGTCGGCGTCCACCGTCCACACGAACCCCTCGGCCCGCAGCCGCCGCACGTGCTCGACAGCCTGCTTGACCGACCGGCCAGGACGATAGCCGTAGGAGCCGTCCTCGAACTCGGCGTCGAGCAGCGGTGTCAGGTTCTGCGCCACCGCCGACTGGGCCACACGGTCCCGGACGCAGGGAATGGACAGCGTGCGCACGCCCCCGCGCGCCTTCGGAATGTCGACCCGGCGGAGCGGACCCGGCGTATAGCTGCCATCGCGAAGCTCCCGGCTGAGAACTCCAAGGCGCGCCTTGACGTCGAGCGCGAACGTCTCGCACCTGACGCCGTCACCACCGGCGGCGCCGCGATTGGCCCACACCCGTTCCCAGCCGCCGAGCAAACCGTCGAGCGCGGTCGAGCGATTGAAGATCTCCGTGCCGTTCAATCTCGGCGTGCGCCCGACCGCTCCCGACATGCCGTCCACCCTATGGAATGCTGGATAAGTGGATGAAATGGAAACGCATTATAAGAATTCCGATGGCGCCGATTCCGGGTTTGTTTGCGCTCCGTGGGCGCCGCATTGGCCCACCCTATGGAAAATGGGGCATGAAAGCCAGTTCTTGACAAGGTGTTGCGACCGGGGCAGTCTGCCGACCCTCCGCGCAATGAAGCGGATTGAGACCAGCCCTCGAACTGCTTGGTTGCGGAGTTGGTCTGCCGACCCTCCGCGCAATGAAGCGGATTGAGACTCTTGTTGAGCGTGCCGGCCTTGATTGCATCGTCTGCCGACCCTCCGCGCAATGAAGCGGATTGAGACAAGTTGTGACGAGGATGCGTGGGCCAGCTTACTGCACGTCTGCCGACCCTCCGCGCAATGAAGCGGATTGAGACCAATGCGCGATGGCGTCGGCCCACACCGGCCGTCTGCCGACCCTCCGCGCAATGAAGCGGATTGAGACTGAGCCTGAGCAGACTCGGCACCCTGGACCGTCTGCCGACCCTCCGCGCAATGAAGCGGATTGAGACCGCGTCGTCGAACGACACAGGGCTCTGCTTGGCGATCTGGTCTGCCGACCCTCCGCGCAATGAAGCGGATTGAGACCGGGCGGCGACTTCGATACCAACGAGCAGATGGTCTGCCGACCCTCCGCGCAATGAAGCGGATTGAGACCCATAACACGCTCTCCATCGAGCCGTCGTTGCCGTCTGCCGACCCTCCGCGCAATGAAGCGGATTGAGACTGCCGGGCGCGTACTCGATGGACTC
>WBZS01000289.1_pt1 | contig 78864 bp, 76 predicted proteins | sample 5204201 | NCBI WGS metagenome assembly WBZS01 (sample SAMN12344357, study PRJNA552823) | activated sludge metagenome | biome: Activated sludge suspended growth; feature: Nitrification reactor; material: Wastewater; isolation source: activated sludge from nitrification reactor of wastewater...
TGCACAACCGTCGCCAGGTGCTGACCACCATCACCGACAAGGGCGTGGTGCACGTCCTGTTCACCGAGATCGCCCCGAAGCTGGCCGATCGCGACGGTGGCTACACCCGGATCACCAAGATCGGCCCGCGTAAGGGTGACAATGCCCCGATGGCCGTGATCGAGATCATCACCGAGTCGGTCGAGGAATCCCGGAAGAACAAGGCCAAGGCCAAGGGTGTCTCCGTGGCCCCGGCCAAGAAGGCCGACAAGCCGAAGAAGAAGGACAAGAAGGCCCCGAAGCGGGCCATCGTCGAGGACGAGGCGTCGGCCGCGTCCGCGCCGTCCGCTCCCTCGGCGGAGTCGGCACCGTCCGCTCCCTCGGCACCGTCGGCGGAGTCCGCTCCGTCGGCGCCGTCCGCTGACGAGGCTCCCAAGGCCTGAGCCGAACCACTCGCACACCGCCCGGTCCCTTAGCGGGGGCCGGGCGGTGTTGCGTTCGCCCGGCCGAACCAGAGCTTTCGCCGAACGCCAGAACTCTCGCTGAACGCGATAAACGCTCGCCGAACTATTCAGGGCTCGGCGCATTCGGCAAGCCCTGAATAGTTCAGCGAGCGTTCTGGCGGTGGCGGTGCCTCAGAGCACCCGGCGGCAGGTCCACGGCTGGAAGCCGCGCTTGGCGTAGAGCCGGTTGGCCACGGTGATCTGCTCGGCCTTCGTGGCCCGATGCGGGTACTTGGCGAAGTCCTGGCCCTTCACCGAGCGCCAGGTGCCCAGGTTGAACTGCAGTCCGCCGTAGTAGCCGTTGCCGGTGTTGATGTGCCAGCGACCACCGGACTCACACTTGGCGATCTTGTTCCACTGGGCCAGCCGAGCGAGGTTGATCTTGTGCTTGCCGTTGGTGCCGATCTTGACCACCCGGTTGATCACCTTCCTGATGATCGTCTGCTTCACCATCACGGTGGTGACTTTGCCGTTGACCTTCTTGGTGACGTAGGTGCGGATGGCCACGCCGTGGCGGCCCTTCTTGATCACCTTCTTGTCACCCTTGTGCAGCGAGTTGGTCTTCAGCTTCACCGTCCGGTACTTGAGGAGGACCGTCTTCTTGGTGGTCTTTGCGGCCTTCTTGGTGCTCACCTTGGTCATCGCCAGGGCCGCGCCGTCGGTCGAGGGCGCGATCAGCGTGTGCGAACCGGATCCGGCGGCGTGGGCGGGCAACGCGGTGAGCCCGGCGATCAGCAGACCTCCACAGGCCGTAAGGGCGGCACCCTTGGTGAATGACGACATCGATCTTGCTCCTTGCTTGTTGGATCGGTTGGCTCAGGCCGCGTGACGGCAGGCCCAGGGGGCGAGTCCGTACTTGGCGTAGTAGCGGTTGGCGACGGTGATCTGTTCGGCGCGGCTGGCCAGGTCGGCGCGCGGGGCAAAATCGGCCCCGCCGTTGGCGCGCCACGAGGGGGCGTCGAACTGCAGCCCGCCGTAGTAGCCGTTGCCGGTGTTGAGGTGCCAGTTGCCGCTCGACTCGCATTGGGCGATTCGGTCCCACATGGCGGATCGGGCCAGGTTCAGGGCGCCGCCACGTCCACCGCCCTCAGCCGAGGGCCGCTTCTTGGTGCCCACGACGACCTTCTGGCTCATTGGCGGCGTGACCACGACGCGCGTGAGCACCTTCTTGGTGGCCTTACCGTCGTTGATGGTGGTGTAGCGGTAGGTGACCTTCGCCTTGCCGTTCCTACCGGTCTTGGTGACCTTGGTCTGGCCGACGTACATCGACTTCGAGGTGGACTTCACCGTGCCGTAGGAGATCTTCTCGTTCACGGTGCGGGTGGTGACCTTGACCCGGTCCAGGATCACCCGCTGCCTATTCGTGATCGCGGTGGTCAGTGCCGGCTTGAGCCGGTCGCTTGCGCCCACGCTCAGGTTGCGTTCCGCGAGAAGGTCGGCGACGGTGCCGGCGGTCGTGGTCAGAGTGGTCGATTCGCCACCGACCTTCAGCTTCACCTGCTTGGGCGTCCGGACGTCGACGGTGAGGCCGTCCCGTCCGATGTCGGCCGAGCGGGGCAGCGAGAAGGCCGCATCGTTCAGGCCGTGGATCGGGGCTGAGGCCAGGGCGCCGTCCAGGGTGGTGGCGGTGGTGTAGAACTCGGTCGGCTTGCCGTCCACCATCAGGGTGACCTTGCGCGAATACTGCACCTGCACGGTGCTGCCGTCGCTGACCGGGCTGTCGACCGAGGGGAAGACGAGGTCGCGCGGGCCGAGTTCGATGTTGTTGGCCTTGAGCACGTCGCCGACGGTGCCGGAGTAGCTAGTGCTGGTTGAGGTCTGCCCGTCGACGTCGAGGGTGACCGACTTGTCGAGCGTCGTGGCGGCGATGCCGCCCCCGGCCAGGAGGACGGCACCGGTGAGGGCCGTCAGTTTCCAGGACCAGATCACGATAGGTACAGCTCCAACTACTCGGGGTCAGGACGGCTCATGAGAACATCCTGAGAATAAGTGTGGCGGAAGCTGAGAAATCGCGCAAATCTCTCAGGGACTGTGGTGAGTCGATGGCGTGGGTTCGGTAGTCAGCGCGATTTTGGTGACTGGAGAGTGTCCGTTGGGTGGACAGCAGGTGTCCGGCCCAGGTGTGACTACCGGTGGTTGAGCGTGTCGAAACCCTCGTCAGGGGCGGCGTCCGAGGTCTCGACAAGCTCGACCAGCGAGAGTGCGCTTCTGCTTTCGGACGGCCGGGTGGGACGGACGGGTGGGGACGACGCACGGCCCCCGGGGAGCACCGGGGGCCGTGCGTCGGACGCGCTCAGAACAGGCCGGAGCTGGCCGCCTGGGCCTTGGTGAAGCGCTCGGTGACGTCGGTCCAGTTGACCACGTTCCACCACGCCTTCACGTAGTCGCCCTTGACGTTGAGGTACTGCAGGTAGAAGGCGTGCTCCCACATGTCCAGCTGCAGCACGGGCAGCTGGCCCACCGGCAGGTTGCCCTGCTGGTCGAAGAGCTGGTTGATGTTCAGCCGCTTGCCCAGGGTGTCCCAGACCAGCACCGACCAGCCGGAGCCCTGCAGGCCGTTGGCCACCTCGTTGAACTGCTTCTGGAAGCCGTCGAACGAGCCGAAGAACTCGTCGATCGCCGCGGCGATCTCGCCGTCGGGGCGTCCGCCGCCGTCGGGGGACATGTTCTTCCAGAACACGGAGTGGTTGATGTGGCCGCCCAGGTGGAAGGCCAAGTCCTTCTCGAGCTTGTTGATCGCGGCGAAGTCGCCGCTCTCGCGGGCGGCGGCGAGCTTCTCCAGCGCGGTGTTCGCACCGGCCACGTAGGCGGCGTGGTGCTTGTCGTGGTGGAGCTGCATGATCTGCGCGGAGATGTGCGGCTCGAGTGCGCCGTAGTCGTAGTCGAGGTCCGGCAGCGTGTACGTCATCGGTACTCCTTCGTAGGGGCTTGCTTAATTGGGTCAACCCACCATTCACGGCCCAGTATTCCCTGCCGGGCGCGTCGGCAACACCTCCGCCCGGGCGGGATCGTCATCCGGGCCGGTCCCCGTGCGGTCAGCGTCCGGCGTCCGGACGGGCGCGACCGGCGGCCACCCGGTCAGGGACTCGCCAGTGGCAAAGGCGGCCCGGCGTGCCGTCCGCCGCAGCAGGCGGAGCAGCGGTGCACCGACCAGCAGGATCACCACGGCGTTGGTCAGCGCTCGCCCGAGGTTCCAGCCCATCGAGGTGGCCAGGTTGAACAGTACGAACCGGTGCAGGTTCTCGGCGGGGGACGCCGCCGGGTCGAACGAGAGCTGGGTGCCGTCGCCGAGCGCGAACGGCCAGAACGAGAAGTCCATCAGCCAGCCGTAGACGAACGCCGACACCATGCCGTACCCGGCCAGCAGCACCAGCTCACCGCGCCCGGAGGCAGCGGCCGCGGTCCGCGACCTCGGCAGCCAGCCGGCGAATAGCCCCACGAAACCCGCGGCCAGCATCTGATAAGGCAACCAGGGTCCGACACCGGAAGTGAGCAAGGCCGAGGTGAACAGGGTGATCGCGCCCAGCGCGAAGCCGAAACCGGCGCCGAACACCCGCCCGGCCAGGATGAGCAGGAAGAAGACCAGCTCGAAACCCGCCGTTCCGGCGCTGAGCGGCCGCAGAATACTGCCCACCGCGGCGAGCACACCCAGCATGGCCAGGGCTTTGACGTCCAGGCCGCCGGCGACCAGCTCAGACAGCACGATGGCGAGCACCAGTCCCAACACCAGGGCGAGCACCATCGGTGCCTGCATGGGGTTGGCGCTGCCGTCCGGGCGAAGGAAGAGCGGCCAGCCGAAGGCGACCGCGCCGGCCACCACCGCGGAGCCGAGTGCGAGCGCCGACGTCCAGCGCCTGCCGTCGTTCATCGCAGTCCGCGTTCTACGTCGGACGGGGTGAGTACCGGAACCGGGGCGAACACCTTTGCCATCTGCGGCGCGTAGGCCGGCGAGGAGGTGAGCAGGTCGGTGGTGCTGCCGTCGGCGATCACCTCACCGTCGGCCATCAGCAGCAGCCGCCGGCTGGCCAGCGCGGCGAACTCGACGTCGTGGGTGCTCAGCGCGACAGCGATACCGTCCTCGGCGAGGGCGTCCAGGATCTGATGCAGCTGGGCCTTGGCGGCGTAGTCGAGACCGCGGGTGGGCTCGTCCAGCAGCAGCACCGGAGCCCGGGCGGCCAACTGGATGGCCAGGACCAAACCCAGCCGCTGCCCCTCGGACAGGTCCCGTGGGTCGCGGTCGTGGGGAAGGTCGAGGCCGAGCCGGGCGATCAGGTCGTGGGTGGTGCCGGGTTCGGCGCCGCTCTCGGCGTCCGCCTGGGCGCACTCGGCCTCGACGGTGGGTAGATAGAGCAGATCGGCGGCGGTCTGCGGCACCAGCGTGACCAGCCGGCGTGCCGCTGCGGCCGGCAGCCGTCGTGGGTCCTGGCCGTTGACGGTGATCGTTCCGGCGCTGGTCAGCGCACCCTGCAACGCCCAGAGCAGCGACGACTTGCCGGCGCCGTTGCGTCCGAGCAGGGCGGTCACGCTGCCGCCGCAGAGATCGAGATCGACACCCCGGACGGCGCTGATCGATCCGTACCGCACCTCGACATCGCGGGCATGAAGGATGACTGGACCGGGGCTGGGGTCAGGGGTGGACGGTGTCGCGATGCTCACTCCGGACGCCTGTACCCGCCGCCGCGCCTCGCGCACGCTGAGCGGCACGGTCGGCCAGTCCAGCGTGCGGGCCAGCGCCGCCAGCGGCGGGGTGACCGAGGCGCGGCCCAGAATCTCGGCCGGCGGCCCGTACCCGGCGCTGCCGTCGCCGGGCAGCCAGACCATCGAGTCGGCAGCCTGCATCACCCGCTCCAACCGATGCTCGGCCAGCACCACGGTCAGGCCGACCTCGTGCACCAGCGTGGTAATCGCCGCCAGCACGTCCTGGGCGGCGGTCGGGTCGAGCGCCGAGGTGGGTTCGTCCAGCACCAGCACCCGGGGCTGCGCGGCCAGCACCGCGGCGATCGCCACCCGCTGCTGCTGACCGCCGGACAACTCGACCAGCGGACGCCGGCGCAGCTCGGCGATGCCCATCAGGTCGAGGGTCTCCTCGACCCGCTTCCGCATCGCCATCGGCGCGACGCCGAGCTGCTCCATGCCGTAGGCGACCTCGTCCTCGACGGTGTCGGTGACGAAGCCGCGCAGTGGATCCTGGCCGACGTAGCCGACCAGTTCGGCCAGCTCGCGGGGCCGATGACCGGCGGTGTCGCGTCCGGCGACGGTGACCCGGCCGCTCAGGGTGCCGCCGGTGAAATGCGGCACCAAGCCGTTGATGCTGCCCAGCAGGGTGGATTTGCCGCTGCCGGTGGGTCCGACCACCAGGCACAGGTCGCCGTCCGGGATCTCCAGGTTGACCCCGCGCAGCGTGGGCCGGTCGGCATCCGGGTAGCTGACGGTCACGTTCTGCCAGGCGATCACGCGGGTGCTCCGTCGCGCAGGGTTCGGACGCGGGTATCGGTCCGCCGGGTCTCGACGGCCAGGAACCGTGGCGGTGCGGTGAGCGGGAGCGGCACCAGGCAGCAGGCCACCGCCAGCAGCATCGGCGCGGTCAGTTCCGGCCAGACCAGGGGATCGGTCGAGGGAAACACGGTGTCGTAGGTGGTCTCCAGCCAACCGAGCCCGAGGACGACCGCGGCGGTCAGCGGGCCGCTCAGTGCGACGCCCGTGGCTCGCCAGGTCCAGGCGTGCGGGCGGTAGGCGGTCACCTGCAGGTTGTGGCCGGCCCGGCGCAGCCCCCAGCCGGTACCCAGGACACCGAGCGTGAAGGCGACGGTCGCGAGCTCCCAGAACGCGGTGCTGAGCAGCAGGAACGCACCCAGCAGCGCGACCATGGACGACGCAATCATCAGCGGGAGCGCGCCCGGCACCGGGTTGCCGCGGGTCCGGCCGAAGCCACGTGCCTCCATGCCGGCGGCCAGCGCCATCGAGCGGTCGATCGCGTCGGCCAGGACGGGTAGTGCGATCCGGCCCAGCGCCCGCAGCCCGCGGACCGGGTCGCCGCGCAGCCGACGAGCCCGCCGCACCCGCTGCGCGCTCTCGATCAGCTGCGGGGCCACGGTCAGCGCGATCACCACCGCCACCGACGCCTCGTACAGCGCCGCCGGGACCGACTTCAATGCCTGACGTGGGTTGGCCAGCGCGTTGGCGGCGCCGATGCACAGCAGCATCACCGCCAGCCGGAGCGCGCTGTACAGGGTGTAGGTGAGGCCCTCCGCGGTGACTGCGCCGCCCAGCCGGATGCCGGCCGCCCAGTCGGGCAGCGGAACCTCCGGCAGGGTGAACAGCACGGTTTCGCCGCCGCTGCCGCCGATCAGGATCTGGAAGAACACCCGCATGCCGATCACGAACAACGCCAGCAGCAGGTAGGCCCGCACCGAGCGAGCCCACGGTGCGGCCGTGCGCCGCATCATGACCACGACGAGCACGGCCAGCGCGATCAGCACGAGCAGCAGCGGGTTGGTCGTACCGCTGACGGCCAGTCCGATACCGATCGCCCAGCACCACCAGGCCCAGGGATGGACCGGTGCCGATGGCGTGGCCGTCGACTGCGTGGGCGTCAGGAGTTCCTGCCCTTCCACCACCAGCCACCGAGTCCGGCGACGCCGGCCAGGACGATGCCGATGGTGGTGATCAGACCCACCGGCGAACCGCCGCCAGCATCGTCGGCGGGCGCCGCCGAAGGTACCTCGGCGCTCACCGGCACGGTGTCGGCACTGGGGGAGTCGGTGCCGGTGGGCGTGGCCGGCGCAGCTGAGGGACTGGGTGTGGCACCAGGAGGGGCCGTGTTCGTGGTCGAGCCGGTCGTGGCTGGCGTGGTGGTGGCCGGGCTGGTCGTGGCCGTCCGGGTTGTTGCGGAGGCCTTCGTGCTGGGTTTGCTATTTGCGCTTGGTTTCGTGGACGGGGTGGGCTTCTTGCTTGCCGTGGGCTTCGTGGAGGCGGTGGGTTTCGCGCTCGGGGTGGGCTTCTTGCTGGGCGTCGGCTTCTTCGTCGGAGTGGGCGTCGGCTTCGCCGTCGCGGACGGCTTCGGAGTCGGCTTGGGTGTACTGGTACCGGTCGGCGGCGCGGCACCTGGCGGCACCTTGCCCTCGCTCAGCGACTGATAGCGCCAACCCTCGGCGTTGCCGGCGGTCGGCTTGTAACTGTTCGCTCCCAGGTTGGAGTAGGTCCAGCCGTTGTAGCTGCCGTCCGCCTTGCGGGTGGCGTGCCAGTACGACCAGTACGCCTTGTTGATGTCGGGCTTGCCCGGCTTGCCGCTGATCTTGTAGGTGAAGCCGTCGGTGATGGTGGGGGAGAACCCCGCGCTGCGCAGCGCCGCCGCGCCGGTGCCGTGGCTGGTCGCGCACCGGCTCGAGATGCCGCCGCCCAGGCTGCCGAAGTCGACCACGACCCACACCCCGCTGCAGGACGCCGCCTGCGGCAGGGCCGGGGCGGACGCGACAGCCGGGGCGGACGGCGCGGCCGCGCCGGCGGCGAGCAGCACCGCCAGCGCGACCGTGGCGAGGAGTCGCCTCACTTGGCGACCTTCGCGGTTGCCTTGGAGGTCCGGGTCAGCGTCTCGTAGCCGGCCTTCTTGGCGGTCACCTTGACGGTGATCGTCTTCCCCGCGTCGGACTTGGTCAGCTTGTAGCTGGACTTGCTCGCCTTGGCGATCGCCTTGCCCGAGCGGTACCACCGGTAGCCGAGGCTGGTCGGCTTCGGCGCCCAAGTGCCGGACGCGGCGGTCAGGGTCCTGCCCACCTTGGCCGTCCCCTTGATGGTCGGAACCGGGCTGGCGGTGTAGCCCTTCGGCGGGCTGGCCAGGTCGGGGGCGGCTCCATTCAGCCACGGTCCGTAGATCCAGCCCTCGGCGACGCCCTTCTTCGGCTTCGACTGCGCCGCGCCGACGTTGGACTCAGTCCACTTGCCCCAGCTGCCGTTGGCGTTCTGCTTCGCGGTCCAGTAGCCCCAGAAGGTGTTCGCGGTGGAGGTGCATGTGCCCGGGTAGCCCTGGATCTGGCACAGGAACGGGCCGAAGCTCGTCTCGGTGGTCTTGATCGAGAAGCCGGCGCTCTTCAGGGCCGCCAGACCGTTGGCGTACTTGGTGGCGCAGCGAACGGTCTTCTCGCGGTTGCCACGGTTCACCACGACCCACACTCCGTTGCAGGAGGTGCTGGCCTTCGGCAGCGGCGGTGGGGTGGGGCACTTGGTCAGGTTGAGCGACGCGTTGAGTGCGGACTTCCCGGTGATCAGGTAGAGCGCGTTAGCGGTAGCTGTCGTGTCGGACGGCGTTCCCTTGTCGAGCGAGTTCGGGAACCCGCCGTCGGAGCGCTGCATGGTGCCCAGCCACGCCTTGGCCTTGGTCACCTCGGCACCGCTGCCCAGCGCCGAACCCAGCAATCCGGTGGAGTCGACCGGCGAGTAGTTCTCCCAGTAGCCGGCCGGCTTCTGCGTCTTCTTCGCCCAGTCAACGGCCTTGGTCAGCTGCGGGTCGAGGTGGCCGAGCGCTTTCAGCGCCAGGATGCCCATGGCGGTGGTGTCCGGGTCGGCGTTGAACCCTTTGTACTCGTAGCCGAACGCGCCGGAGGCGTCCTGCTGGCCGAGCAGATTGGTCAGCAGCGTCACCGGAATGGTCGAATCGGCTCGCTTCAGCGCGATGATGCCCAGGCTCTGGCTGAACGCCGACTTCGACGGACCGACCTGGCCGCTCCTCGGCAGCCCCTTGGTGACCAGCGAGACGAGGTCGTAGCCGGCGAACTTCTTCGGATTGAGGCCGAGCGCCTTCACCGTGATCGCCATGTTGGCTGCCCGCGCCTGATTCAGCTTGTTGCCCGGATACAGGTACGACTTCGCGTTCGCCTCGATCTGCTTCACCAGCGTGCGGGCGGCAGGGGCGTAGCTGCAGTTCCCGGTGGTGGCCAGGCCGAGCGCCGCGGTCATCGACGCCCCAGCGCCGTCGCCCTTGGCCGGCAGATTCCGGACCAGGAAGTTGGCGGCCTTGGTGGCGTCGGCCTCGGCAGCCGCGGCGGCGCGCGGCGCGGCGGCGATCAGGCCGGTGAGCGTGAGGGCTGCTGTAGTCCCGACAGCGAGGGAGCGCCTCAGTGTTGAGTGCATCTGGATGGTCCTTTCGCGCGGGCAGGTGGGCGAAGCCAGACCCGGGGTCCATCCGGCTCACCCGCGTGCCACGACAGGTTGACAGAGCCAAAACAGCTGCAGGCATTCCGACTGGGCCATCGCTGGCGTCACGGCTGCGGGTCAGTCCCGGAATCACACCGGGTTCCCCTGCGCGTTGTTCAGGTGGGTCTCAGCCTAGACCACGTCCGCGGTCATTGACCCGGCTTGCCGAAATCGAGTACGGGCCATGCGACCACCGCTGGTTGAGCCTGTCGAACCGCTAGCCCAGCGACGTCACTCGGTGTCGTCGGAAGTGAGCTCCTTCTTGGTGCCGTCGAGGCGTCCCTTGAGATCGTCGAGGGCCTGCTGCCCCTTCTCCCGCGCGCCCGTGGCGAAATCTTTCAGGTTCTCGCCGGCGTCGGTGGCGAAGCCTTTCAGGTTCTCACCGGCGTCGTTAGCGAAATCCTTGAGGTTGCCGCCCGCGTCGGTGGCGAACCCTTTGAGGCTCTCGCCCGCCGTCGTGGAGAACTCGCGGACCCGGTCGAACGCGTCTTCGGTGAATTCGCGGACCTGACCCCCGACGCCCTTCGCTCTGGTGACCAGATCGTCGATGAACGTCCCGGTGCCCGCCGCGTCCTCGTCCGCCATGTCGATCTCCGCTCTTCCCCGATGGCCAGATCTTGGCTCGCGCCAACCCTAGGGCCCGGCGCCACACCTGCGGAACAGCCAGGACGGATGGTCAGCTTGTCACTCTGGTGACCGCGAGGACCCGGAACCCCTTCGCGCTGGCCGTTCGCTCGCAGTCCCAGCCCTGGTCGATCAGCCAACGTTGCAGCGAATCCGCGCCGAGATTGCGGCCGACGACGAGCCGGGCGACACCGCCCGGTGTGAGCCGTGGCAGCCAGGTCAGCAGCAGTTCATGTAGGGCGTCCTTGCCGATCCGGATCGGCGGGTTCGACCAGATCTCGTCATAGCGGACGGCCGGGTCGGCGGCGTCCGGCAGCAGGGGACGCACCCGTTCGCCCACGCTGTGATGCCGGGCGTTGTCGGCGCACAGGGCCAGCGCGCGCGGGTTGACGTCGACGGCGTCCACCACGGCGCCCGGACAAGCGGTGGCCAGGGCAACCGCCAGCACACCCCAGCCGCAACCCAGGTCGAGCAGCCGGGTGGCGTTCGCAGGCGGTGTGGCCGATCGCAGCAGGACGCCGGTACCCAGGTCGAGCCCGTCGGCGGAAAACACCTCGTTGGCGGTGGTGAAGCGCCAGTCGGTGTCCCAGAACCGGACGTCGACGCTGCGCCGCTTTTCCACCCCGGTGGGCGTGGTGAAGTAGTGGCTCACTGCGGTGAACCCGGACTGACGGGCGAATCCAGGGTGCGTCGGGCCCGGGCTTCGATGGCGCGGGCGGCGAGCTCACGATCACGTGGGTAGCCGACCTCCTCCAGGGTCAGGCCGCCAGGCGGCATCACCCGGATCTCGCCGGCCCGTTCCCGGGTGTCCAGCAGGCCGACCAGCCACTCCGTTTCCCGGCGTCCGGTGGCGACGGCGACCAGGGCTCCCACCAGCGAGCGGACCATCGAATGGCAGAAGGCGTCCGCCTTGACGGTGATCTCGGCCACATCGCCCCAGGTGCGCCGCGCCGACAACTGCAGCAGGTTGCGAATGGTGGTGGCGCCCTCGCGCTGCTTGCAGAAGGCGGCGAAGTCGTGCAGGCCGCGCAGCTTGCCGGAGACCGCGTTGATCTTCTGCAGATCGAGTTCGGAGCGCAGTGGGGTGACGTGGATCCGCAGCAGCGGGTCGGGGGTGGAATCCGCGATCCGGTAGACGTAGCGCCGCCAGATTGCCGAGAATCGGGCGTCGAACCCGGGCGGGGCCAGGCTGACCCGTCGCACCACCAGGTCGGAGGGCAGCACGTTGCGTAGCCGGTAGCCGAGCTCGGCCATGGTCTTCGGCACGTCGTTGACGTCGGGCAGGTCGACATGGGCGACCTGCCCGCGGGCGTGCACTCCGGCGTCCGTCCGACCGGCGCAGGTCAGGCTGACCGGCTCGCTCAGCCGCAGCACCCGCGGGATCCACGCCTCCAGCTCCTCCTGCACGGTGCGCAGGCCACGCTGCGCAGCCCAGCCGTGGAATTCGGTGCCGTCGTAGGCGATATCGAGGCGCAGCCTCACCGCCGTCCCCCTTCTCGGATGCCGTAACACAGGTCGTAGATGGTCCGGCCGGCCGCGATTCCCTTGGCCTCGTACCTACTCTGCGGACGATCTTCCCACCGGGGTGCCCAGCCGTCATAGCGGTTGGTCAACAGTGGATGCTCGTCGAGCACCGTGCGCATCGCCAGGGCATAGTCCGCCCAGTCTGTGGCCAGCCGCCAGACGCCACCGGGCGTCAGCTTGGCGGCCACCAGGTCGGCGAACGGACGCGACACCAGGCGCCGCTTGTGGTGCCGTTTCTTGTGCCAGGGATCGGGGAAGAACGTCCAAAGCTCGGTCAGCGAACCGTCGTCGATGAGGGTGCCCAGGGCTTCCACGCCGTTGGCGACGACCACCCGGACGTTGCCGACGCCCGCGCGGGCGCACTTGGACAGGGTGCTGGCCACCGCGGGCTCGAACACCTCGAAGGCGAGGTGGTTCCGCTCGGGATGCCGCGCGGCGACGGCGGCGATCACGTCACCGGTGCCGCCGCCGATCTCCACCGCCAAGGGGGCCTCCCGGCCGAAGGCGGCTACGAGATCGAGGTTGGCGTCGGCGGCCACCGACGTGTCGGTGTCACGGGCCGGAACCCGGATCACCCAGTCGGCATGCTCGTGCCAGGCCTTCTCCTGGCTCGGGTTCATCCGGGAACTGCGGCGGACGAAGGAAACGACCTCCCGATGTACCCGTGGTCGCGCCTCAGCCATGCGGGCCAGCGTAAGCCCAGAGGCTCCCGTAGGCGGACGAAATCGGTCGGCCGCCGACCGTGCGGTGTCTGAAGTGAACCGGCGACCAGAGGGTGCCCGACCGAAGATCGACGTTTTCAACGACCGGGCGTCGGGGGTGCGTACCCCTCGACATAGGGGTTGAGGTGGTGGTTCGTTGCTGCTGGGCTGTGGGCTGACGCCTCCCTGGGAAATCCCTGACGGGCCACCGAATGATCGACGTCGTAGGACAGACTGGTGAAGCGGCTCGGCCGCCTTCTGACGAAAGGCTTGTGACACACGTATGCGCACTCTGTTGAACATTATCTGGCTGATCTTCGGCGGCTTCTGGCTGGCGCTCGGCTACATCTTCTTCGGGGTGCTCGCCTGCATCCTGATTATCACCATTCCCTTCGGCATCGCGTCCTTCCGGATGGCCGCCTACGCCCTGTGGCCGTTCGGCAAGACCATCGTCCGCAAGCCGGAGGCGGGCGTCGGCTCGGCGCTCGGCAACATCATCTGGTTCCTGATCGCCGGCTTGTGGCTGGCCATTGGCCACATCACCACCGCGGCGGCTCAAGCGATCACGATCATCGGCATTCCGCTGGCCATCGCCAACATCAAGATGATCCCGATCACCTGCGTGCCCCTCGGCAAGGACATTGTCGACTCCGACCACGTTCCCTACGGCAGCCAGCCGGTCTACTCGTTCTGAACAACCTGACACCGAGGAACCCGGGCTCTTGCGTGAGCCCGGGTTCCTCGCGTTCGCAGCTATCCGGGCCTACGGCTTGCGCCGGGACCCCTGGCTACCAGGGCGGCCGCGGCGATGCCCCACCCGACGGCCACCGGCACCGCGCGGTACGTGAAGAACGCGTGGATCTGCGAGTGGTTCGAGAGCACGCCGTACCAGACCGGCACGATCGCGGCCGGCAGCGCCAGCACCGCCCAGCGGACCACCGCCGCGATGCCCTGGGCGCGTGCCGCGATCACCAGGAAGACCAGGATTGCAACGGCTCCGAGTACCGCGACGGGGATGGCGAGCGGCAGCTGCGCCCAGGTGCGGAGGTTCGCCAGCACCCCGGCGCCGAGGGCGGTGCTCACCTCGGCGTTCTCCCCCGACACGCGTTCCGCAATCTTGCCCGTGACCTGCTCCACGACGGCGGCGGGCCCGAAGGCGAGGGCGCCGCACACCCAGCGAGCGATCCAGGTCAGCGCGAACCCTGCCAGCCAGCTGAGGGCGGCGAGCAGTCCGAGCCGCACGGCTCGGGCGAGGCCCACGGTCGCGAAGCCGCCGGCGGCGGCCATGGAGGTCGCGAGCAGCCAGGCCACGGGCGGGTTGCTCAGCAGATCTACAAAGCAGTACGCGCTACCGGCGGCCAGCGCGGTGAGTGCCACTGTCGAGCCCGAGCGCTCCGTTGCCCACAGCACCAGGCCGGCGCCGCCCATTGCCACTCCCATCGCGAGCGAGTGCATCGCGCTGCCGGAGGGGAGCACGGTGAGGTCCGAGGACGCGATCAGGGGAATGACCAGGAGCGCGGCGCACCAGCCGCCCAGCCGCCGGACGGCGACGACCAGTAACGCGGCGAGGCCGCCCCACAGGATCAGCCCGCTCACCATCCGCATGGCGTCCATGCCCCCGTACGCGAGCGCCGGTTTGGTGATCACCGTGTAGCCGCCCCAGTAACGGAGATAGCTGGACGTGGTGCTGTATGTGCCGTCGGCAATCAGCGGAATGACCTTCTCGCCGCCCACGCAGGGAGTGATCCGCGGCATCAGCAGGGAACGCTCGAGCGGGCCGAGATCAGGGCGGCCGATGCCGGTACCCGCTACGACGCAGTCGGTGAAGAGGTCGAACCTGCCGCCCACGCCGTTGGCCCTGCGGTTGGTGTCCGGATAAGCGCCGGTCTTCAGATCCTTGGTCAGCATCTGCGCGATCCGCTGTTCGGGAACGAGCGCGCCGGCAAAGTTGAGACCGAGGAACAGGATCTGGAGGCCGAGCAGAAGAGCCACGCCGAGCGCCAGGGTTCTGGGCCAGCCGCGGAGTCGGGAGTGGCGTCGGGGCACGTCATCCAGCCGCGGCACGTCCTCCATGCGCGCCAGTGTATGGGTCGCGCAGTCGGTCGACCGGCTGTGCGTAATAGGATGTCGCGACAACGTCAACCGAACCTGACGAGGAAAGTGTGACCTCACCGGAGCCCACGATCGCCGCCATCGTGCCTTGCTACAACGAAGAGGTGGCCGTCGGCACCGTCGTTCGCGACCTCAGGGCGGCACTGCCCACGGCGACGGTCTACGTCTACGACAACAAGAGCACCGACCGCACGGCCGAGCGTGCCGCCGAGGCGGGTGCGGTGGTACGCCTGGAGAGCCGCAAAGGGAAAGGCAACGTCGTCCGCCGGGCTTTCTCCGACATCGATGCGGACGTGTACCTGCTCATCGACGGGGACGACACCTACGACGCCTCCGCCGCGCCGGGGATGATCGCCGCACTGCAGCAGGGACCGCTGGATCACGTCCTCGGTGTGCGCCAGGACGTTCCCGGCAACAGCGCGTACCGGCCGGGCCATGCGGCCGGCAACCTGATGTTCAACCGCCTCGTGGGCGGGCTCTTCGGCGAACCGGTCAGCGACATGCTCAGCGGCTATCGGGTCTTCTCGCGCCGGTTCGTCAAGTCGTTCCCTGCGCTCTCGCGCGAGTTCGAGATCGAGACCGAACTGACGGTGCACATGATGAACCTTCGGGTGCCGACGGCGGAGGTTCCGGTGGGTTTCAAGGACCGTCCCGCCGGCGGCGAGAGCAAGCTACGCACCTACCACGACGGGTTCCGGATCTTGCGGCTCATCGCTCAGCTGCTCCAATACGAACGCCCGGTGTTGTTCTACGGCCTGATCTCCGCGGTCTTCGCGGTGGTCGCACTGGTGCTGGGCATCCCCGTCGTGGCCGAGTTCGCCCAGACCGGGTTGGTTCCGCGCCTCCCGACCGCACTGCTGGCCGCCTCGCTGATGCTGATCGCCGCGCTGCTTTTTCTCATCGGGGTCCTGCTCAACGGGATCCTGCGGGCGCGACAGGAGGCCATGCGGCTCGCTTATCTGCGGCTGGACCCGCCGCGCTGGCCCGCCGCCCCGTGACAGGGCTCGCTGAGCGTCTCTCTGATTGGCTGCGTGCGCACGCGAGTCTGTGGCGCTACGTGCTGGTGGGCGGCTTCAACAGCCTGCTCGACCTTGGGCTGTTCACCCTGTTCGCGATCCCGCTCGGCCTGCAGCCGTTGGTGGCGAATGTCCTTTCGACCATGATCACCCTGTGCGTGAGCTACCTGATCAACCGATTCTGGGTCTTTCGCTCCGACGCGAGTTGGGCACGCTCCGCCGTCAGCTTCGTCGTGGTCACCCTGACCTCCGGCCTGCTGATCCAGTCCGGGGTGATCTGGCTGGTGCTGCGCGCCGGTGAGGCGATGGGTCCGAGCCTCTCCTACGAGGTGGTCGCCCCGGTGGCGAAGGTGCTGGCGATGGGTGTCGGCATGATCAGCAACTACCTCGGCTACCGCTGGCTGTTCGGGGAGCGCACGTGACGAGGCGGTCGGCGGCTACTTCTTGTACTTGCTCAGCAGCTGGGCGGGCAGCAGTTCGTAGCCGTGGAATTCCCGGGTGAAGGTGCCCGAGCCGTGGGCGATGCCCCGTAGGTCGATCGCGTAGCGGGCCAGTTCCGCATGCGGGACCAGGGCCCGGACGATTGACCTGCCGTCCGCGGCGTCCGAGCCGAGCAGCTGCCCGCGGCGTCCGGAAAGGTCGGTCATCACCGGACCGAGATACTCGTCGGCCACCGTCACGCTGACCAGGTCGAGCGGCTCGAGCAGGGCGACAGCGCTGGCGGCCGCGGCCGCCTCCTTGATCGCCAGGGCGCCGGCCATCTGGAATGCCATGTCGGAGGAATCCACCGAATGCGCCTTGCCGTCGTACAGGGTGACCCGGACGTCGACCATCGGGTAGCCGGCGAAGACACCCTTGTCGAGTTGATTGCGGACGCCCTTCTCGACCGAGGGGATGAACTGCCGCGGCACGGCGCCGCCCACCACCTTGTCGACGAACTCGAAACCGGCACCGCGTTCCAGCGGCTCGACCTCGATGTTGCACACCGCGTATTGGCCGTGACCACCCGACTGCTTGACGTGCCGACCCAGCGCTGCCACCTTCCGGGTGAAGGTCTCCCGCATCGGGATCTTCAGCTCCTCCTGTTCGACCCGCACCTGGTAACGCTCCACCAGCCGGCCCAGCAGTAGGTCGGCGTGTGCCTGGCCCGTCGTCCAGATCACCAGCTGGTCACCGGCGCTGCGATCGACCCGGACGCTGGAATCCTCCACGGCGAGGCGTTGCAGGGCACCGGCCAGCTTGTCCTCGTCGTTGCGGGTGGCGGCCCGGATCGCCAGCGGCAGCAGCGGCTCGGGCAGTGCCCACGCCTCGACCACGCCGGGACGGTCCTTGGCCGACAGGGTGTCGCCGGTCTCGGCGGTGCTCAGCTTGGGCAGCAGCACGATCTCGCCGGCGATGGCCTGCGGTCGCGGCTTCAACTCGGTGCCCACGGCGCCCTGGATGAGCCCGATCCGTTCCTCGTTGTCGTGGTCGGGGTGGGCGTCGTCGTCGTGGCCGAGCACCCAGGAGCGATGTCCCGAGACGTGGACGACGTCGTCGGTGTGCAGCGTGCCGGAGAAGAGGCGCACCATCGACAGCCGGCCCGCGAAGGGGTCGGTGGTGGTCCGGATCACCTGCGCGACCAGGGGTGCCGCCGGATCGGAGTCGGGCTGCGGCAGCACCTCGCCGTCGGTGGTGGTGAGTGACGGATTCGGGTGCAGGCCGGGGGTCGGGAAGCCGTGCTCGACCAGTGCCAACAGCTCCTCGATGCCGACTCCACTGCCGGTCTGCACGGGAATCACCGGGAACAGGTTCGCGGTGGCCACCGCCTTCATCAGGTCATCGAGCAGATCCGCCAACTCGAGGTTCTCGTCGTCCTCCAGGTAGCGGTCCATCAGGCCCTCGTCCTCGGCCTCGGCGATGATCGACTCGATCAGCGGACCGCGGTAGGTCTCGACCTGGTCGTCGTGGGCGTTCAGGGTGCGCACCACCCGTTCGCCCCCGGAGTAGTCGTGTTCCTCGAGGCTGAGCAGGCCGATGTTGCCGACCACCTGGCCGGGACCGGCGAAGGTGGGCACATGGGTGGGCAGCACGCCGTCGCCGAACCGGTCCTGACAGTCGGCGATCGTGGTGTCGAAGTCGGCGTGGCCGGCGTCCAGCTTGGTGAGCACGATCACTCGCGGCAGATTGGCGTGGCGGCACTCCTGCCACAGCGACTGGGCGGCGCCGTCGACACCGTCTGCGGCCGAGACCACGAAGATCGCCGCGTCGGCGGCACGGATGCCGGCGCGTAGCTCACCGACGAAGTCGGGGTGGCCCGGGGCATCCAGCAGGTTGACCAGCGTGTCGCCGGTGGCGAACGACGCCAGGAACAGCTGGGACGCCCGCTCGGCGTCCTCCTTCTCCCCGCGATAGCCAGGCACCCGGGCCTTCAGCAGTTGCTCGAAGAGGGACGTCTTGCCCGAGCCGGCGTTTCCGATCAGGACGACGTTGCGGACGTCGTCGGGAGTGGTCGGCTGCATGGTCGTGGCGTTCACCTTTGAACTCATGAACCTACCTAACACCCGCTCCGAGGGCCCTGCAACGACAACCGGAAAACCGGTGTCGGTGGGCACCACTAGGCTGAGGCCAGGCACCCCGAAGTGGAGGCAACCGATGGACATCTTCCTCGCGCTGCTGCGCACCCTGGTCTTCGTGGTGGCCACGGTGGTCGCCACCGTCTACGTCGGCCGCCGCATCTCCCGCGGTCACGCCCTGCTGTGGGCGGGCACCACCATGCTGGTCACCCACTGGCTGATCCAGTTCGGCTGGACGACCTACGCCGCAGGGTCAGCCGAGGCTGCCCCGGAGCCCACCGGTTGGCTCAGCTGGGTGGGCCATCTGCTGCCGTTCCTGGCCGCGGTCGCGCTGATCTGGGGCATCGGCCAGGCGGCGGGCGCGTCCAGGCAGGCGCGAGCTGCTGGGGCGGCTGCCCGAGCGGACGGCGGGGCGGCTGGGGCCGGGATGTCTGCCGGGGATACGTCCCCTGGTGGGTTCTCCGCTGGCGGGGCACAGGGTGGGCCATCCGCTGCCGGACTGCACGGCGGGGTGTCCGGTGAGGCCGCCTCCGGGTGGGCCGACCCCACGCGGACGGGCCATCAGCTGCCTCCCGCGACCGCGTCGGCCCCGGTTCCGGCGGCCCCCGGAGGCGTCGGAGGTGGTCCGGCGGTGGCTCCTCGGGTGGACCCGGCGACCCGAACCGCACCGCCCGGTGCCCGCACCCCGACCCGGTCGCGGCCCAAGCCGGCCAGACCGCCCGGGTTGATCGTGCCGCACGCCGTGCCGGTGGTGATGACGCCGTCCGCGAGCCATCACAGCCCACCCGATCCCGACCCGGTGGTCGACCTCGGCCCGGACCCGGACGAACCCACCGTGGCGACGGCCGTCCCGGCGCCAGGCCCGCCGCCGTCCGCTCCGGCCAGGTGGGCTCCGGCTCATCCGCGGCCGGTGGGGCCTACCACACCGTCCGCCGAGGCGAGCCCGTCCGAGACACCGGAACCTCGAGGGAACAACTGAGTCTCACTGGTCGAGCGGGTCGAGACCGCGGACGACATCCTGCTGGCAAGGGGTTTCGACATAGCTCAACCTCCCGTGGAGGGCTCCGATGCCGATCGAGTGGAGGGCTCAGATGTCGATCGGGATCACGGCGCCGACCACCTGGCCGCGTCCGTAGATCGGGGCGTCCATCATTCGGGCACGCAGGGGTGCGTCGCCCAGCCAGAGCCGGCGCATCACGGCACCCATCACTACCGGCCGGGCGCGGATGCCGCCGTCGGTGATCTTGATCGCGATGCCGCGGCCGTCGGGCAGGCCGGCGGCGTAGACGCCCTCGGCACCATCCTTGGCCACCATGCCCGGCACGCCGCGCATCAGGTCGGTCACGTCGCGTCCGGTGCCGCCGACCAGCTCCGGATGGCTGCGCATAGCGTCCGCGATCTCCTTCTCGGCGCCGTCGGTGGCCGCGGCGATGGTGCCGAACATGCGCGCCAGACCGACCAGGCTGACCGCCAGCGCCGGCGCGCCGCAGCCGTCGATCGACGTCCAGGCGACTCGGACGCCGAAACTGCGAATGGTCTCGATGACCGCCTGCTGGGTGGCATGACCGCGGTTCAGGTAGGTGTCCCGGCGCCACTCGTTGAGCGCGCACGTGGCCAGCATCGCGGCGTGCTTGCCGGAACAGTTCTGGGCCAGCGACGACGGCCCGCGCCCGGCCGCGATCCACTCGTTGCGTTGGGCGTCCATCAGGGGCAGATCGGGCGTGTTGCGCAGGTCGGCCTCGTCCAGTCCGGCACCGTGCAGCAGGTCGAGCACCGTCCGCAGGTGCATCGGCTCGCCGCTGTGGCTGGCGCATGCCACCGCCAACTGGTCGGACGGCACATCCAACCCGCAGCGCACCATCGCCAGCGCCTGCAACGGCTTCAGCGCTGACCGGGGCAGGATGTCGCTGGCGCAGTCGCCCTTCGCGTAGGAGACGGAGCCGTCCGCCCGGGTGACCACGATGATCCCGCGATGGCTGGACTCGACGAACCCGTTGCGGACGACCTGCGCCACCACCGGGGGATCGCCGAGATTGACCACGCCCGGAGTCTAGGGAAGTGCCGTCGGGCGCGCCATGGAGATCCCGGGGCAAGCCCGGGATGACGGCAAACTCCCTCCCGGGACCCACGCGCCACCCTCCACGTCATCCCGGCGGACGCCGGGATCTCGAAACCGCCGGCCGGGCGCCGACCAACGGTGGTCCTGGTCTCCGACCGGCGAGTGGATCAGGGCGAGCCTGCCATCACCAGCTTGAGCGCCACGAATCGGACCCCGGTCGCCACCGCGTTGGCGACGGCCAGGACGAGCAACTCGACCCAGCGGGCGGCGTCCGGAACCAGCAGATGCAGCGCGGCGAGCGAGCCGCTGGTCAGACCGAGCGCGACCGCGAAGGCGAGCAGGCCGGTGGCGTGGTGGGTGACCAGGCCGCCCGAACCTCGCACGCCGAAGGTGATCACCCGGTTCGCGGCGGTGTTCGCCACCGCGGTCACCGCCAGCGCGATCAGATTGGCCGCCTGGGCGTCCACTACGAACCGCAGCAGCAAGTAGAGCACCGCGTACGCCACCGTGGACGCCACTCCGATCGCGGCGAACCTCACCACCTGGCCGAACAGCCCGGACGGCACCCCCGGCACCGCTCCGACCGGGCGACGGGCCAACTCGGCGCGCACCGCCGCGATCGGGATCCGTCCCCGGGCGAAGCCGCGGAGCAGCCGCCACACCCCGCGCAGGTCCTCGGTCGCGGTGGCCACGATGTCGACGGTCGTGCCCGGATCGTCGATCCAGTCCACCGGCACCTCGTGGATCCGCAGGCCGGAGCGCTGGGCGAGCACCAGCAGTTCGGTGTCGAAGAACCAGTTGGTGTCCTCGACCAGCGGCAGCAACCGGCGTGCCACGTCGGCCCGCATCGCCTTGAACCCGCACTGTGCGTCGCTGAACGAGACCCCCAGCGCACCGCGCAGGATCAGGTTGTAGGTCCGCGAGATGAACTCCCGCTTCGGGCCCCGGACGACCCGCGATCCGCGGGCCAGCCGAGTGCCGATAGCCACGTCCGAATGCCCGCTGACCAGGGGAGCGAGCAGCGGCAGCAGTGCGGTCAGGTCGGTGGACAGATCGACATCCATGTAGGCGACGACGTCGGCGTCACTGGCCAGCCAGGTCTGCTTCAGCGCCCGTCCGCGGCCCTTGGCGTCCAGGTGGACGACGCGGACGCCGTCCACCTCGGCCGCCAGCCGGTGCGCGATCGCCAGGGTGTCGTCGGTGGACGCGTTGTCGGCGATGGTGACCCGATGGCGGTACGGCAGGGCGTCGTCCAGGAAGCCGGTGAGCCGCCGGATCGAGCGCTCCAGGTCGGCCGCCTCGTTGTACACCGGGATCACGATCTCGACGGTGGCCGACCGGACGGGCAGCCGGTGCCGTCCGCGCGTGGTGTCGTCGGCCAGGGTCATCGCGGTACTCACTTCGCCGCCGTCAGGTCGTAGACGGTCGTGCCGCCGACCGTCGTCGCGGTGTAGTTCTGCTGCACCCAGGTGGCGATCTCGGACGCCGTCCGGCTGCCGCCGTTCTGGCCGCCGAAGTTGCCGCCGCCGATGAAGTAGTGCACCTTGCCCTGCGCCACCCACTCCTGGAACTGCGCCAGCGTGGGGGAGGGGTCGGAGCCGTTGAAGCCGCCGAGCGCCATCACCGGGTAGCCGCTGGCGAGCTGGTAGCTGGCCGCGTTCTGGGCGCCGGTGGTGGCCGCCACCCAGGTGTAGTCGGACGCGTTCGCCTGCAGCGCGGTGAGCAGCTCCGACGACACCGCGGCACCGTTCAGCAGGCCGCCCGCGCCGCCACCCCGGCCGCCGAAGCCGCCGCCGTTGCCGGTGCCGGTTCCGCCGCCGAAGCCGCCCGGTTGCGTCTGGGAGGTGCCGCCCGGTTGCGTCTGGGACGCCCCGCCCGGAACGGTCCCGGGCTGGGGCTGCCCGCCCTGTCCCTGCCCGGCCTGGCCCGGTCCGAACCCGCCGCCCGGACGTCCGCCCTGACTGCCGGGCCCGCCGCCTCCGCCCGGTCCGCCGTTGCCTCCGGCGATCCCGGTGCGGGCCGGCCCCGCGGTGACGATCGAACCGGTGTGCGGGGTGGCCGCGGTGTTCAACGAGTAGGCGGCCGGACCGGCCAACCCTGCCACCACGGCGGCGGTGATCGCTGCGGTCTGCAGCGCCCGCACCATGGCCCCGCCGAGCAGGAACACCGCCGCGCAGCCGACCAGGACCACCGCCGCAGCGAGGGAGACCCACAGGTAGACCCCGCCCGGAACGGACGCCAGCGCGACGCCCCAGACTCCGGTCGCCACCGCAGCGGCAGCGAGCGCAACCCGTCCCACCCAGGTGCGGCGATGCGTCCAGGCGACCACGCCGCCCAACGCCAGGGTGCCGCCGATCGCCGGAGCCAGGGCGACCGTGTAGTAGTCGTGGTAGATGCCGGCCATGAAGCTGAAGACCAGCGTGTTGATCACCAGCCAGCTGCCGAACAGCAGCAGCGCGGCGGTGGTCCGGGTGCGATGGGTCTCGGTGCCGGCCCGCACACTGGTCGCCCAGCCGCGGCGTCCGAGCAGGACCAGCGCGGCAACCCCGAGCAGCAGCGCCGCCGGGATCAGCCACGACACCATCTCGCCCGAGACGGTGGTGAACATCCGCAGCAGACCCAGCTGCCCCCAGCGTCCGGAGGAGCCGCCACCGACTGAGCCGGTCTCGTTGCCGTTCAGCCGGCCCAGGCCGTTGTAGCCGAAGGTCAGCTCGAGGATCGAGTTGGTCTGCGACCCGCCGATGTAGGGACGCCACGACTCGGGCACCAGTTCGACGATCGCCACCCACCAGCCGAAGGCCAGCACCATGGCACCGAACGCGGTGAGCAGGTCGACGACCTTCTTTCGCCACGACGCCGGAGCACCGATCGCATAGGCCAGCACCAGCGACGGCAGGATCACGAAGGCCTGCAGCATCTTGGCCAGGAAGCCCAGCCCGATCAGCGCACCGGCACCGGCCAGCCGCCAGCGGGATGCGGTCTCTGCGGCTCGCAGGGTGAGCGCGGCCGCCGCCACATAGCAGAACACCATCAGCGCGTCCGGGTTGTTGAACCGGAACATCAGGGTGGCCGCCGGGGTGAGCGCGAACGCCAGCGCCGCCACGATGCCGGCCCAGTGCGCGCGCCGGACCGAGCCGCCGCGGGTCAGCGAGCGCCGCACCGTGCCGTACAGGATCCAGGCGGACGCCACCCCGAGCAATGCCTGTGGCAGCAGGATGCTCCACGAGCTCAACCCGAAGACCCGGGCCGACAGCTCCATCAGCCATAGCGAGGCGGGGGTCTTGTCGACGGTGATCGAGTTGCCGGCGTCCAGCGAGCCGTAGAAGAACGCCGTCCAGGACTGGGTTCCGGCCTGGACGGCCGCCGAGTAGAACGAGTTCGCCCAGCCGGAGGCGGCGAGGTTCCAGGTGTAGAGGGCCGCCACCGCGAGCAGAGTGGCCGCCAGCGATCCGCGGCGCAGCAGCGGAGAGAGTGGTCCGGAAGCGGCGCCCGAGGAGCCGGCCGGCGCAGCCGCGGCCGGTGGACTGATGGTTGTCGTCGTCATGGCCACCACGCTCGGGCACGGCGCTGTTGCGTTTCTGAGGGGTGCCTGTGCCGTGATTGTGAGCGCAGGAATCTCATCCGCCGTCGGTCGAGCTTGTCGAGACCTCGGACGGTGCCGTGCTGAGAAGGGGTTTCGACACGCTCAACCAGCGGGTGGGAGGCCAGCCAGGCTTCCCTAAATCGCCCGCCCATCTATATTGCGCGTCTGACTAGATAGTCGTACCATCTACTCATGACCGACACGGCATGGCCCACCGAGTGGCTCAGAGGAGCGCTCGAGGTGTGCGCACTGGCCGTCATCGCCCGCGGCGAGACGTACGGCTACGCGATCGCTAGTGAACTGGCGGGGGCGGGGCTCGGCGTGGTGAAGGGCGGCACGCTCTACCCGCTGCTGGCCCGCTTCGAGCAGGCCGGCCTGGTTCGGGTGGAATGGCGGGCCGGTGAATCCGGCCCGGGCCGCAAGTACTACGCACTCACCGACGCCGGGTTGCAGGAACTGGATCGGCGCCGGGTGCAGTGGCAGGCCTTCGCCGACACCGTCAGCACCATCACCAATGAGAAGGCCGTACTCAGCGGCGAGAAGGAGAGAGTTCATGGTTGAGATCCAGGGGGCCATCGCGCCCCACGTGGAAGCCGACTGGGTGCAGGCGATGCTGCTCGAGTTGCGGCTGCAGGGCGTCGCCGGCGAGCGGATCGGCGCCGCGCTCGCCGAGGTGGAGGCGCATGTCGTCGACAGCGGCCAGAGCGCACAGGAGGCATTCGGCGATCCGGTCGACTACGCCCGTTCGCTCGGCCTGCCGGCCGAGCCGGAGCAGTCGAAGACGGCGACGCTGAAGGGGGTTGTGCCCACCCTGATTCAGCTGTTCGGCCTGTTCGCTGTCATCGCGGCGATGCCGTGGAGTGCGGCGACGGTCGGGGTCACGACGACCCTGCTGGCCGGCCTGCTCGCTGCCGCGTTGCTGCCGGTGGTCGTGGTCGCCCTCGGTGACCGGGTGCTGCGGGCGATCGTCGAGCATCCGGTCCGGGTCTTCCTGATCACCATGGTGGCCCTGGCTGCGGTGGTGGCCGGCCTGCTGGCTGCCGGGCGGCTCGGTCTCGACCACACCCTGTTCGAGGTGCCCCGGGCGGTGATGCTCGGGGTCGGCGTGGTCGCGCTGGCGCTCGGCACCTGGATGGCGATCCGCTCCGATGCGACCGAGCCGGACGTGCTCAGCTCGCCCGTTCCGGGCAGCGCCTTGCCGCGCCCCGGCGTCCGGCATTGGGCCTGGACGGCCCTGCCGATCCCGGTTGCGACGGTGTTCCTGGCAGTGCTGCTCTCGCTGCTCTGAGGCCCTGACAAGCCCGGGAAGCCCGTCCGTCGGCTCGTTTTGACCCACGCCCCGACGGGCGGGTAACCTAAATCGCTGTTGCGCTGTGGTCTGCCTGAGCAGATCCCGCACTGCCGACAGAACAGCTACCTATGGAAGTGGTCCACGAGCGTGTCTACGTACAGCCCCAAGTCGGGTGAAATCACCCGGAACTGGCATGTGATCGATGCCTCCGATGTCGTTCTCGGACGGCTGGCCGTCACCGCCGCCACGCTCTTGCGCGGCAAGCACAAGGCGCAGTTCGCGCCGCACGTGGACACCGGTGACTTCGTCGTCGTGGTGAATGCCTCCAAGATCGCCCTGACCGGCAATAAGCGGACGGCCAAGCTGGCGCACCGGCACTCCGGGCGTCCGGGCGGCCTCAAGTCGGTGCCCTACGGCGAACTGCTGGCGAACGATCCTCGCCACGCCGTCGAGCGCGCCGTCTGGGGCATGCTGCCGAAGAACAAGCTGAGCCGCCAGATGATCAAGAAGCTGAAGGTGTACGCGGGTCCGGAGCATCCGCACAGCGCCCAGCAGCCGCAGCCCTACCAGATCACCCAGATCGCTCAGTGAGAGCCGAAGGAAGCACAGTGACCGAGACCGTGGAGACCACCGACGAGCTCACCCCGTTCACCGAGGGTGAGCGCGAGATCGCCTACCGCGCCGAAGCGGCCCCGTCGTCCGCCGCGCCGGGCGAGCGCCCCGCCGTGATCGGGGCGGCCGACGCCACCGGTCGCCGCAAGGAGGCCATCGCCCGCGTCCGGCTCACCCCTGGCACCGGCCAGTGGAAGATCAACGGTCGTGCGCTGGAGGACTACTTCCCGAACAAGCTGCACCAGCAGACCGTCAACGAGCCCTTCGAGACCGCTGCGGTCGCCGGCTCCTACGACGTGGTCGCCAAGATCGTCGGCGGTGGTGTGACCGGCCAGGCCGGTGCGCTACGGCTCGGCATCGCCCGGGCGCTCAACGCCGTGGACGAAGAGGCCTCACGTCCGGCCCTGAAGAAGGCCGGCCTGCTGACCCGCGACGCCCGCGTCAAGGAGCGCAAGAAGGCTGGCCTGAAGAAGGCCCGCAAGGCTCCGCAGTACAGCAAGCGCTGATCCCGGCGTGGCAAGGCTTTTCGGCACCGATGGTGTCCGGGGACGAGCCAACGCCGAACTGACCGCCGAACTGGCCCTCGACCTCGCTGTCGCCGCCGCTCATGTGCTGGGCGAGGCGGGCGTGTTCGAGGGCCGTCGGCCGTTCGCGGTGGTTGGCCGGGACACCCGTGCTTCCGGAGAATTCCTCGAGGCGGCAGTCGTCGCCGGCCTGGCTTCCGCCGGTGTGGACGTGATCCGGCTCGGCGTGGTGCCGACGCCCGGCGTGGCCTACCTGACCGGGGCGCTGGACGCCGACCTGGGCGTCATGCTCTCGGCCAGCCACAACCCGATGCCCGACAACGGGATCAAGTTCTTCTCGCGCGGCGGCGTCAAGCTCGACGACGACGTCGAGGACGCCATCGAGCAACGCCTGGGCGAAGCCTGGACGCGCCCGGTCGGCGCCGACGTCGGACGCGTCCGCGACGACCTGGGTGCCGTCGAGGGCTATGTCGCCCATCTGGTCTCCAGCCTCGGTGAGGACGCCTCGCTGGCACCGCTCAAGGTGGTCATCGACACCGCCAACGGGGCGGCGTGGATGACCGCGCTGGCCGCCTTCGACGCGCAGGGCGCCCAGGTCATCCCGCTGCACGCCCAGCCCGACGGCCTGAACATCAACGAGAACTGCGGTTCGACCCATCTGGGCTCGCTGCAGGAAGCGGTGCTGGCCCACGGCGCCGACCTCGGCATCGGCCTGGACGGCGACGCCGACCGCTGCCTGGCGGTCGACGCCGACGGCACGATCGTCGACGGCGACCAGATCCTCGCCATCCTGGCGTTGGCCATGAAGGAGGATCACGCGCTGCACAGCGACACCGTGGTGGCCACCGTGATGAGCAACCTCGGCTTCATCCTCGCCATGCGCGCGCACGGCGTCCGGGTCGACCAGACCAAGGTGGGCGACCGCTACGTGCTCGAGTCGATGAACGCCAACGGCTTCACGCTCGGCGGCGAGCAGTCCGGGCACGTCATCATGAGCGAGTTTGCCACCACCGGCGACGGGGTGCTGACCGCTCTGCACCTGGCGGCCCGGATGGCGCGCACCGGCAAGTCGCTGGCGGCGTTGGCCTCGGTGATGACCCGGCTGCCGCAGGTGATGATCAACGTCCCGAATGTGAACAAGGTCCGCGCCGGTCTCGACCCGGTGCTGCAGCAGGCCGTCACCGCCGCCGGGCGCGAGCTGGGCGACACCGGACGGGTGCTGCTGCGGCCGTCCGGTACCGAGCCGCTGGTGCGGGTGATGGTCGAGGCCGGCAGCCACCAGCAGGCCCAGCAGGTCGCCGAACAACTCGTCGGCGTGGTGCGAGACCGGCTCGCGCTGTAGCCCCTCCGTCCCATCGACTCACCCGCTCGCTGACCTCCTGTGGGCTCGCCGAACTGGGCGAGCCCACAGTGGTTCGGCGAGCGTTGGCAGACGCGTCCGCAGAGCTGGTGATGAATTGCGGGGCGGAGATCATGCGGTCTCAGGCTCGCGAACGCAGTCGTTACACGCGATCGGCGGAATTTTCCGCGAAAGTATTGCGGTAAAGCGAATCCGGCTGGCACTGTGCCATGGAACCGGAAGCGCACCCCCATCCCAGCTGTGGTGCTTCCGGGCGGGTGACCCTTTTCGGGCCCCGATCCGTCCGGAGAAATGAGTCAGATGACCGACACTAAGTCCCCCCAGCTCTCGGCGCTCGACGCCGAGCAAGTGGGCTATAAGCAAACCCTCGGACGCCGCCACGTCCAGATGATCGCGATCGGCGGCGCCATCGGGACCGGGTTGTTCCTGGGCTCGGCCTCGCGTCTGCACAACACCGGCCCGGCCCTGGTGCTGAGTTACGCGTTCGTCGGCCTGATCGCCTACTTCCTGATGCGGGCGCTGGGTGAACTGGTGCTGCACCGGCCGACCTCCGGGGCCTTCGTGTCCTACATGCGGGAGTTCTTCGGCGAGAAGTGGGCCTTCACCACCGGCTGGATCTACTGGATGAACTGGGCCCTGACCGGCATCGCCGACCTCTCGGCGGTCGGTCTCTACATGCAGTTCTGGTTCCCGACGCTGGACACCTGGATCACCGTGCTGATCGGACTGGTCGTGGTGCTCGCGGTGAACCTGATGTCGGCCAAGGCGTTCGGCGAGTTCGAGTTCTGGGCCGCCATCCTCAAGGTCGGCGCGATCGGTGTCTTCCTGGTGGTCGGAACGGTCGTCGTCGTCGGCCAGTTCAACATCGGCGGGCACCAGGCCGGATTCCACAACCTGTGGAGCAACCCGGGCGGCTTCTGGCCGACCGAGTCGCCCTACGTCTGGTACGGCCCGCTGCTGGTGATGTCGGGCGTCGTGTTCGCCTACGCCGCCATCGAGATGGTCGGTGTGGCCGCCGGCGAGATGCAGAACGCGGCCCGTGAGGTGCCGAAGGCCGTCAACGCCGTCATCATGCGGATCGCCGTCTTCTACGTCGGCTCGCTGCTGCTGCTGGTGTCGATGCTGCCCACCGAGGACTACAAGCCCGGCATCAGCCCGTTCGTCACCGTCTTCGAGAAGCTCGGCATGGACTGGATGAGCGCGGCGATCCAGGCCATCCTGATCGTCGCCGCCATGTCCAGCTTGAACGCCGGCATGTACTCCACCGGCCGCGTGCTGCGCAGCCTCGGCATGTCGAAGCAGGCCCCGGCCTTTACGCTGAAGATGAGCAAGTCCGGCGTCCCGTGGGCGGGCATCGTGATGACCGCGGCCGTGATGGCCCTCGGTGCGGTGCTGAACGCCTTCGTGCCGAACGCCTTCGAGCTGGCCCTGGAGGCCACCGCGATCATGATCGTGTTCACCTGGGCGACGATCTTCGTCTGCCAGATCCGGCTCAGACAGCTGATCGACAAGGGCGTGATTCCACCCACACCGTTCCCGGCGCCCGGTTCGCCCTACACCTCGTATATCGGCTTGGGCTTCCTGGTGTTCGTGTTGGTCGGCATCGCGATCTCCGGCTGGCAAAGTGCCCCCGACTTCGCCCACAAGATCAACTTCCTGGTGGTGGTCTTCGGAATCCCGGCGTTGAGTGCCGTGCTGGCGCTCAGTTGGCGGATGGTGAAACCCCGGGTGATCGCGAACACCGGGGGACGGATCGAGTCGGTCTGGACCGACACCGGGCCCCGCTACGGCGATGCCACCGTCGCTGACCCCGACGCCGACACCCCGAGCCACTGACAACCAGGAAAGGAGACCGACATGCGAACCAAAATCTCACCGCTCGCCCGGCTGGGCGGCGCCGTGGCAGCGATCGGCCTGCTGCTCGCCGGTTGTGCGGGGCCCGGGCAGGTCAAAGACCCCACCCCGATCGAGGGTGCCACCACGTTCAGCAAGCTGCGGATCGGCATCTCGTTCGACCAGCCCGGCCTGGGTGTCGCAACCCCGACCGGTGAGGCGGACGGGGTCACCGTCGGCAAGGACCCGAAGGGGTTCGATGTCGACACGGCGACCTATGTGGCCAAGGCGCTGGGGGTAGCCCCGGAGTCGATCACCTGGGTGAAGGCCGACCCGATCGACCGCGAGCAGCTGCTCGAGGGCGACAAGGTCGACATGGTGCTCTCCACCTACACGATCACCGACGACCGGAAACGGCGGGTGGATTTCGCCGGGCCGTACTTCATTGCCCACCAGGATCTGCTGATCCGGCGCAACGACGAGGCACTGACCGGGCCGGACCGGCTGAAGGGTCGCACCCTGTGTGCCGCGGCCAACACCACCTCGGCTCAGAACGTGCTGAACCGCTACCAGGGTGATGTGGCGCTGGTACAGCCGAACACCTTCTCCGAGTGCGTCAAGCGGCTGGTTGTCGGTGACGTGGATGCGGTGACCAGCGACGACGTCATCCTGGCCGGCTTCGCTGCGCTGCCCGGCTACAAGGGCGTGCTACGCGTCCTCGGCAAGGGCTTCTCCGACGAGCCGTACGGCGTCGGGCTGAAGAAGGGTTCCGACAAGCTGGCGGCCCAGATCAACCAGGCGCTGACCAACTACATCGCCGACGGGTCTTGGAAGGCGTCCCTGGATCGCAATGTCGGACCCTCCGGGTACAAGATCCCGAATCCGCCCACACCGGGGAAGTGACCGCAGCCGCCACCGGTCGGCCGGCGGTCCGCGTCCGGGCGATGGCCGCGCTCGCGGCCACGCCCCCGTTCGCCGGGCTGGACGCTGCTGTCATCGAGCGTCTGGCCACGGCGTCCCGGATGGCCGAGTACCGCGAGGGTGAGCTGATCGTGGACGCCTTCCGGGCGCAGCCCAGCGAAGTGGTCGTGGTGGTCTCGGGCCAGGTCCGGGTCTGGCGGGACGCCGAGCGTCCGCACGACCCGGCGGCCCCGGACCTGATCTGCGGCCCGGGCGAGGTGTTCGGGCTGGACGCGACCCTGACCGGCAAGGCGATCGGGCCGCTGGCGGTGGCGGCTGGGCCGGTGCGGGTACTCCGGGTCCCGGCCGACCGGGCGGCTCGGGCGCTACCCGAGCAGCCGGACGGGATTCCGGTACACGGCATCCTCGCGGCGGACGAGCTGGCCGAGGCCGGCAGCCGGATCCGGTTCGACGACGTTGCGGTTGCCCCGCTGGTGACGGTGTCCGGCACGGTGAGCGTCCGGGAGGCGGCTGTCGCGATGACCGACGCCGGCGTGGCCGGGGTCCTGCTGCCCGACGGCAGGTTGGGTGTGGTCACCGACCGGACGCTGCGCCAGCACGTGCTCGCCGCCGGTCTAGCCACCGACACGGCGGTCGGCGAGGTGGCGGTGACCGACCTTCCCCGGATCGACGGCGGGGCCTCGGCGACCGAGGCTCTCGTGCTGCTCCTCGACGCCCGCGTCGACCATGTGCTGGTGACCGAGCCCGACGGCCGCATCACCGGGGCGGTCGAGGCCCGTGACTTCATCGGGTCGCCGGTGACTCCCGGGCTGACGCTGCACGAGCGGATCCGGCGGACGGACACCGTCGACGCTCTGGTCGAACAGGCCGGGCGGATGCCGGCGCTGCTCGCTAACCTGCTGGCGGGCGGGCTGACGGCGGGCTGCGGGCTCAGCGTTTACTCGGCGCTGGTCGACGCGGTGACCCGGCGGATGCTGGAACTCGTCTTCGCTCAGCATCCCGACCTCTCCCCGGACACCTTCACCTGGCTGTCGCTGGGCAGCAACGGACGCCGCGAGTCGACCCTCAGTTCGGACGTGGACTGTGCCGTCGCATTCCACGAGGCGCTGCCGCAGGCCGAGATCGACCGTTACCGGGAGGTGTTCCTGGAGGTCATCGGATCGCTGGCGCAGGCCGGCCTGACCGGTGACGGTCACGGCGCGACCGCGGCCCACAAGCTGTTCGCCCGCAGCAGCGCCTCGTGGGAGGAAATCGCTCAGGAATGGCTGGCCGATCCGAGCCGAAACAACGGCGCAATGATGGTGTCGCTGCTGCTGGACGCCCGGCCGATCCACGGCGGCGCGGAGGTGCCAGCGGTGGAGGGAATGGTCGCCGAACTGCGGGCACACACGGCGAGCATGCGCATGCTGCTGGACGAATCCCTGTCCAAGCGGGCCCGGCTGCGGCCGCTGGCCAGGGTCTTCCCCGGCCGGGAGAGCTTCGACATCAAGCGCCACGCACTGCTGCCGATCGTCAACCTGGCCCGTTGGGCCGCGCTGATGGTCGGCTCGTCCGCGCTGCCGACGACCGAACGGCTGCGCGCGGCGGCGGGCTCGTCGATCCTGCCGGCGCGGCAGGCGGCAACCCTGGTCGAGGTGTTCGAGGTGCTGCAGTCCATCCGGCTGCGCCGCCAGCTACGGCAGGTCGAGCGCGGCAAGCCGGCCACCGACCAGCTGCACCTGGATCGGATCTCGGCGATCGACCGCAGCATCATCGCCCGCGCCGTCCGAGAGATCGCGACGGTGCAACAGCGGATGGCGAACCTGTCCCGTTACGAGAATCCCGAGGACTGGGGACGGCCCGATCCCGACCCGGTGGACGGCGACAACTGGCCATGAGCCTGCTCCAGGTGCCGCCGGGGCAGCGGGTGGCGGTAATCGGCGATGTCGGCGGGCATGCGGCCCCGCTACGGGCCGAACTGGCCCGCCTCGGCGTCCCCGATGACGGTGCCGGACCGCTGCCGCCGGACCTGGTGGTGGTCCAGGTCGGTGATCTGGTCCACCGAGGCCCGGACTCCGAGGGCGTGGTCGCCCTGGTCGACCGGCACCTGGAACGCACCCCGGGGCGCTGGATTCAGTTGGTCGGCAACCACGAGGCGTTCTATCTGCGGCGCCGGCAGTTCAGCTGGTCGGAGCGGGTCCCGCGCACCACCGCGGCGGTGCTGCGCCGCTGGTGGGCCAGCGGACGGATGCGCCCCGCCGTGGCGCTCCGGGCCGGCGGTGAGGATCTGCTGGTCTGTCACGCCGGCCTCACCCGCGGGTTCTGGACCGACGTGCTCGGCGCTCCGACGGACGTCGCAACCGCCGCGGAGGCGATCAACGCGCTCGCCCGGCGCCGCGGCCGGGCGCTGTTCAAGCCCGGGACGATGCTCGGCTGGCGCGACCCTGATCACGGCGCCGGACCGGTGTGGGCGGCGGCCGGCACCGAGGTGGCTGCCAGCTGGTCGGGCTACGAGTTGCCGTTCAGCCAGGTGCACGGCCACAGCTCGGCCTACAACTGGCGCAACGGTCACTGGCACCTCGATGACACCCTGCGCGCCGCAGCCGCCCTGGACGAGGCAGCCAGGCACGTCACGATCACCCTGCCCGGCGGCCGGCTGATCGGCGTCGACCCGTGTCACGGCGCGGAAGGTCAGGCGACCTGGCGTGCCTTCGAGTTGCCGGATACAGCCCGCTAGGGGAAGTGCTGATCAACGCAACCGCCGCTGGCTGAGCGTATCGAAACCCCTTGCCAGCAGTGTGTCGTCCGAGCTCTCGACAAGCTCGACCAACGAAATCAGTGGTGTCGGCGTCGCTCACCCGGAACGGATGAGCTCCGCCGACCCCGACGTGGCCGGCTGCCTATGTTGCTGGGAAACCCCTGGCCCAGGAGCAGTCCCATGACCGATGTCCTTCCCTCGTGGCGCGAGACGCCGACCCGAGCAGCGATCCTCGACTTCCTCGCTGCGGTGACGACCCCAGGACCGGATTTCGTCGATCCGGACGCCAGGGTCGCGGTGTTCGACAACGACGGCACGCTGTGGACCGAGAAGCCCATGCCGACCCAGCTGCACTACCTGCTCGGGCAGTGGAAGGCGGCCGCGACAGCCGATCCGTCGCTGGCCGAGAAACAGCCATACCAGGCGGCCCTCACCGGCGACCTGGCCTGGCTCGGCACGGCGATCGATAAGCACTACGCCGGCGACGACGCCGACCTGGGCCTGCTGATCGCCGCCGTGGCCGCGGCCAGCGCGGGCGCCAGCGTCGAAGAGTACGAGGCGTCGGTGTCCGCCTTCTATCGCGAGGCCCGGCACCTCACCTTGCACTGTTCCTACGCGCACACCGTGTACCAGCCGATGGTCGAGTTGCTGCGACTGCTCGACGAGCACGGCTTCCGCAGCTACATCGTTTCCGGCGGTGAACGCGATTTCATGCGGCCGATGAGCCAGGACTACTACGGCATCCCCCCGCATCGCGTCATCGGCACGGCCATGGGGATGGAGTACGACGCCGACGACAATCTGGTGCGGTTCGCGCCGAAGCTGGCCTTCTTCGACGACGGCGGCGAGAAGCCGGTCCGGATCTGGACGCGCGTCGGCCGGCGGCCGATCCTGGCCGCGGGGAACTCCAACGGGGATGTGCCGATGCTCCGGTTCGCGCAGGGTAACCCGCGCAGTCTCGCGCTGCTGGTGAACCACGACGACGACACCGACCGGGGCGACCAGCCGTATACCAAGGGCGCGGAGCAAGCGCTCGACGTTGCGAGCGCCCACGGGTTCACGGTGATCAGCGTGCGCGACGACTGGGAGCAGGTCTTCCCGGCCGCCCCGAGCGAGGACTGACTCGCGTCAGGCGTCCTTCGCGCAGCGGAAGCCGACGTGCGACATGCCGGTGTCCTCCGACTGCGGTGAGCGAGCTGCGGGCCGGAACCGCAGGCAGTACTCGGGGGAGCACAGGAACGATCCACCCTTGAGCACCCGGCGCGGGGTCTCAGGGAAGTTCGGCTCGGCGCTCGCCCTGGCGAGCAGGTTCAGCCGCTTGCCGGAGTCGATCGGCTTCTCGGGCAGCCGGACGTGCCGCATCGTGTAGTAGTCGCTGGTCCACTCCCAGACGTTGCCGATCATGTCGTACAGGCCGTAGCCGTTGGGCGGATAGCTGCCGACGGGAGCGGTGTCGCCGACCCCCTGGTTGTCGAAGGGGAACCGTCCCAGCCAGGAGTTGGCCTGCGGAACGCCGTCCGGGTAGGGCTCGGCGCCCCAGGCGAAAGGTGCGCCTTCGACGCCGCCTCTGGCCGCGAACTCGTGCTCGGCCTCGGTGGGCAGCCGCTTGCCGGCCCAGGCGGCGAAGGCCTCGGCGTCCTCGAAGGCGATGTGCGCCACCGGATGCTGCAGCCGGTCGCGGAACGACGAGCCGGGCCCGAACGGATGACGCCAGCAGGCGCCGGGCCGCCAGGCCCACCAGTTCCGCCAGTCCCGCAGGTCGACGGGCCCGCGGGTGGGAACGAACACCAGAGCTCCCGGCACCAGATCCTCGGCCTTCGCACCAGGGAATTTGGCGGGATCGAGCGGCCGCTCGGCGACGGTGGTGTAGCCGGTCTCGTCGACGAACCGCGCGTAGTCGGCGTTGGTGACCTCGTACCGATCGATCCAGAACGACTCGACGGCGTGGTCGTGGGCCGGTCGTTCGTCGGGGTAGAACTGATCCGAGCCCATCCGGAACGTCCGGCCGGTGAGCAGCACCATGTCGTCGAGCACGCGAGAACCCTAACCCCGGTACGTGCGGCAGGCGCCCTCCTTCAGCGCAGGGCTCACCCCCTAGGGATGAGGAAGTCCCCACCTTGGTCGGCGACCGGGACAGGCTGGCCGCAGTGCTACCTGCCACCTGTATGAAGGAGTCCCCGTGTCAAGTAAGCCGAACATCATTCTGTTCATGTCGGACGACGTGGGTTGGGGTGATTTGGGGTGTTACGGCGGCGGTGAGAACCGCGGAGCGCCCACACCGCATCTCGACCGGCTGGCCGCCGAAGGCCTGCAGTTCATGTCGTTCTACGGACAGCCCAGCTGCACCCCCGGCCGTGCCGCGGCGCTGACCGGCCGGCTGCCGATCCGCAGCGGCATGACCACCGTCGCGTTCCCCGGTGATGGCGGCGGCCTGCCTGCCGGCGAGTGGACGCTGGCCAGCGTCCTGAAGCAGGCCGGCTACGCCACCTGCCAGATCGGCAAGTGGCACGTCGGCGAGTCCGACTACTCGATGCCGACCGCGCACGGGTTCGACGAGATGTACAACACCACGCTGTACCACCTCAACGCCTACACCTACACCGACAAGGCCTACAACCCGGACTTCCCGTTCGACGACGAAGCCACCATGAAGATGTGGGGCAACGTCACCGGTGCCATTGAGGGCAAGGCCGGCGAGCCCTGGCGCGAGGTCGAGAAGATCGACTCGGAGAACATCCCGTTCGTCGACGAGAAGTCCACCAACATCGCGCTCGACTACCTCGACAAGCACGCCGGGGCCGAGGAGCCGTTCTTCCTCTACTTCAACACCGCCAAGGTGCACCAGCCGAACCTGCCGCATCCGGATTTCGAGGGCGCCTCGCTGGGCAAGTCCAAGTACCTTGATTCGCTCGTCGAGCTGGATCATCGGGTCGGCCAGGTGGTCGACAAGGTGCGCGAGCTGGGCATCGCCGAGGACACCCTGATCATCTGGACCACCGACAACGGCGCCTGGCAGGACGTGTACCCCGACTGCGGCTACACCCCCTACCGCGGCACCAAGGGCACCGACTACGAGGGCGGCAGCCGCGTCCCGGCGATCGCCTGGTGGCCGGGCACAGTCCCGGCCGGACGGCGGAACTCCGAGATCGTCGGCTCGCTCGACCTGATGGCGACGTTCGCCAGCCTGGCCGGGCTGGAACTGCCGACCGAGGACCGCGAGGGCCAGCCCACCATCTTCGACTCCTACGACCAGACCGCGTTGCTCAAGGGCGAAGGCTCGTCGACCCGTGACCACTGGCTGTACATGACCGAGACCGAGATGATTCCCGGCGCGGTGCGGATCGGCAAGTGGAAGGCCGTGTGGAATGTGCGCGACCAGTGGCGTGGCCCTGCCTCGTACACCGCGATCGTGCCGCAGCTCTACGACCTTTGGCAGGACCCGCAGGAGCGCTACGACGTCTTCATGACCAGCTTCGCCGAGAAGACCTGGCAGGCGCCGCAGATGGCCAAGCGACTGCTCAGCGTGCTGCCGTCCTACCGGCAGTACCCGAACCGTCCGTTGCAGTCGGCGGGCATCAGCTACGCAATGTTCGACGTCGAGGACGCCCAGGTGCAGGAGCAGATCGGCAAGATGCTGCACGGGCTCTCGTCCGCAGGCTGATCGTCGACACTATTCCGATCACAGACTCGGGCCGCGGCACAGAGTGTCGCGGCCCGAGTGCTGTGCTGTGCCCGGAGCGGACGCGGAGAACCTGCTTCGCCCGGCTCGAACGGAGAAACGAAGAAGGGCGGAGTCGCTGCAGCCGGACTGCAGCGACTCCGCCCTGAATGCGCCTCAGAGGAGGTGCTAACTCAGTTCGGTGCTCCCTTGGGCCGGACGGCGCGGAGAGCCCGGTCGGACTTGTTGAAGATCAGTGCCGAGGCGACGCCACCGATGATCGGGCCGATCGTGGTGGAGATGACCGACCAGGAGTAGACCCCGGTGCCTGGGAAACCAGTGTCTCCGAAGCCCATCAACATCAGCATCATGCGCGGGCCGAGATCGCGGGCGGGGTTGAAGCAGGCCTGCGAAATCGGGGCGAAGAAGAGCAGCAGCAGACCGATCGACGAACCGATGATCAGGCCACCGGCCCAGTCCGGAACGCGGCTGGCCGAGCTGGCGCCGGTGGACAGGATGAACAGCAACAGGAAGGCGGTGCCGAGGATCTCGGCGGCAAGACCGATCCAGAACTGGAAGTTGTCGTAGCCGACGGTGCCCACGAAGCCGGGGTTCGGCGCGTAGGTGGTGAGAAGGGAGCCGACCCGCTCGCTGTGGAACGGGACGCCCCATTCGGCGGCCTTGGCTTCCATCGCGGGCCGGAAGATCATCACCAGGCCTGCTGCGCCGATGAACCAGCCAACCAGCTGGCAGCCGATGTAGAGCGGGACGAGCCGCCACGGATGCCGGCCGATGGAGGCCAGTGCCAGCGTGACCGCCGGATTGAAGTGCGCACCCGAGAGCGGGCCGGCCACGTACACCGACAGGCCGATCGCAAACGCCCACGTGTATACCACCGGGAAGATGCCGGCGAAATACGCGCTATCGGCCGAACTCCACACCGTGGAGGTCAGGCCGATGCCGATGCCGATGAAGCACAGCAGGAAACTGCCGAGGATCTCACCGGTGATCATCGAGGCCGTTGTCGGCTTGATGTGGTCAGCGGTACCTACTTGAAAAAATTCGTCACCTTCCTTGGGCATCAGCGATCACCTCCACGTGTGCCAGTCGAATCCTGATATTTCATCTGGGTACCTCCTCATGCAAAGCATTCGCCTCTTGGTGAATGTCTATTCCTATTGCCGGTGACGCAGGGTTTCGTGATGCGTCGGCCGTTGTGGGGTGGCCGAGGGCTGGGGTACACCCTCGGCCGGTTCGTCGTCATGCGCCGCGTTGGACTTTGGCCATTCGGTGTTGCAGGTCGACGGTGGCCGGGTGGAGTTCCCGGAAGGCTTGGTAGAAGGGTTGGTAGATTTCGCGGGCGCCCGGGGTGGGTTCGATGACGCCGGTGCGGGTGGTCCAGTCGGTGTCCTCGCTGACCAGTCCGGTACCGACTCCGGCGAACATGGCGTCGCCGTAGCAGGCGCCCACGGATTGCTCGGTGATCTGCTGGGTCATGCCGGTCACATCCGACACGATCTGCGGCCACAGTCCACCGGTGGTGCCGCCACCGGTGGCGAATCCCCGATCGGTGGACACCCCAGCAGCCCGCATGCCCTCGAAGATGTGTTCCACACCGAACGCGGTCGCTTCCAGCAACGACCGATACAAATGACCCCGGCCATGATTCAGGGTGAGACCCAGCATCACGCCACGGGCGTTGGGGTCCAGCAACGGGGACCGCTCACCGGCAAAGTAGGGCAGCGTGATCAAACCGTCCGAACCGGGCGGCACCGCCCGCGCCGCCGTGCTCAACGCACCAAAATCAAACTCGCCCCCCAACAGATCCCGCAACCACTTGGTGAGCGACCCACTGGTCGCCATACCCGCCACCTGGTTGTAGGTGCCCGGGAACAGGTGCGCGTTCACCCACAACGGACGACCCGGAATGAACCGGTCGGTCACCGTGATGATCGTCATCGTCGAGCCGTAGATCACCACCGCATCCCCGGGATGCCGCACCCCAACACTCATCGCATCCGAGAACGCATCAATCGTGCCCGCCACCACCGGCACACCCACCGGCAAACCAGTGATATCAGCCGCGACCGGCGTCACCGTGCCGACCACCTGCGACGGCCACACCAACTCGGGCATCTCCAAACCAGGAGCCAGATCCTCACACCACTCGGTCGCCCACGTCCCCTTACCCACGTCATACAACGGCTCCGAATACGACGCCGACACATGATCCAGGACATAGGCACCGGTCAGCTTGTACGCCAGATAGCTGCTGGCCATGAACCAATACTTGGTACGAGCCCAGATCTCCGGCTCATGCCGCGCCAGCCACAACATGCGGCCACCCACCGACTGAGCGTTCAACGGGTTCCCGCACACCTCAATGATCTTGTCCTCACCGTACCGCTCGGTGATCTCATCCAACTCAGCAGACGACCGGGTATCGATCCCATACAAAATCGTCGGCCGCAACGGCTGACCAGACGCATCCGCCGGCACGATGCACGGACCGATACCACTCACCCCGATACCAGCAATCACCCCATCAGCAGCCTTCGGGATCAACTCCGCACAGATCGCCCGGAAGTCATGCCAAAACACACCCTCGGCATCCAACTCAGCCCACCCCGGACGCGGCAACGACACCATATGCGCCTGCTCAGAGATCGCAATGACCTTGCCATCCAACGTCGTCAGGGCACCCTTACTGCTACCCGTCCCAATATCGATTCCGAGCAAATACTGCTGCTGGGCCATTGTCATTCCTTACGTCGTTCCATGTATGTCCGACCGCGTCGTTGCGGGACGGAGGCTGCTGTCAGCGACACGTCACAGTGCCGTTCGTGCCACGACAGCGAGTCTCGGTTCGGGGCCTTCTGAAGGGCCCAGTCGGCACCGGCGCCGACGCGGCTCCAGGAGGGGATGCCATGGCGAACTACAAAGCGACTCTCGGGAATCACCACCCAATCGGGTAGAGTCGGGCGCGAATCCCAATATGGAAGCGACGGCGTTCGGTGCCGTCGAGATTCAGGCTGTGGCCCGACCCCATATTCACCGCTGTCAGCGGCATCGCGATGCTATAGCAGTCGTGGCCGCCCGCGGGAGATGGATTTGCCGCATATGAGACGTCGGGCGCTCGGGACTCAGATGAGCGGGCCGATTTCATCACCTGGGTCGGCTCGGGCGGACCTGTGCTCGGCCGGCGCTGGGGTCCGGAGCGGTGCCGCTGTCATACCTTCCGGATGCGCACCCAGGTGACCTGATGGTTCTCACCCTTGCGCAGGATCGCGGTCGCACGTCCGCGGGTGGGCCGGATGTTGAGTTCCAGGTTCGGGCCGTTGATGGTGTCCCAGAAGGTGCTGGCCGTGGTCAGCGCCTCGTTCTCGGAGATGTCGGCGTAGCGCCGGAAGTAGGACTGCGGGTTGCGGAAGGCGGTCGACCGGAGCGCCATCCAGCGGTCGATGTACCACTGCCGGATGAAGGCGGTGCGGGCGTCCACGTAGACGGTGAAGTCGAAGAAGTCGCTGACCGCGAGGGCGGTACTGCCGTCGGAGCGGCGCCGGGCCGGCTGCAGCACGTTCAGCCCCTCGACGATCAGGATGTCGGGGTCGCGCACCGCGATGCGTTCGCCGGGAACAATGTCGTAGGACAGATGCGAGTAGACCGGCGCGGTGACCTCCGACTTGCCGGACTTCACGTCGATCACGAATTGCAGCAGCGCTTGCCGGTCGTACGACTCCGGGAACCCCTTGCGATGCGCGATCCCCATCGCCTCGAGCATGTGGTTGGGGTAGAGGAACCCGTCGGTGGTGACCAGGTCGACCCTCGGACGCCGCGGGCCACGGGCCAGCAGTTCCTTCAGCAACCGCGCCGTGGTGGACTTCCCGACCGCCACCGAGCCGGCCACCCCGATCACGAACGGCACCTGCTTGTGGTTGATCCCGAGGAAGTCGTGACTGGTGCGGTACAGCGCACCGGTGCGCTCCCAGTACAGGTTCAGCAGCTGGGTCAGCGGATGGTAGACCTGCTGCACCTCGTCGGAGTCGGTCGGGTCGCCCAGGCCGCGCAGGCGGGCCAGGGTGCCGGCGTCCAGATCCCACGGGACGGCCTCGGCGAGCTCGCTCCACTGGCTGCGGCTCAGCGCGACATAGGGGCCGTACGGGTCGTCCTCGGGCGAGAACGGCATGCCGGGCGGCAGCACGATCGGGCTCGGGTCCATGGCACCTCTCCGGACGGGGCCGGCGACGGCCGACAGTTGCCATTCTGCCCGTACCGCGATCGTTTGTGCGGGCGACTCCGACCTGCGCGTCCGAAATCCGTCCGCCGTCAGCGCAAGCCGCGGAGCAGGTGAATGCCACCGGTAAAGTTCGCGCCATGTGCGGAATCATCGGATATGTCGGTCCTCGCGATGCCAGCAAGGTGGTGGTTGAGGGGCTACGCCGAATGGAGTACCGCGGCTACGACTCGGCCGGGGTGGCGGTGATTGCCGACGGGGCGATCGATTTCCGCAAGAAGGCGGGCAAGATCAGCAACCTCGGCGCCGCCATCGAGGGCGATCCGATCGCGGTGAGCGACATCGGCATCGGGCACACCCGATGGGCGACCCATGGTGGACCGACCGACTCCAACGCGCACCCCCACGTCTCGGCCAACGGCCGGGTGGCGCTGATCCACAACGGCATCATCGAGAACTTCGCCCCGCTGCGCGCCGAACTGCAGGCTGACGGGGTCGAGTTCCGCTCCGAGACCGACAGCGAGGTGGCGGCCCAGCTGCTCGGCCAGGCCGTCGCCGGCGGCGCTGACCTGGCCGATGCGATGCGCGGCGTCTGCAACCGGCTGCATGGCGCCTTCACCCTGGTGGCGATCGACACCGCCGAACCCGGACGGCTGGTCGCCGCCCGGCGCAACTCGCCGCTGGTGGTGGGTGTCGGCGAGGGCGAGAATTTCGTCGCGTCCGATGTGGCGGCATTCATCGAGTTCACCCGGCAGGCCATCGAGCTGGGTCAGGATCAGGTCGTCGACGTCACCCGCGACGCCGTGGTGGTCACCGATTTCGACGGGCGCCCGGCCGAGTCGCACCCGTTCGAGGTGACCTGGGACCTCTCCGCCGCGGAGAAGCAGGGCTACGACTGGTTCATGCGCAAGGAGATCTACGAGCAGCCGCAGGCGGTCGCCGACACCCTGCTCGGCCGCTACACCGAGGACGGCTCGCTCCAGCTCGATGAGCTGCACATTCCCGAGTCGGAACTGCGCACCATCGACAAGATCATCATCGTCGCCTGCGGCACCGCTTATTACGCGGGCATGGTCGCCAAGTACGCCATCGAGCACTGGACGCGGATCGCCTGCGAGGTGGAGATCGCCTCCGAGTTCCGCTACCGCGACCCGATCATCACGCCGCGCACCCTGGTGGTCACGCTCAGCCAGTCCGGCGAGACCGCCGACACCCTGATGGCGATCCGGCACGCCCGTGAACAGGGCGCCAAGGTGATCGCGATCTGCAACACCAACGGCGCCACCATTCCGCGCGAATCGGACGCCGTGATCTACACCCATGCCGGCCCCGAGATTGGGGTCGCCTCCACCAAGGGCTTCCTCACCCAGGTCGCCGCCTGCTACCTGCTCGGCCTCTACCTGGCCCAGGTGCGGGATGCGAAGTTCGGCGACGAGATCGCCGCCATCATGGGCGAGCTGGCCGCCACTCCGCCGCTGATCCAGCGGGTGCTGGACGAGATCGAGCCGATCAAGCAGCTGGCCGCGAAGTACGCCGAGACCGAGTCGGTGCTCTTCCTGGGCCGGCACGTGGGCTACCCGGTCGCGTTGGAGGGCGCGCTGAAGCTGAAGGAGATCGCCTACCTGCACGCGGAGGGGTTCCCGGCCGGCGAGCTCAAGCACGGCCCGATCGCGCTGGTCGAGAGCGGCATCCCGATCTTCGTGGTGGTGCCGCCGCAGGGCCGCGACCAGCTGCACGACAAGGTGATCTCCAACATCCAGGAGGTGCGCGCCCGAGGCGCTTTCACCGTGGTGCTGGCCGAAGACGATGACCACGAGGTCACCCCGTACGCCGACTTCCTGTTCCGGCTGCCCAAGGTGTCGACGCTGATGCAGCCGCTGGTCGCCACCATCCCGCTGCAGATGTTCGCCTGCGAGGTGGCCACGCTGAAGGGGTACGACGTCGACCAGCCGCGCAACCTCGCCAAGTCGGTCACCGTCGAGTGATCGTCGGCATCGGCATCGACGTCTGCCCGGTCGAACGGTTCGCCTCGGCGGCGCGCGAGCGGCTGCTGATCAGGCTGTTCACGCCCGCCGAGCGGGATTCGTCGATGAACCGGATGGCCGGCCGTTTTGCCGCCAAGGAGGCCCTGGCCAAGGCGCTCGGTGCGCCCGCCGGACTGTCCTGGCACGACGTCGAGGTCCGCAAGGACGACCTCGGCAAGCCCTACTTCCACTACACGGGGACGATTGCCGAGCGGGTCGCCGCGCTCGGCATCGCCACCGTGCACCTGTCGATCACTCACGACGCGGGGATCGCCGCCGCGGTGGTGGTCTGCGAGGCTTGACGCCATGAGATCGGCGTACCTGGCCCAGACCATTCGCGCCGCGGAGGAGCCGTTGCTGACCGCGATGCCCGGGGCGTTGATGCAGCGCGCGGCAGCTGGGTTGGCGTCCGTGCTCGTGCGGGAACTACACGCGGTGCGCGGTGCGGTCTACGGGGCGCGGGTGCTGGTGGTCGCCGGGGTCGGCAACAACGGCGGCGACGCGTTGTACGCCGGGGCGCGATTGTCGGCGCGCGGGGTGGCGGTATCGGCGTGGCTGACGTCGGAGCGTGTCCATGAGGCGGCCTGGGCTGCCTTTTGCGCCGCCGGCGGCCGGGAATTGGACGCGGTCGGTGCTGTTGCAGCCCTGGGTTCGATCGATCTCGTTGTCGACGGTGTGCTCGGTATCGGCGGACGCCCCGGCCTGCGGGAACCTGTCGCGCTGTTCGCCCGGGCCTGCGCGGACGCCGAGGTGCCGGTGGTGGCCGTCGACCTGCCGTCCGGGCTGGACGCGGATCAGCGCGGTTCTGTCATCCCGGGGTTGCCCCGGGATCTCGCGGGGGTGGGTCTGCCTCATTTCACTGCCGCTCGCACCGTCACCTTCGGCGGGCTCAAGTTCTGCCAGGTGCTGCAACCGGCGGCGTCCGCGTGCGGCACGGTCGAGCTGATCGACATCGGTCTTGAGCTGCCCGAGGCTGACCTGCGTTGCTGGGAGCGTTCCGACGTCGCGCTGGCCTGGCCGGTCCCGGGCCCTACTAGCGACAAATATTCCCGCGGCGTGGTCGGTCTGGACACCGGCTCGGACGGTTATCCGGGGGCGGCGGTGCTCTCCACGCTCGGTGCCGTGCATGCCGGGGCGGGCATGGTCCGGTTCGCCGGCGCGGCGGTTGCGGCGGATCTGATCCGCGCCGCCGCGCCCAACGTGGTCGTCGGCGGCGGGCGCGTCCAAGCCCGCGTGCTGGGTTGCGGCTGGGGCAACCGCCCGGACGGCGCGGCAACGGTCGAGCGGGCGCTGGCTGAAAACCTCCCGCTGGTGCTGGATGCCGACGCGCTGCGCTTCCTGCCGGAGACCGGGCTGGGGGAGCGGGTGCTGCTCACCCCGCACGCCGGGGAACTCGCCCGGCTGCTCGGGAGCGAGCGCGCGGTGGTGGCGTCCGATCCGATCCTGGCGGTGCGTACCGCCGCGAGCCGGTTCGGTGCCACCGTGCTGCTCAAGGGCGCCACCCAGTATGTCTGCGGCCCGGACGGCCAAGTCAGCGTCGCGGTGCCCGGACCGCCGTGGACGGGCCAGGCCGGCTCCGGCGACGTGCTGGCCGGCATCTGCGGCACGCTGCTCGCCGCCGGGCTGCCCCCGGCGGCGGCGGCCCTGACCGGCGCGTCGATTCAGGCCCTGACAGCATCCGCGATGCCCGGTCCGTACCCACCCCATGAGCTCGCCGCGGGGTTGCCCCGGGTGATCGCCGAACTGCTCCCGTCGCACCGGACGCGCGGCAGGTGCTCCCCGGGAGCGACCGTATGACCCGGCTCGGTTGGCCTGAGATTGGTCATGGTTGGGGCGATGTGTCGCCCCGGTTGGGCTCAGCTAGGGGGAGGTGGCTTCCCCAAAATATCCTGTGGTCGGATGGCGGGCCGCGCATCGTCGTTGCCGGTCCGAGGTGAAAGAATCCACCTGGCGCCCGATGTGTGCCGGACATCCGTCGACGAGGAGAACCTGATGGAACAGACCCTGGTGATCGTGCTGATCGTCGCCGCGGTGGCCATTGCGACCATGTACCTGGTCCGCAAGCGTCAATCGGCGTCCCCCCAAGCCCCGACCGAGCCGGCGGCGCCGCAGCCCGTCCCGCCGACGCCCGCTCCGCCGGCCGTCGCCGAGGCCGCTGCCGCGCCGTCCGCACCCGAGGAGCAGGCCGCCATCGATGACGAGAACGCCGTGCTGAAGCTGCGGGCCATCGAACTGTACGGCACCGCGAGCGCCAAGGACGGAGCGATCCGCGAGGCCGGCGGGCTCCTGGTGTCCTCCGGCGCAGTCGATGAGAGCTACATCGAATCGATGTTCGAGCGCGAGCGCTCGGTCTCCACCTACATGGGCAACCTGCTGGCCATTCCGCACGGCACTATCGAGGGGATGAGCTCGATTCGGACCTCGGCGATCTCGGTGGTTCGCTACCCGAACGGCATCGAATGGAACGGCAACCCGGTCAAGTTCGTCGTCGGTATCGCCGCCGGCAACGGTGAGCATCTGGAGTTGCTCGGCCGGATCGCCGAGATCTTCCTCGACGAGTCCCGGGTGGCGCTGCTCGAGCAGGCCACCACTCCCGAAGAGCTGTGGCGCACGCTGGTCAAGCTCAACGGCTGAGCTTCCGGGCTGCGACGCGCAGGAGCGCGAGTCGCTGGTCGCGGTACCAGCGCCGGGTGCGCTCCGCGCGGTTCTCGACCAGGGCCCAGTACTCCACGAAGCCCTCAATGCCGGCGTGGGAGCCGTCCTCGACTACCTGATACAGCCAGTCGTGGTTCGCGCTGACCGCACTGACGAACTCGTCAGGATCGAAGTCGGCGCCGTAGGCGTCCAGGAAGAGTCCCAGCCGCTCCAGCCCCCGGCCGCGCCGCTGGTCCTCGATGTACTCATCGGCGCGCAGCGGTGCCCAGAGCCTGGCGGCGGCCGCCACGTCCCAGATCGGACGGCCGGGTCCGGCCAGATCGAAGTCGATCAGCGCCACCGCAACCCCGTCGCGGAACACCACGTTGGCCAGATTCGGATCGCTATGACAGGCCAGCGAGCCGCGGAAGGCATCGGGCGGCGGACGCGACCAGCGCCAGGGCGCCAGGTCGAAGTCGGCGACCGCCTCGTGGTACCGCCGCAGCAAGCGCGCGACACTGCACAGGGTCTCGTCGGAGAACATCCATGGCGCATAGGGCGGGACGACCGTGTCGCCGGGGATGAAACTCAGCACCTCCCGACCCCGCTCGTCCACGCCGAGATAGCGGGGCGCGCCGTCGAAACCGACCCGCTCCAGATGGTTCAGCAGCGCGTGCACGCTGGGGGCGTGCGGACCCTGCGGCCGGTGGACCTCGTTGCCGCGTCGCATGATCCGGCCCCGGTTCGCGGTGCCGCCGACCAGTACCACCTCGTCCGCGCCGGTGGGATCGCTCGTGGCCTCCGTCACGACGGGTGCCGCTCGTCGCGGGTGAGCAGCGCTTCGGCCAGCGAGGAATGCGTGACCAGCATGGTGACCAGCCCGCTGCGCAGCGCGGCCAGCACGGCGGGATGCTTGTCGGTTCCGTACGGGATAGCGATCCGATGCGACATCGCCCGCAGCTGCGCGGCGTCCACGGCGATCATCCGGTCGTTGAACGGTGTGTGCAGCGGTTCACCGTCCGCGGCCAGGCAGACTCCGGCCATCTCGGCACAGACGCCGGCCCGCACCAGCGCCGTCCGCTCCGGGGGCGTGGCCGCCTGGTAGAGCGTTGACAGCCCGGGCGCCCAGCGACCGATGCCGACCACGCCGACGTCGGCCGAGGCCGCCTTGCCGAAGGCCCGGACGATCTCCGGCTGGCGGCGCATCGCGCGGGCCGTGGCGGCATCCGGAACCAGGAACGGTGCGAAGTACAGATAGGCGGGTCCGCGGCAGACCTTGGCCAGCTCGCGGACGACGTCGACCGCGGTCTCGTCGTCGGCGGCGCCGGACAGCTCGATCGGCCGCGGCAGCACCCCGGTGAGCTGGACGACGGACGCCTGCGGCAGCCGGCGGGTGTGCCGCACCATCGCCTGGACGCAGCGGGCCCAGGCCAGACCGATCAGGTCGCCGGCGCTCACCACCTCGGTGAGCAGGTCGGCGGCCGCGCGTCCCAGCGCCGCCCGGAGCAGCACCGGATCGCCCTCGGCGCAGTCGACGACGACCGCATGTTCCAGGCCGAACCGCTCCCGCAGCCGGATCGAGCGGTCCAGGTCGATCGTGCCGGACTGGTGGATCTCGATCCGTACCACGCCTTCCTGCTTGGCCACCTGCAGCAGCCGGGCGACCCGGAAGCGGCTGAGCCGGAACTCGTCGGCGATCTCCACCTTGGTGCGGCCGTCCAGGTAGTAGCGGCGGGAGATCTCGGCGGCGAGGACGAGTTCCGCTGGGCCGCGGAAGGCGGTGCCGGGCGGCGTGACGGGTTCGCTCATTTGAGGGCAGACCGTATCAGACGCGCGCTGTTCGTTGACACTCCGGGGTGAGCGGGGCAAGGTGCGTCCGAGGGTCTACTGCGCAGATGAGTGCGCAGGCCCTCATTGTGCGCGCCGGACGGGTCGGTGAGTGACCCGGTCAGCGCCTGCGGTCTAGGGTTTTCAGATCACGATGCGCGGGTCCGTGCCAGCAGGAGCGGCAACGGCCCGGGCGGACCACAAGGAGACATAGATGTCGACCACAACAGCCGCGCCGAGGACATCGGTGCGGGTCTACGTACAGAAGTTCGGAACATTCCTATCCGGCATGATCATGCCCAACATCCCGGCACTGATCGCCTGGGGCATCCTCACGATGTTCTTCATCCCGGCGGGCTTCACGCCCAACGCGAGCCTGGTCACGATCGTCGGACCGATGATCCACTACCTGCTCCCGATCATCATCGCCGTCACCGGCGGCACCATGGTCTACGGCGCCCGCGGTGCCGTCGTGGCCGGGATCGGCACCATGGGTGCGATCGCCGGTTCGGACTACCTGATCGCGCAGGAGAACATCCGGCTGCTCGAAGTCTGGCTCGCGCAGGGCAACGCCGAGGATGCCTTCAAAGAACTGGGTCAGGTCCACATGTTCATCGGCGCCATGATCATGGCGCCGCTGGCCGCCTACTCGATGAAGTGGCTGGACGGGCTGTGGGAGAACAAGATCAAGGCCGGCCTGGAGATGCTGGTCAACATGTTCTCGGCCGGCATCTGGGGCTTCTTCCTGCTGATCGTCGGCTTCTACCCAGTTGCCTGGCTGGTCAACGGCCTGATGAATGTGCTGAGCAGCGCGGTCAACTGGCTGGTGGCGAACAACCTGCTGCCGCTGACCAGCATCATCATCGAACCCGCCAAGGTGTTCTTCCTGAACAACGCCATCAACCACGGCGTGCTGACCCCGCTCGGCACGCAAGAGGCCGCCGACACCGGCAAGTCCATCCTGTTCCTGCTCGAGGCGAACCCCGGTCCCGGTCTCGGCCTGCTGCTCGCCTTCGCGGTGTTCGGCATCGGTGCCGCCAAGGCGTCCGCCCCGGGTGCCGCGTTCATCCAGTTCGTCGGCGGCATCCACGAGGTGTACTTCCCCTACGCACTGATGAAGCCGGCGCTGCTGCTCGCCCTGATCGGCGGCGGTATGACCGGCGTCACCACCAACATGCTGCTCGGCGGTGCGCTGCGGGCCCCGGCCGCCCCGGGAAGCATCCTGGCGATCCTCGCCCAGACCGCTCCGGGTGCCTACATCGCGGTGATCCTGTCGGTGATCCTCGCCGCCACGGTCACCTTCCTGATCGCCGGCGTGATCCTGCGGGCCTCCCGCAAGCGGGACCTGGCCGCCGAGGCTGCTGGCGAGGACAAGTTCTCCAGCGCGATCAGCCAGACCGAGGCCAATAAGGGCAAGGCGTCCTCCGCCCTGGCCGGCCTGGCCGGTGCCGGCGCGGCCGCGCCGTCCGGACCGGTGAAGTCGATCGTGTTCGCCTGCGACGCGGGCATGGGGTCGTCCGCCATGGGCGCCTCGGTGCTGCGGAAGAAGATCCAGGCAGCCGGCTTCAAAGAGGTGACCGTGGTCAACAAGGCCATCTCGAACCTGACCGACACCTTCGACGTGGTCGTCTCGCATCAGGACCTGATGGACCGGGCAGCGCCGGCGACGCCGTCCGCCGTGCACGTGGCGGTGGACAACTTCATGGCCTCCCCGCGCTACGACGAGGTGGTCGAGATGGTCCGGCGGGCCAACAGCGGCGATGCTCCCGCGCCTGAGGCCGCCCCGGCACCTGAGGCGCCCGTTCCGGCCACCGCGGCGGACGTCGCAACCGCGACACCGGAGCCGGCTCACGACGTGGACGAGGACAGCGCAGTGCTCAAGCTCTCCTCGATCGTGCTCGCAGGCACCGCGACCGACCGCGACGGCGCGATCACCGAGGCCGGCAACCTGCTGGTGGCTTCGGGCAACGTCGACGCCGGCTATGTGGCGGCGATGCACGAGCGGGAGAAGTCGGTGTCCACCTACATGGGCAACCTGCTGGCCATTCCGCACGGCACCAACGAGGCCAAGTCGATGATCACCCAGTCGTCGATCTCGGTGGTCCGGTACCCGAACGAGATCGACTGGAACGGCAACCCGGTGAAGTTCGTCATCGGTATCGCCGGCGCCGGCAACGATCATCTGGAACTCTTGGGAAAGATCGCCGAGGTATTCCTCGACGAGGCCCAGATCGCTGGGTTGGAGCAGGCAACGTCACCCGCGCAGGTGCGGGACGCGTTCGGAAAGGTGAACGGCTGATATGAAGGCAGTACATTTCGGGGCCGGCAATATCGGCCGTGGATTCGTCGGGCTGTTGCTCAGCAACGCCGGCTATGAGGTGGTGTTCGCCGATGTCGCCGACGCCCTGATCGACGCTCTGGCGAACTCGGAGTCCTACGCCGTTCACGAAGTGGGAGACGACCCGCGCACCACGGTGGTGCGCGGGTACTCGGCTCTCAACTCGGCCAAGCAGGCGGCTGAGGTGACCGCCGCGATCGCTTCGGCGGATGTGGTGACCACCGCGGTCGGGGCGCACATCCTGAAGTTCGTGGCTCCGGCGATCGCCGCCGGGATCGCGGCGCGTCCGTCCTCGGCGGGCAAGGTGGCGGTGATGGCCTGTGAGAACGCCATCAACGGCACCGACATCCTCAAGGGTGAGATCGAGGCGGCCTACGCCGGCGACGACCTGGCCGACCGGGCGCTGTTCGCCAACACCGCGGTCGACCGGATCGTGCCGGCCCAGGCGCCGGATGCCGGGCTCGACGTCACGGTGGAGAACTACTTCGAGTGGGCCATCGAGACACCGCCGTTCCAAGGCAACGTGCCCGAGATTCCCGGGGTGACCTGGGTGGACGACCTGGAGCCCTACATCGAACGCAAGCTGTTCACGGTGAACACCGGCCACGCCACCGCGGCCTGGTTCGGTTACGCCGCGGGCATCGAGAAGATCTCCGACGCCCTCGCCGACCCGTCGGTGTCGGCGAAGGTGGCCGACGCTTTGGCCGACACCAAATCGCTGATCGTCGCCAAGCACGGCATCGACGAGGTGGTGCAGAGCGCGTACGTGTCGAAGATCCTGAAGCGGTTCGCCAACCCGTTCCTGCCCGACACCACATTGCGGGTCGGACGGGGACCCCTGCGCAAGCTGAGCCGGCACGACCGGTTCATCTCGCCGGCGTCCCAGCTGGCTGAACGGGGCATGTCCTGCGACGGACTGCTGGCCGCGATCGGGGCCGGACTCCGCTTCGACACCGCCGACGATCCGGAAGCCGTCGAGCTGCAGTGGCAGCTCGGCAAGCTCTCGCCCGAGGACGCGGTCGCCCAGATCACCGGACTGGAACCCGACCATCCGCTCTACCCGGCGGTGCTCGAGGTCTTCGCCGCCCGGCAGGCCTGACCCGCACGAACCGACGGCGTCCCGGGAAATCCTCCCGGGACGCCGTCGTCCGTTCCGGGACTACAGTGGGACGGCTTCGAAATCGTCAACCGGAGGATTCGCCATGTCCGCCTCGTCCACCGTGGCCGTCGTCGCGGAGGCTGCCCTGCCCGACGGCGGGCAGCTACGCATCCTGCGGGTGGACGCCTCGCGCGCGTCCGACGTCGTCGCGATCGTGCACGCGGCCTTCGCGGCCCGTCCGCCGGTGGAGCCGCCGGCCGCGGCCCTGGCCGACACGGTCGCGACCATCGCCGGCAAGCTGGACGGGGGCTTCGGCGTTCTCGGCGAGCTGGACGGCGTACCGGCTGCGGCGTTGATCGTCGAGCTGGACGGCGACGACGCGGCCATCACCCGCGTCGCGGTCCACCCGGAGCATCAGCACCGCGGCATCGCGAACGCCCTGGTCGGCTGTGCCATGGATCTGCTCGCGCTGCGCGGCACCCGCTGGCTGACCGTCGGCGTCCGCACCGAGTTCCCGGCGCTCGGACGATGGTGGCGCCGGCACGGCTTCGTGCCGACCGGGGAACAGCCCCCGCTGGAGATTCTGCGCCGCACCCTGCCGGTGATGGCCGAGGCGGCCACGGCGGAGGCCATGCGCGATCTCGGCGAGCGGCTTGCGGCACTGCTGCGGGCCGGCGACGTGATCATCGCCACCGGCGACCTGGGCGCCGGCAAGACCACACTGACCCAGGGCATCGGGGCCGGGCTGAACATCGCCGGCCCGGTCATCTCGCCTACCTTCGTGCTGTCCCGGGTGCATCCCACCGTCGCGGACGGGCCGGCCCTGGTGCACGTGGACGCCTACCGGCTGGGCAGCTTCGACGAACTGGAGGACCTCGACCTGGAGGCGTCACTGTCGGACGCGGTCACTCTGATCGAATGGGGCGGCGGCATCGCCGAGGGGCTGGCTGAGGACCGGCTGGAGATCGACATCCGGCGTGGGCTCGACCCCGAAGACGAGACCCGGCTGGTGTTCCTGTCCGGCATCGGCGCGCGCTGGGCGGAAGGACAACTGGAGGAGTTGCGATGAGCGCCATGCCGATTGGGACCACCTCGAGCAGCCCCGGCTCGATGGGTGCTGGTTCGATCAGGCTGGGCATCGACACCTCGACCGACGTCCGGGTCGGACTGGCCGGCGAGGCCGGTGTGCTGGCCGCCCGCGCCGTCACCGACAGCCGCGCGCACGCCGAGCAGCTGATGCCGCTGGTGAACGCCGTCCTGGCCGAGTCCGGCCGGACCCTCGCCGACATCGGGCTGATCGTGGTCGGGGTGGGCCCCGGTCCGTTCACCGGGCTGCGGGTCGGAGTCGTCACCGCCCAGACTCTCGCCTTCGCACTCGGTGTGCCGGTCCGCGGCGTCTGCTCGCTGGACGCCGTCGCCGCCGGCCACGTCGCCGCCGGCCACGTCGCCGCCGGCCACGTCGCCGCCGGCCAGCCCGCGGGCGAGTTCCTGGCCGTCTCGGACGCCCGCCGCCGCGAGGTCTACTGGGCCCGCTACGGCGTCGACGGACGCCGCCTTGACGGCCCCACGGTCTCGCCGGCGTCCGAACTGCCGGAGCTGCCCGTGGTCGGACCCGGTGCCGCGCTGGCCGGCGGGACCGCGTCCCCGCTGGACGGTGGCGTGCTCGCCCTGTCCGGCCCCGGCCTGCCCGACGCGGGACTCTCGCCGCTGTACCTGCGCCGTCCGGACGCCACCGTGCCGACCAACCGCAAGTCGACGCTGCTGCAGCCGCGGCTGGCGCGCGGGCTGGCCCGGTCGTGACCGAGGCGGCGGTGATCGAGCGGGCCGTGGGCGAGGTGCTGATCCGGCATGCGGAGCGCGCCGACCTGGACGCGATTCTGACCCTCGAAGACTCTGGCTTCGATATCGCCTCGCGATGGAGTGCGGAGTCGTGGACGGCGGAACTGACCGGCGCCGACCGGTGCGTGCTGGTCGCCGACCGCCGCCGGTTGAGCTTGTCGAAACCGGATTGGGCCCCGGATTGGTCGTTGCAGGGGTCTCGACAAGCTCGACCAACGGATGCCTTGGTGTCTCGACAAGCTCGACCAGCAGATAGCGCCGAGCCGTTGGGTCCTCGACCAACGGAGCGCGAGTTGCTCGGCGTCGCGACCTTCCAACTGGTCGCGGACGTCGCCGACCTGCATCGCGTCGTGGTCGCCCCTGACCACCGCGGACGGGGCGTCGGCCGGGCGCTGGTCGAGGCCGGGATGGCCCGGGCGTCCGAGCAGGGATGCCGCCGAGTGCTGCTGGAGGTCGAGCATGACAACGCGCCCGCACTGGCGCTCTACCGGCTGCTCGGGTTCACCGAGCTAGGCCGCCGCGAGAACTATTACGGTGCCGGACGGCATGCCCTGGTGATGCAGCACGACCTCGCCTGCGGGCACACGATTGCCGGAGCGGACGACATTGCGAGAACCGTCATCGGTGAAACCGGTGACCGGGCAAAGGGAGAGTTGATCGGATGAGCGGCCCGTTGGTGCTGGGAATCGAGTCGTCCTGCGACGAAACCGGGGTCGGGATCGTCCGCGGGCACGAACTGCTGGCCAACGAGGTGGCGTCCTCGGTGGAGCAGCACGTCCGCTACGGGGGAGTGGTGCCCGAGATCGCCTCCCGGGCCCACCTGGAGGCGATGCGTCCCGCTCTGGAGCGGGCGTTGGCCACCGCTGACGTCGATCTCGCCGAGCTGGACGGCATCGCCGTCACCGCCGGACCGGGTCTGATGGGTGCCCTGGTGGTCGGGCTGTCCGCGGCGAAAGCCCTTGCCGTCGCGCTGAACAAGCCGCTGTACGGACTGAACCACCTGGTCGGCCACGTCGCGGTCGACCTGCTCGACCACGGCCCGCTGCCCGAGCCGTGCGCGGCCCTGCTGGTCTCCGGCGGACACACCTCGCTGCTGCTGGTGAACGACATCACCGGCGACATCACCGAACTCGGCTCGACCATCGACGACGCCGCCGGCGAGGCCTACGACAAGGTCGCCCGGGTGCTCGGCCTGGCGTATCCGGGTGGGCCGGTGATCGACAAGGCGGCCGCCGACGGTGACCCGAAGGCGATCCGCTTCCCACGCGGGCTGACCGCCCAGAAGGACCTGGTCAAGCACCGGTTCGACTACTCGTTCTCCGGTTTGAAGACCTCGGTGTCGCGCTGGGTGGAGACCCGGCGCCGCGACGGCGAGGACGTCCCGGTCGCCGATGTGGCGGCGTCCTTCCAGGAGGCGGTGTGCGATGTGCTCACTGCCAAGGCGGTGGACGCCTGCGAGCACTTCGGCGTCCCGGACCTGCTGATCGGCGGCGGCGTGGCGGCCAACTCCCGGCTGCGGGCACTGCTCGAACAGCGGACGGCCGAACGCGGCATCGCGCTGCGGCGTCCGCGGCCCGGATTGTGCACCGACAACGGCGCGATGATGGCGGTGCTCGGCTCCGAGGTGATCAGCCGCGGGCTGCGGCCGTCCGGGCTGGACATCGGCGCCAACTCGGGTCTGCCGGTCTCGACAGTGCTGGTCTGACATGCCGTACGCACCGATCATCGGCGTCCTCGGCTACGTGCTGCACCCGGACGGCGAGCGCGCGCTGATGGTGCTGCGTAGCCGGGACGGCGACCAGCACCAGGGCAAGTACAACGGCCTGGGCGGCAAGCTGGAGAACGACGAGGATGTGATCGGCTGCCTGCACCGCGAACTGATGGAGGAGGCCGGCATCATGGTCACCGCAGAACGGCTGCGCGGCACCATCTCGTGGCCCGGCTTCGGCGCCGGCGGCGAGGACTGGTTCGGCTTCGTCTTCATCGTGGACGCCTTCACCGGCACCGTCCCCGAGCGCAACGACGACGGTCCGCTGGACTGGCTGCCGATCGAGCGACTGCTCGGCAAGGGAGAAGCGCTGCCGATGTGGCCCGGCGACCGGCACTTCCTGCAGCTCGTCTTCGACGACGACCTGCGTCCGTTCCACGGCGTGATGCCCTACGTCGACGGTGCCCCGGCGAGTTGGTCCTACCGCCGCTGAAGTCCCGTTGGTCGAGCTTGTCGAGACCCTGGACGACCTGGCGCCCGGCAAGGGGTTTCGACAAGCTCAACCAGCCGTGGTGCTTTCCCTCAGTGACCCTGGGGAGGTCAGCGGCGGACGAGGAGCTCCAGCATCATGCCGCGGATCAGCTCGCGGTACTCCTCGACGGTGGCACCTTCGACTCGCACCACCCGGTCGTAGACCTCGACCGAAGCGATGACGTCGCTCCACTGGGCGAGGACGGCGTCCGGGACGTCGTCGCGCAACCAGCCGCGTTCGCGCCAGAGCTGCAGGATGGTCAGGTTCTCGGCACGGATCTGCCGGGCGAGTGCGGTGAACTCGCCGGCGAGCTTCTCGTCGGTGCGGGCGGCCTCCGAGAACGCCAGCCACAAGCCGTGGGTGGCCGTGTTGACGCCGACGAGGATCCGGGACGCGATCTCGGCCGCGTCCTCGGGGGAGGTGGCACGCAGGAATCCCGCGCCGACCGGCGTATCGATCAGCTGCTGGCCGGGCTCTCCACCGAAGGAGAGCTGATCGATCGCGGCCTGCAACAGCCGCAACTTCGGCCCGTGGGACTGCACCGTCTCGGTCGACACCCCGGCCTGGCGGGCGATCTGCGGCAAGGAGGTGCCGGCGTAGCCCCTGGCGGCGAACAGCTCGGCAGCCGCCTGGACCACCCGGGTGCGGGTGGCTGCGGCCTGTTGCTCGCGCAGCTCGGACGAATATCGACGCGTTGCCATATTGATTCCTGTATCAGGGTAGTGAATACTCGACACCTGTAGTCAACACTACACCACACAGATGGGGGACCCTGATGACATCGATCATCTTCGCCAGCGTTCCGATCCACGGACACGTCACACCGCTGCTGCCGCTGGCCGCCGCACTCGTCGCCCGTGGCGACCGGGTCCGGTTCCTCACCGGCTCACGCTTCGCCAGGGTGGTCGCGGCGACCGGCGCCGAGCACGTTTCGCTGCCCGGGGACGCCGACTTCGACGACCGCTTTGTCACCGCCCAGTTCCCCGAGCGGGAGCAGTTGTCGGCTGTCAAGGCGGTCGCGCACGATCTCGAGCACATCTTCGTGCGCCCCGGCGCCGCCCAGTACCGGGCGCTGACCGAGCTGCTGGCGCAGGAGCCCGCGGACGCCATCGTGACCGACCCGACCTTCGCGGCGGGTGCCCTGCTGGTCGAGCTGCCGCGGGGTGAGCGTCCGCCGGTCATCGTCGGCGGCGTCCTGCCGCTCAACCTGCCTGCGCCCGACCTGGCCCCGTTCGGCTTCGGCCTGCCCCCACTGGGCGGCCTGCCCGGATGGATTCGCAACGGTTTCCTGAACACGCTCACCGCGCGGCTGTTCGCCCCGGTCAACGCCGCCGGGGCCGAGATCGGACGGCAGGCGCTCGGCCGTGAGCCGCGGATCCCGGTCATGCAGTGGCTGCAGCATGCGGACGCGATCGCTCAGTTGAGCGTGCCGTCCTTCGAGTACCCGCGTCCGGACGCGGTCACCGCGCACCTGCACTTCATCGGCCCGGTCTCGGCCTCCAACGCCGTCCAGCATGCGCTGCCGGACTGGTGGCCGGAGTTGGACGGCACCCGTCCGGTCATCCACGTCACCCAGGGCACCATCGCCAACACCGACCTCACCGAACTGATCCGGCCCACCATCGACGCCTTCGCCGATCGCGAACCGCTGGTCGTGGTCGCCACCGGAGGGGTGCCGGTGGAGAGTCTGGGGCAGCTGCCCGGCAATGTCCGGGTCGCCGAGTTCCTGCCGTACGACGAGCTGCTGCCGCGCGCCTCGGTGATGGTCACCAACGGCGGCTACGGCGGTGCGCAGTTCGCACTGCGACACGGCGTCCCCCTGGTGGTGGCGCCCGGCAAGGAGGACAAGGTCGAGGTCGCCGCCCGGATCGCCTGGTCGGGGGTCGGCGTCAACCTGCGCCGGCAACGCCCCACGCCGGCCCAACTGCGCAAGGGCGTCGAGCGGGTGCTCGCCGACCCCGGCTACGCCCGGGCCGCGCAACGGGTCGGTGCCGAGATCGTGGCCTCGCCGGGTGCGGCGGGTTTCGCCCGGGTGGTGGATGAGGCGATCTGCGCGGCTGCGCCGGTCGAGCCCTGCCCCGCCGGCTGACTGTCGTTGGTCGAGCGTGTCGAGCCCTGCCCCGCCGGCTGACTGTCGTTGGTCGAGCGTGTCGAGACCTGGCCGGCATGGGGTTTCGACAAGCTCAACCAGCGGTGACCGGCGGTGCTCGCCGATCAGCGCCGATTGAGCTCGGCGGCCATGCCGGCGATCTGATCGGGAGTGACCCGGCAGCATCCACCCAGCGCACGGATGCCGACATCGGCCCAAGCCCGGGCACTGTCGCCGACCGCGGTCTCCCCGGTCCAGTGGCGTCCGGCGGCGTCCCAGGACTCGCCACTGTTGGGGTAGAAGATCACCGGACGGCGTCCGCCGACCGCGGTCACCACGGCGGCGGACTCTCCGGGATCACAGCAGTTGGCGCCCAGGGCGACCATATTCGGCGCCTCCGCAGCGATCGCGAAGGCCTCAGACGCCGGCTCGCCTCGCCGGGTCCGGTCGCCGACCGTGGTCAGGCTGATCCAGGCCGGAACGCCCAGCGCGGCGAGCTCGACGGCCAACGCCTCGGTCTCGGCGAGCGACGGGATCGTCTCGCAGGCCAGCAGATCGGCGCCGGATTCGGCCAGCAGCTCCAGCCGCGGACGGTGCCAGGCGCGCAGCTGATCGACGCTCAACCCGTAGTCACCGCGATATTCGGAGCCGTCGGCGAGGGTTGCTCCGTAGGGCCCGACGGACGCCGCCACCCAGCGCGGTCCGTCGAACTGCTCGGCGGCCTGACGAGCCAGCCGGACGCTGCGGCGCAACGCCTCCCCGGCATCGGCGGCGGTGTAGCCGGCAGCCTCGAAGCCGGATGTGCTGACCTGATAGGACGCCGTCGTCGCCACCTCCGCACCGGCGGCGAAGAAGTCGGCATGGGTGGCGCGGACCTCGTCCGGATCGGTCAGTAGCAACCGGGCCGACCACAGCGTGTCACTCAGATCGTGGCCGCGGGCCTCCAACCGGGTGGCCAGTCCGCCGTCGAGCAGCACGATCCGATCGGCCAGAGCTGCCGCGAACGATTCCATCGTGCTCCGTCAGCGCAGGTCGGGTTCGGCCGGTCCGGCGGCCGCGGTTGACGGGGTGGGCGGCGCCTTCGGCTTGCGCGGCAGGGCGAGTGCGTAGCCGCACACCACACCGGCCAGCAGGGCGACCGCGGCGCCGCCGACGATGCTGCCGACCGGGTTGGTGAACTCACGGGTGCGCAGCGCGTCCAGCGCGACGAACTGGCGCCAGACCTCCCACCCGGCGACCCACAGCAACCAGACCGCGAACAGCGCGATCAGTGCGGCGACGATCAGCAGGATCTTGGCCAGCGTCTTCATGGACGGAGTCTAGTGGTCTGTCGCCCCCAAGCCTCAGGGGCGACAGGCCACTAGTGCCGACCCCTCGCTGTGAGTTCGGTTCCAACCCGCGCTGGCCGACGTCATACCGTCGCGGCGGCTGGCCCGGTGCTCTCCGGCCGGCCACCTCGACGCGCACGCCCCGATCCGGTAGAACGCCGGTATGGACGCCGCAACTGCCCGCTGGCTGACCGGCGCCGAGGCCGCCGGTGAGCTGGACCGTGCGGCGGCCGAGCCCGACCCGTCCTCGCTCGGCGCCGCCGAACGGTTGCGCCGGAGGCTCACGCCCGAGCGGGCCGCCGCGGTGAGTGCTCAGATCGCGTTGCGACGCCGGGCTCGGACGAAGTTCGGCGAGCGCGCCGACCGGCTGTTCTTCACCCCGGACGGCCTGGAGCAGGCTACCCGGCCGGCGGTGGCGGCCTGGCGAGCCGACCGGCTGCGATCCACCGGGGTGCGCCGGGTGCTCGATCTCGGCTGCGGTCTCGGCGCCGATGCCCTGGCCTGCCTGGACGCCGGCCTGGAGGTCGCCGCGATCGAAGCCGACGAAGTGACCGCGATCCTGGCCGGCGCCAACCTCGGCATCGAGGTGATGATCGGCGACGCGGTCGAGTTGCTGCCGCCGTCCGACTCGGCCACCGCGGTGTTCTGCGACCCGGCGCGCCGCTCGACCGCGGGACGCAGCTGGCGGGTCGAGGACCTCAGCCCGCCGTGGGCGTTCGTCGAATCGCTGCTCGCCGACCGGATTGCCTGCGTGAAGCTCGGCCCCGGCCTACCGCACGCCCTGATCCCGGACGGCGTGCTCGCCACCTGGGTCAGTGAGCGCGGCGACCTGGTGGAGTTGTCGCTGTGGTCGCGGGAACCCGAGGGCGGACGCTGTGCGGTGCTGCTGCCCGGCGGCGTGCTGCACGACACCCGGCCGGCCGCCGAGCCGCCAGCCGCCGTCCGGCCCGTGCCCGCGGCCGTCCGGCCAGAGCCCGGTGCCGTGCTCTATGAGCCTGACCCGGCGGTGATCCGGTCGGGGTTGGTCGACGGACTCGCCGAGACACTGGACGCCGCCCGGTTGCGCCCGCAGGTCGCCTACCTGCTCGGGACCGAGTACCACCCGACACCGTTCGCCACTGCCTTCGAGGTGCTCGAGGTGCTGGACGCCGGCGAGAAAACGCTGCGGGCGTGGGTGCGGCGCGAGGGCATAGGCACCCTCGAGATCAAGAAGCGCGGCCTTGATGTCGACCCGGCCGTGCTGCGGCGACGGCTCAAACCGAGCGGCAAGGCGTCCGCCACCCTGGTGCTCACCCCCACCGTCGACGGAGTCCGCGCGCTCGTCGTCCGTCGCCTCCCGCCACCCAGCTGAGGATCGCTGATCAACGCGCGATAACCGCTGGGCTTAGGCTCCGGACATGCTCGAACAACTCACCATTACGCCGGCGGAAACGCTGGCCACCATAGTCGCGACGGTCGTGCTCTATCTGACGATGGTGGCGATGATCCGTCTCCTCGGTCAGCGGATGATCTCATCACTGTCGAGCTTCGACGTGGCCGCCGTGATCGCCTTCGGCTCGATCCTTGGGCGTGCGACGCTCGGTGATAGGCCACGCTTGATGAGCGGGATCGTCGCGCTCTGCACGCTGGTGGCGATTCAGGCGCTGGTCGGGCAGATTCGGACCACTCGGGCCGGTGCGCAAATCGTCGCGGTGAAGCCGGTGCTGTTGATGGCCGGATCGCGATCGATCGAAGCAAACATGCGGCGCTGCCACGTCACGGAGGCGGAACTGCGCTCCCGACTACGGCTGGCCGGCATCGGCGATCCTGGCGAGGTTGCCGCGGTGATCTTCGAACCGTCGGGAGGCATCAGTGTCCTGCGACGCGGGGTACCGCTGTCGTCGGCGTTGCTGGCCGACGTGGTCGGGGCAGAGCAACTGGAGAATCGCTGATTTCGCTGGCGGAATGTGGCGTGGTGCCAGACCCTGCCCATAGTTGCGGTGGGACGTCGCCGATAGAGTCGGGTCGTCAGCCGGCCTGACAAGTCGAGGGAGGGGCTGCGATGCGTAAGGGTGTGGTGGCAGCGGTTGTGGCCCTCGCGCTGGTCGCGTCAGGCTGCACGGCGCCGTCCTGGGCGTCCATCCCGGCGATGTCCGATCAGATCCCGCTGCCCATCGATGCACGGTTCACGCCAATGCCGGATCGGCCGCCGCCCGCGCAACTGCCGGATCTCGGGGGAAGCTCATCGGTGTACCCGCTGTGCCGCACCCTGGCCTATGCGGCGTGCGGTGGTGCGCTCATCCCTGAGCCGGGCGAGACCGCCGAACTGCTCGCCGACGGCACCCGCGACATCGTGGTCGAGGTCTCCCCGGTGAGCAAGAGAACGGCCCCGAGCCCGGGCGCTCGACTGGCCCGGCAGCCCATCGCCCGGGACGCGTTCGTCTTCGTCACCCATCGGGACAACCCGGTGACCGGCCTCAGCCTGCAACAGGTTCGCGACATCTACAGCGGCACCATCACCAACTGGAAGCAGGTCGGCGGCCGGGACGAGACGATCCTTGCGTTTCAGCGCCGTCCGGGAGCTGGGCAGATTACCTATGACGACGCTCCGAGCTTCCAGTTGGCGGGCAGCCAGGACGCCATGGAGGCCTGGGTGATGGACGGCGTACCGCTGATGCCGGAGCTCACGGTGTCGGAGTGGCACGGCTACAAGTACTGGGACACCACCGCCGAGTACCGCAATCTGCCCGCTGCCCTCGGCTACACGTTCCGCTGGCACGCGGCCGTGCTCAACGCCGACCCGCAGGTGAAGCTGCTGGCGGTGGACGGGGTGGAGCCCACCGACGCGAACCTGGTCAGCGGTCGGTACCCGCTGACGATCGAGGTGACCGCGGTCACCCTGAAATCGCGTGCCGCGAGGTCGAGCCGCTTCCTGGCCTGGGTCGCTGGCCCGGACGGCCGGGCGCTGATCCGGAAGGCCGGGTACGCGGCCTAGCGTCAGCCTTCGCGGGTCGAGCTCGTCGAAACCCCTTGCCGGCGGGTGCCGATTCAGGTCTCGACAGGCTCGACCGACGAGACTCGCGGCAGGAACGGCTCGTCGTCCTCGGTGCGTGGCCGGACGGCGATCGCCCAGCCGTGCGGCGGCACGGTCCCGGCGCAATCGCCGCTGGTCAGCAGCAGGTCGCCCTGGGGGAGCGGTCCGACCTCGTCGGAGATGTTCAGCGCGAGCTCGATCACCTCGTTCGCCCCGGCCACCACGACGACCACCGACTCGTTGGTCAGGTCGCGGGTGGTGACCGCCCCGTCCACGATCCACGAGTGTCGGCGGCGTAGCCCGAGCAGCGTCCGGTACAGCTCGAAGGTGTCGGCGCCGAATGGCAGCAGCCCGTCCGGGGTCGGCGGGAAAGGCGGTCGGACAGCGTCATCGCCGCCCGCCTGGTCGAGCTTGATGCCCTCGAACCGGTGCTCGTCGCCGGCGTAGATCGACGGAATTCCCGGCAGCATGGTGAGCAGCACTGCCGCGTGCGGGATGTGCCGGCGATCGTCGAGCTTGGACGAGATCCGGGTCACATCGTGATTGGAGACGAAGATCTGCGGGCGGAACAGGGCGCAGAACCGGCGATGCCGCTGCAGCGCCCAGTCCAGGCTCCACAGGTTGCTCTCGTTCATCGACTGCCAGATCGCGTGCCACAGTTCGTACTGGGTGACCGAGTCCAGGCCGGACTCCTGCACGAACTCGTCCTTGTCGCCGTGGATCACCTCGCCGAGCAGCCAGCAGTCCGGGTAGGCGGCCTTCACCCGCTCCACGATCGGACGCCAGGCCTCGGCGCCCGGCGCGTAGGCGGCGTCCAGCCGCCAGCCGTCGATGCCGCGTCCGAGCCAGTGGCACATCACGTCCACCACGAAGTCCTGCACGGCGGGGTTGGCGAAGTTGAGTTCGACCAGCGGCTGGTGACCCTCGAACACGCGGGGATAGCCGTCCACCCAGCGCAGCCAGTCGCCGTCCGGGGTGCCGGGGCCGGCCGCCAGGGCGCGCTGCACCACGGGATGCTCACGGGCCAGGTGGTTGAACACGCCGTCCAGCAGGATGCGGATGCCGCGCTCCTTGGCCTTCCACATCAGTTCACCGAAGTCGCTGTCGTCGCCCAACCGCGAGTCGATCGCATAGTGGTCGAGGGTGTCGTAGCCGTGCGTGGCGGCGGCGAAGATCGGGTTGAGCAGCATGCCGTTGCAACCCAGGTCGATCAGGTAATCCAACCAGTTCGTCAGCTGGCCCAAGCGGTGCCGCACCTGGTGAATCGCGGTGTCCTCGGCGTTGACGAAGCCCAACGGGTAGCAGTGCCACCAGATGACGTGTGCCGTCCAGTCCATCCGTCTCCTCGAGTTCCCACCGGAGTCTAGTGGTCCGGCTCAGGCAGCGGGATGCCAGCGCTTCTTACGAAGCGCTGATCAACGCAACCATCGCTGGTTGAGCCTGTCGAAACCCCTTGCCACCACGCAGGGCGTCCAAGCTCTCGACGAGCTCGACCAACGAAGGTGAGCCCCCGGAGGTCTAATCGCCGGCTCAGCTCCAGTCCCGGAACACGACACCGACCGTGGTGGAATCCAGCACCGCGAACTCGCGAGCACCGTACTCACGCCGGACGATCCCGCCGCCGGGCGGGTAGGTGGGGTGCAGCAGATCCGGACGCCGGCCCGCGATGTCGGCGTACACGGCGTCGATGTCGTCGGTCTCGATGGCCAACTCGGGGCGGTCCTTGGCGGCGAACTCGGCGTCCTGAACGAGGTAGAGCTTGCAGCCGTCGCGGCCGACGATCACGAAGTCGCCGTCGTCGTGCAGCACGTGGAACCCGAGCCCGTCGACGAACAGGTCGCGGCCCACCGCCAGGTCGGCGTAGAACACCTTCGGGATCAGGGTCCGGTACCGGCCGGTCATCGGCAGTCCACCAGGCCGACCAGGTTGCCCTCGCTGTCGCGGATGAACGCCTGCCACTCCGCCGTTCCCGCCGGTCCCAGCGAGTCGTCGGCGTGCTGGAAGATCACGTGCGGCGGTGAGACGATCTCGACCCCCACCTCCTCCAGCCGGGCGACCTCGGCCGCGACGTCGTTCACCCGCAGATAGAGCAGGGCCGACGGCGCGTTGGCGTCCAGCAGCAGCCGGGTGCCGTCCAGGTCGAAGAACAGGAGGCCGGGTGGCTCGAACCTGCCGGTCGGTGGGCTGCCGAGCAGCAGTTCGTAGAATGCCGCCGCTCGATCGAGATCGCTCGCATGTTGGGCCACCTGGACGAGTTTCATGCTGCCCTCCTCTGTGCCGCTCAACCGTAGTCGGTGGCGTCCCGCCGGGGGAGGGTCAGCCGGACCCGGAAACCGGACGCGGTCGGCCCGGTTTCCAGCGTTCCACCGGCCAACTGGGCGCGCTCGGCCATGCCGGCCAGCCCGTAGCCGGGCACGGCGGTGGGCGACCCAGCCGCGCCCTCGGCGGATCCGCCGCCCTCGTCGGTCACGGTCAGCACGGCCGCGTCGCCGTCCCAGGCCAGGCTCACCGTGACGGCGGCGCCGGGGGCGTGCTTGCGGACGTTGGTCAGCGCTTCCTGGGCGGTGCGCTGCAACGCGACCCGCTGCTCGGCGGTGAGCTTGAACGGCTCGCCGGTGACGGTGAACCGGGCCGGGTCGCCGGTCGCCAGTCGATGTTCCTCGACGAGCCGCTCGACGGCGTCCGGGCCGGGCAGGTTGTCGCCGTGCAGGGTCGCAACGGCCCGCCGGGCCTCGTCCAAGCCGGTCCGGGAGAGCCGGTGCGCCCGCTCAACAGCCTGGCGCAGCGCGGGCGTCGTGCCGTCGGCGGACGCCATCAGCCGGGCGGCCTCCAGCTGGATCGCCAACCCGGACAACGTGTGGGCCAGCACGTCGTGCAGGTCGCGGGCCAGCCGGGTGCGTTCGGCCTGCGCGGACGCCGCCCGCTCGGCGTCCCGGCGCTGTTCCAGTTCGGTGAGCAGGTCGGCGATCCGTTCCCGTTGCGCCCGCTCGCGCAGCAGCAGGCGTCCGACCAGGACGAAGAAGACGGTGCCGGCAGCGGTCGCCGCGAGCGTCCAGTTCGCCCGGCCCTGTGCCACCTCCATGCCCACGTACCCGAGCAGTGCCGCTGCGGCGGCCGCCTGCCCCGTCCAGCCCGGACGTTGCAGCGGCGCCATCGCGCCGAGCAGGAACAGCCCGAGCGGCACCAGGGTCGGGTCGCGCCCGTAGAGCACCACCAGGGCGGCACCGGTCACCAGCAGCAGGCTGAAACCTGCCCCGTTGGGCCTGTCGCGGGCCAGGAACCACCCCGCCGCGGCACAGAACACGGCCGCCGCGGCGCTCAGCACCGGGTCGCGCCAGCCGATCGGACCGGCCAGCGCGGCCGCGGCGACCACGGCCACCATGACCAGGCCGAGAGCCCGCAGTGGCGACATGACTCAACTGTGGCACGCTGCGACCGGGTGGTGCCTCAACCCGGAGGCGCCTCCACCCCGGATGCCTCAACCCACGGGTGGAGGGGGCGGTGTCCGCTTCTCGGCGCCACGGACGACGCCGGCCCGCGGGGTGCTGTGCGACAGTGAGGCGTGACCGAAGTACGGGTGCTCGTGGTGGACGACCAGACGGTGGTCCGCGAAGGCCTGACCACGCTGCTCGGCCTGCTGGACGGCATCGCGGTGGTCGGCTCGGCTGCCGACGGCGACGCCGCGCTGGCCGAGATCGCCCGCCTCGACCCGGACGTCGTGCTGCTCGATCTGCACATGCCCGGACGCAGCGGCATCGAGGTCGCCGAGGAGCTGACCCGGCGCGGCAGCCGGACCCGGATCGTGGTGCTCACCACCTACTCCGACGATGATTGGGTGTTCGCCGCGCTGCGCGCCGGCGCCCGAGGCTTCCTCACCAAGGACGCCTCGGCCGACCAGATCGCCACCGCGATCCGCACCGTGATGGAGGGCCAGGCCCAACTCGACCCGAGCGTCCAGCGCCGGCTGCTCGAGGCGCTCGACCGGACCCCACCCGCACCCGAGCCCGCCGCGGCGCCGGACGCCGCGGCGCCCGACGGACTCACCCCGCGCGAAACCGACGTGCTGCGTCTGGTGGCCGCCGGACGCTCCAACGACGAGATCGCCGACGACCTCTACGTGTCGCGGGCAACGGTCAAGACCCACCTCAATCACCTGCTGGCCAAGACCGGTTCGCGCGATCGGGCCCAGCTCGTCCGCTACGCCTACCGGACGGGTTTGGCTCAACCCTAAGCTACTGAAGCGCTGAACATAACCGCCGTTGTTGAGCTCGAAACCCCTTGCCAACGCGAGGCCGTCCAAGGTCTCGACAAGCTCGACCAACGACGATCAGCGCTTCCCTGACGGCGTCGCTCCACCCCTGGGTGGAGCAGCCGAATCCACCCCCGCGGCGACGCGCCGGAGGTGCTGGCCTCGGCAGCCTGGAACCATGACCACCTTGGACCGCTACCGTGCCCGGCTCGCCCGCGGCAACAGCTTGGAGCGCGCCACCTTCTTCAGCGACGCCGTGTTCGCGATCGCGATGACCCTGCTGGTGATCGAACTGCATCTGCCTGAGATCCCGGACGCCCCGCTCGATGGGACCCCGCTCGATGCCGCACGGTTCGACGGAGCACTCGCCTCGCTGCTGCCCGGCTATCTGACCTTCGTGCTCAGCTTCGCCGTGGTGGGCATGATCTGGCTCTCCCACCACCGCAAGTTCACCGCCATCGTCCGCTACGACCAGGGGTTGTTGCGGCTCAACCTGGTGATGCTGCTGTTCGTCGCATCGCTGCCGTTGCCGACCGCCATCCTCGGTGAGCACGGCGATCAGGTCGGCGCGGTCGTGGTGTACGCCTTGACCATCACCGCCACCGGGTTCGCGCTCACCGCCATCTGGCTCTACGCCTGGCATCGCGGCCTGATCGCCGACGACGTGGACGAGGCCGTTTTTCGGTTGGTGCTGGTGCAGTCCTTCCCGATCCCGGGGTTCTTCCTGCTGTCGGTCCCGGTCGCGCTGCTGGCCGGCCCGACCGCCGCCCAGCTCAGCTGGCTGCTGGCGATCCCGGCGTCGCTGCTGATCCCGCGGGTCTACCGCGCCCGCGCGGAGGTCCGGACGGCATGAGCCGGCGTCCACTGCTCTCCTTCTTCGCGTTGGCCTTCGCGCTGCCCTGGGCGGTCTGGGCGACCGCACTGGCCGAGCAGGCCGGCTGGACGTCGTGGCACATTTCCGGCGCGCTGGCGTTCTGGATCGGGCTGCCGGTGGCCAGCTTCGGTGCGGCGGCGCTGACCGGGGGCCGGGCCGCGGTCGTCGACCTGCTGCGCCGGATGGTGCGGGCCCGGGTGGGCACCGGTTGGTACGCGGTGGCGTTGCTGGCCACCCCGGCATTGGCCCTGCTGGCCGCCGGCGTGGCCGTGGCTGCCGGGCACCCACTGGACACCGAACCCACCGGGTGGGTCCAGTTGGCCGGAGCGTTCGCGTTCAACGCCTGGATGTGGTTGCTCACCGAAGAGACCGCCTGGCGCGGCTATGCCCTGCCGCGGTTGCTGCCTCGCCTCGGCGCGGTGCGGGCCAACCTGGTGCTGGGGGCCACCTGGGCGATCTGGCATCTGCCGCTGTTCGCAGTGGCCGGAAGCTTCCAGGCCCAGGTGCCGTTCGCCGCCTTCGCGCTCTCCACCATGGCGACGTCGATGCTGATCGGCTGGGTGTTCGCCCGCACCCGCGGCAGCGTGCTGATCGCGGCGCTGTTCCATGCCTCGGCCGACGTCACGATCGGCGTCAGCGGTGTGATGACCTCGGGCGCCGGGCCGCTGTGGACCTTCGTCGGGTGGCAACTCGCCGCGGCCGCCGTGGCCGCATGGCGGCTCAGTTCGCGGCACCGGACGCCGGCTGACAGCATGGAGTCATGCAGCGTTCCGTTTCGGCTCAGTTGACCGCCACCGTCAATACCGTGTCCGAGGTGGTGTTGGCCATCGCCGTCGCCCACGGCCCGCACCGCGACGAGCGGCTGGCGATCACCCTGGACGGTGCGCCGGTCACCGCCGAGGAGGTCGCCGCCCCGCACGGCGGGCGCCTGCACCTGCTCACCGACGTGCAGCCGGGAACATTGGAGGTCGACTACCGGGCCGACATCGACGGCATCGCCGAGATCGAGCCGGCCACCCAGGTACAGCGGATCGAGTACATCCGGCCGAGCCGCTACTGCGACTCCGACAAGCTACTGCCGGTGGCCCGGGCCGAGTTCGGCGACTTGTCCGGGAAGGCTCTGCTGGACGCCGTGTCGAGCTGGGTCGGCTCGCAGCTGACCTACGTGTCCGCCTCGTCGCGGCCCACCGACGGTGCGGTCGACACCTACCTGTTGCGGCAAGGGGTGTGCCGCGACTTTGCCCACCTGGTGATCGCGTTGCTGCGCGGGCTGAACGTGCCGGCCCGGCTGGCCTCGGTCTATGCGCCCGGCCTCGACCCAATGGACTTCCACGCCGTCGCCGAGGCGTACGTGGACGGCGCCTGGTGGGTCGTGGACGCCACCGCGCTGGCCCCACGACTCAGCCTGCTGCGGATCGCCACCGGCCGGGACGCCGCCGACACCGCCTTCCTGAGCACCCTGTCCGGCTCGCTCAGCCTGCAGTCGATGACCGTCACCGCCACCGTGGACGACCTGCCCGGCGACGACCTCACCTTGCTGACCGCATTGCGATGATTCAGCCTGATCGCGCCGCTACGACCCTGCTCTACGACGCCGACTGCGGCTTCTGCACCGTGAGCGCACAGTGGCTGCGCCGCCGCCGATTGGGAGTGGCGATCAGCCCGCTGCAGCGCGCCGATCTGACCGCGCTCGGCGTGGACGGCGAGCGGGCGCGCCGCGAGATCCCGTTCGTCGAGCGGGGCACGTCCGGCGTCCGGGTCAGTTACGGACACGTCGCCGTCGGCAGTGCCCTGGCCACCGGCGGCCCCGGCTGGTGGCTCGTCGGCTGGCTGCTGCTGCACCCGCCGGTGAGTTGGCTGGCCCGGGCCGGCTACGCCCTGGTGGCCCGCAACCGGCATCGGCTGCCCGGCTCAACCTCCGCCTGCCGGATCGATGGCGGTGAGGAAAAAACGCTGACTTTCGTTGGTCGAGCTTGTCGAGACCTGGGACGACCCGGCGCTGGCAAGGGGTTTCGAAAGGCTCAGTCACCGCTGGGTTCCGCGGGGCAAGCCCGTCGTCGGCTCAGGGAGTCGGCCGTCCGCCGGTCACACCCAGTGTCTCGCCGCTGATGTAGCTGGACTCGCCCGACGCGAGGAACACGTAGGCCGGCGCGAGTTCGGCCGGCTGCCCGGCGCGTCCCAGCGGGGTGTCCTGGCCGAAGCTGGTCAGCTTCTCCATCGGCTGGCCGAAGGACGGCTGTAGCGGCGTCCAGATCGGGCCCGGTGCGACCGCGTTGACCCGGATTCCTTTCGGCGCCAACTGCTGCGCCAGCCCCTTGCTGAAGTTGTTGATCGCCGCTTTGGTGGTGGCGTAGTCGATCAGCGTGGGGGAGGGCTGATAGGCCTGGATCGAGGTGGTGTTGATGATCGTGGATCCAGGCGGCATGTGGGCGACCGCCGCCTTGGTGATCCAGAACATCGCGTAGACATTGGTGGTGAGCGTCTCGTCGAACTGCTCGTCCGAGATGTCCAGAATGCTGTCCTGGCTGATCTGCTTGCCGCCGTTGTTCACCACGATGTCCAGACCGCCGAAGGCCTGGACCGTCCGGTCGACGAGCGATCGGCAGTAGCCGGGGTCCTTGAGGTCGCCGGGCAGGGCCAGCGCCTTGCGTCCGGCCTGCTCGATCAGCGCGATGATGCGTTCGGCGTCCGGCTCTTCCTCGGGCAGATAGCTGATCGCCACGTCGGCGCCCTCGCGCGCGAAAGCGATCGCCGTCGCCGCGCCGATGCCTGAGTCGCCGCCGGTGATCAGGGCCCGCCGCCCGGTGAGACGTCCGGTGCCGCGGTAGCTGTCTTCGCCGTGATCGGCGCGGGGCTTCAGGTCGCGGTCGAGTCCGGGCTCCGGCTGCCGCTGCTCTGGCGGTGCGATCGAGTCGTACCGGGTGACTGGGTTCTCGAAGCTGTACTGGTCCGTGGCCATGCGAAACACTTTTCGTAACTGATGTCGTTCAGGGTGTTTGAGGTACCTACCCCTTGGGTGGCTGGCTAAACCGCTGCGCAAGCGGCGGGGCCTGGTTGTTGCGCAAGAACCACTGAAACTGTTGCGTGGCGGCGGGCTCCCTTGCGGAAGGACGCCCAGCGAGCGGGACTACGCTTGTCGCCCATGACCGCCGAGCCCGAGGATGTCGTCCCTGTCGACCATGACGAGGTGCTGACCGAGCCGACCTTCGACGCGCAGCGGTACCCGGCACGTCCGGCCAAGCTGCGTCCTGCGGCCCGCCGGCGCAAGGACATGCTGAAGGCGATGGGGCCGCCGCCGTTCGAGCCGGACGGCCGCAACAAGGCCTATGTGGAATGGCTGGTCAACCAGTCGATGTTGGGCGACTCGATCACGATGGCGCGGCAGCTGGCCGGGCTGCACACCATGTGGAGCAACCCCTACGCCGATCCCGATCCGCGCGCAGCGGTCGACAAGACATCGGTCTGGTTCACCGCCTACCCGCTGTCGCTGGTGACCGCACCCGGGCAGTCCTTCCTAGGTGCGATCGGTGACGAGCAGCTGTGGCGCACCTTCCAGCAGATCGGCGTCGAGGGCGTCCACACCGGGCCGGTGAAACTCGCCGGCGGCATCTCCGGCTGGAAGCTGACCCCCAGTGTGGATGGCCACTTCGACCGGATCAGCATGGCGATCGACCCGCTGTTCGGCACCGAGGACGAGTTCCGGGCGATGTGCGAGGTGGCCGCCCGGCACGGCGGCACGGTGATCGACGACATCGTCCCGGGACACACCGGCAAGGGCGCGGACTTCCGGCTGGCTGAGCTCAACTACCGGGACTATCCGGGGATCTACCACATGGTCGACATTCCCGAAGAGGCCTGGCATCTGTTGCCCGACGTCCCGGCCGGCAAGGATTCGGTCAACCTCGACGCCTCGCACGAACGGGCGCTCGCCGAGGCCGGCTACATCATCGGCGAGCTGCAGCGGGTGATCTTCTACGAGCCCGGCGTGAAGGAGACCAACTGGTCGGTCACCCCGCCGATCCACGACCATGAGGGCATTCTGCGCCGCTGGGTGTACCTGCACTACTTCAAGGACGGGCAGCCCTCGATCAACTGGCTCGACCCCACCTTCGCCGGTATGCGGCTGGTGATGGGCGACGCGCTGCATTCGTTGCTCGACCTAGGCTCGGGCGGCCTGCGGCTGGACGCCAACGGCTTCCTGGGCGTCGAGAAGAACATCGCCGGACCGGCCTGGTCGGAGGGTCATCCCTTGTCGCAGGCCGCCAACCAGCTGATCGGTTCGATGGTGCGGAAGGTGGGCGGTTTCACCTTCCAGGAGCTGAACCTGGGCGTCGACGACATCGCCGAGACCGCCGCGGTGGGCCCCGACCTCTCCTACGACTTCATCACCCGTCCCGCCTACCATCTGGCGCTGGCTACCGGTGACACCGAGTTCTTGAGGCTCACTCTGCGCGAAGCGATCGCGGCCGGCATCGACCAGGCGTCCCTGGTGCACGCGCTGCAGAACCACGACGAACTGACCTACGAACTGGTGCACTTCGCCGGCCGGCATGCCGCCGACCACTACACGCTGGGAGGCGTGGACTACACCGGCGCCGACCTGGCCGAGCACATCCGGCAGACCCTGCGGCAGCGGATCACCGGCCCCGCCGCGCCGTACAACGCCCTGTTCACCCAGAACGGGATCGCCTCGACCACCGCCTCGGTGATCACCGCCAGCCTTGGCATCACCGACCTGGACTCGATCACCCCTGAGCAGGTCGAGCAGATCAAGGACGCCCACCTGCTGCTCTGCAGGTACAACGCCTGGCAGCCGGGGGTTTTCGCACTCTCCGGCTGGGATCTGGTCGGTGCGCTGCCGCTGCCGCGCGAAGAGGTGTCCGGGCTGATCTCCACCGGCGACACCCGCTGGATCGAACGTGGCGCCTACGACCTGATGGGGGTGGCGACCGACGATGCCTCCTCAGGCATGCCGGCGGCGCGTGCGCTGTACGGACCACTGCCGCAGCAACTCGCCGACCCGGGCTCGTTCGCGTCCCGGCTGGCACCCATCCTGGAGGTCCGCAAACAGCACGGACTCTCCACCGGCACGCTGCGCGACGTTCCCGAGGTGCCGCACCGGCAGATGCTGATCCTGGTCAACCGGCTCTACATCGGCGCCGCCCAGATCACCGTGCTCAACTTCGGCCCCGAACCGATCGAGGGACGCGTCCAATCCGACGAGATCCCGTCCGGCCGCGTCTTCGACCTGACCACCCGGCGCAAGATCGCTGACGTGGACGGCCTGGGCGGCTTCACCGTCAGCCTGCCCCCCTTCGGCGGCGTCGCCACCCTGGTCAAGGAGGACTGACCACCCATCGCGAGTAGGCCCTGCCTAATCAGTTCAGGCCTCCCGTCGACGGGAGGCCTGAACTGATTAGGCAGGGCCTACTCGGCGGGGCGTTCAGCCGGCCAGGATGACGGCCTTCTGGGCCTCGAACTCGGCGTCGGTGAGGACGCCGGCGGTGCGCAGCTCGCCGAGCTGGGTGAGCAGGGCGATCTTGCGCTGCATGGCGTCCTCCGCCGGTTCGGCGGGCGGGGCAGCGGGAGTCGGCGGGGCCTGCACCACCGGCTGGGGAGGTGCGGCCTGGACGTCGGGCGGCGGGGCCGCTTGAGCGGCGGCGGCCGCGGCGGCCTGATCCTTCGCGGCCCAGCGCTGCGCCTGACGGCGCTGCACCCGGCCGTGCACCGAACTCGCGACAGCAACCTTCGCGGCGGTCTTGAACAGTCCCATGGTTCTTCCCTCAGCTCTCCGTGTCGACGGCGGCGTCGAGTTCGTCGTAGTCGAGCAGGCCGTCCAGCAGCATTCGCGCGCCGGCAGCCTCGAAGTCGTGCACCACGTGCAGCAGGCTCAGGTGCTCGATGAGCAGCACCGCAGCGATCTCGCCGGGGGTCACCTCCGCGGTCACGGCAACCAGATCGGCGACGTCCAGCAGTTCGCTGCTCGCACCGTCGAAGTCTGCCGGTGCTCCGACCGACGAGGCCGGCACTCGCTCGATGCCGTCGTCAGTGCGGCGCACGAACTCCACGTCGAGCACGCGCAACTGGTGGGCGTCCACGGCGCTGAGCAGCGCATTCCAGGCAGTGGTGGCCGGGCTGTCCGGCAAGGCGATGGCGACGGCTTCGACGGGACCCAGATGGGCGTCGAGCCACTCGGACGATGCGGTCATGTCGTCACCCTAACGGCGCCCGCCGTGCCTGGGCCGCGTCGGGTGACAGTTCCCCCCAGAACAGGGGGTGCCGCAGGTCAGTTCGGACGTCAGGGAGGGGCGTCCGGCTCTAGGGAAGCACTGATTTCGTTGGTCGAGCGTGTCGAGACCTTGCCGAGCACTCGCCGGCAAGTGGTTTCGACAAGCCAGCGGGGGTGGGTTCATCAGCGTTTCCCGAGCTGGGGTCGTGTAATCGGCGCAGATCGGTGGGTCGAGGCTGAGTAGGCTCCGGGCATGATGCCCCGACCGGCGGTGCCACGATGATCCCGGTGCCGTACCCCGGCAACGATCTGGTGCACGGTTTCTGGGTCGGCCTCGGGATCGTGGCCGGCCTGGTCTGGTACGCGCTGGAGAAGCGGCGGCTGCAGCTGCACGACGATCGGCTGTGGGTGCTGGCCGGCATGGCGGTCGCTTTCGGTGCGATCGGAGCCCGGGTGCTGACCTGGCCAGCGACGCTCGATCCGACCCGGATGTCGTCGCTGCTGGAATGGTGGACGGTGGGCAACCGCAGCATTCTGGCCGGACTGATCGGGGCCTGGATCGGGGTGTGGCTCGGCAAGCGGTTGACCGGGTATCGCGAGGACACCGGCGAACTCTTCGCGCCCGCCGTCGCGCTGGCGATGATGATCGGCCGGGTCGGCTGCCTGCTCACCGAGAACCCCGGTACGCCCACCCCGGGCGGCTGGGGCATGGTGATGACCGCGGACCAGGCAGCGCGGCTGGGTGGCGTCGCCGGGGTGGGACTGCATCCGTCCTTCCTCTATGAGATCGCCTTCCAGGCCGCCGCTCTGGTGCTGCTGTTGCGATGGCGCGGACGCCTCGCGCCGGGCGCGCTGTTCCGCATGTACGTCGCGGGCTATGCCCTTTTCCGGTTCGCGGTGGAGTTCGTCCGCGGCAACGAGGAGGTCTGGCTCGGCCTGAGCCGCCCGCAGTGGTTCCTGCTGGTGGTGTCGCCGCTGCTGATCCGCTCAGTGCTGCGGGCGCTCCGCACCCCGGCCGCGCCGCAGCCGACGGGTCTCGCCGCGGGCTAAGGGAAGCGCCGATCATCGCAGCCGCCGCTGGTTGAGCCGGTCGAAACCCCTTGCCAGCCCCAGCACTTCCCCAAGGTCTCGACACGCTCGACCAACGAAATCAGCGTTGCCCGCGGGAAGGGTTCTCCAGCCTCGGGTATGGTCCACATCCATCTGTCGCTGGTCCGGTCGAGGCCGCGGTTTCCGTCCTGGTGAGACCCGTTGTTGACGAACCGACCCGGGATGGATGCGCTCGGACGCCGGATGAGTCACGATAGCTCGATGAGTGGACCGGACTTCCAGCCGCCCGGGCAGGCGCCGCCACCCCGGCAAGGCCCCCCGTCGGGACAGGGACCTCCGCCGGGACAGGGACCTCCGCCGGGACAAGGCCCCCCGCCGGGACAGAGCCCTCCGCCGGGACAGGGGTCGCAGCCTGGTTGGCAGGGACCTCCGGGTGGCCCACCTCCGGGCGGGATGCCGCCGGGAGGGCCGCCACCAGGCACGCCCTGGCAGCCGCCCGGCGGACCACCGCCGGGCCGCTCCGGTGGTTCGATCCTGCTCGGCATCCTGGTCGGTCTGGTCGTGATCTTCGGTGGAGGCTGGCTGTTCTTCGCGCTCGCCGAGTACATGCGCGGGGATCTGGGCGGCTACGTCGGCGTGGCGCTGCCGGTGGCGTACCTGGTCGGCTCGATCGTGCTCGCCGTCCGTCCGAACACCCGCCGCTTCGGCGCGGGACTGCTGCTCGCCATCGGCGCCGCCGTCATCATTCTGGCCGGGGTCTGCTTCGGCCTGCTCTTTCTGATGATGGGACACGCCTGATCCGACTTGTCCCCGCGGTCCCCGTCAGCGGCACGGCGTCGGGTCGCGTCCCCCGGTGCCGTTACCATCGAGAGATCCAGCGGAGGGCATGGCTGCCTCCGCCCGCCGACCCGCTCGTGGCCGGGTCATACCCGTGAGGGGAAGCGATGACTCCACGTCCGTCCGCCGTCCTCGGCCCCGGTCAGCCGTTGCGCGGCGATCGAATCCACCGCTACGTGACCGCGTTCTGCCCGGTCTGCCACGAGTCGAACCCCCCGCTGGCTCAGGTGCGTCGGCTGTCCGGACAGCTGCTCGAGCGGGACGACCGGATCTGGTTGCAGCGTGCCTGCCCCGATCACGGCATGGTCACCACCCTCTACGACGAGGACCCGCAGATCCTGCGTTACCTGGAGAAGTGGCAGGCGCCCACCAAGAGCCACACGCCCGACGATCCGACCAACTTCCGCCAGGTGCCTGAGGCCTACGCCTACGGATTGCCGCCGGCGCAGACCCAGCACACCTGCATCCTGCTGGCCGACGTGATCGAGCACTGCAACCTGCGCTGCCCGACCTGCTTCACGGCGTCCGGGCCGACCCTGAAGGGGGTGGTGCCGCTGGAGGAGATCCTGGCCAACGTCGACACCCGGCTGAGCCGGGAGAACAACCGGATCGACGTGATGATGCTGTCCGGCGGCGAGCCCACGCTCTACCCGCAGCTGGCCGAACTGCTCGACGAGCTGGTGGCCCGGCCGATCGTCCGGATCATGATCAACACCAACGGCCTGCTCATCGCCTCCGACGATGACCTGGTCGCGCTGCTGCGCAAGCATCGCTCCCGGGTCGAGGTGTATCTGCAGTACGACGGGCCGTCGCCGGAGGCGTCCATCTATCACCGCGGCGGCGACCTGACCCGCTTCAAGGAGGCCGCGATCGCCCGGCTTTCTCAGGCCGAGGTGTTCACCACACTGACCATGACCGCGGCGCTCGGCGTCAACGACGGCGACATCGGCGCTGTGGTGCTGCGGGCCTTGGAGACGCCGTTCGTCGGCGGCGTGGCGCTGCAACCGGTCTTCGGTTCCGGACGCGGCCACGGCATCGACGCCCAGGAGCGGCTCACCCACACCGGCGTGCTGGCCCGGCTCGAGGAGCAGACCGGGGGAGTGGTGGCCTGGCACGACCTGACCGCGCTGCCCTGCTCGCACCCGCATTGCGCGTCGGTGGGCTACCTGTTGAAGGACGACGCCGGGGTCTGGCGTTCGCTGTGCGCACTGGTCGGCCACGACGAGCTGTTGGCCTGGTTGGAACTGGATCCGGACGCCTTCGCCAACCGGATCGCCGACCGGGACATCCCGCTGCGGCTACGCGACCTGATGCGCACCTCGTTCCTCGACCTGATGAGCGAGCAGGCATCGCTGTCCCATCCGCGGACGGCCGAGCTCTGGCAGAACATCTGCACCCAATGCGACCTCGGCATCGGCACCCTGACCACGCTTGCCGCCGGCAAGCTGCCCGGTCAACAGGACAGGCTGCGCCGACTGCTGGCTGAGCGGGTCGTCCGGATCACCGTGAAGCCGTTCATGGACATCTCGACCATGATCGAGGAACGGCTCACCCAATGCTGCGTACACGTCGGCACCAAGAGCGAGGCGGACGCCCACCAGTGCGCCCCGTTCTGCGCCGTCCAGGCCTGGCCCGAACTGGCCCGGCAACGACTCAGCACCGCCACCACCCGGCGCGAACTGCACCTGTTGCAGCCCAGCGGCAGCAGGCCGTGAAGGCCCGACCGAGGGTGTGGGGAGATCGATTGTGAGCGCGGAAGAGGACGCCCGGCGGCTCGCCTCCGGACCGTCGCCGTCTCGGATCGTGCGCAGCCGGGACCTGCGCCACGGCAACGTGAACGACGGCCGCCTCGCCGTGGACGCGGCCGCGAGTGACCCCGCAGCCGCGGCGGATGCTGTAGCCGATACGGGTGCCGCCGCCACCGTCGACGGTGCCCCGACCACCCAGGAGCGCTCCTTCGATCCGCTCCGGCTGTGCATCTTTGCCACCGTCGCCCTGCTCGGCTGGGTGCTGGGGCCCTTCGCCCTGCTGTTCTTCGCCGGCCTCGGTTTCGCCGGCTACTGGCGGGCCCGCCGAGCCGGGCTCACCCGGTCGAAGTGCCTGTTGCGCGACACCCGGCTCGTGCTCGCCTACCTGGCGGTGCTGGCGGTAGCGGCGCTCTGGGGCGTCTGGACGTTGATCGCCGGCTGGATTGGCTGAATCGCCGGTCCGGGCGTGGGAGCAGAGTATGCCAGGCCTCCGATGGACGATGATGGGCCCATGAATGCTGTGCGGGTGCCCGCGAGGAGACTATGGGGTGCCGGATCGGGCGGTTCGCTCCCGGTCGGTGTCGGAGTTGGATTGGTCGCGATCCTCGCTGGCGGCTGGCTCTTCGGTTCGCACACGCGGAACTGGGGGGCCGTTTTCCAGGCGCTGCTGGTTTTTCCCGTCGTTGCCGGCATACTTGCGCTCTGCGGTCCGACGAGCCGGTTCGGCAAAGGGTTGCTGATCGGCTTCGGGCTATCGCTGGTCGTCTGCTTCTGTGCCTACTGGGGCGTCATCCTACTGTCCGACGACCTGGACTGAGCGACCTACGCGGCTCCTGCGCGACCCCAGCCGGGCGGCCGTCCGGCATCGCCCGGTCGGATCGCCCCGGGGTCACCGATCTCGTCATCGGTGACCGGTGGCCGGTTCGGTGACCGATGGCGTGAAATAACACGAAATCGGCCCGCCAAGGTGACAGTCGTCACCGATGGTGAGATCCGCCGGCTCGATCATCGTTGCCCGTCGGCCGGGATCGTCGTCGCCCGTTGGCTCGCTCACCGTCGCCGTCGGTGATGTCCGCGACGCGGACTCAGCCCGATTTCGTCCAACTGATCGTGTGCCGGAAGAACAACCGACGCCGGATCACCGCGCCCGGCAGCACCTCACGGGCGATCCGCTTCAGTTCGCCGAGGCTCAGCGTGGCGTCCCGGACGGGAACCGGCGGCCGCGGATCGACTCCGGACGCCCGGCGAGGATGCTTGATGAATCCGACCACCGGGTTCAGCAGCATCGAGGTCAGATCCCACACCACGTCGAGCGGTGTGGTCGGGGGAGCGAGGCCGACCACCAGCAGCCGGCCGCCGGGCGCAAGCAGCCGCGACACCTGGCGCAACGCCTCCGCGACGTCCAGATGATGCAGCACGGCGACCATGGTGATCAGGTCGTAGGGGCCGTCCAACTCGGCGAGCTGGGCGTCGTCCACGGTCACGTTCGACAGCGCGCCGCAGCGCAACCGGGTGGCCTCGCGCATCGCAACATCGATATCCGTGCCGTGCACCGCGTCGAACCGGACGGCCAGCGCGGCCAGCAGCTCGCCGCGTCCGCAACCGACGTCGAGTGCCCGCTCCCGCCGTCCGGGCAGGTGACGCAGGATCCAGCCGTGGAAGTGCTCGTTGTGGTTCCACGGATGGGCGGCGTTGAACGCGTTCAGGCCTGTCGCGACCCGCCGGGCCACCGGATGGGTCAGCTGGCGAACGTCCATCGGGCCAGTCTGCCGGGTCCGCGTCCGGGCAGCGAAAGCCAGAGCCGCTGGCACTCAGGTTGAACGAGTGCTAACCCCGCGATAGATTCGCAGTTAGCACTCTCACCTTGAGAGTGCGAACGGCCGTCGGCGGCACCCGCGACGACGCCCCGGCTGAAAATCCGACAAGCAACGGGCCCATGTGCCCAGCACAAGAAAGGGTTTTGACGTGGCAGTCACGATCAAGCCGCTCGAGGATCGCATCCTCGTCCAGCCGCTCGAGGCCGAGCAGACCACCGCCTCGGGCCTGGTCATCCCCGACACCGCCAAGGAGAAGCCGCAGGAGGGCAAGGTCGTGGCGACCGGCCCGGGTCGCATCGACGACAACGGCAACCGTGTTCCGCTCGACGTCGCCGAGGGCGATGTCGTGATCTTCTCCAAGTACGGCGGCACCGAGGTCAAGTACGAGGGCCAGGAGTACCTGCTCCTGAACGCCCGCGACATCCTCGCCATCGTCTCCAAGTAAGGAACCAGCAGACCATGCCCAAGATCCTTCAGTTCGACGAGGAGGCGCGGCGTTCCCTGGAGCGCGGCGTCGACATCCTCGCCAACACCGTGAAGGTGACGCTCGGCCCCAAGGGCCGCTATGTGGTGCTCGACAAGAAGTGGGGCGCTCCGACCATCACCAACGACGG
>WBZS01000290.1_pt1 | contig 78767 bp, 71 predicted proteins | sample 5204201 | NCBI WGS metagenome assembly WBZS01 (sample SAMN12344357, study PRJNA552823) | activated sludge metagenome | biome: Activated sludge suspended growth; feature: Nitrification reactor; material: Wastewater; isolation source: activated sludge from nitrification reactor of wastewater...
ACGGCCGCCTCGAACACCTCCGCGGCAGTGCTCTTGGGTTCCGCAACCTCACCAACTACATCGCCAGGAGCCTGCTCGAGACCGGCGGGTTCAGACCCCGTCTACACCCTCGACTGGGATGAGCCCGCATACCCACCCCCAGGCGCGCCAGCCGGGCTCTGATCCGAAAAGCCTAGCCATGGACGGCGACAGGCGGTAGGGGCACCGTTACGTGGCAGGACCCGGCATCCGCGTCGCTGCATTGGGCTGATTAGGCGGGCCGGGTCCTTGCGGTCGAGCCTAGGGCCCACAACCTCATTCCCGAAGAGGTTTGTCGAAGTCTTGTCAGCCTCAGCGATTGCCCTTGGCGCGGTTGTGGGTGATGCAGAGCATTTCGCAGTTCGCCGCGCTCGTCGCCCCACCCTTGGACCAGGCAGTCACGTGGTCGGCGTCCATCTCATCCTGGCGGTAGATGCGGGCCTTGTTCGCGTTGTTGCCGATGGCGCACAGCGGGCAGTTCGATACGCCACGGGCCCTCGCATCGTCGGTCTGGCGCTCGTAGGCGACCAGCTTCACATCCTGCTCGAAGATCCGGATGTCCAGCAGGGACGGGTCACTTTCCCCACCGAGGATGTATTCGTAGATTCCCTTCTTCGCCTTCACGAACTGGTCGCGGCGAAGCTCAGTTACCCGCTTCTCGACCACGACCGTGTTGTAGGGCGTCGAGTGGTGCGCCTCGTACAACCTGTTCCACTCCAGCCCGCGCATCTCCTTGTCCGGCGAACGGGTGAATACGGCGCTGACCCAGTCGATGACCGTGGTGAAGTACGTCTCAAGCTGAGCGATGGTGGTGTCCTGGCGGTGCGTTGACAGGTAGCCGTCGATCTCCTGACCTTGCGATGACGCGACCCAGTCCAAGGCCACTTCGAGGACTTGCTGGCGCTTCGGGTCACCCTTCACGTACCAGGCCCACTTCTGCTGCTGGGGGTTGCCCGAGTTGGAGAACACTGCCTTCGCGGCCGTCACGAACGGGCCGGAGTAAATGGCGTTCAGGAGCTCCTGCTTGTTGAGCGGCACCCCGGCGATGTTGACCGTCTGGAACCACTCCCGGATCTCGCGCTCCGTGCCGGAACACACGTAGACCAGCAGTTCGCTGTTCATGATCAGCTGGCGGTCCTCTGGTGGCAGCGAGGAGAACGTCTGCTCCCGTCCGTTGCGCTTCACCGCGAACCGGCCGGTCACGAAGCGCCCGATGCTCGTGATCCGCTGCTGGCCGTCGAGCACTTCGAGCATGCCGCCGTTGTCGTCGTTGAAGTAGATGAGCCCCAGCGGGTAGCCCTTCAACAGCGAGTCGATGACAGCCGCGTCCCTGTGACCATCGCCATAGATGTAGTTCCGCTGGTACTCCGGCTGGATGACCAGGGCGCCGTTCAGCCCGTACAGGCCCTTCGCTTCGAGTTCGTTGTAAGTGAACCCCTCCACGATCTTGGAGACGCGGTAGTGCCGCAGGTCGGTCTTCATGAGGTGGCCCTTCTCCGGATGAACAGTCGCTTGTAGACACGCTTCAACGGGTAGCCCACGTCAAAGTAGGTCCCCTCGCCGAACGTCTCGGTACGAATGAAGCAGCCGAAGGTGCCGGTGTTCGACTTCATGTGGACACCGTCGACAACGCGCTCCTTCGGTCCGTAGGTTTTGGTCTGCGGGTAGTCGCCCTCACTGCTTCCGACGATCTCGAACTGGTCCGGGTTGTACCTGTCGAGGAAGGTGATCGGGACCCCCATCATGCCGTCATAGTCAGCCGGGATGGCGTCGACGTACGGGACCTCGATGGCGTCGAAGTTGTCGTAGCGGGGGTAGCCGAAATCGCGAACATCCTTGTGCCTGCTGAACTTCGCGTTGTCCGCCATGGTCATCAACTGGAGCGGTTCGTGACGACGGCCGTGGTCGATGTTCGTGAACCAGCACGAGTTGCCCTGACGGGTGTAGTCCCGGTCGCTGTCGGAGGGGTAGCCCAGCCGTTCAGCCTTCAGCCGGTCGGCCTCGGCCACCTTCGTGCCCTTAGGGACGCCGAAAACCATGTCGGTGTTGTTGCCCGTGGCACCCTTCCAGAGCTTGTTGGCCATGATCAGGGGGAACACCTCGTTGTAGGTGATCGCGTTGTTGTTCCCGATGACCGAGAAGCGCTTTCCCCCGGCCACCAGCCAGGAGACGAACTCGCGGAACAGGCTGAACGGCGGGTTGGTGATCACGAAGTCGGCCTCGTCGCGCAGCGCCGTTACCTCCTTGCTCCGGAAGTCGCCGTCGCCCTCCAGGTACTCCCACTGCAGGTCGTCCACGTCGATCTTGCCGTCACCGGAGTGGTCCACAGCGTCCAGCACGAACTTCTTGCCGTTCATGTGGCTCTTGCGCGGGTCGAAGGCGGGGCTTGTGGCCTCGAACAGGGTCGGCTGGTAGTTGAGGACCGCCGGGTTGCTGTCAGGGGCGTACGAGGTCGAGATGACCTTCTTGAGCCCGAAGTCGGCGAAGTGCAGGGCGAAAAACTTGGCGAAGTTGGACCACTCCGGGTCGTCGCACGGCAGCAGGATCGTCTTGCCTCTGAACACGTCCGGGTCGTACTCCAGGTAGGCGTTCATCTCCCTCTCGATGTCGACCCACTGGGTGTAGAACTCGTCGTTCTTCGCGGCCTTGGCGGCCTGCAAGTTCGCGTTCGGCACTCGGCTCCTTCTCAGCTTCCCGGTCAAACCGTAGTGCCCTGACATGGAGGTCGGGGACGTCTACGCCTTCCTCATCACTTCAAGCCTCTACGTGCTGTCGCCGTGTCACCAACCACGCCTGAGCGCCCGCCTCGAACGTTGTCCACAGGCCGGGGCGTTGGGGGACACGTATCTGTCAGCAGCCGGGGTTACCTTCTTGTGGAGGGATTCACTGGCATTGACCACCCGACCTGAGGGGGTAGGCGGTATGACCTGGAAGATGAAACTCCCACAGCCTCCACGGAAGCGGTACACCGTCCGAGACATCGCCGCCGACCTTCGTGTCGGTGTCGCCGAGGTGAGGGACGCCCTGAAAGCGGTCGGCGAGTTCGTCCGCTCCGACCAGACTCGCGAGATCGAGGAGCCCGTGAAGCGGAAGGTGGCCGAGCACCTGGGCATCACCTACGAGTTGCCCGCCTCGCACACGCCGAGCCCGTGGCTGCACAACGACCAAGGCGGTCCGGGGAAAGTTCGGCGTCGCCCTGGCCCTCCTCCGGGATGGTTCGGCCCCAACGACTACAAGGACTTGACGGTGTCCTCCCCGCCTCGCGCAGTCGGCCTCAGCGACCCGTCCCAGGATGCCTCCGCCGCGATGGAGGACTTCGCCTGGACCTACTACGGGTTCACGTTGAGCGAGCGGGACCTGTGGTGCGAGCACCTCCGTCCGGGTGAGGCCAAGGTTGCGGCGCAGCTTCGTGAGGCCGGGTTGGTCCCCGACGACCTTGCGATCAACGTGGGCGGCTGGACGGTGAAGAAGCGGCTGAGGGCGGGCGAGTCCCTGGACGAGGTGAAGCGGCTGCTCGAACGTCACCGCTCTGCGGGATGAACTGGTCCTCGATCCTCCGAAAGATCATGTCCGTCGATTCCTGAGGTGGCTCGTGGCCCGGGCACATCTATTCGCCTGATCGACGCCCCGGAGCCGGGGATGCTGGCCCACAACCCCTCGTGGGATGACCAGTGGAGGCAGCTTCGCGAGCGGACCTACAACTGGCGGATCGACATCAACGCCCGCTCAGCCCGAATGCGCTCAATGCAGGCCGCCGGATGGACTAGATGTGCGCCGACCGTCTCGGTCCCAGCCGCTGGGTTGCCTGGGAGCCACCGGACGAGCCGTGTGGCCATGCGCGTAGACGGGTCGGCCTGAGAACTGACGCACGCTTCGGGCGGTTGAGTCCGCCCGGAACCGTTCACGGGAGGCGTCCTAGGACGCAGTTCACTCACCGTTCGATGCCACTGCCGGGCTGACGGGTGCGACCGCTTGGTGGAGCCAGCCGACTGCTTGTCGGAGCGCATCGGCGACGCGCTGGCTGGCCCGGATCCGCAGTGGATACGGGTATCCGATCGGGTTGAGCACGGCTGGCTTCACCGCGAGATACCGAACCCGGGCGTCCGGCTCTCAGGGCCGCCGGATCCCGTGCCGAACGGAGGTTCCTGCGTCTGCCGCTGGGCCGGTGCGCTCGGGGTCGTGGTTCGGAGGGCCGCGATGCGTCCCTGGGTGAAGTCGACGGCGGTGGGTGACGGTGGCATCGAAGGCGCCGCTGGCCTGGCGGTCGCCACCGAGAGCAGGCGGGCCGCAGTGGTGGCGTTGACGGCGTTGGTGGCGGCCCGATAGACCTCGACCCCGGTCGGTTCGTAGCGGGGCATGGGGAGCCAGGTGCCGCGGCGGCGGGCGGTGAAGACGGCCTTGTTCATGTAGGTCGCGCCTTCCAGCGACCGGGAGGCCATCATGACCCGGTCCTTGCCGAAGAACAGGTTCGTGACCGCGGACTGTTGGAGCTGCGCGGCCTCGGCGGCGATGTGCATTGCCCGCCGGGCGACCGAGGCCAGATCCTGGCCCTTCATGCGCGTCGCGACTACCGCGGGGTCGGCCCACGACTTGCCGTCGCGCAGGGTGTCGATGACGGTCTGGCGAAGGTGGATGGACGCGTCGGCCAGTGCGGTATCGCGAACCCCGCCGAGGTAAATGGTCTGTGGCCAGCGAGACGCCTCGCGCCACTCGGCATTGGCGTCGCTGATGGCCTCGACGACCGGACGCCCGCGATCCTCGGCGAGCTGGCCGAGGGCGATCGCGCTGTTGGTGGTGGCTGCTGCCGCCCCGCAGAGGACGCTGAGGTCGGCGGCGATGGTCTGCAGGGTGACGCCCGAGAGTCCCTTCCGGGTGGTGAGTGCCTCCTTCGTGGCGTCCAGCCAGTTGTGCATCGCGGCGTCCAGGCTGTTCTCGCTGTGGGGCACCGCGGCGATGTCGTCGTACTGGCCGGGTCGCAGCCCTACCGGGACGAATGCGAACGCCGTGCCGATGCCGGAGACCAGTTGGAGGTGGCGCCGCGGCGTCACGTTCCGGGCGACATCGGGGGCGGTCGCCAAGCTCCAGTTGGCGGCCACCATCACCGGGGCGAGCAGGTTCGACCGCAGCCCGAGGATGGCGGTGGAGTCGCTGACGACGTCCTTCAGTCCGATGCTGAGCAGGTCGGCGATGCCGCCCAGGACGCGGGTCATGTCGACCAGACGCTTGTCCGGCGGGAAGTTCGCCGCAGGAGTGCCCGAGCTCTTCGGGATCCACTCATTGCGGGCGATGGGCTGCAGGATCGAGCCCACCAGCACCAACTCGGACTCGGTGGCCGCACCGGCCGGGACGTTGTTCAGCGCCCGCATCGTGGCCAGCGCCAACCGCGGCCACACGACGGCGTGGGCACGCCACCGGTCCTCGGACGGCCGGGTGGCGAGGTTGGAGATCGCGAACGCCTGGGCGTGGAGCCGGTCGAGCAGGCCGGCGACCGTGGCGGTCATCGCATCCCCGCCCGCACGGCCAACTCGACCAGCGCATCCCGCAGCGCCGACACAAGCGGACCCTCGCCTTGCTCAAGGGACGCCAGCGCCGCATTGATCGCGGCCTCGGCCGATCCCTCATCCTGAACGAGCTCGGGGATGACCTCCGCCTTCTCGAAGGCGTCCTCGACGTCCAGGCATGCCGCCCCGAGGACCACGCCCTCTCCCCCGTCGTCGTCGATCGACAGGTAGTGCCAAGCGGCGTTGCGCAGGTGCCCGTAGGCCTCGCTCGTGGACTGGCTCATCTCGAACTCCCTTCTCGTGGATCTTGACCATGAAGAAGGGACGACTCAGGCGCTGTCGGCCAGCACGACGCCGGCTGGGATTGTCGCAGGGCGTGAAGGGAGCCCGACGCTGTCGGCCTACCCCCAGGTGACAGCGCCGGGCTCTGCGGCGAGTGTGGCTCTACACGATGGGACGCCGGCGGCTGCCCAGAATCGGAGACTCGGCTCTGGCGACTTCGGCCAGTGCGATTTGGAGTGCCGTGTCGGCGAGCCTGTCGAGGTGTCGGATCCAGACGCGCCGCAGCCAGGGAATCGCATAGGTTGCCGCGATGATGCCGGCGCCAGCGATGCCCAACGGCAAGGTGGATTCCAGGTAGGAATGGACGAGGACGACACCGGCCATGAGGAACCGGGCCCTCCACGCGGCCGCGATCAAGGAGTTCCTCCCGAGCCGTGCACCGATCGCCTTGAGCATGCGCATTGGCAAGCACCAGGAGGTAACGACGAGATCGAATCGGGTGTAGCCGAGCCGCAGCTGGGCAACCCGGTGCGCGAGCGTGTACGCCACGGACTGCGAGTCGACCTTTCCGGCGCAGTAGCCGTCGACCAGCGAGCGGTCGAGCAGGATGATGTTCGGCCCGACCGCTGTGGTCTGGAGTCCCGGCGCCGCGAGGCCCAGGTCGATGTGACGAGCGTCCCGCGCGCACTCCGCCACCTCGAGCAGCGGCCGAATCGCAGCGTCGACGTCGGCCGGCAGGCGGGTACCGCCCAGGAACCATCCGACCGCTGTCCAACGCATCCATCTGGTCGCCAGCAGGACCGAACCCGCCATCATCGTGGCGAGAGTCAGCCACGCGATCAGGCCGGGGAGCAGGCCGATGATCGGAAGGACGATCACCGCACTGACCACGATGTCGGGGACATGCGCCCCGACCCATAACATCCAGGTCAGTACCCGTTCGACTGGCGAAAGCGGATGCACCCACCGCCGTTTGGTGGGCTCGAGTCGCGGCTTGCGGACTATACGGGCCTTCATGACGGGCGCCCGTCCGGCTCGGTGACCGGCTTGGGGTCGGCGTACTTCGGGACGAAGTCGCGCAGCCGTGCGATCTCCTTCGCGTCCAGCTCGCCGTTACTCCACCGGACGATCGCCGCTGCGTCCAGGTTCTCGGCCTCCATCGCGCGAATCGCGTCCCTAGCCCGGGCCTCGGCGTCGTCGCGCTCCCGCAGCGCGACCATCAGCTTGATCGACTCGTTCGTCAGTCGGCGCTCGCGCTTGACCTCCTCCTCGCGCCGCCGCTGCTGCATCTGAAACGCAGCTCGCCGGGCCGCCTGACGAACCGTCTGCTTGCTCCCCATGGCGCAGCCTCCTTGGTCTCCCACTGCCATCCACTACCTACGAAGGCACCAACCCTCTCCTGACGGCCACCAACCACCCCACGAGACCTCGAATCCCATGTCCCCCGACGATCTCCCTGACCTCCGCCAGACCCCGTCCCAACCCCACCGAGATGTCCCAAGCACCTCCTGCATCGTCGGGCGGACGGCTCGAATCCCGTCCGTTGCGATCGCCAAGTCTCCACAGACGAGCGCGGATGTCCCGAGGGTGCTTCCGGAGGCCCAGAGTCGCCCTGAACGCGCAGGACGACGACTGTCCGCGAAGGTGCTGTCGCTGCCTTCGTACTAGTCGTGATGGAAGTCAAGAAGCTCACGGCCGGGTCGGGGTACGACTATCTGACCCGGCAGGTAGCTGCCATGGACTCCACCGAAAAGGGCCACCTGTCGCTGGCCTCCTACTACTCCGCCAAGGGCGAGACCCCAGGTCTCTGGGTCGGACGCGGGTTGGAGGGCATCGAAGGCCTCGACGCCGGAGATCCGGTGACCGCCGAACAGATGAAGGCCCTGTTCGGCGCCGGCTACCACCCGCTGGCCGTTCAGCGACAGGCAGCCCTACCGCCGGAGGCTGAGGCTAGGGACTTCGCCAACGCCATCAGCCTGGGCCAGCCATACCGGGTCTACTCCCCCGATGTCAGCCCGTTCCGCTTGGAGATCGCCCGGCGCTTCGCCGACTACAACACGTCGGTGGGCGCGTCCCCGACCGCGGCCGTGCCGCGTGATGAGCGCGGGCGGATCCGCACCGAGGTGGCGCGAGACTTCTTCGTCACCGAGGTCAAGCGTGAACCTCAGGACGCCCGCGAACTGGCAGGGCTCGTCGCCCGGCTGTCGCGTCCACAAACCACTGCGGTCGCCGGCTTCGACCTGACGTTCTCGCCGGTGAAGTCGGTGTCAGCGCTGTGGGCACTTGCCGATCCGTCCATTGCGGCGATCATCGAGCAAGCCCACCAGAAGGCCATGGCCGATGCACTGCGGTACATCGAGGACCACGCTCTCTACACCCGGCTCGGACGCAACGGGGTTCGCCAAGTCGACGTGAAGGGGCTGGTCGGCGCGGCCTTCACCCACCGCGACTCCCGGGCGTCCGACCCCGATCTCCACACTCATGTCGCGGTGGCGAACAAGGTTCAGACCCTCGATGGACGCTGGCGCTCCATCGACGGGCGGATCCTGTTCAAGGCGACCGTCGCAGCGTCGGAGACCTACAACACCGCCCTGGAAAGGTACCTTGCCGCCGATCTCGGACTGGCGTTCCGGATCCGTCCGGCGCCGGACGGTAAGCGTCCGGTTCGCGAGATTGCCGGTGTCGATCTGCGGCTCCTCGATCGGTGGTCGACTCGGCGCAAGAGCATCCAGATCAGGGCATCGGAGCTGGCCGAAGACTTCCAGCGCGTGCACGGTCGCACGCCGACCGCAGTCGAGATGACCAACCTCGCCGAGCAGGCCTGGCAGGACACTCGGCAGGCCAAGCACGCACCCCGCACCCTCGCCGAGCAGCGCTCAAGCTGGCGCCACCAAGCCGAGGCCGTCCTTGGCGGGGCACAGGCTGTGGAGGCCATGGTGGCGTCGGCACTGCACCCGAGCACGACCCGGGCGCCACTGCCGAACCACGACTGGTACCGGGCCACTGCCCGGCAGATCATCGCGACCGTCGAGGGCGAACGCGCGGTGTGGCAGTACTGGCACGTCCACGCCGAAGCGAAGCGTCAGCTCCGCACGACCGGTCTTCGTCCAGACCAGCTCGAACGTGCCGCCGACTGGCTCACCAAGACCGCGCTGGAGCGCCACGCGGTCGCCATCGAGCCCCGAGACAAGGGCATCGAGGAGCCCGAGGAACTCCGCCGGGCCGACGGCTCCAGCGTCTACTCCGTGGCCGGTGCGAAGCTGTTCACCTCTCGTCGGATCGTCGAAGCCGAACAGCGGATCGTCGCCGCCGCGGGACGTTCGGACGGTCGCCGGGTGCCGATCGAGGCCGTCGATGTCGCACTCCTGGAGTCCGTCGCGAACGGCCTGACGCTCAACGCTGGACAGGCTGCGATGGTGCGGGCAATGGCGACTTCGGGCGCGCGCGTCCAGCTCGGCATCGCGCCGGCCGGATCGGGCAAGACCACCGCGATGGCGACCCTCGCCCGAGCCTGGCGGGAGAGTGGCGGCACTGTGGTCGGGCTCTCCCCCGCCGCCGCCGCGGCGGCACAGCTCCGGTCGCAGATCCAGACCCACACCGACACCCTGTCCAAACTGGTCTGGTCGATCGAGCACAACGACCTACCCAACTGGGCGTCCTCGATCGGTCCGAAGACGCTGGTGATCATCGACGAGGCCGGCACCGCCGACACCCTCAGCCTCGATGTCGCAATCGACTTCATCCTCCGCCGTGGTGGCAGCGTCCGGCTGATCGGTGACGACCAGCAGCTCGGCGCCATCGCTGCGGGCGGCGTGCTGCGCGACATCGCCGCCCAGCACGGCGCCGTCCATCTCAACGAACTCCTTCGGTTCGCCGACCCGGCCGAGGGCAACGCCTCCCTCGCCCTGCGCGACGGACGCCCCGAGTCTCTCGGCTTCTACCTCGACAACGGACGCGTCCACATCGGTGACCTCGACGGGCTCACCCGCGCCGTCTTCGACTCCTGGAAAGCCGACCGAGCCGACGGACGCGACCCGATCATGCTCGCCCCGACCCGCGACCTGGTCGCCCAGCTCAACGACAAGGCCCGCGCCCACCGGCTCAACGGCCAGCGCCCCGGAACTGAGGTGACCCTCGCCGACGGCAACCGAGCCTCCGCCGGGGACACGATCATCACCCGCAGCAACGACCGGCGGCTGCGAGTGAGCCGCACCGACTGGGTGAAGAACGGCGACCGCTGGACCGTCCTCAAAGTCGCCGCCAACGGCCGGCTCACCGCCCAGCACAACACCCACCGGCGCATCATCACCCTGCCCGCCGACTACGTCGCCGAATCGGTCGAACTCGGCTACGCGACCACCGTCCACGGCGCCCAGGGCGTCACCGCCGGTGCCATGCACGGGCTGGCGACTGGCAGCGAGTCCCGCCAGCAGCTGTACACGATGCTCACCCGCGGACGCACCGCGAACCACATCTACCTCGTCAACGTCGGGGACGGCGACCCGCACAGCCTGGTCGACCCCGACACCGTCATCCCGCCCACCCCGACCGACCTGCTCACCCGGATCCTCACCCGCGACGAAGCCCCCGTCTCCGCCACCACCTCGATCACCCTGCAGGACGACCCGGCCGTACGGCTCGGTGAGGCAACGGCCCGCTACGCCGACGCGCTGCTCGTCGCGATCGAGCAGACCGCCGAGCCTGAGGTCATCGCCCGCCTCAACGCAATCGCCGAAACCGGACTGTCGTGGATCACCTTCGCCTCAGCCTGGCCGACCCTCCGCACCCACCTGCTGCTGCTGAACGCGACCGGTGTCGACCCACTGCTCGCGCTCAACGAAGCCCTCGCACAAGGCGCCCTGAAGGAAGCCCACGACGCCGCGGCCGTCCTCGACTGGCGACTCGACGCCACCCGCCGCGCACCCACAGGACCCCTGCCCTGGCTGCCCGGCATCCCCGAACGCCTGGCCGCCGATCCCCAGTGGGGCGCCTACCTCACCGAGCGCGCGAACCTCGTCACCGCCCTGACCGGCGAAGTCCGTCAGCAGGCTGCCCAGGCGACCCGGACGCCCGCCTGGGTCGGCGACGGGCCGCGCCCACCGGCGCCGCTGCTCGGTGAGCTGGCGGTGTGGCGGGCCGCGATGGCCGTCCCCGACACCGACCTGCGACCAACCGGCGAACCACAGTTCGCCGCCGCAGCAGCACGCCACCAGCACCGGCTCGACAAACAGCTCGCCACCGACCGCAACCCAGCCTTGGCCGAATGGGCACCCCTGCTCGCCACCATCAGCCCCGCCATCGGAAACGACCCCTACCAGGCGACCCTGGCCCGCCAGCTCGCCCGACTGACCAGCGCCGGCATCGACGCGGTTGGCCTGCTCGCGTCCGCGGCCGCGGACGGCGTCCTGCCCGACGACCACGCCGCAGCCGCCCTCTGGTGGCGCATCAACCGCCACCTCGAACCCGCCGTCGCCACCTCCATCACTGAGCAGACGCCAGCGCCCTGGACTGACGAGTTCGCCAGGGTCGTCGACCCCGACCGGGCCGACCAGCTGCGCGCCTCTAGCTGGTGGCCAGCCTTGGTGACCGCGCTCGACCACGCCACCGCCCGCGGGTGGGCACTGCCCGACCTGCTCACGCAGATCCCCGCCGCGGACGTCGACGAATGCCAGGCCCTCGTGTGGCGGACGACCATGCTCACCCACCCCGTCCACGATGACCCCGTCGACCACCTCTGGACGCCCGAGACTGAGGAGCATGCGGCCCCTCAGACGGACGTCTCCGAAGACGAGGTCGAGGTCGTCGACGACGCCTGGGCGATCCTTCAGATCGAAGCCATGGCCCGCGGCCACCGGGGCGAACCCGAGCTCACCCCGGCCGAGATCAACGACCTGCTCAGCCGCCGCGACGCCTGGCACGAGGCGGGCACCACCCCTGAACGCCTCGCCCACATCAACGAGCTCACGACGCGGTTCTATGAGGCCCGCCTCCCTGACTCCTGGGCCCACGACTATCTGCTCGATCGGCTGCACACCGACATCACCGGCGACCCCGGCTACCGACCCGGCTACGCCCCCGCCAGGTGGACCTCGCTGGTCGGTCACCTCCGCAGGCAGGGTGTCTCCGACCACGAGATGATCCTCGCCGGCGTCGCCAAGCAAGCCTCCACCGGAAGCCTCATCGACCGCTTCCGCAACCGCGTCGTCTTCCCCATCACCCATGACGGCAAGATCGTGGGCTTCGTCGCCCGCCGCCACCCCGACGCCGACGACACCGCCGGACCGAAGTACCTCAACACCCCCGAAACCCCGCTCTTCCATAAGGGCGCCCAGCTGTACGGCCACGCCCCGAGCCTGCTGCGAGGCGGACGCCCCGTCCTCGTCGAAGGCCCCATGGACGCCATCGCCGTCACCCTTGCGACGGATGGCGAGTACGTCGGCGTCGCCGCACTCGGAACCGCGCTCACCCGCGAACAAGCCCGCCAGCTGCGCCGCTACACCGACTTACCCATCGTCGCCACCGACAACGACAAGGCTGGCCAAGCCGCTGCCGAGCGCGACTACTGGATCCTCACCGAAACTGGTCACGACCCACTCCACGCAACCCTGCCGGAAGGCAACGATCCCGCTGACCTTGTCGCTGAGCAACGATCGGGGCAACTCGTCACTACGCTCCGGGAGTCGGTCCCCCTCAGCCGTGACATGTTCACACGCGCCATCTCCGAGCATGCTCGAACAGGGAGCATCAACGACGCGATCCGCGTCATCGGCGCCACCAGCCCTGCCCGCTGGAGCGGCGCTATCATCGAGCTTTCAGATGCGACCGGGATGTCGACCATCCAGCTTCAGGTAGCACTTGCAGCCCACCTGGGCTTGGCCGCAGCGGCGCCGCAACCGGGCGGATCTCACGTGCGGCGACCAACTTGTTACGCGTTCCCCCCTTCGACCGTCGGCGGTCCAGAACCGCCCGAGCGTCCAGCCGGTCTACAGCGGTAGCGGCCCCGCGACGGTTCCCTGTGGATCGGACAGTCCCGCGTGCTCCGGGCAACACGCAGTTCGCGAGGCATGCTCGACCTTCGGGCGAGCTGATCGAGCTCTCACCTGAGACAATCGGTGTCTGTAGCTCGGGGAGGGGCAATCATGGGCGAGTTGTGGGCGGCCTTGGCGGTCGCAGGCATTCTCGTCGCCGTGGTCCTGGTGGTTTGGGCCGTCGGTCGAAGAAAGCCCGCCGGGCGACATGGTGCGGACCAACCAGCGGAGACGGTAACCCCTCTGGACCTGCCGGTCAGTCAAGCGATTCCGTCGAGGGGCGTCTTGGTCCCGTTCGAACCGTCTGAGGACAGCCTGACCTTGCGCGTGGTGCTGCGGCAGGATCTAGAACGCTCCAACCAGTCTTCGCCGCCATTCACTCTGGACTATCGGACCATCTCCACCGAGCTTATGCCGCGGCTTGGCGAACTCACTCCGCTGCCTAGGCACAATGTGTTGGCGAAGGTGATGGGCGAGCTGAGTGCTCACATTCGGCAGGACTCGCTTGCTGTCAGGAGCGGGAGAACCATCACCCTGCTGCGTTCGGATCTGGATATCAGCAAGCTGTACCCGGCACACGGTGGAGGGCTGCGGGGCTGGGCACGCAACGCGACAAACGTCGTCGACCAGGCGCGGTTCTTCCCGGTCGAGGTTCCCGTGGAGGCCCTCGACAGCACTAGGCGCGCACTGATTCAGGTGGGCAAGTCGGGGCTGGTGGTCGCGGGCCTTTCGATTTCGTGGCCAGCACTCGCACTCACCGCTGGTTTCGTGGCTCTGGATGCGGCGAATCAGGCACAGCGGAGGGAACTCGACCGAAGGATCAACACCTTCATCCTGAAGACGGAACAGAAAGAGCTCGAGCGCCGTATCGCTCGCCAGAGAAGCAATGAGCAAGAGCTGAACCGGCTTGTGAGCCGAGTTCTCGACGGAACTGCGCCTGATCCAGCGGAGGCGGCAATGCTCAGAACAAGCATTCTCCAGGAGTTCAACGAAGCTCGTGTCGCTATCGGGCGGCTGCACGGGAGCTTGACGAGATCCCAGCAGGGTCAGTCTGACGCGAAGACTCTCGTCAGAGACCTCGAACTCAGCCAACCTCGCTCTGTGATAAGCGACCTGCTCCATGCCCGCGGCGCCATCGATCAGCAACGTCGATTCCTCATCCTGGAAGTCGCGAGTGAGTCACTCAAGTCTGTTGCGGTTGCCGGCGGCTACTACGCGGACACTGTCACGGCTCAGGTCGGTGACACCGAGGACGCGGAGAGGGCGTTTCGGGAGCTCCTCGGTGGCCTCCGGAAGCTCGAACTCAAGGAGAAGAACCCGCTTGCTCGCCGGCGGAACGAGAAGCTGACGAGGGACTTCAGAGCCACACTCTCCCTCGCGTTCCCACGCGATGGCGGTGATGGCGACGATGATGCAACTATCCAGTCGACGTTCGCGGTCGATGCTGCTGGGCGGGTGTTCCAGGTGGCGTCGACCGTCGACATTGACGCGGTGGAGCGCGAGGATCTTCATATCCGTCTCGCCGGCGCACTACGGGAGCTGGTACAGCGTGGAGCCGAACAAGAACGGGCACGTCACCGGTAGTCCCTTCGCAGCCCCATCCGCGGCCGCACGTCATCCCGCAGCAGCAACGTCACTCTTCTGGCGCCCTTCTCCGACGGCGGCCACTCGACCCACATCCCGCGCTACTGCTCGAGCGGCAGTGGGTCTTTGGACTTGGCAGCGAGCCTTCGCTCGCGAGCCTCGCGTTCGAGTTCCTCCTTCTCGGCGTCGTTCTCGACTTCACCAGTGATGAGGTTGATCCGGTCGCCGCCGTAGCCGTCGATCCAGGCGTCGCCGGAGCGGAAGCCGACGGCCTCGACGTCTTCCATCGTCTGCAGGTTGCGGACGTTGAAGCTCTCCTGGCTGACGTGGCGGGCGTAGCGCGCTCGGGCTGGCCATGCTTGGTGGCGCTCTTCGCAGTGGGACTTGATGCTGTCGCGCATCCTGGCGAGAAACCACGGGACGCAGACGCGGTGCCACTCCTCAAGGGGGCCTGAGTTCTTGGCCGAGCCTGCGCGGCGGCGGGCGTCTGCCAGGACCGCGATCTCATGGACGAGGTGGGGATGTTCGGGCCAGCAGTCGGGGATGACCTGGCTGACATCCCACGCGTACTCGTGGTTGAACCAGCGGACGACCTCCTCCAGCCAGCGCCACATCTCCAGCCGCTCGCCGTTGGTTCCGAGGGTCGCCGGGTCCCAGGGGCGGGCCGCTGGCCGGTTCTCGATCGCTGCTTGCTCCTGTTCGGTCCCGTTCTCAGCGGTCCACCAGTGCCGAAAGAGTCGGCGGAGTTGGTGCCCCGGCATCGGGAACGGCTGTACCAGGAAAGCCTCGGTGCCGTGCCTGTCCGCCATCGCTAGCCCCTCGTCAGGTCGCGTTGGGTGGCCTCGACCAACGCCGCTTCTGTGCGTTCGCCGGGCGGCACCACCGTGTGTCGCTTCGCCGTCAGTTCGCCGCGAAGCTTGCATTGGCCGGCAAGGAGGTTCCGTCCCGCTCGGCCGTCGATGCAGCGGTGGAGTTTGGCGACGACGGGCTTGCCGTTCTCGGCGATCACGAGGGCTTGGCGTTCGGGGAGCTGCCGGACTTCTTCGGGGCGCAGGACGGGGATGTCGTCGGCGGAGATGTTGCGGCCGCCACGGGCGGTGTTCCAGCCGGCGCGGGCGACGCGGACGGTGCCGGTGAGCTCGGAGATGTCGCGGTTGAACCCGACGTCTTTGGAGCCGCCGAAGACGACCATTACGTTGGTGAGCCCGAACAGTGCTTGGGCTTCGTCCTGGCCGAAGATTGACGTCAGCTGCCGCCAGGTCTGCGCGGCGTAGACGAAGGAGATCCCGAGCGCCCGTTCGTTGGCCATCCGGGTCCTCAGTGTCGGTAGTGGCGCGGTAGACGGCAGTTCGTCCAGGCAGGCGAGCATGGGCGGGCATAGCCGTCCCCACTCCGACTCGTTGGCCAGGACAAGGGCGGTGTCGAGGATGTGCTCGGTGATCGCCGTCATCAGTGGCGAGGCGGAGGAGTAGGGGTCTTCCCGTCCGAGCAGGTAGAACGTCCCGGCCCGCTTGATCACTTCAGCGATGTCGGTGGCGGGACGAGCCTCGGAGGGGATGCAGCGGTCTCGGATGTCGGGCTGGAAGAACAGGGCGAGCGCCTGCTGGCATGTCGTGATCGTGTTGCCGACGGTTCGGTGGTCGCCGCCCAGGGCGCCGTGGAGCAGTCCGGCCCAGAAGCGGGCGGCGTGCGGGTGTTCGCGCAGGATCTCGCCGGGTTCGGTGGTGCCGGTCGGGTGGGCAATCCACTCCAGGACGTGCTCGATCGTGCGTCCGGTGAGAGCGGCGGCATGGAAGAACGCCTGGATGACCTTGGACGCCTCCGCTGCGTAGAACCTCGCGGCGGGGTCGCTTTGGCCGGTGGCGATGGTGGCGCTGATCGTGCCGGCGGTGAACGCCTTCGCCCGACGCTCTGCCAACAACGGGTCGATGCAGCCGACGATCGGGTCCCACACCAACTCGGGGAGGCCGGGCGCGAGGCTAAACGGATCGAGGACGACACACGGACGATCACCGTCAGAGCGGGCCGGCAGCGACAGCAGCAGGTCGTCGGCTTTGGTGAGAGTGACTAGGGCGGCACCAGGTGCGGCCAGCAGGGCGGGGATGAGCAGGTCGAGGGTCTTGCCGGAGCCCTGCGGGCCGACGACACCAGCGGTGCGGTCCCACCGGCACCACAGCTCGCCGGCACCGCGAGGTTCTTGGGCACGGCCGATGGGCCATCCGACCTGGCGTGGATCGCGTTGCTTCATCTCTTCTCCTTCCTGACGTACAGATCAGGTCGGATCACCTTCCGTGCGGCGTCCAGCCGCTGGCGGCCGAGGAGCCGGCGAGCTTCGTCGGCGGTGGCGACCCCGAGGGTGCGGTTCGGGCCCCACCGGTGCAGGCACGCCCATGTGAGCACGACGTACCCGGCCATCACGATCAGCTCGACCACGAACACCCACCCGAGCAGCGCGTCCGGTGAGGCGAGCGGGGCAGCGAGGTCGAGGCCGGCGCCCGCATCCCCTTGGAGGACGCCGAGCGCGCTGCGGAACAGCAAGGGTGGGACGGGCCACGCCCAATCGGCACCAGCGGCGAGGTTCGCCAGGCCGCGTCCGAGCTGAACGCCGAGGACAAGAACCAGCAACGACCCGGCGAAGATCGCTGCCGGAATCTCCCAGGTCAACGGGTAAGGATCGGCGCGGCGTTCGCGTTGGGAGACCATCTCGTCACCGTCCGATCGTCGGCCCATGGTCGGGCGAGTACAGCGGCGGCAGGATGTCCATGCCCGGCAGGACGTGCTGCGGCGACGCCGGCCGTTCGCTGGCCATGGCCGGCGCCGGCTGCAGTGCCCGGTCGACCTTGGGCTCGATCTCCATCGCCAGCGACCCGACCGCAACCTCGGTGACCGACGGCCCGGGCCGGGTCACGTTCAGGATCTGGTCGGCGGCGGTGATCACCCGCTGCCCGGTCGCCTGCACAATCTCCTCGATGCTCGGCCCCTGCGGGTCGAGGGCCTTGGCCTGGTGTGCCCAGCCGGCGACGTAGTTGAACGTGTACTGGCTGCTATCGACCTGGTGCGCAGCCAAGACCAGGAACGCGACACTCTCTGCTTCCACCTCGATCAGACCGCGGCACGTCCGGTCGGCCAGCTTCTCGTGCAGCGTCGTATGAGCAGCCTCGTGCGCGAGCGTCTTCACAGCTTGGGCGTCGTCGACGTCCGGGCGGACGATCACCTCCTTCGTGTCGAACTTGGTCACGCCATTCGCACCCTGGCAGTCACCACGCGAGACCGCGTAGCCCTTGGACTCGCAGTAGCCGACCAGCGAGGTCCATAGGCCGATCGGCGCCTCACCCTTGAGCAGCTTCGCGTCCGGCTGCTGAGGCAACGGCACCCCATCTGTCTGGCTCACATCGAAGACGGCTGCGGGTTTCACTCCGACCATGCGGGTCTCGGTCACCGGCTTGCCGTCCGCGCCGTACACGGGGTTACCTGCCGCGTCGAGCCGCGGCACCCGCTGGGTCACCGGCGCGAACACCTGAATCGCCTTCTCCCCACGACGAACCTGCCTCCCCCGGGCCAGCCACGCCCGATAACCTGCCACCGCAGTAGCGTCTGGTCGGGCGAGCCAGATGAGTACGGAATTGTTGAACGAGTAGCGGTGGAAGCTCTGCGTGAACCTCAACCACGCCTGCCACTCCCTCACCGAATCCATCGACCCGACCTTGGATGCCAGGTCGGCGTGCATCCGCTCAAGCGTCTCTCGACGGGCGGCCTGCCAGTCCTCCTTCGCGGCACCCCGCCGGCTCACCGGACCCGACCCCGCTTCAAGTCGTCCCACATCGCTCGGAGCCGGACGATCGGCTCATCGTCCGGCGCCATCAAGACGGCGAACTCAAGCTCGCTCAGCAACTGCTCGGCCAACAGGTCCCGATCGGGCAACGGGACGCGGTCCAAATCGCGCGTATTCGGAGGTTCCATAGCGGACTCCCTTCCTCGCACATGAAGAAGGCAGCGAGGAGCCCCTGGCGGTCACCCGGGAGCCATTGAGGTTCGGCACAGAGCGCTGGACGGCTGGGCAGAGGACTTGATCCCGGACTTGATCCCGGGGGCGCTCCCGGTGCATATTCGAACAAATGTTCGACACAAGAGGGAGGCGGCCCCACATGACCCAGAACACGCAGGCGAGAACACAGCAGCCGAGCATCACGGTACGGCAGTTGCCGCGAACCAACCGCGAACTACCTCGCTGGGAGGTCTTGTCCGGAGACGAAGCCACCGGCTGGCAGACCATCGGTTGGATTCAAGAAGAGCATCTCCGTGGAGCCCGCAACCCGTTCTTCTTCGCGATCGGGATCCACCCGGTCGACCATCGCCACTACCGGCTGGAGGGCAACACCGACTTCGACGAGCGGGTCAACACAATCGCAGATTTCCACCTCGACCCGAACACCAGTCGCCAGCACCTGGGACTGGAGACGCGGCATTGAACGAGCCCCCGCCGGCCGCTACGTCACTCGGGACTCGACCTCGCGGGGATCGGCGGACTGGTGGACGATCGCGAACACGTCAACGAACTCGGCGCCCTCGTAGGTCCTGAACCAGACGTGATAGGAGAAGACCCGCAGAGCCTCGTGGCGGACGCCGGGGTAGACCTCGCGGCGCAGGAGCGGATACTCCCCGATGAAATCGAGTGTCGCCAGCAAGTCCTCAGTGAAGTCATCAATCCGGTCGATGAGGTTCTCCTCGTCGGCGAACCAGTTCACGTGGCGGTCGTAGTCCCTTTGCGCGTTCGCCGCGAGGCGAACTTCGTAGGTCACGCGCTGCGTCGCTGCGTGCGGACCTGGCGCCTGAACTCGTCGAGGGTGACGTAGTCCTCGACAGGGCCTGATCCCATCTCGGTCAGGCGATGCTCGATCTCGACCAGAATCGCTGGCGGCACGTACTCATCGAGCTTGGCGTCGATCGCGCGGCGAAGCTCAAGCAGGTCGGACTCGCTGAGCTGCTCGACCTGCTCCATCAGGTCCGGATCCACCATGACGCCATGGTACGCGGCCGTGCCGACACCTGACCCGTGTGATCGCCAGCGCGCCGCGTCACCGGCCGCGTCGCGGCTAGCCATCGAACAACTCCGCATTGTCTTCAGTTGCGGACACACGGGCGACAGTGTCCAGCAGATCGTCGCGGCACCCCGAGTGCGGGGTCCGAGGCCGGCTGCGCGCCGCTGCAGTCTGGGCATCAGTACACAGACACATGGACGTGGTTCTCGTGTTTGGTGGTCGGGTTGTTCGGGTTGGGTCCGGGATATCGGTAGGGGCGCCAGCCGGCGGACGGGTTGTAGGCGCGCCAGGAGCGGTTGTCGAAGATGAGGTACTTCACGCGCAGCTCCTTTGCATGGGCTTGGAGCCAGTGGGCGACTTCCCAGCCGCGGGCGTTGCCGGCGCGCGTATGCCAGGCCGGGATCATGAAGTCGACCGCCAGTCCGCGCGGGTGGTCAGAGACGTAGCCGCTCGGACGCGAACCAACACCGCCCATGTACTTGATCCAGGGGAAGCGTTGCTTCACGCAACGGAGCGCTCGAAGGGCGTCGGGTCTGAGGCCGCGTTCGGCGGCACTGCCGCTTGGCGGGCAGGTTCCGTCTGGGCCGGCCGGCAGATCGCCGCTGACGGGCACACAGTCCAGGTCAGTTGGCACTTCGTCGGGGGTGGGACTCACTGCGGGTGTGGGTAGCCCAGGTGCGTCCACGACGGTGCCGCACGAGTCCATCGACAGCTGGTGGGCGGCCGCCGGCGACGCCACTGTGGCGATGACCAGGGCCGCCACGAAGGGGACGCTGAGGGCCACCACGAGGGTCAGGCAGGTGATCCAGACAGCGGGCTTCATCACGGCCTCGCCGGGGAGTCGAGCCATCGTTCGTTGGTCTGGAACAGTCCCCGCTCCTTCTCGTGAAGGATCGTCAGAACCTTGTACCTCTGGTCTCCGACGCACCACAGGGCGCGTCCCTTGCCTTGCATGGCCCAGCTGGTGACGAGGTCCTGCTCGATCGGCGACAACCCGAGGAGCCGGTGGAGGTCGTCGGCGACGGCGGGGTCCTGGCCATGGAGGATGTGGGTGTCGGCCAGGTGGAGCAGGTCTTTGGCGATCGCGACGGCCTGGGAGCCGGCGTCACCGGCGGTGAGCAGGTCGGACGGCTTGTGGGCGACGGCCACCTGGACGTCCCCGTCGCGGCGGGACAGCCGCAGGTCGGCGTCGAAGCTCTTGACCGCTTCGGGGCCGAGCCGGAGCTGTTTCCAGGATTCGTCGCGGACGACGATGCGCAGGTCGCCGGGGGCGGCGAGTTCGCGCATGCCGCGGCTCCACGAGTTGAGGCAGGTCAGGGCGATTCCGACGGCTTCGTCGCCGAGGGCTTCGAGCCTCGACAGCGACAGGGACTGGATGGGGGCGGCCCAGTCAATGTCGATCGTGGTGGGTCCATCGAACAGGCCCGCGAGGGCGCCGGAGACCAACTGACCCAGCGCGTCGCGCAGGAGCCGGGTTTCGTCGAGGAATTGGCGGGTGGTGGCGTAGCGGCACTCAGCTACCAGTTCGTCGGTGGGCTCGTCCAGCAGCCGCCACAGCTGTGGGATCGTCGTCTCGACCAGCACTGTGTTGCCCTGCCGGTGTCCGGTCAGGTGAGCGAGCGCGGTCTTCACCACCACTTCGTCAACGGGCCCGAACGGGACGCGCGCCTCCCCGATCCGCTGCGATCCGACGAGGCCCCGAATCAGGGTCAGCCATCGGGCGAACAGGATCGCGACCCGTCGCCTGGCCTCCGTCGCGGGGAGGTCGGCCCAGCCCTGTCCGAGGGGTCCGAAGGCGAGCGGGTTGATGCGGGCCGACAGTCCGTGGCCGACGGTGATCGGCTCGACGCCGAGCTCCTTGCAGAGGGGTTCGTACTCGTCCTTGGGGTCGCCCGCGATCAGGGTCCGGTAGCCGAAGGGCATGAGCCGGGTGGCGAAGGCTTTGATGGTGGCGGACTTGCCGCGTCCGGGTTTGCCGAAGACGAACACGTTGGGGTTGGTGACCCCGATCGAGTCGTCGAGTACCCACCCGCCGGGGTCGGCGTAGAAGCACCCGCCAGACTGTTGGTCAATGCCCATGACGGCCCCGGTGGGCGGCAGTCCTGGCCCCGTAATGAACGGCCACAGCACGCCCGCCTGGTCTGACGTCATCCGCGACACCGCTGCCGGCGCGGACGCCGGCGCATGGCCGTGGCCAGGCTTGGCCGCCCCCCGGCGAGAGACCGGTCGGAAGAGCCGAGGTTCCCGCTCGGCGGCCGGCTCCACTGGACGGACTGGGAGTGGATGGCCGAAGTCGGCAAGGAGTTCGGACGCGGAGCGTCCAGCTCGAGGTCGCCGTCTCATCGGTCGGCCTTACGGGTGAGTGAGGCCCCGAGCGGGATGGTCGAGACCGCGAAGCCGAGGTCATGGGCGAGGTCGAGGCGCAGGGGTGCGAAGCCCGCGCGCCGGATGCTGGCGTCGAGCCTGCGTCCGGCCTCGTTGATGGCGGACGAGCGCGGCACGGTGACCGTCGCGACCGCATAAGGCCGGGTGAGGGCGTTGCCGTGGGCGAGCTTGTCGTCCAGGCCGTGGGCCTTGGCCTGCTCGGCGCGTTGGCGGGCTCGGCTGCGGATGCCGGCCTTGGCGCGGACGGCGTCGGCCATGTCGGCAGTCCACTCGGCGTTCGCGGTCTGCCGGTCGGCCGACTGCTGGGCGAGCAGCGGAAACGCGACCAGGAGGCTGCGCCGCTCCCCCGGCTCCGTCGGCACCAGGATGGGGGCCAGCGCGCCGAGGGCGGCACCGCGGTCGGGCAGCTTCAGCGTCGCGCTAACGCTGAGCCAAGCGTCGTGGGAGTAGTGGCGTCCGCTCGCCTCGGCGATGCCTGGGCCTGCCTGGGCCCACGGGATCGACGCCTCGACGCCAGGGTGGGTGGCCGCAGCGGCCTGGGCCTCGATGATCCCAGCTCGTTCGGTGGACGCAAACCCGGTTCGAACGGCCAGCGCCAGTTCGGGGCTGGTCAGCCAGGCGACCGAGGTTGCGCCGAAACCGGAGCGCAGCTGCGCCTCGACTTCGCCCATGAGTTGGAGAAGCACCCGGGCGCGCGCGTCGATGCCGCGTCCGAACTCGCGGGCCTCCCGCGACAGCCGGACCTCGGGCACCACGATCGTGACGAACGCCTCGGTGCGTACCGAGGCTGCGGCGAGGCCGGCGGTGAGCTGGTCGGTGATCGCGACCGCGAGCGGGGGTGCGTCGGGCCGGCGATGGCGCTGGCTCCACAGCTGCCGTTCCGCGGCGTCGTCGGGCACGGTGCGGACGATGAACAGCACCTCGTCGATCAGTTCGGTGCGCACGCACCCGTCGAGCAGGTCGGCGAGCCCTGTCCCGTAGCCCCCGCGCTGGTTGCCGTCGGCCATGCCGACGCCGGGGTGGGTGATCGCGGCGGTGATCGCCCACGTGTGGGCCGCGTGGTCCTGGATGATCGCCACCCTCGCCTGTGATGGCCCAGACGGTGGTCCGTCGTGGATCACGATCCCCGACAGGACGCCCGGCAGGTCGACCTCCGCCAGATCCCTGGTCTTGCCGACGCTGGCCCGAGACCGGAACCGCGACCAGCCCGTGACCCGGGCGAGCGTGAATGCCGACCAGGCGAGGAGCCAGCCGGTGAGCGAGCGGCCCCGGATCGGGACGGCTACCAGGACCAGCAAGGCAGCCCACGCGAGGATCAGCGACCCGGCCAGACTCCACTGCTGCCGGTTCACGGCGATGAACACCGGCAGTGCGGCGCCGCCGAGCACGCCTATTTGTGGGCCGGTGAGCCCGAAGAACCAGCCGATCCGGTCTCGGGAGTAGTCGCTGTAGACAGCCATCGTCGTCCTCTCTGGTCACAGGGCCGCCGCGGCTGCGGCAGCTTCCCCGCCGCCTGCCGCTGTTCCCCCACTCGCGAGCGCACCGCCTGCCGGCGTGGCGCCGACGGTGGGTCGAACCGCCAGGGTGGCGGGTCCCCCGCTGTTGCCAGGGGCGGGTGGGGTGTCGTCCGGACCCGCTTCGGTGCTGTCCGCGGGCGGGTTGCCGTCGCTACCGCTCTGGTCTTGGCGGCTGTCCTGGGTCTGGCTGGCCTTCCTGGCCTGCGGGCTCAGGTCGGGTGGCCAGACCTGGTGGCCGACGCCCATCTGGCTGGTCAGGTCGGCACCCATCGAGGCTCCACGCGTGCCGATGGTGGCCATCACGCCGAGGCCCGTCGCGGCGACCTGGCCAGCCGGGCCGAGAACCTTCATGGCTCCCGAGGCGGAGTTCGCGAACCGGGACGTGGTCTGCGCCTCGGCCGAGCCCTCAGCACTCGTCCGTCCCTGATCGTCGGTCCGGGTTGCCGCCCCGCCGTCCGCGGGCTTCGGGGACAGCAGGCCCTGGATGCCGCCGTTCGCTGCCAGTCCGGCACGCATCGCGGCCCCGGAGCTGGTGCCAGGGTCGACGAAGGCGAGCATCCGGAACAGCGCCAGAGGGCTGAACACCGAAATCAGAATCAGCACCACCCCGACCACCGACGTACCGATGGCGGAGAAGTCCTTGCCGAGCCCGGTGGCGATGCCGGTAGTGAACTGGTTCGCGAGCCCGAAGACCAGCACCATCACGACCGGCGCGAACGCAGCGGCGTGGAACCAGCGCAGCGACTTCCAGAACCACGCTCGCCCCGCGTCGCCGATCAGGCCAGCGGCGGCGATCGGGGTCGTCGCGGCGAGCACCATCAGCGCCGCTGCCCGAGCGAGCAGGACGAGAAAGTGGCCGATCGCGGCGATCACGACGAAGAAGCCCATGAAGCCGAGCACGGTGGCGACCGTGGCGTCGGTGATGTCGCCGGCGCCGAAGGGTTCGCCGATCTTGATGGCCGACCAGGCGTCCGCGTTCAGCAGGGACTGCATCAGTGACCGGGTGAGCCCCGACGTGGCGGCGATCAGCACGACCCCGTAGGCGAGCCAACCCGCCCACACGATGGCGAACTGGACCAAGCCGATCCCGACCCGGGCGAGGCTGCGGCCGTCGCGCTGGACCGCAGCCGTCCCGATCTGGACGATGCCCAGGATCAGCACCAGCGCGCCAGCGATCCAGAAGGCCGTCCGGTAGATGCCCGCGCCGGGCCCGCCCTCACGCAGGTCCGGGGTCAGCAGCATGTCGCCCAGGTTCAGCACCAGTTGGAGCAGCCACAGGCCGGCGTTCCAGATCCCCAGCATCGCCGCGGTCCAGCCGTCATAGACGATCTTTGAGGCGACGTTGCCGAGCGGGTCGAACGGGTTCGGGAAGATCGGGATCACGATGCCTGCCCCCAGGTCTTCCAGCCCGCGTCGATGAACGACTGCGTGGCCGGCCACGCGCCATCGACCGCCGCCGGTGGGACACCGGGCGCGATCAGCCAGCGGTCGTTCACCCACGCCATCCGGGCGCAGTGGCCGTAGGCCATGCGTGCATCGGTGGCGACAGTTGCGCGGACCTCGACCATCACGCACGCCAGCACCCAGTCCTGGCCGTCCGTCCCCTTCACCTGGGCACCGACCGGGACCACGGTGACCGTGGTGGTGTCGTCGATCCGATCAGGTGCATCGTGTGGGACGGCGCCGAGGAAGGCCTGGACGTTGGCCGACATCTCCCACGCGGCAAGCTCTGGACCACGCGGCGCAACCCAAGTCGAGTGCACCTGGTTGAGGACCGGGATGCTCATCGCCTCCAGCACCCGCACCTCGATCGCAGCCAGCTGCCCCAACGCCCCCTCGGTCGTCCTCGGGAACCCCGACGAAACGCCGGCCGGTCCCATCGAGGCTGAGACCGGGATCGTGATCTCGGGCGGCGGGACTACAGCCGGGGCGTGGGGCCACCGCGCGTCACGCGGGACATGCGGCAGAGAGGATGCCGCGATCGCGTCTCGGCGGACCTCACCCGACGGTTCCGTGGCTACGACGTCGACCTGTTCCGTCCCCGGCGTGCTAAGGGCGAGAAGCGCCAGCATCGTGGCGACGAGCCCGCCGAGCAGCAGCAGCCCCACGGTCGCGACAGCAGCCAACCCGAGGAACAGTCGCCACCGGGGCCACGGAGCCGCGGCGAGGGCTTGGGCAGGCATCAGATGCAGCCCTTCCCCATCAACGCGTCGAGAAGCGACGGCAGGGTCAGGTACGCGATCACCGACAAGAAGACGACGACCGCGGAGATGACCCCGGCTCGGGAGGCGTGCGGCATCATGAACAGTCGCCCGCCGGCTATCGCGGCGACGCTGATCACGAGGGCGACGACGAAGATCCACTGAACGCCCCACAGGACGTTGCCGGTGATCTGATCGACGTACTGCTGAGCCTGGCCGGGTGCGACCGGACAGACCTTGAGCGGAATGAGGAACCTCATTGGGGTAGTCCTTCCAAGACGGTGAGCAGCGTCCGGGCGGAGGCTGCGACGTGTCGGGGCAGGGGATCCGGGGTCAGGCCGGTGACCGCGAGGTGCTTGTCGTGGCGGAAGGTCGCTACTCGGCCGGACTCGAGCAGTGCGCGGGTGCGCGGTTGGATGGTTGAGGCCAGCCGGGTGGGCCAACGCCGGGGAGACATGCCGACGATCGCAAGTGTCGGGCTGTGTACCAGGGCGAGTTCGAGGACGAGTTCGAGCTGCCGCAGGCACGGGACGCTTGCCCTCGCCACCAGCACCCAGCCACCCACGACGTCATCAGCGATCGACTGCTCGCCGGGCCGATCGGTCAGCACGTCCCCGACATCGAGGACGGTGAACGTCCCGTCGTCCTCCGGCGGTGGCGGGGCTGCGTCGAACAAGGACGTCGGGCTCCGGCGGATCAAGGTGACGCCCTCGCGCTGACCCCGCCTCCAGCCACCGCGACCGGCACCGAGTTCGGCCGTGGACGCTGCAGTTAGCCCGGAATGGCTGGGCGGTGCGCACTCGATGATCCGGGCCGGGCCGGTGAACGTCGCCACGGACGCCAGAGCCAGACTGACCGTCGTCGCCCCGACCGAACCGATCATCCCGGCAACCGCCACAACGCGCTCGTCGTAGCGGGGCTGCCAGCCGCAAAGCGCGGTACTTGGCGGCCGTACCTGGTGGCGAACCTTCTGGGCGAGCGCAGTCCGCACGGTTGCTGCGAGTGGCGCCCACTCGATCGTCTCGTCAGCCATTCCGATCACCTCGGCCATGAAGAAGGCAGCGGGCCGCCGGTGTCGGCCACCGGGATCTCAGGCAGCATCACGAATCTCGTCGAGCAGGTGCGGCAGCGAGTCGCGCAGCGCCTGGATCGCGAGATGGACGCGTCGACGGACTGTCCGTGCCGAGCAGCCCAGCCGCTCGGCGACCAGAGCGGAGAAGGCGTTGCCGGTGAAACCGCCGAGGCAGCTGTCTCGCTTGAGCGCCCAACTGGCGTCGTAGCCCACCTCCACGGCCACCAGAAGCAGTGCGCGATCCCACGGGGTGATGGCCTGAGTGTCGACCGCATGGTCGAGCAGGTCCTGCAGTTCGTCGGCTCCGGTCTGCTCTGCCGGCGCGATGTGCGAGCGCCAGGTGTCGACGTACTGAATCGCGGAGGCGTTCAGCCGTTCGGCAGGATCAGGACGGGTCGACGCCCCGATCTCCCGCAGCACCTCATTGCGCACCTTCGCCAGCACATTGGCCGCGACCTTCGAGGTGGTCCGCCAAGGAAACTCGGAGGCCTGAATCCACAGTTGCTCGGCGACCATGAAGTTGGGATTCGGCACGTGCCGGTAGCGGGAAGCGAGACAGCCCGCCCCGGGCAGCAGCGCCCACACCAATGCCACCCGCGCGGCGTGATCGTCATCGCCCTGCTCCGACGCCCGCCGAGCGAGGACGCACAGCACCCTGTCGCTCTCCTCGCCCGGCACCTGCTTCAACCACGCGCGTAGTCCGCCGGCCTCAACCACACGCAGCTCCGGGTGAAGCTCCTGCCAACCGGGCCAGGCAGCCTCAACCTCACCCGGCACAGTCTCCGAGCTGGCAAAGTCCAGCTCCTTGCCAACCGACTTCATCTCATGTCTCCTTCCGCGGTCGTCGCGACCACGGAAGGCGATCAAGTCGATGTAGTTGGTTTTGTCCCCAGACCTGTCCAATCGTCCCGAGTTATCCACAGATCTCACCGGGGACATTGACAGGGAGGCGCACCGCATCCGGGGACAACTGGTGAACCCCCTTCTCAGCGTTGTGGACGCTCGCATCGCAGTGCCTTCGCAGGCTCAGGAAGTTCTTAGGCCGACGATGCTGGAAGATGGTCGCCATGGCGACGACGCAAGCCGAGCTGAGGGATATCGGCTTTGAAGGATTCGTCCGGTTCGCTGATCTTCCCGTCGTCACAGTCCCCTCGACCCAGGGGGTCTACGCGGTGCTCCGTTGCGCCCAGGAGCCGCCTGAGTTCCTGCCGCGGAACCCGGCCGGCGCTATTCGCGGTGATCCTTCCGTCTCCCCGGTGGTGCTCATGGCGGCTTGGGTGAACGCCGTCGAGGTCGTGTACTTCGGCAAGGCGACCCGGCTGCGACGCAGGCTTGAGGAGTACCGCCGTCACGGACTGGGCGGTCGTGCCCGGCACTGGGGCGGTCGGTACATCTGGCAGTTGGCCGACGCCAGCCAACTCCTCGTCGCGTGGCGCACCACCCCGGGCACGGACCCCGCGAGCATCGAGTCAGACCTCATCCGCAGGTTCGTCGAGGCCACCGGCCAGCGTCCATTCGCCAACCGCAACCTTGGCAGTGGGCCCGCCACCTGATCGCCGAACGCAGGGTGTCGACAACTCTGTCGGTGGTGGCACGACCTGCGGACTGCGGCAAAGTCGGATGCTCCCCGGTCCGACACCGGGGACTACTTCAGGCCTTCTTGAACCCTGTTGGGACAACTCGCTGTCGGAGGACCACCGGCCTGAGTCGCAGCGGCGGCCGGATCCGGATCTGGATCCGGATCACCATCGAAGTTCTTCGCAATGTTGAGGGGATCAAGGTGTCGCCAAGCCGAATCCCTTAGCCCCCTCAAATTGCTCATCGACCTTGCAACCGGGTGGTGCCGGGTGTGCTCAGCGCGGAGCGGCATCACCCGCCGGCATTGGAACCATCACCGGGTCATCCTCGTGGGACCGGCTCGTGTTCCACGGGTCGGACCTGAAGAGTATTGCGAGCGCGATCGCCGCTCCGGGGAGGGTGACCGCCCACAGCGACGCGATCCAGATCAGCGGGTGGTAGAAGGTCTGCAGGGCGATGAAGGGCAGCACGAAACCGTTCGCGAGGAGGAACCAGCGGGCAGTCCGCTCCAGCCTTGACCCACCGGTGACGGCGAACGCGGCGAACAGGGTGGCTAGGCTCATGAAGCTGTACCCCAGCAGGTCTACTGAGTAGGTGAAGGAGTTGAAGACGGTGAACAGGAACGGTTTCACCTCATTACTCACCTCACCTTGATATAGCTGCGGCGCAACCAGTGTGAGTTGGACGTAGTAGTTCATGCAGATGAACGTGCCGTACATGATGGCGAAGGCGAGCGCGGTCTGGCTCCACACCTTCACCGGCCGGCCCGCCTGCTGGTGGAGGCACGACATCATGATGACGAATGAGACGCCTAAGAACAGCGACGGCACCAGGAGGACAACGAGACCGAGCCAGGTGCTGTCATTCTCCGGACCACCGCCGGAGCCCAACATCCCGAACCACTCGGCCAACTGGCCGATGTCGTAGGCGATACTGAACACCGACGCTGACACCGCCGCCCAGAACCCGAGTCTGTTCACGACTGGAGAACCCCAGCGAGCTGCCACAACTCCCCCTACGACTGACGCCGGAACACCTCGTCAACTTCTAACGGCTGTGTCCCCCAACATGCAGCGATGCTAATCACACGCTCACGAAAGCGCGGCCAAATGGGAAGAATGGCGCGAGCAGTCTGCCGCAGCCTCCCGATACGCTGCGCGCATGACCATCGCCTCCCACGCCAACCCGGAGGGAACCACCGCTCTCGCGCTTCTTCGGGTGGGAGGGGTCCTCGGTTCGCTGGCGTTGCTTGCCGCGGGGTATCTCCGCTGGTACCGCCCTTGGCAACTCCAATGGGGGGCGACCGACGCGGAGATCGCCAAAGCGATGCCGGGGGACGATGTGGTGCACCGGCCGTCGTTCAACGCGACGCGTGCAGTGACGATCGCCGCACCGCCGGAGTGCATCTATCCCTGGCTCGTCCAGATCGGGGTCGGTCGGGCTGGCTGGTACAGCTACGACGTGCTGGACAATCTGGGCCGACCCAGCTCGACGGTCATCTTGCCCGAATATCAACACCTCGCGATCGGTGACGTGGTCCCGATGAGCCCCGACGGCAAGCAGGGGATGAGGGTGCGGGACTACCAGCGCGACGAGTGGTTGTTGTGGTGGGACGGCGTTGGTGACAGCACCTGGGCATGGGGTCTCTACCCGAGTGAAGGTACGACGCGGCTCGTCACGCGAGTCCGGATGCGCTACCGCTGGTCCTCACCCACCATCGCGTTCGCCCTGCTCGTGGAGTTCTTCGACCTCGTCATGATGAGGAAGGCGATGCTCGGCGTAAGGGAACGCGCAGAAGCAATGGCGGGCTCGACAAGCCGGGCGGCGTGAGCGGCGATCTGGTCAGGCTGCCGGGAGGTTTTGGGCCGCCCCGATGGCGATGGCGGCGTTGATTGCGATGGCGAGGCTGAGCCAGGGGTTGAAGTAGATGACTACGAACGCTGTTGCGGTGATGCCGGTGGTCAGGCCAAGTGGGGCCCACCAGGGTTGCCCGAGGAGCACGCCGATGCCGGTGGTGGCGAGTGCGACGGCGAGCAGGATGCTGGTGGGCACGGTGATGGTGCGGCTGTCGCCAACCAGCCAGGAGTGCGCTGGGTTGAACGGGGCGTCGGGCAGGAGCGGAGCGACCCACACGGCCAGGGTGATGAGGGCGTGGACGATGAGAAACACGCCGCCGAGGGTGCGCAGCATGTCAGGCGGCCGTCCGCTGAACGGTGACCTGCCGCTGGCCGCTCGTGTGGCTGGTTCCGCCCGCAGGAGTGGTGTCGGCCAGATTGCCGGGCTCGCGGCGGAGGATGACCAGCAGGGCTCCGGCGAGGATCAGGTTGGGCAGTGTCCAGGTGCTCAGCGGGGTGCTCGCGACGAGGAACGCGATGCCGGCCAGGAGGCCCCAGCGGGCTGGTCGTCCGCCGATGATCATGCAGGTTCCCAGGGCGAGTTCGTAGGTGGCCAGGGTGATGCCCAGGGTGATGGGCGAGAGGGCGACGATGGTGGAGAACACCCAGGCGTAGAAGCCGAGCAGGGGCGCGTCGGTGCCGATGGCGACGAAGCCTGCCGGGTTGAGCAGGACGTACACGAGGTTCACCCCGAGCGCCATCAGGATGAAGAAGCCGCCCAGGAACCGGCGAGTGGGCTGGGGCCAGAGGATGGCGGCGGCGAGTGCGAGGAGGCAGAAGGTGCCCCAGATGATGGTTGGTTGGTTCATGAATCCCTCCGTGGGTAACGCTGTTACGGTAACGACGTTACGCTAGGCTGGCGCCAGCAGTCAAGAGAAGGAACGGCCACGATGGAACAGCGATCGAGATCCACAGCGCGCCAGCGCGACCACAAGGTGAGCGTTCCCGAGATCGCCGCGGCCGCCCTGGCGATGATCGACGAGCACGGCCTGGATGCCCTCAATATGCGCGGGTTGGCCGATGTCATCGGGGTCACCCCGATGACCCTGTACCGCTACCTGCCCAACAAGGACTCGATCCTGGCTGAGGTCGCGGACCTGCTGTGGCGTGAACTGCAGCCCATCGACCCCGCTATCACCGGATGGAAGGAACGGCTCACAGCCATGTGGCAACAGCTGTTCGACCTGATGCTGCGCCACCCCCACGCTGTGCCGCTGATCGCGCGCGGCGGCACCTACTCGGCCACCGCCGGCTCGGACACCGCCGGCATGCTCGCCGTGCTCAAGGAGGCCGGGTTCCCCGCAGGGATGGCCGGCCGGTTCGTCCACGCCGCCTCCGCCCTGGTCGTCGGGTACGCCTTCGCCCACGTGTGGCAGCACCAAGCCCAGTACGGGAACGGGCCCCAAGGCCCGGCCGGGGCAGCACCCACCCCGCCCGACGAGCTTGTCGACTACGCCCAGGGAATCGGGCCCTTCACCACAGGCGAGTTCGCTGCCACCCTCGAGCTGATCATCGACGGGTACGCACGCGAACTTCCGCAGCCACCAACAACCTCCTGACAGGACACCACCGGACCCCGTCAAGGAGATTGCAATGCAGCGCCCAACCAAGGAGCTCTCCCGGCTAGACAACCAGCGCTCCTCAGGCGGAAGTCACCACACCCGCAGCGCGGCAGTAGCGGATAGCTGGCGTGCTAGCTGTGGCCGTGCCATCTGCGACAGCGGCCGGTATCTGGCGTTGTGTCGCTGGAGACCACGTGAATGCTGCGGTCGCGAAGGCAGGTGCTATGCGGGGGTCCATTCGCCGAACCAACGGAAGGCGGGAATGGGCGTCTCCGATCCGACGGTCTTGAACTCCTTGCCGTTATTGGTGACCCGAAGATCGATTCCGCGGCCGTCTACAACGAGAGGTACGACGGCTGTCCATGAGTGCATTCCAGGCAAGCTAGCTCGAGCCCGGATGTAGAAGCTCTTGACGCCCCCGTCCGGCTCCACAACCCAGCTCAACGGGCGGTCATGGGAGAACTCACCATAGGACAGGTCTCCCGTGTCAAGGTCCACGTCGAACGCTTCTGGCCACACGTCAGCTCCACCGGACGCTGGCCGCGTGACTACACAGCCGCCGCCCAGCGATGTAACGGAAGCGCGAACTAAGGGCGGCCGGACAATGACCGGAACGGTAGTCGTAGTTGAGAACACGATCTCGACCAGGGTGTACTCCCAATCGCACCCTCCGTGCCCACGAACCCACGCCTGCCAAGCACCGAGTCCCTCTGGCGGTGCCTCGTGCGGTGCTTCAGCCGGCCAGTAGAAATCGTGGTTCAGCCAGGCATCCGGGCTGCCGGCGTAGAGAACGCTCAGTCGGTCCTCAACATGGACGCGGACCGGCGTACCTCCGACATGACGGTTGCCCCAGCGCTCCACCCGCCGCTGGATGGGGCTCAGGAAGGCGGTGATGAGGCCCGCCGCGAAGGACAGGACCACCCCGACCAACCAGCCCCAAGACTGCGTGAACCATTCGACCATGAGAGATGGTAACCACTCGATCTTCTCACGCTGGGTGGGTCGCCAGCCCTTCTATTGCCTGAGTTAGGACTAGCGGGCAGATAAGGTCAATGGCGCCGGGTGTTGGCGTCAACGCCTGCTTGGAAGTTCCCCGCGGATAAGGCTGATGAGCGGAGAGAGTGCACGATGTCCGTAGTGCCACCGGCGAGCCGGCACTCGGTTTGACGCTAAGTGAGACACCCGACCATTAGCGTCTCCCACATGGGTTCCGTAGCGAACAGCACTCCGCTCGCCCGGCTCAGAGCGGGTCGACCCATGCGCGGCCTCGACCACGAACATCTGGCGAGGGTGACCCGTCACCCCTGGCAACTCGACAACATGACAACCGTCGAGCGGTTGCTCCAAGCCCTTGACGCGTGCAAGTCGCCCGCCGACCTGTATGGGTTTCAGCGTGACCTGTTCGCCGCCATTTACACCGTCGAACGGCGAAGGGCTGGCTCCAGCAAGGCCGCCAAGCGAGTCCAGCAAGGCAAGTCTCCTCAAGCGGACGCGCCTGAGCTTCCCGCGGGTGCCGACCCCCGCGATGTCGACTCCTGGGACCTCGAAGTGTTCGTGGCGGAGCGGGTTGCACGGCAACTCCGCAGTGTTGGCGACGGTCTCGCGTGGAAGGCATTCGAGTACGACCGACGACCCATCTACGCGCTGTCACGAAACGAGGGGTCCGGACCGATCGTCGGCAAAGCCGGCCTCCAGTACGAACTTGGGACAGTCGAAGCCTTGTGGAACGACGAGCAACACTTCGGGCTGCTGCACGACCTGACGACCTGCCTTCGCATTTCGGACATCACTGAGTTCAACGGAAACCGTCGAATCGTCCACGAGGTGAAGACGAAGCCAGGTCGCACAGTCGCTACACAGAAGGCCCGCGCCCAAACCGCCATCGACGCAATCGCGGAAGGCGGGCCACTTCCCGGCACCGACGAGGACACTCGGCTGACAGTCGTGAACGCCAAGTTCCGCTCCGACTTGCGCCAGATGCGTGATGTAATCCGACTCTCCCGCGAGCGCGGCGTGCAGGGCATGAGACTGCCAGAGGGCCGTATGGTTTTCGCTTCGTCACTATTCGACGTGCTTCGCCTTCACCACCAAGACATCGGAGCTGCCGTCGATGTACGGCAAGACGCGTGGGATGCAGCGATCAGGCGTGCACAGATCGGCAGCGCCAAGATCCATCTCAAAGGTACCAGCAGCGACCGGGCCGGACGTTCGCCCATCGCCGCCCCAATGTCGATCTTCCCGCTGAGTGCCGCCGACCCCGCCGCGCTCATCTGCGACCGCGTCACGATCCAACTCGTCATGTCGTCCGATGTGCTGGTCAGCCTGCTGGAGGAACGCGGGCTCACAGCCGAGTTTCAGCCATATTCGGCGCATACGGATCCGCACATCGACACCGAAGTGCTCCAGGTCCGGCGAGGCTCCCAATGCGTCGGGGTCACTAGGGTCGGGCTTGATCCACTCCTGTTTGAAGCCATGCGGCCCAGTGCCTGGTGCGAGGGCATTGCCGATCTGCTCAACCTCCCGAAGCCACCCAGGCACCCGGCTCTGGTGTGGAGCAACGACACCCGTTGGTGGGGGTAGCCAGTGGTGGGAGTGTCGCGCGAGCCGCCAAAGGTATGGCGATGGCACTGCCCTTCCAGCGCACCCAGTCACAACCTGCGTTCTGCCCGATCCTCCTTGATGGATGGGTCGGCGATTGCTCGACTACCCACGATGCGCGCGGCAAGAGTGGGCTTTTCGAGGGGTGTGTTGAGCGGTGGCGCAGCTTGGGAACCCACCGACGGGCGAAGTGTGCGGAGGGATTCTTGTAGCTCCAGCTCACGCGCCGCAGCCGGTAAGGCTCTACTCTCGCGATGTGACTACTGACCGATGGTCGCGCGTCGGGTTTGGCCTTTGGCGCAGGCGTCGGCGCGTTGGGCGAGCAGGGTGGGCCTGAACTCGATGCCGGTGGTGAAGAAGGCGCAGGTTTCGCAGATGCTCTCGAACTCGCAGTCCATGACTTGGGGTCGGACGCAGTAGCCGTTGCCGAGGTGGCGGTGGTGTTCGCGGTTGAGCCGGGCCATGTTCGGGCCGAGGGCGTCGGCGGGAAGCCGGGCGGGCTGCGCGTAGAGCGCGTCGACCTTCTCGGCGACGGTGAAGTACTCCTCGGCGACGGTGCGGTTGGCGATCTTGGCATACACCAGCGTCATGTCGAGCGACTTGTGCCCGAGCATCGCGGCGATCGCTTCCAGGCTCATGCCCCGGTTGATCGCCTGGGTCGCCAGGGTGTGACGCAGCTGGTGGGGGTGGATGTGGCCCAGTCCGGCGGCCGCGCCGGCCTTGTTGATGAACCGGGTGACGGTGTGTCGGTCGAGCGGTTTGCCGTTCTCCCGCGGCAGGAGCAGCGGGTGCCCGGCTGGCACGTGCGCGTGCCGGTAGGCGTCGACGAGCTCGACGACGCGGGGGTGCAGGGGCAGGTAGCGGTCCTCGTGGAGCTTGCCGACGGGCACGTGCAGCCAATGCGTGTCGCCGATCAGCACGACCGCGTCGGCGGCGAGCGCGGTGAACTCGCCAACCCGCAGCCCGGTGCGGAGCAGGAACTCCACGGTCACCCCCACGAGGGTCCGTTTGTCGGCTTGCGCGGCTCGCAGGAGCTTCGCTGCGGTCGGGTCGTCGAGGGCCTTGGGTAGCGCGTGGTGCTGGCGGGGCACGTCACCGTGGAACATCGGGACCCTGGCCGGGGCGTCGTCCCAGCCCCACTCGTCGATCCGCAGGAAGAACATCCGCAACGTCCCGAGCCGGTGCGCGATGGTGGCCGGGGTGACCCGGTCCCGGTTCTGTCCGGGACGGGACGCCAGCCACGGCTTGTAGCCCTCGATTTGTGGCCGGTCGATTTGGGCCACCCGTTCGACATGGGGGTGTTCGGCGAGCAGGAACTCGGCCAGCGACCGCAGCGCCTGGTCGGCGCCCATCACGCTTCCCGGCCGCAGCACGCAGCCGATCTGAGTCAGGTAGGCGCGCATCGTGGCGACCATGTCGGGGCGGGCAGCGGCGAGTTGGTCCCACGTCGGCATCCGCAACGGAGCGCTCATCGCAGCCTCCGGAACCCCGGAACCAGCACTGGCCGGGTCAACGGTGGTGGCGGTGGAAGGGGGTGCTCGGCGAAGACCTGGGCATCGATCACCTCGGCGGCATTCCGGTATTGGGAGGCCAACCAGTCATCAGCCAGGTGCAGATAGATCCGGGTCGACTCGATCGAGGCATGGCCCGCTTGGGCCTGGACCGCCTCGAGCGCCATGCCAGCCTCCCGGAGCCGGGTCAGGCAGGTGTGCCGCAACTCGTGGCAGGTCGCGTGCGCCAAGCCGGCCCGGTCCCTGGCGCTGTCGAGGACCTGGTCCAGCCCTGCCGCGGTCAACGGCCGACCCCGACGGGGCCGCTTCAGCACCACGAACAACGAGTCGGTGTCGACATCCGCCGGCCGTTCCTGCTCCAGGTAGGCGGCCACCATGGTGAAGAACCGGTCCGCGATCGGGACCAGCCGCTGGTGCCCACCCTTGCCGTCGGCGACGAACACCCGCCGCTGCGCCACCTGCAGGTCACCGACCCGCAACCCCAGCACCTCGCACCGCCGCAGCCCGCCCAACACCATCGCCGCGACCATCGCCCGGTCCCGTTGCGTCAGCAACGCCCCGGTCAACGCGTCCACCTCGGCCGGGGCCAGGATCCGCGGCAACGTCCGCGGCACCCGAACCAACGGCACCCCCTGGCGAGGCCGGCTCCGTTCCCGCCGCGTGGGTAATCCCTTCGGCACCGGGCTCGCCGGCACGTCACCCCGCGCCGCCAGGAAGCCGTACAACCCACTGACCGTGGACAGACGCCGATGCACCGTCCGAAGCGACACCCCCACCACCCCGGCCGGCACCGGCACCACACCGGCGACCGGCAGCGACGCCGCACCCGTCCGCTGAGCCGTGATGAACCCCAACACGTCCGACGCCGTCACCGCACTGACCGGCTTGCCGACAACCGAGAAGAAACCTTCAGGTCGTACCAAGCGGCCAGCACCGAGTTCGGCCGGACCCGAGCCACCAGAAACCCCAAATAGTCATCCACCAGCGGATCACCAAACCGGCCAGGCGACGAGCCCGGCACCCGATCACGAGCAGGCAGCAAACACGGCAGCGACGACATCGCGGGCACCTCCACCCGATCCTGACACCCGCACCACCCCGGCGCCGGCGAGCCAGAAGATCACCCGCATATCAAGCAGATCCGGTCGTTGGTTTCGACAAGCTCAACCAGCGGATCTCGGCGGAAGTGGATGTCCGGCGTCACTCCCCCGGCTGCAACGCCCGTGGACGCGCGTGACGCTCGCCGCCTTCGTGTCATCCCGTTGGGCCAGGGCAGGCAGCCAGGTGGGGTCTGTCCGATTTCCGGTGTAACTGGCATCTGGCGTTCTAGTTGTTCGAGGGGCTGATGCGCCCGTCGAAGGTGATGGCGAACGCGTTGAGCGCTGCCTTCCATCGGATGACCCATCGTGCCTTGCCGCGGCCGGTGGGGTCCAGTGACCTGGTGACCAGGTACAGGCATTTGAGCGCGGCCTGGTCGGTCGGGAAGTGGCCCCGGGCCCGGACCGCGCGGCGGTAGCGGGCGTTGAGCGATTCGATGCTGTTGGTGGTGGCGATGATCTTGCGGATCTCCACGTCGTAGTCCAGGAACGGCACGAACTCGGTCCAGGCGCGTTCCCACAACGCGACCGCCGCCGGATACTTCGACCGCCAGGTAGCGGCGAACTCGGCGAACCGTTCGGCGGCCATCGCCTCGTTGACCGCGGTATAGATCGGACGTAGGTCCTTGGCGATGCGGTCCCAGTCCTGCCGGGCGGCGTATCGGAACGTGTTGCGCAGCAGGTGGATCACACAGGTTTGGACCACGGTGCGTTCCCACACGGTGTTGACCGCGTCGGGCAGCCCCTTGAGGCCGTCACAGACGAGCATGAGCACGTCGGCGACGCCACGATTCTTGATCTCGGTGAGCACGCTCAGCCAGAACTTGGCGCCCTCACCGCCATCGCCGGCCCAGATCCCGAGGATGTCGCGTTCACCGTGCACGGTGACCCCGATCGCCACGTAGAACGGCTTGTTCGTGACCTGGCCGTCGCGGACCTTCACCACGATCGCGTCGATGAACACCACCGGATACACCGCATCCAGGGGCCGGTGCAGCCACTCGGTCATCTCCTCGAGCACCCGGTCACTGATCCGGCTGATCGTGTCCTTGGCGATGCTGGCCCCGTACACCTCGGCGAAGTGGGCGCTGATCTCCCCGGTGGTCAGGCCCCGGGCGGTCAACGACAACACGATCCGGTCCACCCCTTCGAGACGCCGCTTCCCCTTGGGCACGATCACCGGCTCGAACGTGCCGGCCCGGTCCCGGGGCACCTCCACGCTGACCGGGCCAACCTCGGTCAGGACCGTCTTCGCCCGAGTGCCGTTACGGGAGTTGCCGGAGTGGTGGCCAGCCGGGTCGTACGGCTCATAGCCCAGGTGGTCGGTCAGCTCCTCCTCCAGCGCGGTCTCCAGCACCCGCTTCGTCAGCCCGGACAACAACCCGTCCGGGCCGACCAGCTCGGCACCCTCGCTACGAGCCCGGGCCACCAGACCACGAGCGATCTCATCTTGCTGTTCCTCGGTCAACCTCACGGCCGACACACTGTCCTGCGTCACTGCTGGTTCCTTCCCGCCACCCCGTCAGAGCGGCAGATCAGGCCAGATCAGTTACACCAGATTTCGGACAGTCCCGCCAGGTGTGCAATCGAGCCAAATGGTGCGTCAGTCGGCCCACTTGGCGTAGAACGCGAGCTTGTTGGGGTTGTTGAGGAGCACGGCGAACCCCGATTCAGGACGGCCGCAGCCGAGTACATCGCTGATCGCTGGCTCCAGGCGGGGCAGTGGTTGTGTCTCAGTCGGATCGGCTTGCCAAGGCTGGATTGAGAGGGTCTTGAAGGTGCCGGTGGGGACTTTGCCGGGGTGGGGTGTTGTGCCGATGAGGACGCCGTCGGTGTCGAAGACCTCGATGGTGGTGGCGTCGAACATGACGTGCAGGGTTTGGCCAGCGCGTTGGCTACCGACGTAGATCTTGGCGTGACAGATGTGGATGCGGCCGCTGCTGGACACGTGCCGGTCGGCCCAGCGGGCCGCACCCGGGGCGCCGGGGAGGGTGTGTTCTCCCTTCATGCGGCGGGCGATGCCGGAGGCCACGACCCGCTGCGGAGTGGTTGTGCTCGCCTTCTCGACTGGTGGCGCCACGTCCGGTTTGGGTGGCCCGGGAAGTGCTTTCGGCTTGGCCCGGTACGCCTCGGCGGGAGTCTGATCGGCGTCGAGGGACTGGTGGGCGCGCTGGGTGTTGTAGTACTCGTCGAACTCCTCGACAAGCTCGGCCAGCCGGGCGGCGTCCCGGAGCGGCCGGTGCGCATCGAGGAACTTCTGGATCGTCTGGTGCAGCCGCTCGTTCTTGCCCTGGGTGGTGGGCTTGCTGGGCCGGCCGGTGATGGGGGTGACACCCTGGCGGCGCAGGAAGCTCTCGAGCTGGGAGGTCTTGCCCTGCCGGGACTGGTTGAACGCGGTCCCGTTGTCGGTCAGGAACCTCGCAGGCGCGCCGTGTCGGCCGATCGCGGTGGCGACCACGGTGATCGCCGCCTCGCTGGTCTCAGCGCGGGCCACATGGGAGGCCAGGATGAACCGGGAGTGGTCGTCCTCGACCTGCAGCACGCACCGTTTCGACCCGGCGGAGTCGTCGAGGCGGACCTCGAACCCGTCGAGCTGCCAGCAGCCGTTCGGGTCGGGGTAGCGGAACCGGCGGTACGAAGCCCGTGGCCGTTTCGCCGGCTCCGGGGTGACCACCCCGTGGCGGGTGAAGATCCTGGCCAGTGTGGCCCGTGACGGCGGGGTGATACCTCGGCGGCGCATCACCGCCGCTACCGACAACGGTCCGTGGTCCCAGCCCTGCTTCTTCAGTTCGGCCCGGACCTGCAACGCGACCTGCTCCAGCTCGTCACTGGTCTTACGTGTGATCGTCTTCGCGACCGGCTGCTTCGGGATCACCGCAGCCAGCCTGCCCTCGGTCCTCGCCCGGGCCCGAACCTTGTAGAACTCGGCACGCGAGATGCCGTGCTCACGGCAGAACCGGGTCACCTCGCCCCGCCGCGGCTGGTCAGTGAAGTTGATAATCAAGCGACGAACACGAGCGTCGATACGGGCAGCCATATCGACGACCCTCGCGACCCAACACCTCCCGCGTGCGCCGATCGTCCACAAAGCCGTGAGACAGAACCGTCAACACCAACTGTCCACGAAGGTCGAGACACATCCGTCAACGAAGCTGTGAGACAGCACCGTCCACGAAGGTACGAGACTTCACACTCTCCGATCGTCGTCGAGTGTTCACTTTTCACCGGCGAAACCGTTCAGTTTTCGACCGGCGCCGACACGAACTCCCCAGCGAACGGAGCTACTGCGCGAGACCTGTGCGGCAATCGCCTCAATCATGTTCTCCTGGCGGATGCTCGTGACGACGGGCGAGGCCAAGTACGCCGACCTGATTGAGCGGACCCTGTACAACGGCTTCCTCGCGGGCACTTCTCTGGACGGCCAGCGCTACATCTACGCGAATCCGCTCCACGTCCGCGAGGGGCACGGCTGGCGCGAGGACGATGCCGACTACCGCCGGGTCGCCTGGTTCCACTGCGCGTGCTGCCCACCCAACGCCATGCGGTTGCTGGCCTCGCTCGAGTACTACGTCGTGCTCGGCCGGGCGAGGTCGGTGATCGTCCACCAGTACATCCCGGGCAGCTACACGGTCGGCCTCGATGAAGAGGAGGCGACGGTCAGCATCGACACCGGGTATCCGTGGTCGGGCCAGGTCGCGGTCAGGATCGACGACACGCCGGATTCGAACTGGGAACTGTCGCTGCGGATTCCTGAGTGGGCGCTCGAATGGTCGCTCACCGTGAACGGAGCACCCTCTCCGGTGGCTGCCGAAGGCGGCTGGGTGACCCTCGGACGGGCATGGCGACCGGGTGACACCGTGGTCCTCTCGCTGGCTCTCGCACCCAGGCTCACGGCGCCCGGCCCGCGGATGGACGCCGTCCGGGGAGCGGTCGCTCTGGAGTGCGGTCCGCTGGTCTACTGCGTCGAGTCCGCTGACAACGACGGGGTCGATCTGGATCAGGTCGCGATTTCACTGATGGAGGCGCTCCAGACCGAGCCCGCCGATGCACGGCTGGCGGGAGCCCGGGCGATCAGGCTGGAAGCGGTGTCGGGTCGGGCAGCGCAGGACAACTGGTGGCCCTATCGGCCGGTCGGGTCGAGGTCCGACCCGCCCGCCGTCCCGGTCACGCTCACAGCCATCCCGTACTTCGCATGGGGTAACAGGGAGCAGGGAGCGATGCGCGTCTGGCTCCCGAGGTTGGGTCGCTGATCGGCTCATGCCAGCGCAGCCTTGTCCGTAGACTTCACACCAGATTCACTGCAGGAGGCCAGATGTCCCAGATCGATCTGATTGCGACGATTCCGGTTCCCGACGAAAAGCTGGCGGTCGCGTCTGCGCTGCTGCTGGCGTACGGCGAGGTGGTCCGCGCCGAGCCGGGGAACCGTCGCTTCGAGGTGTACGTCGACCGCCAGGGCAGCGCTCTGGTCGTCCTTGAGCGCTACGCCGACGCCGATGCCTTCGACGCGCACCTGACCAATCCCGCGAACGCCGACTTCAACGGCAAGCTCGCCGAGGTTCTCGGAGGCGGTGGCTCCAGCCTGCAGATGCTCGATGCGCTGGCCTGACCCGTCCTCGCCGCCACCGTGCACCGTTCTTGACCGAACTCGGTCAAGAACGGTGCGCACTCGCCGGGAGCACATCACTCGGTGGAGATCACGATCTTTCCCAGGATGCCCCGCTGCTCGGCCCGGGCGTGCGGCTGGGCGATCTGGTCCAGGCCGAACACCGAGTCGACGATCGGACGGAGTTCGCCGGTCTCGACCGCAGCTGCGAGCGCGTCCAGTTGCGCCGCACGGGGAATGTCGATGACGAACCGGGTGCGCTGGGTGCCGAAGCGGACGGACGCCAGCATCTGACCGAGCGCCCGAACCGGGTGGCTGAAGTCGGCGGTGATCGTGCGCAACTGGCCCGCGGGGGCAAGGCACTGGCGGAACGACTCGACACCGGCGCCGACGGTGTCGAAGACCAGGTCGAAGGGGCCGAGCGCCGCAGGATCGGCCGTCCGGTAGTCCAGCACGCGGTCGGCACCGGCAGCCGCCACCCCTTCAACGGTCGCGGGCGTGGGCGAGCTGGACGGCGGCCAGCCCACCCCGCCGGCACCGCGGATCAGGACCCGCTGCGCGGACCCGACCGGTCAGTCGCCTCCCAGCGCGAGTAGCGCTGTCGTCCCGGCGACCGGAAAAGCGCCGGCCTGGATCGGATCGATTCCCGTGGGCAGGGACCCGACCCGATCGCCACGGCCGCGGTGTCCCTGATCGCAGAGCAGGGCCTGGCCGGCACCACCCAGCGCCGGGTCGCAGCCCGGGCCGGCGTGTCGCTGGCCTCGGTCACCTATCACTTCGCCACCTTGGACGACCTGTTCGCCGCGGCCTTCGACCACCTGACCGACGAGTCGGTGGACAGGCTCGACCGACTCCGGCAGGAGGCGATGGCGGGACGGATCACCCTGGCCGACGCGTGGGCGGAGGTCGTCCGTGGCGCCGACGGCCGGACCCGCGAGAACGTCGTCGGCGCCTTCGAACTGCTAGTCGCAGCGATCCGGCAGCCCGAACTCCGCCTCAGCGCCACCCGGTTGTTGGACGCGCTGAACTCGTTCTTCCTCACCTGGACGCCCGAACCCGACCCGTCGCGCAGCGTACTCTCGTTGCTGCTCGGGCTCAGCCTCACCGAAGCGGCCTCCGGTCGTCCGCTTGCCCACGGCGACCTCGACGGCTGGATCCCGCGCGCCTCGGTCTCGATCCGGACGCCTGTGCCGTCCCCACTGACTCACACACCACCACACCGGAAGGAACCCTGCCATGCCCACCATCGCCGTCTTCGGAGCCGGGCCCGGCCTCGGCAGCGCCGTCGCCCGTCGCTACACCCAGGCGGGCTACGACGTCGTCCTGAGCGGACGGAGTCCCGAGCGGCTCCAGTCTGGTCGATGAACTGGCCGGCCTCGGCGTCGCCGCCCACGCCGTGGCGGGCGACCTGTCCGACCCCGCCGGCGTCGGCGAGATCGTCGCCCGGATCCGGGAGGCCGCCGGCGACCCGGACGCCATCTACTACGCCCCGGTGTCGTCCGAGGTCGCCTTCGTCCCGGCCGCCCAGCAGAGCCTCGGCACCGCACAGACGATCACAAACCTGCTCTACCTCTCCTTCGTCGCTGTGGTGCAGGAGTTCCTGCCGCACCTGCTGGAGTCGGGCAAGGGCGCGATCCTGACTGCGCAGGGCGCCAGCGCACTGGCCGGGCTTTCCGGTATGAGCGGCCCCGGCCCCGCCGCGGCAGCGCAGCGCAACTGGCTGCAGTCGCTGGCTGCGGAGGTCGGCCCGAAGGGCGTCTTCGTCGGGCGGCTCTACATCTCCGCGATCTTCGGCGGCAGCGCGATCGACCAGCGGATGCAGGCCGCCCGCGCCGCCGGAGCCCAGCTGCCGGAGTCGCTCGTCGTCCCGGCGGGGGAGCTGGCCGACAAGCCGTGGACCATGCACTCCTCTTTCGGCCGAACGAGGCGACCGTTCCCGAGGCCAACCCGTTCATCTCCTGACCTGAGAACGGCCCTCACCACCTGTCGACCTGGCAGGCGGCGGGAGGCGGTGGTCGGTTGACCCGCAGGGGACTGATCTTCGCGATGTGGTCGGATGGTTGGCCGGGTGGGGGCTTTCGGTGCAACGGTGAGGTCGAGAGTCTTGCGTTCAGTCGTCATTCCGCGAGTGTCGGTCGGCCCGGGGCGGCCCGAGAGCCCCGCGGTCAGTGCGAGAAGTCTCCGGGTACGGCCCGGACAGGCTCGCGCGGACGCCGCCGTGTGTCGGCCACGGACAAACCTCTGGCGCGTTGGTTCGCGCCAGGGGTTTGCCGGTCGTCTGTGACTGCTGTCGCCCGTCGCCGCGTCAGGCTTCCGCAGCCAGTCCACGTCGGATCGTCAGGCCCCTCACGGCTGCCTCGCCGTCAACCACAGCCACCGCAAGGGCCGTGCCGGGAAGAGCGGTCATCCGCGTGTTCAGGGCAACGTCGTCCAGGTAGAGGGTCGCGATGTCTCCGTCGACGATCAGTTCGAAGCTGTGATCATAGTCGGGCTGCCACTCGATGGGACGCTCCAGGCCGCGGTTGTCGAGCTGATACCACGGGAAGTTCGGCGTTCTGTCGAAGGTCATCCGTCGCTCCCCGAAGAGGAACGTGAACTCGTATGCCTGTCCGGTCGCCGGGTCCTCGAACAGGCGTAGCGACAGTGAGCGCGTGCCCGGTGCGAAGCGGACGGTACCGCTGAAATGGAACAGGTCGGTCGACCTCCCCACCACGATCTGCTCCATGGCGCCATCGGGTGACCGCAACTCGAAGGCGTCCAGGTATTCCGGCGCGGCGAACGCTTCCCGCACCGCGCTGGGCGGGGCCACGCCGAGCGAGCCGTCGGCCCGCCGCAGTACCTCATGCACGACCAGCGTGCCGCCCCACTCCCAGTCGCCCCGATCCGCGCCACCGGTTCGGGTCGGTACCCAGCCGAACAGGTAGCGATGCTCACCGTCGAAGGCCGATCGCGCCGCGTAGTAGGCGCGTCCGTCGAACGCATCGTCGACGGGTGCGCTCCACGGACCGTCCAGCGACGTACTCATGCGGTACACCGTCTTGCTCTTGTCGCTGTACTCGGTGGTCAGCAGGTACCAGTGGTCGCCCATGCGGAACAGATCGGGCATTTCGTGCATGCTGTACAGGTTCGGCGCCCAGAAGTCGCCCTCAAAGGTCCAGTCGGACAAGTCCGTCGAACGGAACGCGACCGTGCTGCCGGTAAGGACGCGCTCGCCTGCTTTGCGGCCACCGAGGATCATGAGGTACTGGTGCGCCTCCTCGTCCCAGAGCACAAACGGGTCTCGCCAATCGTTCGGGTCGTAGCCCGGTTGAGGCGGCACGAGCTTGCGATCGGATTTGCGCCAGTGCTTGAGATCGTCGCTCTCCGCGAGCATGAGGACCTGTGAGGCCTTCCCCTGCGCCGGATAGTCGCGGTTGTACCCGGTGTACATCGCGTAATAGGTGCCGGCGGCCTCAAAAACGCTGCCGGCAAAGATGAACTGGTCCTGTTCGTCGTCCCCGCCGCGTTCCAGCGACTCACCGTGGTCTTCGTAGGTGACGAAGTCTTTCGTGGTCGCCAGCGCCCACCCGAAGGGCTCACCGAAGGGACCGGGTTTCCGCGTGTCTCGCTGATGGAACAGATAGAAGGTGCCGTTGGCGTGGAACGGCATGCAGTCGCCGAACCAGACCCCTTGGGGCTGGTAGTAGAGCCGGTGCATGGTGAAGGGTCCTTTCGTGGTGGTAGACAATGCGGCGGGCTGGGCGACCGGTTAGCGTCCGCCCATGCCGCTGAGCGCGATACCGGAGACGAGGTAGCGCTGCAGGGCGATGACGATGATCGCGCTCGGCACCACGGAGATCGTGGACGCTGCCATGAGCAGATTCCACTGGTTGCCGGTTTGGCCGAGGAACATGTTGAGGCCGAGCGGCACGGTGGCCATGTTCACGTCGCTGACGATGAGCAGGGGCCAGAGGAAGCTGTTCCAATAGCCGATGAAGGTGAAGGCAGCCAGGGTGCCGAGAGCCGGTGTGGCAAGCGGCAGGACGATCCGGGTGAAGGACGTCCAGCGGTTCGCGCCGTCGACTCGTGCCGCTTCCTCGAGCTCGTCGGGAAGTGTCAGGAAGAACTGCCGCAACAGGAAGGTCCCGAAGGCTGTAAACGCCCAGGGGATGATCAGCGCCTGGTATGAGTTGACCCAGCCGAGTTGGCGCATGAGGATGAACATCGGGACGATGAGGACTTCCTGAGGGATCATCAGGGTGCCCAGGTAGATCAGGAATACTCCGTCCCGGCCCCGCCAACTGATGCGTGAAAACGCATAGGCCGCCATCGCAGAGCTGATGATCACGATCAGGGTCCCGACGGTCGACACGACAACACCGTTGAGCATGAACTGGCCGAAGGGGAGGTAGGTCCAGGCCGCCAGGAAGTTCTCGAAGTGGATGCTGGACCCGATCAGTGAGGGCGGGCTGGCGAAGACCTCGTCGGCCGGCTTGAGTGCGGTCGACACCATCCAGATGAAGGGGGTGAGGACGGTGAGTGCTGCGACCAGAATGAGCACTTGGGAGAGAATGCGACCCGCGCGCGTACGGGTGGTCTTGCGGGCGGTCAGCGTCGTACTCATGCGTAGTGCACCCATCTCTTCTGGCTCTGGAACTGGATGACGGTGATGGCCATGATGAGGACGAACAATGACCACGCGATCGAGGACGCATAGCCCATCTCATAGGACTGGAACCCCTGCTGGTACAGGTAGAAGACCAGGGTGGTCGTGGCCGAGCCCGGCCCGCCACCGGTGAGCACGAACGGCTGCGCGAACACCTGCAGTGAGGAGATGACGGTCATCACCGTGGCGAAGAACAGGCTCGGGGTGAGCATCGGCAGAGTGATGCTGAACAGCCGTCGCCACCAGCCCGCGCCGTCAAGCGCTGCTGCTTCGTAGAGGGAATCGGGGATGCCTTCGATGCCCGCGATGAAGATGATCATGTTGTAGCCGAAGCCTGCCCACACCGACATCAGGATGACGGCGGGCATCGCCCAGGTCGCGCTTCCCAGCCAGTTCGGGCCAGTCGTGCCGGTGAAGGTCTTGAAGAACCAGGCGATCAGGCCGTCGTCCGGGGCATAGAGAAGTCGCCACACGACGGCGTTGGCCACCATCGGGCTGACCACCGGAAGGAAGAACACGAACCGGAGGAAGCCCTTCCAACGGATCCTGGACGTCAGCCAGACTGCCAGACACAGGGACACGATGAGGTTGAGCGCGACGTACCCGACGACGAAGTAGAGAGTGTTGCCCACGACCTGCCAGAACACCGGGTCCTTGGTGAACAGCTTCACGAAGTTGCCCAGGCCCGCGAAGGTGGCGTCGCCGAGCATCGGCCATTCGTAGAAGCTCAACACCAGGGATGCCCCGATCGGGACGATCGTGAAGAGGAGAAAGCCGAGCAGGTTCGGCGCCAGAAAGCCGAGGGCCGCGCGACGGTTCCGGCGCGCCGACCGGACGCCAGTGTGACGCTCGGACGTTCCGACAGCGGGGGATGCCTGGGTTCGGGTGGTCATGACCGGCCCCCCTCTCCGGGGCCGCCGGGGCCCCGGAGAGTCGTGGTGTGCGTCATGGTCAGTTCCCCACCTGCGCCTGGACCTTCCCCAGGACAGCCTGCGGGGTCTCACTGCCGTTGAAGGCCTGGACGCCGTACTGCTGCATGAGCGCCGAGAGCTGGTTCCACTTGGGCGTGGTCCGGTAGACGTTGACCGTGGACAGGGCGGTGTCGATGGCTTCCTTCACACCGTCGATGCCCGCGGTGGTGTACCAGTTCGCCTGCGCATCGAGATAGGCGGGGAAGCCGCGGCCGGCGTCGGCAACGTACTTCTGCGCTTCCGGCCCAATGATCACCGAGATGGCCTTCCAAGCCTCCTCAGGGTTCTTGCAGCTCTTCGTGACACCGAATCCGGTTCCGGACATCGTCGTGATCGACTTGCCGTCGAATGCGGGGACGGTCGAGAGGCCGATCTTGAACGAGACGTTCTGCTTGGCGTTGATCAACTGCCACGGTCCGTCCACGTACATGGCCGCGTTGCCGTTGCGCCATTGGTCGGCCGGCCAGTTGGATGCTCCCGTCGCCGGCGGCGCCGGGGCGACCTTCTCCTTGGTGGCGAGGTCGGTGACCCACGTGAAGCCCTGGACGACCTTTTCGTTGGTGAGATCGGGCTTGCCGTCCTTGATGTAGTCGCCGCCGATGCTCAGCACATAGGGCAGCCACATGTCCGGGGTGCCGTCGGCGACGAACCCGTACTTGCCGTCCTTGGTCAGCTTCTTGGCAGCCGACATGAACTCATCGACGCTCCAGCCGGGCTTCGGAAGCGGTACTCCGGCAGCCTTGAACATGTTCTCGTTGTAGTAGAGGACGTACGGACCCAGGTCGTAGGGCACCGCCAGCTGCTTTCCGTCCTGCTGCAAGCCCTCCACGATCGAGGGTGCGTAGTCCTTGATCTCGAAGCCCGTCTTCTCGAAGGAGGGGGTCAGATCAGTGAAGAGGGAGCCGACGTCTGGAACTCGTTGCGCCTGCAGGCCCGCGACGCACGCGAGGTCGTTGCTGGCGGCTTGGGCGGTGAGTTTGTTGTAGTAGTCCTTGAACGGAGTGCTCTCGAACTTCACGGTGATGTTGGGGTACTTCTGGTGCACCATGTCAGCCAGGTGGTGCCAGACGTCGACCTCGCTCTGGGAGTCCGCCGACATGATCCAGCGCAACTCGACGTTGCCGTTGCTGCTCGCCCCGGCTCCACCCCCAGCACAGGCTGAGAGCGAAACGATGGTGGCCGCGGCCAGCGTTCCGACAAGGGCCGCTTTACCGATCTTCATTGGTGATGCCTCTCTGCATTCTCGGTGTCAGTCGGTCTGACATCGTTGTCAGACCTGATCTTCGCACGCCTACAGGCTGATTTCAAGGGATTTGACAAGCCGGATGATTCCAAGGCCTATATCGTTGTCACATGGCAGCCTCAGCAGGCCGGAGCGATGCGCGTGGTTCCGCGCGGATCGTCCGCCCGACTATGAAGGACGTTGCGGCCCTGGCCGGAGTGGGCGTCAAGACAGTCTCCAGGGTCGTCAATGGCGAGCCCTACGTGAGCGAGGAGACCCGTCTCGCGGTTGAACAGGCCATCAGGCAACTACGGTTCCAGCGGAACGCGAGCGCAGCGAACCTCCGCCAGGGTCAGACGGCCACGGCTGGACTCATCGTCGAGGACATCTCCGAGCCCATCCAGTCCAGGATCGCGCGGGCCGTCGAGGGCATCGCGCGCACGGAGGGGACCCTGCTGTTCACGGCCTCATCGGCAGGCGATCCTCGACGGGAGCGCGAACTCATCGAATCGTTCGTGGCGCGCCGAGTCGACGGGCTGATCATCGCGCCCTCCCCCACAGACCACGGCTTCCTCCGGGCCGAGATGGACGCGGGCCTCCCATTGGTGTTCGTTGACCGTCCTGCTGGCGGGCTGGTCGCGGACGCCGTGGTCAGCGAGAACCGCGCGGGAGCGGCCGAAGGCGTGCGGCATCTGACCGCACACGGCCACCAACGCATCGCCTACATCGGCAACGCCGAGACGGTCTATACGGGACGGGAGCGGCTCGCCGGCTATCGGGACGCTCTCGCGGCAGCAGGCATTCCGTTCGATGACGCGCTGGTGTCGCTCGGCGACCCCGACCCGGCGCACTCCGAAGCTGCCCTTCGCAGGATGGTCTCGCTCGCCCACCCTGCGACCGCGCTCTTCACCGGCAACAGCCTGCACACCATCGCAACCCTGCGGGCGCCGACTTTCGCTGCGACGGAACTCGCGTTCGTGGCCTTCGACGATGTCGAACTCCTTGACCTCATCGCACGTCCCGTGACCGTGGTCGCCCAAGATCTGACCTTGATCGGCCGGACTGCGGCGCAGCGACTCTTCACCCGGCTCCGAGGGCTGGACGACGCCCCCACAACCATCACGCTCCCGACCCGGCTCATACCGCGGTAGTGGGCATGACCTCGCCAAGATCCTTGGTCGCTAGAGATCCCAGCAGCGACGCGCCACCACCCCACACACCCTGGCTTGTGAAGAGCCCCTAAACGACTCCGCCACCGCCTGTTCACCATCCCGGCCACCCTCGCCCGCAACGCCCGACAGGTCACAATCCACCTCGCCGCGCATCACCCCTGGGCCGGGCTCGCCGCCACCGTGATCGGCCACCTCGACGCGCTCGCCGTCTCCGGCTGACCCCCAGCCCGACCAGCCCGCAGTACGCGGCCAGTGGAAGCCCGTCCAACCTGAATCGCCCCGGGTTCTGTGGAGGCTCTCATTGCAGGGAGGATGAGAGTTGTGGCAGCACCGAAGAAGTACAGCCAGGAGTTGCGAGATCGGGCGACGAGGATGGCGTTGGATGCCCGTCGGGACCCGGTGACGGCGACGGGGGCGATCAAGCGGATCGCGGACCAGTTGGGGATCCATCCCGAGGCGTTGCGGACGTGGGTCCGTCAGGCGGAGATCGACGACGGGGTCCGGCCGGGCACGACAAGTGATGACACGGCCCGGATCGCGGAGTTGGAGCGGGAGAACCGTGAGTTGCGGCGGGCGAACGAGATCTTGAAGACCTCTGCAGCGTTTTTCGCGGCCGCGGAGCTCGACCGCAGGATCAAGTAGGCCGACAGGTTCGGGTCGCGGTGGTGGTCGAGTACATCGACACCCACCGCGACCGGGTCGTGGAAGGCCGCCCGCTCGGGGTCGAGCCGATCTGTGAGGTCCTGACCGAGTCAGGAGTCCGGATCGCCCCGAGCACCTACTACGCCGCGAGGTGTCGGCAGCCGCGCGCGCGGTGCGGGATGCCGAGTTGGTGCAGGAGATCAAGACCGCCCACAAGGCCAACCTGGGGGTCTATGGGGCGAGGAAGATCCATGCCGTGCTGAACCGCGAGGGCCTCAGCGTGGCCCGGTGTACGGCCGAGCGGCTGATGAGGGCTGAGGGGCTGCGTGGGATACCACGGGAGAAGACCCGCAGGACCACCTTCGGCGACGGCGCCGAGACCGAGCGGCCCGAGGACCTGGTGAAGCGCAAGTTCATCGCGACCGGACCCAACCAGCTGTGGGTGGCGGATCTGACCTATGTCCGAACCCATGCCGGCTGGACCTACGTGGCGTTCGTGCTCGATGTGTTCTCCCGGATGGTCGTGGGCTGGCAGGTCTCCACCAGCCTGCGCACCGACCTGGCCCTGGATGCCCTCGACATGGGCCTGTGGGCCCGCGGCCGGGCCGGCCAGGACGTCACCGGCCTCATCCACCACAGCGATCGAGGAGTTCAATATCGAGCAATTCGCTACACCGAGCGGCTCGCCGAAGCCGAGGCCGTCGCCTCAGTCGGCTCCAAGGGCGACAGCTACGACAACGCCATGGCCGAAGCGCTCAACTCGCTGTTCAAAGCCGAATGCATCCGCAACCCGATCATGCGGCCCGCCGGTGGCTGGAAGAACGTGACCGAGGTCGAGATCGCCGTCGCCGAATACATCGACTGGTTCAACCACCGCCGCCTCCACGGCGAACTCGGGCTGGCCCCACCCGCCGAATACGAGGCGACATACTGGGCATCCCAGCCCAGCCACCACTACCGTAAGAACCCGGTCCTCACCGAGGCCGGAACCAGATAACCGAGCCTCCACCAAAGCCGGGGCGATTCACTCGGCGGCCAACCACCAGCCGACCTCGTGCCCAACCTGTGTGAACAGAACACCTAGCTCGCGCCCATCTCCTAATGGCAGCCCGACAACCACCCCATCACAGTCATGAGCTCTCGCCCATAAGGGCGCAGGTCAGTGGTTCAATCGTGGCAGTCGCTCGGCCTCCCAGCCGCGAACCCATTGCTTGGCCACGGCCTCGATCGTGCCCGTGGTGCAGTCCGTCTGGAAGAGCAGTTCCGGTGGCTGCGCTGCGACATCGAAGATCTGGAGACGCACCGGATCGTCTGGTTGCTGCGTCACGGCAGGCATGGGACGGGGCCCGGCGTGACGGCGGTAGGGACCGCGGCGGGTGCGGCGGCCGGAACGGGCCACGTCATGAGCTGGATGCCTTCTCTCGGAGCGTGTGGTTAACGATCTCCCGGGTGCGTTCGGGCCAGTCCTCGTCGCTGGGGAAGGGCGACTCCGGCAGGTCAGGGGCTTCGGAGAGGTCCGGCCCGCCGGCGGTCTGGTAGTCGAGCCGGGCGGTCTCGCCGTAGGGGTCAGCCTTGAGCGCGATGAGGGCGGCTTCGCGGGCGGCGAGATGGTTGCCGGCATGGTGTTCGGCGGTGGCGACGATGTGGGCGACGTCGGCGATGGCGACGACGTACTGCTGGTCGACGCGTTCGCCGTCATAGACCCAGTTGCCGCGGTTGTCCTTGAAGCCGGTGAGGGGCTCCCCGGTGACGAGTGAGAGTGCGGTGCGCAGGTCGTCCAGGCCAGCGGGGCCTTGGGCCTGGCCGCGGAGGCGAAGTCTGCGGAACAGGTCTGCGTCGACGAGCACGCCTTGGAGTTCGTAGGCGCGGACTCCGGAGGTCTTGGTGGCGTGGGTCCGGCTCATCAGGGGCACGTAGGGCTGCTTGCTGTCGGGGTGATAGCCGAGCCAGTCGCGGAGCCTGTTGACAGTGTTGCGGACGCGGGAGGGGTCGATGCGCAGCGCGTCGGCCACCTGTTGGGTGGTGGCACCGCGGGTACGGGTGGCGAGGAAGGCGAGCAGTTCCACGAAACTGCCCTTGCTGGCCCCCACGACCGCCGGTTCGCCGCCGTCGGCGAGTTCGACGGCGACCGGGCCGAGGATCCGAAGCTTGGGACGGACGCACGTGGGATCGTTCCAGTCGGCCAGATCGGCATCCAGGGTCGGGTCCGTGGCCGTGATGGCCGCGGAGGTGCTGATGGGCACTTTGGGTGACAGTCGAGCGAGATCGTCGGCAGTCGTCGCGGCGGCGTCGATGTACTCGTTGTCAGCCTCGGGCAGGAAGCTGGTTGTGGTGGTGTCCTCTGGCGTGCTGCGCGGAAGGGTGAGGTCGTTACGAATGGCGCCGGTCTGGTCAGCGAGCGACTCCCAGCCCTGCTCGGCGTGGGTGGTCGCTTGGATGGGTGCGTCGGCGAGGGTGTCGGCCTGAACCAGGAGTCGGGCGAACCCCTCGGCCTCGTCGCTGGTGATGCCGGTAGGCACCAGGTCGAGGTCGAGTTCGGGGATCGCGAGCCTGCCGTTGCTGGAGAGGTTGAGGTGGAGGTTGCTGTCGTCGCCGCTGTCAGCGCCGACGAGAACGACTGCGGTGCCGGTGCGTCCGGGCCGTTCGACGACCATCGTCCGTAGTGGTCCGGCGAGCCCTGCGTAGTTGCCGGTGATTACCAGCAGGTGGGCGGGCCACGTATCGAGGTCGGCGTCGGTGGCGCGGGCGGTCGGAGTATCTGACGCGTTGGTCGCCCCGAGTCGTTCAGAGTGCTCCATCGCCCCGGTGACCAGGTCGACGATGTGGGTGAGTTCAGTGTGGTGCCGAATTCGGGCTGGATTGATCGGACGGACTTCACCGGCGACGCCGATGCACTCCACCCGAGCGTCTTCGGCCCAGGGATTCACAGCGAGTTCGGCGGTGACAGCTCGAGCGAGGTCAGTCACGTAGTAGGGATCACCGCTGAGGGAGATGGTGCCGAACTGTTCGGCGTTGACCAGCCACAGCCCGCCATCGCTGTCTGCGCCCACGGTTACCAGCAGCGGGAAGGGCGCGGCCTGTTCGGAGCGCTCAAGGTGGTCGAGGTGTGCCGGTGCCAGACGCCACTCGGAGCCCGCACCGGTCCACGGTGCTGGCAGCAGGGTTGCGGGTTCGGCCAGGTGGAGCGTGATGCCATCGCCGTTGAGCTGGACGGCAGCGAGCTGCGGCATCGGTTGGCCGTCGAAGCCCACCTGGGTTGCGAGCGTCTTGAGCGCGACGTCCAGGTGCTCTACGAGGTCGTCGGCGCCGGTGGTCGCGGCGAGGTGGACGCTGCGTTCGACGGGGACGAGGTCGGGCTCGATGGTGGCGGGTCGCCGTCCCGGCCGGCGGTGGCGGAACTGGTTCCTGCGGCGGCGAAGAAGCGACCACCAGAGCGCTCCCGCGAGGATCACGCCGGGACCGGTGATCCCGAGCAACATCCAGATCGGCAGGGCGTCCTCGTTCTCGTCCTCGACATGGGCAGTGTCAGCGGACGGTGCCGGGAGGACGGAAGGCGCCGAAACCGAGGCAGTTGGCGTGCCGGGGGAAGGGCTCGCTGTCGGTGACGGTCTGGCGGTCGGCGTCGCAGTCGGGGTTGTTGGGCGTGGGTCGGGATCGTCGACTGCGTCCGGCTCAGTCTCGATGGCGGGCGCAACGGCACGGGCGGGGATGTGGAGGGTCCAGCCGATGTCGATCTGGTTGGGGTCGGTCAGACGCCGGCCGTCGGGTTGGACGATGCTGCGCGAGGCGTCGACGATCTTGGGCCAGGCGTGGGCATTGCCGAGTTCTTTGAGGGCGATCTCGGAGAGGGTGTCGCCTCTGCGGACGGTGTAGTTGTCGAAGCCGTTTATCTCCTCGGTGGCAGGCAGCTTGATGGTCCAGCCCTGCCGGATGAAGTCGGGCCCGCGCTTGAGGAGCTTGGTGTTGAGCCTGACGATCTCGGGGTAGCGGTTGCCGTCGCCGAGGTGGCGCTCTGCGATCCGCCACAGGGAGTCCCCGCGCTGCAGGACGTAGTCGACGGTGGCCGGCTCGGTCGGGGCCGCCTTGACGGGTGAGGATGTCGGGTTGGGCGCGGGCGGTGTGGGCGCGGGCTGGGCCGCCGCGAAGGGTGCGGGCAACGCGGTCAGTGTCGGGGTCGCGACGAACAGCAACGCTGCGGTCGCGACCAGGTTGCGGACTAGGTTCTGCGGCCACCTGACTGCACGGAGCTGGGGAGGTTGGGACCCGCGGAGCGCGGCGACGACCTCAGTCACGATCAGGCCTGTGAGGAGGACCCAGACGATGCAGGCGAAACCCCAGATCGCGAGCCAGGCGGTGGTGCCGTCGTCGGGGCTGGCGAGGAACCGGAAGAGATCGTCCCAGCTGCGCATCGACGGCAGATAGGTGGGCGCGGTGGCGATCAGCAATACGGGTAACGCCACCACGATGGCGATGAGGAGGAGGCTGGCGCCCAGTCCGGCGAGTCGACTTCGGAAGGTCGTCATCGTTCGCTCCCGTCCAAGGCTCGTTTGAGTTCAGCCGTCGAGGTGGCCGACACGGTGAGGGTTCCGACGCCGATCGATCCGAGGAAGAGCGGCTGGTAGGTGTCGACCACGGTGACGGTGACGCGGACGCCGTCGCTGACCGAGACGGTGCCGTCGACACCGGCTGCGCGCAGGTAGGAGTAGGCGGCGGCGCGGGCGTTGCGCACGTCCAGCCGCGGCTTCTCACCGAGCATTGCGTCGGCGGTGATCTGCTCGGAGCCGGTGCGAGCGGCCTGAGCGGCGATGGTGTGGGCGCGTTCCTTGGCGTGGAGCTGGCCGCCGAGGTCGACGGTGATGCCGATGATGCTGACCATGAGCACGCTGGCGCCGGCCAGCCACACGGTGACCGCGCCGCGTTCGTCTCGGTGTCGCGTCATCGGTGGCCTCGCTCTCTCCAGGTGTCGACGGGCGAGGTGACCGTGGCTGTGATCGTGCGGCTGGCTGTCCCGGGCAGTCCAAGGTCGGCGAGCCGCAGGGTGCATGCCACGGTGGCGGTCACCGCGCCCGGGGTTCCTGCGGGACGTCGCAGCGCCGCGGTGTCGACGTTGATGGCGGTGTCGAGACAGGCGATGCCCTGATTCGCGAGGCTGGCCTCGGCCACCTCGATGGCGTCGCTCTTGGCCCTCGCAGCGTCCCGCGACAGCGACGCGACCCGGGCCGCGTCGGCGGTGGCGGCATCGACGGCTTGTTTGGCCAGCGCGACGCGTCCGCCCATGATCGCGAGCAGGATCAGCAGCACGAACACGGGCACGCCGAGGACGGCTTCGACCGTGGCCGAGCCTCGTTCGTCGCGCCAACTGGAGCTCATTCGAGCCTTTCGACGGGCAGGGTGGCTGTCTGCTCAATCGGCCACGACAACCCCGGGAGGAGGCTGATGGCGTTGCCCTGAACGGTGATGGAGACCCGAGTGGCGGTGCGCTGTCCGGTGACCCCCACCCCGGTCAGGGTTCGGCCTGCCCAGTCGGCGGCGGTCCTGGTGGCCGTGCCGATCCCGTCGGGCAGGCTCGCCTGGTAGGCGGCTGCCGTACGGGCGCCTTCCTGGGCGGCGGCGATGGCGATGTGGCGGGCGTGGAGCACGACGCCTGCCTGGATGCCGCCGAACAGTGTGGCGAGCAGGACGGGCATTAGCACCACCATTTCGACAGTGACTGAGCCTCGCTCACCGCCGGTCAGACGCATCTGGTCAGCCGATCTTGGCGAGTTGGGCGTTGACGTAGCCCGTGATCACGGCAATCGCAACGCCGACAATGAGGACGGCGAATGCCGTCCACAGGACGTACTCGACGGTCGTGGCACCACGTTCATCCCGGGGAGGCAGCTGAGTGGCGCGAGCCAGCAGGTGCTGGCTGGCCAGCTGGAATGCGATGAGGTACTTCATCTCGGGGTTCCTTTCGGACGGAGTGTGTTATCCCGCGAACATGGCGGCCAGTCCTGGCGCCACGAGGATCACGGTGAACAGTGCGGCCATGACCATGCCCGGCAGGGTGAGGCGCTCGGCGGTGTTGTTGGCGTGAGAGACGGCGTCGGTGCGCATCTGGGTGCGGATCGCTCCGGCCCGGGCCCGCAGAGTCGTGACGACCTGGGCGCCCTCCTCGCCACCGAGCCGCATGATGTCCGACAGGTCACCTAGGGCGGGCAGCCCCAGTTGCCCGCCGAGGTTGTGCAGGGCCTCCCACGGGGTCTGGCCGGCCCAGCCTGAGCGGGCGAGTTCCTGGCTGATTCGGGTGAACACCCACGAGTCACCGATGGCGGCGGCGATTTCGAGGGCCTGGCGGGCGCCGGAGCCGGACTGGCGTTCCATCGCGACCAGTTCGATGTAGGCGCTCAGCGCGCGCCCGAACTCGGCCCTGGCCTCGGCGGCCCGGTGACGGACGTCGAGGTCGGGGAGGAACCACAGCCCGGCCGAGATCGCGAGGGTGGCGCCGACCGGGATCGCGATCGGCAGTCGTAGCCCGGCGAAGCTGAGCACCCAGGTCAGCGCAGGAACCGTGACCAGCCCGATGAGCGCGACGAGAGCCTTTTCGCCATAGAACTCGCTCACCGACTTGCGCAGGATCTCCAGGTCGCGCAGCGGCGCCATCTTCCACAGCGCCGGCGGGAGGTGGCGCAGCGCCCAGTGGCCGATCCGCTCGGTGCTCGTGGTCGGGGTCTCGGCGGCCTTGCGGGGGCGAGTCGGAGTCAGCAGCCGGTCGAGGCCATCGACGACATCGACACTGGCAGGGATCAGATACCAGACGATGCCCGCCAGGCCGGCAGCCACGAGGGCTCCGGCGATGGCCGCGATCCAGATGCCGATCACGGCCGGTCCTGCCTCACCGACGACCCGATGAACCTGGGCAGCGGTTTCGGTGTCGCCAGACGCTGCATCCACAACAAGGTGAGGGCGTACAGGCCGAGCAGGCAGGCCAGCGCGATCTGTCCGAGCGGGCCGGAGTAGCCGGCCATCGCACCACTGAGAGCGAAGGCTGTAAGCCCGACAGCGGTGATGATCGTGGTCCACCTCATCGCTCCGCGCGGCTTGGCGCGTTCGGCCTCGACCTGGCGGCGGGCCGCTACATCCTCAGCAACCGAATCCGCCAAGGTCTGCAGGACTGTCGCGAGACTGCCGCCGCGCCTTCGGGCGCCGAGGATCAGATAAGCGGCAATCAGGTCACCAGTCGGGTCGTCGAGGTCGTCGGCGAACGCACGAAGGGCGTCCTCGCTCGACCAGCGGGACTGCATCCGGCCCACCAGGGAGCGGACCTCCTTGCCGATCGCAGGCGGTGTCGACTTGAGCATCGCGACCAGGGCCTGTTCGAGGCCGATGCCTGCGCTCAGCACGCCGGCCAGTCCGCGGGTCCACTCGGCCATCGCTTCCATGCGTTCGATGTGGGACCTCCCCGGGGTGCCGATGATCAGGACGGGCAGCCCGACGGCAGCGACCGGGATCACCAGGACGGCGATCCACCACCCCGTGAAGGCGGCCACCAGCAGGCCGAGGGCGGTACCCCCGACGACGGACCAGCGGGTACGGGCCGGAATGCGCCGCCACCGGGTCATCAGGCCCGGGCTGCGGCGGGGTTTCGCGACTTCCGGCTCGCCAGGCCACAGCCAGACTGCGAACATGACCAGCCCGGCGGCGATGAGGGCACCCGACAGTGCGGCGAGCAGCGCGGTCATCGTTGGGCTGCTCTCGCCTGGGCGTGGAAGGTGTCGATGTCGAAGCCGTGGCGGGCCAGCACCCGCAGGTGGTCGGGCAGGAGGGTCGGTGACGCGGGCGCGTTCGGCACCGGGCTGAACACGGTCGTGAGGGCATAGCCCAGGTCGACCTCGCCCTGACCGACAGCGACGATCTCGGAGACGGCCCGGCGTCGGTGTCTGGTGCCCTCGACGTCGGTGGTGTTGTCGAGTCGAATGTGAACGACCAGGTCGATCGCCCGCCCAAGCTTGCGGGCCGCCAACTCACTCGACACGTGCCGGCCGGCCTCCATGCAGCAGGTCACGAGCTTGTCCATCGCGTCCGCGGCTGAGGCGGCGTGGGTGGTCGACAGCGACCCCGACCCGGACTCCATCGCCTTGATCATCAACCATGCCTCCGGCCCCCTGACTTCGCCGACGATCTGGCGCGCCACGTTCTTGCGCTGGCTGACGGGCAGTGCCATGTCCAGACCGAACTCGCCGGCCGGCCTGCCGTCCGCGCCGATCTCGCCCGACCCGTGGCGCGCCTCGAAGGCGTGCACGACCGCGTGCCGTTCCCGCAGCTCGTCGAGGAACAGCTCGTGCGGATCCTCGAACGTGGCGAGCTGCTCCAGCGGGTCGATCTCGTTGCACAACGCCCGCAACAGCGTGGTCTTGCCCGCACCCTGGGCTCCGGCGACCACGATCGACAACTCGGCCTTCACCGCTGCCCGGAGGAACGTCGCCATCACCGGGGTCAGGGTGCCCAGCCGCACGAGGTCGTCCAGGGTGACGTCGACCAACCGGTGGCGGCGAATCACGATCGACGGCGTCGAGGTCACCCAGTTCGTCGCCGACAGCCGCGATCCGTCCGCCAGCCGCAGATCCAGCGACGGGTGCGCCTCGGAGAACGAGCGGGCCGATCCCTCACGGGAGGCAAGGAAGCTGATGAACTCGATCAGCTCCTCGTCGGAATCGGCCACAGCCGGGCCCGGAATCAGCGTCCCATCGACGAGCTCCAGCCACACCCGGTCGTGGCCCAGGATGATGATGTTCTCCACCCGGTCGTCGTCCACCAGCGGCTGGAGCCGTCCCAACCGGAACAACGAGTCGAAGATCGCCTGTGCCAACGCCGCTTGCTCGGCCCTCGTCCAGGTCGACCGACCGGCGGTCACCGCCTCGTCTGCGGCAGCGTCAAGCAACTCGGTGATGATCGCCCGCCCCAACTCTTGCTGAGCCTCGCGGGACGTCGCCTGCCCCAGCCGTTCAGTGAGAGCCTCGGCGGCCTTGCCGCGGAACGCCGCGACCAGCTTCCAGTCGATCGAGAAGGCGGGCGTCACCGTCGCCGGCAACGCGGCCGCGGGGACCGGGTCGAGGAGTTCCGGCTCGGAGACCACCAGCCGGATCTCCGGACGAGCGTCACCGGCGCTGAGCCGGAAGCTGGAACGCACCCGGCCCGGGGGTGCTGTGGGGTCACCGCCCGGGGCGGCGCGGAACAGCGCCAGGTTGTCCAGGGACGGACGGTCGGCCTGCGGATGAGGGTCGGTGTTCACCGGACACCTCCAATGCTCAGAGACGGACTGGTGGGACGGCGAGCGGCTTCGGCGAAAGCCCGGATCGCCTCGCCGGTGGCCCGGATGCTGCCCCGAAACGCCGAGCGCTCGGCGTGACGGGCAGGCGCCTCACCCTGGGAGTAGACGGCCGCGGCGCGCGGATCCCAGTCGATCCGGCCCACGGCCGGGAGGCTAAGGGCCTTCGCGACCTCACCGACGCCGTACGGCCGGTTCGGGCCGATGACCAACAAGCCGACGCCCGATGGGCGCTGGTCGGCGAGATCCGCAGCAAGGGCGCGAGTCTTCGCGACGGCCGGGAGGTGCGACCCTGCCGCCAAGAGCAGCACGTCCGCGCCGAGCACAAGCGGGTTGACCGAGCCCGTCCACGGAAGACGTCCCGCATCGACCAGGACGTCCGTCCCGGTGTCGTCCAGGTCACGCAGGGCGGTCAGAAGAGGCAACCACACCGACTCCAGCCCCACGGCCTGGGCGCGGGTCTGGATGCCCGGCAACACCTTCGCCGGAGAGTCCGGGATCGGGAGCAACACCAACGACAGGCGATCGGCCAGCTGATCCTGACGCTGCGCGATCATCAACTCCACCAGCCCGCCGGTCGGCTCCACCACTCCGCGGAAGAAGCCAGCCAGAATCGCCGACCCCGCCGTCGGGTCAGCCTCGACGATCACCACCGGGCGCGGCCACTCGCACCCCAACGCCAGTACCGTCGTGGTAACCCCGGGAGAACCAGACGCCGAAGCACACGCGAACACAGCCATGCGTCATCACCGCTCCCGCGACTCAAGGACGAGCGCCACCCGCCCGGTCGCAGCCCGGGCGGCCAACTCGGCCGCCTTCTCCGTCGGCACTAGCACATCGACCAAGGTTTCGCCGGACTCGAGGATTGTGACCCGGGATACGACCGCCGCCATCACCACCGGAGCCGTGACGACCTCACCCTGCTGGCCCGGCGTCTCGACGATCCGCACCTGGTCACCAGCCAGGAGCGGCTCGGCCGGGAGCATCGTCGGTGCCAGACCGACGCCGACCAGTGTCTGACCGACCTTCGGCAACACCTCGTTCGTCACCGAACCAGCCGCCAGTAGCCCACCCGGCGCCAAGTCTGTTGCGGCCCGCTGGCCGGCGATCTGGTCGATCCGGGATGCGGGCACGATGTCGAGCGACGGGTCGAGGCCGACCTTCACCACCTCCAGATCCGCGCGGTCGATCACCTCGCCCCGCTGCACCGCGTCACGAACCGCGACCACATCAGTCGCGGTCGCCGACGACGTCCAGATCCACACCGCCGCCAACGCCCCAATCAGCACAGCGGCTATCGCGCCCATCAGCACCAGCGGACGCCGACGGACCTTCGGCGGCCTGGCCAGCGTCCGCGCCCCGTTCACCGAGTCAGGAGGCGGTGTTCCCTGCTTCCTCAAGCTCAGCACCGACATGCGACTCAACTCCCTTCGCTGACAGTCAGGACGTTCAACTCACCAATCACGACTCGGGTGTTCTGGGTCAGATAGATCCGAAACGTGCCCGTCTCCCCGATTCCTGACCACCGCACCAGCCAGTCCGACCGGGCCGCCACCGTGAACTCGCCCTGCTTCTCGAACCGGTAGCCACACGTCGGCGACTCCGTGATCCCGTACTTCAGCTTGTACGGCGTTCCTGGCCCGGTGCAGGTCTTCACTCCCCCGTCTCCCATCGACCAGCGCACCCGCTCGACCTCAGCGGTCGCAGTGACTGTGTAGCCACCTTCCGATGCCGACCGGGAGATAGGCCCGATCGTCTGATCGGACGGGCTCTCGGCCCACAGCCAGATCGGCATTCCCACTAGTCCCACCGAGTCAGGCCCGTCGTTCGGCACGATCCCGATCGTGATCGGCTTCAGTTGCATGTTGCTCACGGCTTCCCGGGCAAGCTGCTCGGGATCAGGGGGCGGGGTGGAGTCTGCGAGCCAGATGACCAGGGGAGTCCCCACGTTGCGGCCGCTGAGGCGGCAGTACCAAAGGGTGCCATCCCTGTGCCCCCGCCAGCTGATATCGGTGTACGGCGGCAGCGGATCGACCGGGCTGATGTAGCAGCTGAACGGGGAGTACCACCTGCCCTGATCCGAGACGCAGGGCACCTCGACGCCATCCCACATGCACACCCGCTTGCCGGAGCCGAGAGCTTCGCCGCTCCGATCGTCGTCCTCACAGACGATCTTGACTGTCACGATGCCGGCGTCGTCCTTGCCGACAACGCTCGTGCAGACCGCGTGGGCGGTTGTGGGGCTGATGACCACGCCCGCGAGGGTCAGAACAAGGGTGGCCAGAAGCCGGACGATCAGCATGTCCCACTCCCCTTCTGCGAGGTGGTGACGAACCACCCGTCGGCGGGCCACTCCTCGACGGTGATCGCCAGCGGCCGGACGATCTTGTCCTTGAGTTCGAACACGTCCTTGCCGTCGGAGTCGAGCACGCTCCACTTGGTCGAGTCCTCACAGAGGTCGACCACGATCGTCGGGCGATCCCGCTGCCGGAGTCTGGACGGCACCAGACCGGAGATGGTGACGTCGCCCTCGACCGTCAGGTGCGCCAGGCCGAACTCGTTGTAGGTGCGCGCCGCGTTGTCAGCGATGTCTCCTCGCCCTGCGAGCACGAAATCCCCGGCACCGCGTTTGCCCTGCATGACCTCGTTGTAAATCAAGTACCATTTCTCGACCGCGCCTACTGCGGCCCGCTGCTCCGCTGACCAGATGGACGCCGTCTCCGTCGTCGCAGGTGTTGCGGTCGGTGTCGGCGTTACCGCAGCCGAGGTCGAAGGGGTTGGTGAGCGGCTCTCGACGGGCTCCTGGGTGCACCCCACCAGGCACAACATCGCCACGCCCACGACCGCGACGACTCTGCGCGTCACCATCTGGTCCTCCTTCGCGTCCGTTCGCTCATACAGACGGCAGCAAGGTGCTGTCGATGGCCACGGGCGCTGATGAAACCCCTCCCAAATCCTGCGCGGCGCCCGTGGTGCGGTGTTGAGTTGTGGCCGGCCCGGAAAGTCAGAAATGCCCTCGCAACTCTCCGTTGAAGGGGCTGTGCAAGGGGCAAGACCTGGGGGCTGGTTCTGCCACGCTAGACCGGATTCCGCGATCCGGGAAGAGTCCCCACGAGGCGACCCCGGCTCGACGGCGTTCCCCCACGACAGCCTCATAACCCGCCAACCTGCTCGGACAAGGACCGATACCCCTGCCGGGCGATCGCGAGCTGGGCGGCGTCAAGAAAAGCGCCAATCTGCCCAGCGAGGTCCGCGGCAGCCTGCAGAGCCGCATCCGCGGCCTCGACCGACGCCGAAGGGTCGCGCCCATCCTCCTCGTAGACCTCGTAGTGGTCGAGCGACTGGGTGAGCCCGCGGCCGAGCTGCTCCAGCGCTTGGTGGGCGCCGTACCCGAGGGCCGACTTGAGTTCGGCCAGCACCCAGTAGACCGCCGGGGCCGGCAGCCCGTCCGAGAGCCAGATCGTCCGGTGATTGATCGAGCGGATCGCCTCGTAGGCAGCCTCGGCATCGACCACGACGGGCCAGCGGCCGTCGACCAGATCAGCCGGACTCATGGTCACCGGCCCCGGACGGAGCGCGGACGCCGGCCCGCCGACGGGATCTCGCGCAACAGGTCGTCGAGATCCTGGAGCCGGATGCGGATCAGCCGCTTGCCGGTGCGGAAGGCGCGAAGCTGACCGTCCGTGATGCGGCGGCGGACGGTCGAGGTGCTCACCCCCAGTAGTTCCGCTGCGGCATCGAGCGTCAGAAGCTCCCTGGAGCGGGTGGCGGCGATGCTGGACATCGGGTCCTCCTCACATGCTTTGGTGCACATGAAGAAGGCAGCGAGCGGCTCCTGTCGGCCACGACAGGCACGCGAATCCTGGTGTCTTGTGACCAGATCAGCAGGTGGGATCGAAGCCCCGCTCTTGGGCTGAGATCGTGTGAAGAAACTGGGCTAACCGAGCGCGTGGGCCATCTGCTAGGCCCACGATAGGCCCACGGAAAGCAATTCATCACCTGAATTGCGCCCTTCACAAGGCAATACACCGGTCGGGCTGACAGGATTTGAACCTGCGACCCCTTGACCCCCAGTCAAGTGCGCTACCAAGCTGCGCCACAGCCCGCTCTTCTGTTGTGCGGGGCCTGAGCCCCGACGGATCACCCTACACGGTCGAGCCGGTGGCGCTCAAAAGCGACCAGGCGCGGCGTCCCCACGCCTGTCAGCGCCAGGCCATAGACTTCCACAGGTGATCAACCCCACTCCCCTGCTTCGCCCCAGCCCGATGGACATCTCCGGGCTGTTCGCCGGTTCGTTCGAGGCGCTCAAGCGGCGCTTCGGCCTGTTCATCCTGCTCACCTTGGTCCCGACGATCCTGAGCTTGGCGCTGTTCGTCGCGGCCGCCGTGGTCGGCGGTGGCGCCGCTCTCGCCCGTAGTCAGAGTGCCGTGATCACCTCGGTGATCATCATCATCGCCCTCGTCGCGGTCGGCACCCTGGTCATCGGGCTCGCCCAACTCAAGGTGTACGGCATGATGTCGCAGGCCGCCTACGAGATCGCCCAGGGCCAGCAGCCCGACTTCAAGGGCCTACTGGCGCGCAACCGGGGTTATCTGCCGCGGCTGCTGCCGGTCATCGCCATCTTCTTCGGTGCCCTGATCGCCTTCTATCTGGTGGTGGGCGCCGTCATGTGGGGGTTGTTCAGCAATATTTCCGACAGCCAGGACGCCTCAGCGGCCGCCCTCGGAGCGCTCGGCCTGATGACGCTGCTGGTGGTGGTCGCCGTGCCGGTGTCGATCGTGTTGTGGACCAAGCTGCTGTACCTGGTGCCTGCCGTCGCCATCGAACAGCTGGGCGGCCTCGAGGCGATGAAGCGCTCGTGGAGCCTCACCAAGGGAAGCTTCTGGCGGACCTTCGGCTACGCCGTCCTGCCCAACCTTGCGGTCACCGCGGTGCTCTGGGTGGTGAACGCGATCAGCCAGCTGCTCGGCGGGTTCTTCACTTCAGCAATGCCGCGCAACCCCACCCCGGGACAGGCGATGGCCTATCTGCTGGGCATGATCCCACTGTTCACCGTCACGATCGTGCTGCAGCTGGTGGTGCAGTTGTTCACCACCCCGTTCCTGCAGAGCTACTACACCTACATGTTCGTCGACCAGGTGCGGCGCGGTGAGTTGCCGCCGCAGCAGTACGGCTACGGCCAACCCAGCTACGGCGCGCCCGGCCCGCAGCCCGGACAGCCCTACGGCCAGCCGGAGTATCCGCAGCAGTACCCGGGGCAGAGCCAGCCATATCCGCCGAACCCGCAGTATCCGGGCCAGCAACAGTCTCCGGGTCAGCAGTATCCACCGCAGCCGGGACAGCCTGGACCGTCACAGAATCAGTGGCCGGGGCAGGGCTGATCGGCTGACGCCCGGGTCTCGACCGGCTCGACCCAGCAGGCCGGACGGCGCGACCCGAGCGGACAGCGGCTACTTCTTGCGCTTCTCGCGCGCCCTCACCTCGATGTGCACCGGGGTGCCGGCGAAGCCGAACTCCTCGCGGAGCCGGCGGCGCAGGAACCGGATGTAGCCCGGGTCGAGTTGACCGGAGGTGAACAGCGCGAAGGTCGGCGGGCAGGTATGCGCCTGGGTGCCGAACAGGATCCGGGCCTGCTTGCCGCCCCGCACGGGGTGGGGGTGGGCTGCGGTGATCCGGCCGAGGAAGGCGTTCAGCTTGCCCGTCGAGACCCGCGTCTCCCAGCCCTCGAGTGCGGTTTCGATCGCCTTCGAGAGGCGGTCGACGCCGCGTCCGGTGAGTGCCGAGATGTTCACCGACGGCGCCCAGCCGAAGGCCTGGACGTCCTGCTCGATCTCGCGATTCAGGTAGTGGCGGCGTTCTTCGTCGGTGAGGTCCCACTTGTTGTAGGCGATCACCAGCGCCTTGCCGGCCTCCTCGACCATGGTGAGCACCCGCAGATCCTGGTCGGCGATCGGCTCGGACGCGTCGATCACCACCACGCACACCTCGGCCCGCTCGATCGCGCTGGCGGTGCGCAGCGAGGCGTAGTACTCGTGCCCGGACGCCTCCTTGACCCGGCGCCGGATGCCCGCGGTGTCGATGAACCGGTAGACGGTGCCGCCCACCTCGACCAGCTCGTCGACCGGGTCGACGGTGGTGCCGGCGACGTTGTCGACCACCGAGCGCTGCTGGTGGGCGAGCTTGTTGAGCAGCGACGACTTGCCCACGTTCGGACGTCCCACGATCGCCACCCGGCGCGGCCCGCCGATCTCGGCCTCGGTCTCCCGCGGCGCCTCCGGGAGGGCGTCCATCAGGGCGTCGAGCAGGTCGCCGGAACCGCGTCCGTGCAGCGCCGAGACCGGATGCGGCTCGCCCAGGCCGAGGTTCCACATGCTCGCCGCCTCGGCCTCGTTGCGGGCGTCGTCGACCTTGTTGGCGGCCAACACGACCGGCTTCTTGCTTCGCCGCAGCACGCCGACGACGGCCTCGTCGACGTCCTGGATGCCGACCGTGGCGTCCACCACGAACAGGACGGCGTCGGCGGCGGCGATCGCCAGCTCGGCCTGCTCGGCGATCTGCGCGGCCAGCCCCTTGGCGTCCGGGGCCCAGCCGCCGGTGTCGACGATGACGAACTCGCGGCCGTTCCAGGTGGCGTCGTAGGAGACCCGGTCGCGGGTGACGCCCGGGATGTCCTGGACGACGGCCTCGCGGCGTCCGATGATCCGGTTGACCAGCATCGACTTGCCCACGTTGGGCCGGCCGACGACGGCGACGACCGGCTTGATGGTCTCTTCGGCGACGGTTTCGGTCATGAGGTCTGTCCCTCTTCGTTGGTTGAGCTTGTCGAAACCGCGAGCTCGACCACGGCGTCGATCACCTGGTCGAGCGACAGCAGGCTGCCGTCCAGGCTGACCACGCCGTCGGCGGCGGTGGTGAAGTTGACCAGGGTGGAGTCGTCGGCGTCCCGGCGCAGGATCTGGTCGCGCAGGGCGGCGTCGTCGATGGCGCCGCCGTGGTCGAGCTTGCGGCGGGCCATCCGGATCTCGGGGTCGGCGCTGAGCAGCAGCCGGACGTCGGCGTCCGGGGCGACGACGGTGGTGATGTCGCGGCCCTCGGCGACGATGCCGTTCGCGGCGGCCTCGATGATCGCCCGCTGCCGGGCGACCAGGTTCTCCCGGCAGGCCGGGATCACCGCGACCGTGGACACGTTGCTGGAGATCCGCTGGGAACGGATCTCGTCGGTGACATCCCGGCCGTTGACCCTGATCCACTGGTCGGTGGGGTCGGTCGAGATCGCGATGTCGGCGGCGGCCACGGCATCGCTGATCGCGTCGGGATCGGCGGCGTCGACCCCGGCGTCCAGGTAGGCGACGGTGACCGCCCGGTACATGGCACCGGTGTCCAGGTAGGCAAGTCCGAGTCGGGTGGCGACGCCGCGCGCGGTGCTCGACTTTCCGGAGCCGCTGGCCCCGTCGATGGCGATCACTAGCGGTTTCGTCATGATTCTCCTCACAGCGTGTAGCGCAGGGTCCAGCCGGCGGTGGTCATGGCTTCCTCGACCGCGGCCCGGGCCGACTTGGCGACGCCGACGGCCAGGTAGCCGACCTCGCGTTCGGGATCGTGCTCGATCCGGACGTCCTCGACGTTGACCCCGGCCGCCTCGATGTCGGCGAACAGCCGGGCCAGCGCGCCCGGGGCGTCCGGGATGGCGACGACCACCTGGGCGTAGTCGGCCGGCAGGTTGCCGTGCTTGCCGGGCAGCTCACGGACGCCGCGGCGTCCGTCGGTCAGGAAGCGGCGCAGCGCCGCGGGATCGCCCCACGATTCGAGCAGCTCGGTCAGCGACTCGGAGATCGCCTCCAGCTCGGCCCGGACGGCGTCCGAGTTCGCGGCGATGATCTGGGTCCACATCTTGGGGTCGGATTCGGCGATCCGGGTGACGTCGCGGAGGCCCTGCCCGGCCAGCTTCAGGTGTTCGTCGGGAACCTCGTTGAGCCGGGACGCGGTCAGCGTGCTCATCAGCTGCGGCAGGTGCGACACCTGCGCGACGGCCTCGTCGTGGTGGGTGGCGCCCATGGTGATGATCCGGGCGCCACATAGCCGGGCCAGGTGATGCACGGCGAGTACCGCCTTGGCCCGTGACGTGTCGTGCGGGGTGATCACCCAGGTGCGGTCGACGAACAGGTCCGGGCGGGACGTCAGCGGGCCCACCCGCTGCGAGCCGGCCATCGGATGCGACCCGACGTAGCGGGCCAGGTTGAGTCCGCGCTGGCGGAGGTCGGCGAGAACGGTGCCCTTGACCGAGCCGACGTCGGTGACGGTCGCCCGGGGGTAGGTGGCGAGCGCGTCGGCGATCACGTCGGCGAGCGTGGCGGGCGGCACAGCGACCACCACCAGCCGGACGCCGGCCGGGTCGACCGGTTCGGTGGTGCCACCACCGCGGGAGGCGGCCACGCGGGCGTGCGACGACACCGCGTCGATCAGGTGGACCTCGACGCCGGCCTTGACCAGGGCGGCGCCGACCGACGCCCCGACCAGCCCGGTTCCGATCACCACCGCCGGGGTCAGGGTTGGATCGTTCACTGGCCGCCCTTCTGCACGAAGGAGCGCACATACTCCTCGGCATCGCTCTCGAGCACCGAGTCGATCTCGTCGAGCAGGGCGTCGTAGTCGACGGCGGGCTTGGTCGCCGCCGGGGTCACCTCGGCCTGCGGCTCCTCGGCGCGCGACGTGCTGCGCTGCCGCTGGATGCGCTCGACCATCGGTTCCTCCTGTTCGACGAGACAGCCTATCGCGCGCCGAGCGGACGGCCCGCCGCCGCGTCCTCGAGGGTGCTGTGCCGGCAGCCGGGGACGGTTCTTCTCGCTCGCCGGGGACGGTTCTTCAGGTGCGAATCTCGCAGGTGGGGGACGGATCCTTGGCCGACGTCCGTCCCCCATGTACGAACCTCGAACGAAAAGAACCGTCCCCGACGTGCGACGTTCGGACCGAAAGAACCGTCCCCGACGTGCGACGTTCGGACCGAAAGAACCGTCCCCGGGGCGCGAAGTTCGAACGGAAAGAACCGTCCCCGACGTGCGGACGCACGTGTGGTCTGGGGGTACGCACTTGTACCTAGGGGACGCCCCGCGGCGGTGGGCGTAGTGTCCGAAGCGACTCCACCCTCGAGGGAAGACCAGGCGAGTATCCATGGAACTTCCGTTGCTCTTGGCGGGCCCGATCCTTCGTCGGGTCGACCCGGGGCTGGTCAGCGTCTGGACGGCGTTCAGCAGCCCGGCCGAGGTGACCCTGGAAGTCTTCGAGGGGCGGGTCGCCTACGACACGACCAACCCGGTGTTCGCGTCCAGCGCCGATCCGCCCGACCCGAACGCGCCGCCGCCGTTCCCGGGCGCGGAGGCGATCCGGGTCGGTGAGCATCTGTATCTGAGCCTGGTCTCGGCGCGGCTGCCACCCGCCTCAGGCAAGGTGTTCGAGTCGGATCGGCTGTACTCGTACAACCTCTGGATCGAGGCCGACGGGGGCACCAACAACCTGCATTCGCTGAAGCTGCTGGAGACCCATCAGGTCAGCGGCACCACCGCCGAGCCGCTCGGCTATGCCGACCGGATGCTGCCCAGCTTCGCGTTGCCGCCCAGCCAGCTCGACGACCTGCAGCTCGCCTACGGATCGTGCCGCCGGGTCGGCTACGACGACGGGGACGCCTTCGCCTGGATGGACGAATACCTGGCCGAACGCGTCGGCGATCCCCGGGCCCGGCTGCATCAGCTGTTCCTGGGCGGCGACCAGATCTACGCCGACGACGTCGAGAACGTGCTGATGCAGCGGGTCGTCGAACTCGGGGTCGAGCTGATCGGCACGGCGCCGGCGTCCAATCCGCTGGCCGGCGAGCCCGCGCAGACGCCGATCGAGCGCATCGCGGTCGGCAAGGTACGGCTGAAGAAGGGGACCCCCGACCCGAAGGACCCGGACGCCGCCTATGCGGACGAGCCCACCGCCGACACCCTGAAGAACCCGCTGCCCGCCGGGCCGCCCTGGTTCGGCATCGGCAACCGGCTCTACCTGACCAACAGCAGCGCCCAGCTGACCAGCGAGGACGGCAAGAACCACCTGATCTCGCTCGGCGAGTTCGCCGCCACCTACCTGCTGTACTGGTCGCCGGCCTGCTGGGGCACCGACATTCCGCGGTCCGCGCTGAAGCAGAATCCGGACGCCGCCCCGTCCGGCACCGTGCACTGGCTCGACGTGCTCACCGGCGAACAATCCGTCGACCTGCCCGACCCGGGCTTTCCGGCCAGGGTGCCGCAGTACTTCTTCAAGACCGCCCAGCAGTTGGCCGACGACGCGAAGAAGGACGCCGAGGGCGACCCGGCGACGACGAAGCACAAGAAGGCGCTGGCCAGCCAGCGCCACCAGCGGGTGCACCGGCAGTTCCTGGCCAACCTGTGGCGGGCGCAGCGGCTGCTGGCCAACGTGCCGACCTACATGATCCTCGACGACCACGACGTCACCGACGACTACTTCCTCACCCCGATGTGGCGGCACCGAGTGCTGGGCAGCGCGCTGGGCCAGACCATCCTGACCAACGCGATGATCGCCTACGCCCTGTTCCAGGACTGGGGCAACGACCCGCGGCGCTACGACGTCACCTCCCTCACCCGCCCCGAACTCGGCGGCCAGCTTCCGGGCGACCTGCTGGTCGCGGTGCCGAAGCTGTTCCCCGACGGCACCACCAAGGGCCCGGACGCCGCCACCTTCACCGCCCTGGCCAAGATGTTCGGCCACGACCTGGACAACCAGCCGCTGCCCAACGGGCAGTTCCTGTCGGTCAAACCGCCGCTCACCTGGCATTTCACCATCGACGGCCCCAAACATCGGGTGGTCGCCCTCGACAACCGCACCCGGCGCAGCTACGTCAGCGAGATCGGTCCGCCCGGCAACGTCTCCAAGGAGGCGCTGGACGACCAGATTCCCAAGCCGCCGCTGCCCGCCGGGGTCGAGGTGCTGGTGGTGATCGCGCCGCTGCAGGTGATCGGCCCGCCGGTGCTCGACGAGGTCGTCGGCCGGGCGATCTACAAGATCTTCGACGCCGTCCACTACAGCGACGTGGCCGACGCCACGTCGGCCTCCGGCACCCGGCTGATGCCCGGCACCAACCCGGACGCCCTGGAGACCTGGGCGCTCGACGAGAACACCTTCGAATACCTGATGTCGCGACTCGCCGACTACAAACGGGTGGTGCTGCTCTCCGGCGACGTGCACAACGCGGCGTCCAACCTGATGAGCTACTGGCGCGGCGACAGCACCAGCCCGGCCCGGATCGCCCAGTTCACCTCGAGCGGGTTCAAGAACGTGATGCCCGTCTACCTGCAGGCCCTGGACGCCAAGATGATGGCGCTGCAGCAGATGCTGCGGGCGAGGCTCGGCGTCGAACGGCTCGGCTGGACGCGGCCGGACGCGAACCTGGTGCTGCTGCCGTCCGGACGGAGCGAGGACGATCTGGTCGCCGTCACCCGCGCCAAGCTGTTGCGCAGCCCCGTGCTGCTGCCCACCTGGGGCTGGATCGACGACAACCCGCCCGGCGAGACCGATCCGGCGAAGACGTCGCGGCTCAACCCGGCCAAGCCGCCCGAGTGGCGCTGGCGGGTCACTCCCCTGCTCGACGAACGCCCGGACGCCGACCGGCCCAGCCCGATCCGCGCGTTTCCGCTCGACGACGCCCAGATCGAGACCCAGGCGGCCGATCCGGCCACCACCTTCGCCGCGCTGCGGGCCGTTGCGGTGCGCCACCAGCACGCGCTGGAACGGATGCGCAACACCCGGCAGATGATGTTCCGCTCGAACTTCGGCCTCTGCCGCTTCGAAAGCGACGGCGACGCGATCACCGCCGTCGGCGAGGTGTACACCGAGGCGATCGACCCCGACACCCAGCTGCCGGTGATGGGCGCCTACATGGTGCACCGGGCGCCGCTCGGTCCGCTGACGGAGGACCCGCCCCAGCAGTTGCGCCGGTTCGCCCTCGAGTCGGTGCCGATCCCGGAGCCGACGCCATGAGCGCGGGGTCCGTGCTGCGCCGGCTCGCCGGCGAGGTGGTCGATTTCATCGGCTTCGTGGCCGATCTGCTGGGCCGCGCCGAGGCCCGTGAGGCGGTCCTGCGCGACCTGGGCGGGCCGCCCGGCATCTCGACGAAATTGGAGCTGCCGGAGGCGCCGCTGGCGTCCATCAAGGCCTACCGGACCTCGACCAACGAAGATCTGCAGGCCGACATCGAGGCGGCCGGCAACCTGGCGTTGGTGATCGGGGCGATCATCGACCAGATCGAGTCCTGGGGCGGCAGCGACTGGTCGGGGCGGACCGACACGTTCATGACCAGCATGTTCGACCTGCTCGGCAGCACGTATGTGCGCCGGCGCTGGCCGAAGCTCTTCCTGGTCATGCAGGGGGTGGCGATCGCCTCGGAGCTGACCGGATCCCTGGGCCCCGGCGACCATGCGCTGCCCGACAAGGCCGGCGGCGAGTACCACGCCGGCCGGTTCCTGAACTCGCTGGTCACGATCCTGTCGTTCGTCTGGAACCCGGGCCGCACCCTCGACGACCTGGACGACACCCGCGAGGGCGCGTCCGGCTCGACCCTGAACACCGCCCGTGACAAGACCTTCCTCGTCGTCGACGGCCTGATTCGGGGGATCATGGCCGCGATCGCCACCATCGACCAGACCAAGGACGAGTTCAACGAGAACGTGCTCAGCGACGTCATCGTCGGCTGGGACGCCCCCGGGCTCGACATCGATTCGACGACCCGGCCGGCCGCGGCCGACCTGCTGGCCAGCCGGATGGTGTCGTTCTCGCTGCGCCACGACGGCGATCCGGCCGACGAGGAGCTGAAGCTCAGCTGGCTGTACCTGCCGCGGCGCCTGGGCACCCCGGCACGTCCGCACCAGCTGTTCCTCGCGCTGGGCGGCGCGCTGAGCATCGACCAGGTGCTGAACCCGAACCGGGAGAAGGGCGACCCGGCCTGGCGGTTCCGGGTGGGGGTGAAGAGCGACGCGGGCGCGGCCGTGCTGCTCAGCGGGGACGGCATCGAGGCGAGCCCGGAGGCGTCCGGGCTGCAGGCGTCCTTCGGCTACGTCGCGACCCCCGACGAAAGCGGCGTCAGCTACGCCCTGCCGCGCAGCACCGGCATCCGGGTCGAGCTCGGCGGCATCTCGTTCCTGCTCACCCTGTCGGCGACCGGCGCGCGGGTGCTGCTCGAACTCGACAACTGCGCGCTGGTGGTGGACGGCTCCAACGCCGACAGCTTCATCCGCAAGCTGCTCGGCGGCAAGCCCTACCGGACGATGTTCGGCCTGTCGCTCGGCTACGACTCGAACCTGGGCTTCATCCACGAGGTGCATCGGGTCTCCGGCGTGGACGCCACCACCAACGCCGCGGTTCCGTTCGACTCCTCGGGGCCGGCCGGGCCGTCCGACCTGGACATCACGCTGCCGTTGGGCGGCGGCAACGTGCTGGGCATCAACGTGCTCGAACTGGTGCTGCGGCTGGCCTGGCGCAGCGCCGACGAACCGCAGACCGGTTGGGCGGTGGCCGCCGGCGGCCTGGTCACCTTCAGCGCCACCTGGGGGCCGGTGTATCTCCGGGTCGATGAGCTGGGCCTGCTGGCGCAGCTCGACACGATGAAGCCGTCCGACCAGCGGAATCTGCGGCTGGTCGACGCGCACGTGGACGCCAGCCTGCCCACCGGCATCGCGCTCAACCTGCAGACCGGCCCGATCAGCGGCGGCGGCACGATCCATCACGACCTGGCCAGCGGCGACTACTACGGCGCGGTGGTGCTGCGGATCGGCGACCGGGTCACCCTGACCTGCCTCGGCCTGGTCTCCACCCGCGACGCGCAGGGCAACGCGCTCACCTCGTTCATCCTGATCGGCACCGTGGAGCACCTCGGGCTGACCGTCGGCTTCATCACCCTGGACGGCCTGGGTGTGCTGTACGCCGCCGACCGCACCCTGGACGTGCCCGCCGTCCGCGCCGCGCTGCCGTCCGGCAAGCTGAAATACCTGCTGTTCCCGGCGGACCCGATCAAGACGCTGCCCGAGATGGTGGCCGGGCTGCGCACCTTCTTCCCACCCAAGGAGGGCACCCACATCTACGGGCTGCTGGTGAAGCTCACCTTCGGCAGCGCCACCGCCCCGCTGCTGCGCGCCGACTTGGCCCTGATGCTCGAGCGGGACGGCGCCACCGACTCGTCGCGGCTGCTGGTGTTGGGCCGGGTCAGCTCGGTGCTGCCGCAGGAGAAGGCGCCGCTGCTCACCCTCAACCTGGACGTGGTGGGCGAGTTCGACTTCTCCACCGGCTTCGCCGCCCTGGACGCCGTGTTGTACGAGTCGAAGCTGTTCGGCCGCTTCGCCCTGACCGGCGCCGCCGCCTTCCGGCGCGCACCCGGACTGGGGTTCGCCCTTGCCATCGGCGGATTCAACCCGCGGTTCAGCCCGCCCGCCGACTTCCCGGTGGTGCCCCGGGTGACCGTGGCGCTGACCACCGGCGACAACCCGAAGCTGATCATCGAGGCCTACCTGGCGATCACGCCGAACACCCTGCAGTTCGGCGCCACCGCCTCGCTGTACGCGGCCGCCTTCGGCTTCTCGATCGAGGGCTACATCGGCTTCGACGTGCTGGTGCAGTTCTGGCCGCCGCACTTCATCGCCGACTTCAAGGCCGGCGTCCAGCTCAAGCGGGGCAGCCGCAACCTGTTCAAGCTGGACGTCAGCGGCACGCTGGAGGGCCCGCTGCCGCTGCGGGTGGCCGGCAAGGCCACCTTCAGCCTGCTCTGGTGGGACTACTCGATCTCGTTCGACAAGGTGCTGATCGGTGGCAGCAATTCGCTGGTCAGCGAGGCCCTGGACGTGCTGACCGAGCTGGTCGGCCGACTGAACGATCCGCTCAGCTGGCGGGCCGCTCTGCCGCCCACCGCGGGCGAGCTGGTCGGGGTGCGCACCGATCCGGCGGCGTCCGGCCTATGGCTGCACCCGCTGGGCCGGCTGGTGGTCCAGCAGGGCCTGGTGCCGCTGAACGTCGACCGTGACATCGACCGGGTGGGCGCCTTCGTGCCGGCCAGGGAGCGCCGGTTCGCGATCACCGCCGGCCGGGTCGGCGACACGGTGATCACGTCGTTCGACCAGGTCGTCCACGACGAGTTCCCGGACAGCCAGTTCTTCGAGCAGACCGACGCCGAGCGGCTCTCGGCGCCCGGCATGGTGACCCGCGAGGCGGGCGTCAGCTTCGGCAACGACGGCTACGCCACCGACGCCGCCGCCGGCGTGGCGGCACCGTTCGCCTACACCGAGATCGTGGTGGGGGCCGACGGGGTGCCGGTCGTCCAGCAGCGGCCGCAACCGGCACCCCGCGAACACGTGCTGGCCGGGCTGCGGATGAGCGCGGCAGCCCGGGCGCTGACCCGCACCTCGGTCGCCGGGCGCTACGCGGGCGTGACGCGTCCGGACGCGCCCCGGCTGGCCGCGTTGGGCCTGGTCCCGGGGGCGGTGCCATGAGCCAGCCGGCCCTGACCTTCCTGCCCTGGGTGCGCCGGGGCGGGGCGCTGTCGCTGCCCCCGGACGTGCGGACGGGGCACCCGGCGAGCCACGTCGGCACCACGGTGGGCGTCACCGTCAACGGCGGGCCGGGCGCCTCGGTGCCCGTCCAGCTGCTCGGTCCGGGCGACGTCACCGGGGTGTCGCCGCAGCAGGTGATCCGCTCCGACCCGGCACCGAACGCCCGCACCTTCGAGTCGAACTACCTGGCCCTGGTCGAGTTCGACGACCCGGGGCTGCCGTGGCTGTTCACGCCGGCATCCGCGTCCGGCGGCAAGCTGCGGCCCTGGCTGTGCCTGATCGTGGTGCGCGAGCAGCCGGGGGTGGCGCTCGGGCCGGCCGGACGCGGCGCCCTGCCGGTGCTGACCATCGGCGCCCCGGCCAAGCCCGAACGGGAGCTGCCCGACCTGGCCGACTCGTGGGCGTGGGCGCACGCCCAGGTGGCCTTGGACGGGGCGTCCGGCGCGGCCGCGGTGGCGGCGGCCCTGGCCGGCGACCCGGCCCGCAACCTGTCCCGGCTGGTCTGCGGACGGCTGCTCGACGAGCAGACCTCCTACCTGGCCTGCGTGGTGCCCACCTTCGAGGCCGGACGCCGGGCCGGCCTGGGCGACGACCCGGGCACCGCCGAGGGCCCGGCCTGGACGGTGTCGGACGGCATGGCGTCGGTCGAGCTGCCGGTGTACCACCATTGGCGGTTTGCGACCGGTCCGGCCGGCGACTTCCAGTCGCTGGCGCTGGCGATCCGCGGGCGTCCGGTTGGCGACGGATTCGGCACCCGGCCGGTCGACCTCTCCACCGCCGGCCTCGGGCTGACCGGCACCGACGACGCCCAGGAGCTGCTCGGCGGCGCCCTGCTCGCCCTCGATTCGCCCATCGACCGCTGGTCGGATCCCGGCCTGGCAACCCGCTTCGCCACCGCACTCCGGTCGGTGCTGAACACCCCGGACGCCGCGTCGCCGGCCGAGCCGGTGCTGGCGCCGCCCCGGTACGGCTCCGCCTACCGGACCCCGGCCACCCTGGACGCCGCGGCGTCCGGGCGGTGGTACGAGCAGCTGAACACCGATCCGGTCGCCCGGGTCGCGGCCGCGCTGGGCACGCTGGTCATCCAGCGGCAGCAGGAGACCCTGATGGCGGCGGCCTGGGACCAGTCGGCCGACCTGCGCCCGGCGTCCCGGCTGATCGGACTGGCCGGCCTGGGACTCGCGGTGGCGGCCAGCCTGCATCGGCGGCACGTGGCACCGCTGGCCGCCGAGTCCGGGCTGTTCGTGCTGGCCCCGCTCCGGGCCCGGCTGATGACCGAACCTTCGACGACGACGGGCGGCACGAGCTTCGCCGCGCAGTGGGCGCAGGCCCAGCTGCCGGCGGCGGCGGTCGGGTCGGCCGTCCGCCGGGTGACGCGGGTGCGCGGGCCCGCACTGCGCACCGCGGAGCGGGCCGCCGAGCGGGGCGGCACCCCGATGCCGACCCTGGACTGGCTGAGCCGGATGGTGCCGGCGTCCCGGATCGAGCGGACCTTCGAGGCGCCCACCGGGCCGCTCACCTTCGACGGCGTGGGGCCCACCCTGCCGACCCCGCAGCAGCTCCCGTGGAGCACCCTGACCGCGGACGCGGTCCGGAACGCACCGCCGCGTCCCGGCTTCGCCCTGACCGCCACCCCGGCACCGTCGGGGCCGCGTCCGCACCCACTGCCCGGCGAGGTCGTCACCGGCGGCGTCCTCACCGAGGGTCGCGCGACCGGCAGCACCCCGGCCGGTGGCCTCGCGACCGGCACCCCCACCGGCGACCTCACGACCCACACCCCGACCGGTGGCCTCACCACTGGCACCCCAAGCCACGAGCAGGTTCTCCGGCCCTCGCTGCGCACGACCGAGGACGGCGGCGGACCCACCTCCGTCGCCCGTCGCCGGCCGGGCGACAGCCCACCCGACCCGCCGGATCCGCCCGACCCGGACCCTGAGGACCCGCGTCCGCATCCCCTTCCGCCGCGCAAGGATTCGGCCGTCGCCGCGTTGTTCCGCCAGGTGGCGGCGAAGCACCTGGCGGCGTTCGGCGACGAGCGCCCGCACACCCGGCCCGGGCTGGGCACCATCGCGGTCGGCGCCCTGTTCGAGGAGGCGAAGCAGCTGGTCGCACCGGCCCGCACCTTCACGGTGGCGGTCGACGCGCTGTTCAGCGGCACTCCCCCGGCGCCGGCCACGTCGGAGTCGCCGCTGCCCGATCTCGGCTTCGCGCCGCGGTTCGCCACACCGATGGCGCAGGCGCTGGTCGAACTCGGCCAGCACTGGCTGCTGCCCGGTCTCGACGGGGTGCCGGCCAACACGGCGGTGGCGCTGCGCACCAACGGAGGGTTCGTCGAGGCGTTCCTGGTCGGACTCAACCACGAATTCGGCCGCGAGCTGCTCTGGCGCGAGTTCCCGACGCCGCTGACCGCCACCTTCTTCGACCGGTTCTGGGACGCCGCCGTCGCGCCCGCCGAGCCGCCCGACATCCCGCAACTGGACGAGTGGGCCGACCGGGCATTGGGCGCGCCGACGCTGCGCGAGGAACGGTTCGTGCTGCTGCTGCGCAGCGAGCTGATCCGCCGCTTCCCGGACGCCGTGGTCACCGCGTCCGAACCGGGCGCCAATCCGCCGGTGACCCTGCTGCCGGTGTTCCGCGGCTCGCTCGACCCCGACGTCAGCTACTTCGGCTTCAGCATCCCGCTCGCGCAGGCCGATCAGTACACGATCAGCATCGCCGAGCAGCCGGGTGCGCCCCGGTTCGGCTTCGAGGTCGGCGAGGCACCCCCGGGCGTGACCCACGCCCCGGCCACGGACGCCACCGCCGCCGCCCTGGCCGGTCGGCTGCGCCAGCTGCCGGCCCGGATCACCATTCCGATCACCGTGCTGATGCGGGAGCCCGAGCCATGACCGATCCGCTGAACCTGGCGCCGCTGACGGCGGACGCCCTGCTGGCCGACCCGCGGCTGGGCGGCGTCCTGGCCGGGGCGGAGCATCCGCTGGCCCTGTTCCCGGTGCGGCTGGAAACCCGCTACGCCGGCGGCGAGCTGCTGGTGCGGGTCTACCCCGATCAGGTCCAGGTGGACGCCCACGACCCCCGGCTGTCGGCGGTGGAACAGGCCGCCGGCCAGGAGTTCTGGCGTGCCCAGTGGCGCACCGGCGCGAACGCCGATCGGCAGCAGCGGCTGTGGGCGGCACTCGCCGACCGCTTCGGCGCGGGCCGGGCCGGCTGGGTCGCACGTGCCACCCGTCCGACCAACCCGGCCGAGCGGCCCGGCGCCGAGGTCGGGGACGACCAGCCGCCGGGCGCCGACCCGGTCTTCCCGGCGTTGCCGGTGACCGACGACCGGCGCACACCCGTGGCGCGGCTGTTGCCGCGGCAGTGGACGGTGACCGCTTATGCCGGCGGGCAGGTGCTCGCCGTGGCGACGGGTGCGCCGCTCACGATCGACCCGGCCGTGGGGCCCGACCTGGCCGCGCCGCTGATCGCCGACGCCGACGATGACGAGGTCGCCGCCGTCGACGCCGGCATGAACTGGCTGATCGACTTCGAGGCCGCCGAAAAGCTGGGCCTGGCGGTCCGGCTGCCGGTGACCGGCCCCGTCGACCTGCTGGTGGCCTGCGGCGTCCGGGACGGCGACGCGGCCGCCGGGGCGGCCCAGGTGGCGGCGCTGCTGGAGGCGCAGCGGTATTCGGCGGGACTCGGGTTCCTGCCGCCGGAGACGACCACCAACAATGCCGAGGCGGCGCCGTCCGGCTGGTCGAGCACCGACCC
>WBZS01000291.1_pt1 | contig 78705 bp, 57 predicted proteins | sample 5204201 | NCBI WGS metagenome assembly WBZS01 (sample SAMN12344357, study PRJNA552823) | activated sludge metagenome | biome: Activated sludge suspended growth; feature: Nitrification reactor; material: Wastewater; isolation source: activated sludge from nitrification reactor of wastewater...
CACTCGAAAACCGCCCCTGACGACGAGCCCGGACACGCCCCCGAACACCCTCGTCCCGGACACGTCCAGCACGAAAAACCGCAGGTCAAGGCACCAGCCCGGCCAGTGGCTCAAGATAACGATCGAGAGCCTGAACGCCAGGTTCCGGCGCGCCGTGAACGCCAAGGGCCACTTCCCGACCGAGCAGGCCGCCAGCAAGACGCTCTACCTGGTCGTGCGGTCCCTGGACCCCAAGGGCCTCGGGCAGGCACGATGGGTCACTCGGTGGAAGCCGGCCTTGAACGCCTTCGCCATCACCTTCGCCGACCGCATGCCAGCAGCACAGAACCTGTAAGAACCCAATGCCAGTTACACCGAGAAACGGACAGACCCCAGCAGACGGCAATGCTCATCGTCTTGTGCGGGATCATCGGAGCTATCACGTGGAACCTCGGCACGTGGTGGTTCGGCATTCCCTCGTCGTCGTCGCACGCCCTGGTCGGTGGTCTCGTCGGGGCGACGCTGCTGGCTGCCGGTTCCGGCTACGTCAAATGGGGGTTCGTCGAGCTGACGCACGGCAAGATCGACGGTGTCGCCAAGATCCTCATCGGCCTGGTCATCTCACCGTTGATCGGTTTCGGCGTCGGCTTCCTCCTGCAGAAGCTCATGATGCGGCTGTTCGCCTTCGCCAAACCGAGCGTCAACAGGTGGTTCCGCCGGTCCCAGTTCGTCACCTCGGCCTTCCTCGCCTTCTCGCACGGCGCCAACGACGCGCAGAAGAGCATGGGCATCATCACCCTGGTCCTGGTGCTGTCGGGGCAGATGACCGAGTTCACTGTCCCCTTCTGGGTCATCCTCACCTGTGCGGGTGCCATCACCCTGGGCATCCTCTCGGGTGGCTGGCGGATTGTGCGCACTGTCGGTTTCGGCATTTACAAGGTCCGCCCGTTGCACGCGTTGGACACGCAGCTCACCTCCGCGGCGGTGATCTACGGCGCCTCGATCCTCGGCGCGCCCGTATCGACGACCCACGTCGTCAGCTCCTCGATCATGGGCATCGGCACAGCGGATCGCGCTCGCGCCGTCCGCTGGGGCAAAGCCCAAGAGATCCTCAGCACGTGGCTCATCACCATCCCGGGGGCCGGAATCGTCGGGGTGATCGCCTACCTCATCAGCATGATCTTCACCCGCTGAGCAGCAACAGCCCAACCAATACCCACCCGACCGTCCCACCCGAACACCGCAGACCCCGGCCACGAGCCGGCCCAACCAGGAGGCACAACCAATGAGCGGTAGCGCCAACAACCCCCTGTCCAAGGTCGTGAGTCGGATCTTTCCCAAGGTCCCCGACTTCTATGCGATGTTGCAAGAGCAGTCGGCGCTGGCTGTCAAGTCCGCCGCGGCGCTGCTGGCCTATACCGAGACCGGTGATGACGCGCAGGCGGAGTTGGTCCGATCGCTCGAGCATGACGCCGACGAAGTCAAAGAACGCAATATCGCCGCTCTCAACGAGGCATTCTCGACGCCGATGGACCGCGAGGACCTCTACCGCGCGATCCAAACGATCGACCACGTCCTCAACTACGCCAAGACGACGGTTCGGGAGATGCAGGTGCTCGGAGTCGAGGCCGACGATGCGATCCGTGAGATGGCAGGCATCCTGTTGGAGGGCGTGCAGTCACTCGATGCGGGCTACCGGGCGTTGTCGAGCAGCCCGGCGGCTGCTGAGCCGCACGCCGCCGCGGCCCGCAAGGCAGAGCGCAACATCGAGAAGGCCTACCGTCGGGGCCTCGCTGCCCTGTTTGACGTCGAGCGCCAACTCACCGAGATGGAGGCATCCCCGACCCCGACCGGTCACGTGGCTCTGGCCCGAATCCTTGAGATCTTCAAGAAGCGTGAGGTCTACCGGCACATCTCTAACGCGGCTGACCGATTGGCCCGTGCTGGCGAGTCATTGCGCGACATCGTCGTCAAGCTCGTCTGAACCCCCGACTCGATCACCGCATCCCGTCCCGTATGCCGCCCACGCGGCATACGGGACGTTCGGTGTCCGGCGCGCGGAGCCGGTGTGACCACCGTCGCCCCGGGTTCCCTAGCCGCAGCCGGTCCGGCCCTGCGAGACTCGCACAATGGCACGCGAATTCACCACAGTAGGCGTCATCGGATTGGGCACGATGGGCGCGGGGATCGCCGAGATCTTCGCCCGTAACGGCCTGTCGGTCGTCGCGATCGAGGTCGACGGCGACGCACTCGAGCATGGCAAGGGCATCCTCGCCAAGTCGACCGCCCGGGCCGTCGGCCGCGGCAAACTCTCCGCCGAGGACGCCGAGGCGCTGCACGGGCGGATCAGCTATGCGACAGATCTTGCCCAACTCGCCGGGTGCGAGCTCATCGTCGAGGCGGTTCCCGAGCACTTGGCCCTCAAGAAGCAGATCTTCGCCGCGCTCGATGCGATCGTCCCCGACGACGCGATCCTCGCCACCAACACCTCGTCCCTCTCGGTCACCGAGCTTGCCGTCGCCACGAAGAAGCCCTCGCGGGTCCTGGGGATGCACTTCTTCAACCCGGCGACGGTGATGCAGTTCGTCGAGGTTATTCGCACTGTCGTCACCTCCGACGATGTCTTCAACGACGTCAAGGCGCTGGCCGAGCGGCTGGACAAGAAGCCGGTCGTCGTGGGCGACAAAGCCGGGTTCATCGCCAACGCCCTGCTCTTCGGCTACCTCAACCACGCGGTCTCGATGTACGAGCAGAAGTACGCCACCCGCGAGGACCTCGACGCGGCCATGCGGTTCGGCTGTGGGCTGCCGATGGGTCCGCTGGCCCTCATGGACCTCATCGGGCTGGACACGGCATACGAGATCCTCGACACGATGTACCACCAGGGCCGCGAGCGCCTGCACGCCCCGAGCCCGATCATCAAGCAGATGGTCAACGCGGGGCTCAAGGGCCGCAAGAGCGGACGCGGCTTCTACACCTATGCCGCCCAAGGCAGCTCCGAGGTCGTCGCCGACGGACAGACCCCCAAGAGCGGGGCGGCCGAGGACCCCGGGTTGGCCAAGATTGCCAAGGTCGGCGTGGTCGGCTCCGGCACGATGGCCACTGGAATCATGGAGGTCTTCGCCAAGGCCGGCTTCGACGTCGTCTACGTGGCTCGCGGCCAAGACAAGGTCGACGGGGTGCTGGCGTCGATCAAGAAGGGCCAGGCCCGGATGATCGACCGCGGCAAGCTAACCCAGGAAGCCGCCGACGCGGTGACCGCACGGCTCACCGGCGCCACCGAGCGCGAGGCGCTGGCTGATGTCGACATAGTCGTCGAGGCCATCGCGGAGGACCTGGCGATCAAGCAGGAGCTCTTCCGCGACCTGGACCGGATCTGCAAGCCCGGCGCGATCCTCGCGACGACGACGTCATCGCTGCCGATCATCCAGTGCGCCAACGTGACCAGCCGCCCGGGCGATGTCATCGGCATGCACTTCTTCAACCCCGCCCAGGTGATGAAGCTCGTCGAGGTGGTCTCGACCGTTGCCACCGACCCGGCGATCACCGCCACGGTCGTCGCGCTCGCCCGCAAGGTCGGTAAGGTGCCGGTCCAGTGCGGAGACCGCTCGGGCTTCATTGTCAACGCGTTGTTGTTCCCCTACCTCAACGACGCGATCAGGATGCTCGAGGCCCACTACGCCACGGCCGACGAGATCGACACGGCGATGAAGGCCGGCTGTGGCTATCCCATGGGCCCGTTCGAGTTGCTCGATGTCGTCGGGCTCGACGTGTCGCTGGCCATCCAGCGTGAGCTCTACATGGAGTTCCGTGAGCCCGGCTTTGCGCCGGCGCCGCTGCTGGAGCACCTCGTCACCGCGGGCTACCTCGGTCGCAAGACCAAGCGCGGGTTCCGCACCTACGCCTGACACTGGTCATCGGCTCGCGGCCCACATAGCGGTATGCCGCCCGCTCATCCGAGCGGGCGGCATACCGCTATGTGGGGAACACCTGGGACAATCGGCGACATGCCCCGCGCCAACCGCCGTCGTGACGACGCCGCACCGTTGGACCTCGGGCGCGCGACAGCGGGCATGACCGGTCGGGCCGGGTATGCCGGTCGCGACTGGTTCGTCCGCCCGGTCGCCGGTGGGCGCAGAGACGCCGGGGGCGCGGCGCGGGGCTATCGGTGCCCCGGCTGTCAGCAGGAGGTTGGTGCTCAGGCCCACGTGGTGGTGTGGCCGGCCGAGGGGGTCGGTGGAGCCGACCATCGGCGGCACTGGCATACCGCGTGCTGGACCAACCGGCATACCCGTCCGCCGCAGGGCTCCTATCGCTGAAGTGAGCCGCGAGGTTGAGCCGTCGGGCGGGGGAGGTCAGGAGACCAATCGCGCGAAGGTGACCTCGTCGCCCTGGGAGCGCATCTCGGCGACCTGGGCGAGGTAGAGCTCGGCGCAGGCGATCGCGTCGATGAGGCACTCATGGGCGCGGTAGACAGGCAGGGCGTAGCGCTCCCTGGCGTTCCACAGTCGCAGGGCCAAGCGCATCGGTGATTGGCCCCACCCCACGATGAGCCGCCGGTGCAGTTCGAGGGTGTCGACCCGCGCTACCGGCATCCGTGAGCCGTAGACCCGCTCGCAAGCAGCCGACAGGAACCGCTCCTCGATGTCGGTGTAGTGAGCGAGCAACACCCGCCCGCGGAGGGCCTCCAGGACGTAGGGGAGCGCCTCCTCGATCGGAGTGCCAGCGGCGACGGTGTCGTCGGTGAGGCCGTGGATGGCAGCGCTTTGCCCGACTTCGACACCGGATTGCACGACGAAGCGCCGGGCCCCGGATAGGTCGATCGACAAGCCGTCGACAGGCACAAATCCGATCGACAGCAGCCGGTCCTTCTTGGGGTGCAGCCCGGTGGTCTCGAGGTCGACCGCCAACAGACGCAAGTCGCCGACGGGGGTCGATGGATCTGGGAACGGAATCTGGAGGTAGTCCCTCAGGGGTCCGGGTCGCACCGAGCGCAACGCGCGACGACGCTGCTGCTCAGCCGACGGGGAGGAGAACATGCCAGCTCTCTCAGGAGATGTAGGTAGACGGATAGCGGTGCGAGAGGGACGACTGCGCCGAGCGCACGATGGCGAAGGCCTCCCGCAGGTGCCGCTTCTCGAACGAGCTGAGGTCGTCGGGCGCCACGAAGTTGTCGGTGTCCTTCCCGGCGCGAACCTGGGCCGCCTGGTGACGCAGCCGGACATAGGAGATGAACTCGAAGGCGTCGCGCAGGTCCTGGCCTCGCTCTGGGCTGAGCACGCCGGCGTCGACGGCCGCTGCCAGGCGGGTCTGCGTGTTGACCGCCCGGGATCCGATCGACAGGGCCAGCACGCGAGCGAGCTCGACGACGGCCCCGACGCCGCCGCGCTTAATGTCGAGGGTGGCCCGGTTGGCTCCGTGCTTCTCCAGGACAAAACCTCGGAAGAACCCCAACGGTGGCTCGTTCTCGACGGCCCGCTTGGTGAGGTGTGCGAGGAAAAGCTTGGCGGAGGGGGCCTGTTTGAGGAAGTGCTTGCGCAGTTTGTGGAACAGCCGCGGGTCGCCGTAGATGGGGCGCATGTCAAAGAAGATGCTGGCCCGCAGGATGGCATCGGGCACCGGCTCGGTGAGCCACGTAGTGAACTCCGCGCGCCATTGGTTCAGGGGCACGCGCCAGCGAGGATTGGTCGCCATGATGTCCCCGGGACAGCGCGGGTAGCCGCATTCGACAAGGGCGTCACACACGAACGTGGCCAGCGCCTCAAAGTAAGCCGCGTGTTCGGGGAGCACTTCGTTGTCGAGGATGAGGGCGTTGTCCTGGTCGGCTGCGAGCGCCTGTTCCTGACGGGCCCGGGACCCGAGGGACACCCAGCAATAGGGGACTGGAGCTGGCCCGAGGTGGGCTTCGGCCAACCCGAGCACCCGGCGCTCGGCCGCATCCCCAACTGCCGTGACGATCCGGCCGATGTCCTCGGCGGACGCATCCTGGGTAACAAGGAGCTCCACGATGGCAGACAGGCGTTTGCTCACCTCGGCCACCCCGCTGACGTCCTCGGCCTGGGTGATGTCGCCGACGAGGTAGATCGGGTTGGTCTGCTCCAGGCGCATGAGGTCGGTCGTCGTGATGACGCCTTCCGGCCTGCCTTCCGGGGTGAGGATCGGCAGGTGGTGGATGTTGCGACTGGTCATCTCCATGAGGATCTGGAACGCCAGAGCATCTGCCGACCCGGTGAACGGGTCGGGGGTCATCACGCAGGTCACCGGGAGGTCGGTGTCGATCCCGGATGCGACGACCCGGTTGCGAAGGTCGCGGTCGGTGACGATGCCGACGAGCTTCGCCTCGTCGAGAATGAGCAAGCAGGACACCCGCTTGTGACTCATGACCAGAGCCGCCGCCCTGATTGACTCGGTCGCCTGGACCGAGACCGCGGGCCGGTTGATGATGTCGGTAGCGTTGGTCTTGAGGATGGCGCTGCCGGAATTGGTGAGGTGAAGCGAGGCGACGGCACCGCGCATCCGGCTCGTGCGCTGCAGGTCGAAGTAGTGCCCGAAGATCGGGTAGGTCGTCGACAGAGCGTGGAAGGTGTCGGCGTCCATGACCAGGCAGAGGGTGTCCTCGAGGGCGACCGCCTCGAAGTTGGCCGGGTTGCCCTGGACCAGCGTGTAGGACCCGAAAGACGTCCCCACCTCGCCCCGGTCCATGAAGCCGCCATGCATGTCGTGCAGCTCGACGGCTCCGCTGCGCACGATGTAGAGGTGGTGGTTTTCCTCGCCCCGCGCGATGATCCGAGTGCCACGCCGGAAATACTCGATCTTGAGCATGGTGGCCAGCCGTTCGAGTTGCTGGCGCGGCAGGTCGTCGAAAGGATGATGTTCCGCGAGGAAGTCGCGGACCTCGGCGAGTTCGACGTCCAAAGACATGGGCGTCATCCTCTCAGCCTGGCCAGCCTTGTGGCACCTGGAGCGCAGCGCCGACCGCATACGCTGCGACGAGCGTGCGGTCCGCGCGGACGAGCGGTCACCACGACGCGTGCAGGGGTCGCCCCTCGGCGAAACCGGCCTGGCTCTGTAACCCGACGACCGCGCGCTCGGAGAACTGCGCGAGAGTGGCCGCACCGGCATACGTGCATGCGGAGCGCACCCCCGCGGTGATCGTGTCGAGCAGATCCTCGACGCTAGGACGGGCCGGATCGAGGTACATCCGCGAGGTGGAAATGCCCTCCTCGAACAGCGCCTTGCGGGCCCGGTCGTAGGCCGTCTCGCCACTGGTCCGCAGCCGCACCGCTCGGGCCGACGCCATCCCGAACGACTCCTTATAGGCCCGACCGTCAGGTGCCACCCGAAGGTCGCCCGGCGACTCGTAGGTGCCGGCGAACCACGACCCGATCATCACGTTGCTCGCCCCTGCGGCCAGAGCGAGGGCGACGTCCCGGGGGTGGCGTATGCCGCCGTCCGCCCATACGTGTGCCCCGAGTTCCCTTGCCGCTGTAGCACATTCCAGAACCGCAGAGAACTGCGGTCGCCCCACGCCGGTCATCATGCGCGTCGTGCACATCGCTCCGGGGCCGACCCCCACTTTGACGATGTCGGCGCCCGCCTCCACGAGGTCGCGCACACCATCCGCCGCGACGACGTTCCCGGCGACGACGGGGATGTCGAGGGCCTCGGCTCGGATGGCCCGCAGGGCGTCCAGCATGCGGCTCTGGTGCCCGTGGGCGGTGTCCAGGACAAGCACATCGATGCCGGCGTCGACCAGCGATGCGGCGCGTCGGGCGACGTCGCCGCCGATGCCGCACGCAGCCGCGACCCTCAGCCGCTGGTGCTCGTCCAGGGCCGGACGATAGAGGGTCGCCCGAAGGGCCCCTTGTCGGGTGAGCAGGCCGACCAACCGCCCCTGCGAGTCGATTGCTGGGGCCAACCGATGTCGGACCTCGCCGAGGCGTTCGAAAGCGGCTTCTGGGTCGATATCCTGGGGGATAGTGGCGACCTCCCGAGACATCACCCGCTCGAGCTGGGTGAACCGGTCCACGCTGTCGAGATCGGCCTCGGTCACCACCCCGATAGGCCGACGGTCTCCGTCCAGCACCACTGCGGCACCGTGGGCTCGCTTGGGTAGCAGCCCAAGGGCATCCGCGACGGTAGACGTCGGGCTCAAGGTGACGGGGGTGTCGTGGATGAGGTGACGGCTCTTGACGAACTCGACCACTTCGGCGACGACATCCACCGGGATGTCCTGTGGGATCACCGCCAGAGCTCCACGCCGCGCGACCGTCTCAGCCATTCGTCGCCCGCTCACGGCCGTCATGTTGGCGACCACGATCGGGATCGTCGTGCCGGACCCGTCCTGGGTGCAGAGGTCCACGTCCATGCGGCTGGCGATGCTCGAGCGGCTCGGCACCATGAAGACGTCGTCGTAGGACAGGTCAACCGTCGGGAGCATGCCGTTGAGGAAGCGCATCCCCAGAATCTAGGTCAGTGGGCCTCCTGACGGGGCACCAGCACTTCCTCGTAGATGAGCAGCAGACCAGCGGCGGTTGGGATAGCCAGCAGGGCTCCCAACACCCCCGCCAGCGTCCCCCCGGCCAGGGCCGCGATCACGGTAATGACCCCGGGCACCGAGACTGTGCGTTGCATCATCCGAGGGGCCACCAGGTAGTTTTCGACTTGCTGGTAGATGAGGAAGTAGATCAGCGCGATGAGCGCTTTGCCTGGGTCGACAAACACGGCCACCACCGCCACCAAGATGGCGCCGAGCGTGGCACCGACCATCGGGATGAGCCCGAGGGTGCCGACCGCGACAGCCAGCACCGCGGCATACGGAATGCCGACGATCTTCATCATGATGTAGGAGCAGCAGGCGTTGGTCGTCGCGACGAGGACCTGACCGATCGCGTAGGACCCGACCCGCCGCATGATCTCCTCGGCCAGGGACTCGACCCGGGGTCGGCGGCTGGCCGGAACGAGCGCGTATGCCGCCCGCTTGAGGGAGGGGAGCGACGCGAGGAAATAGAGGGTCAGGACCAGGACGGTGATCGTCGAGAACAGGCCCGAGACGACGGCCAATCCTGCCCCGAGGACTCCGCCGACGGCCTGGGACATGAAACTGCCGTCGGTGAGCCTTCGGTTGATCTCCTCGCGAGCCTTGTCCAGCACGTGATAGGTCGATTCGAGGTCGCGTAGCCGCGGATCGGCCAACAGGTTGTCCAGGTAGTTCGGTGCGTTCCGGGCCAACTCCCCACCCTGTTGGGTGACCGGCGGCACGACGACGAGCCCGAGCAAGACGAAGACGGCCACGACCAGCCCCGCGACTGCCGCGACCGCACGGGGTCGGCTCATCCCCGATTCCATGAGCCGCTCGACCAGGGGGTTGAGTGCCAGGGCGAGGACGAGGGCGACGACGACCAGGGTCAACACGGTGTCCAGCTGGCCCACCGCCTGCCAGAGCCCGTATGCCGTCAGCACACCGAGCCCGCCGACGAGCCCCACGTAGTAGGGGGAGCGACGGTTGAGCGGTCGCCCGGCGGGCGGATGCGCAGTCCCGTTGGGCACTGCGGAGTCGGACTGTGCAGCAGCGGGAGCCGTTGGGCTATCGCCGGCTCCGCTGGGCTCGACCGTCTCAGCAGGCTGCGTCGAGCCCTCGGTCGGTTCGGTGGATCCGTTCGTCGTCATCCGCTCACCTCCGGAACGTGGGCTTCCGGCCCCTGTGTACGCCGAGCCTAGCGACCGGGTCGGCGTATGCCTCCCGCCCACGCGGACGCTTGCCCGGGGAGAGCGAATGCGGCTGCGCGGCATACCCCCGAGGAGGTATGCCGCGCAGCTCACCTGACGTGCCGCCGATGGCGGCGCCGGGTCACTCCGGGCGTAGCTCGTGATCGCTGGTGTGCGGGACGATCCGCGGCGACGTGTGGGCATCTCCCTCGGGCAGCATCGGGTGCGGCAAGGCCATCGGCTCCGGGGCGGTGGCGCCCTGGCCGAAGTCTGTGGCGCCGACGAGGACCGCCATGTTGCCGTGCGGATGCTTGTTGCGGTACATGAGGTCGTGGGCGAGTGGGATCTCGTCGTAGCTGAACGACTGAGACAGGCACGGGTCGAGCTTCCCGGCCAGCGCCAACTCGTTCATCTCGTTGGACTGTACGGCGTTCGCGAAGTGCGAGCCCTGCAGGCGCTTCTGACGCATCCACAGGTAGCGCAGGTCGACGGTCGCGTTGTAACCCGTGGTGCCCGCGCAGACGACGACCATGCCGCCGGTGTCACAGACGAAGATCGAGCTGGGGATCGTGCTCTCGCCCGGGTGTTCGAAGACGATGTTCGGTGCGCGGCGTTCGCCCAAGACGTCCCAGATGGCCGAGCCGAACTTGCGGGCGCCTTTGAGCCAGGTCCCGTATGCCGCGTCGTCCTTCCAGTGGGGCAGCATGCCCCAGTGGTCGAAGTTGTTGCGGTTGATGCAGCCCTTGGCCCCGAGCTTCATGCAGTAGTCGAACTTGTCCTCGCCGGAGACGACGGCGATGGGGATGCCGCCAGCCGCCTTGACGATCTGGATCGCCATCGAGCCCAGGCCACCGGCGCCGCCCCAGATGAGGGCCACGTCGCCTTCCTTGACCGCGTTTTCACCCCAGCCATGCAGCATCCGCCAGGCGGTCGCCGCGACCAGAGTGTAGGCCGAGGCCGCCTCCCAGGTCAGATGCTTGGGCTTAGGCATGCACTGCTGGGCCTGGACCTTGGTGAACTGGGCGAAGCTGCCGTAGTTGGTCTCGTACCCCCAGATCCGGAAACTCGGCGAATACATCGGGTCCCCACCGCGCAGGACGGTCGGGCAGTTGCGGTCCCACTTGCCGCAGTGCAGGACGACCTCGTCGCCGATCTTGACGTTGGTGACGTCCTTGCCGACGGCATACACGATGCCCGATGCGTCGCTGCCCCCGATGTGGAAGCGCTCTGGCTCGCCCGCCTTGTTGCGGGCACCGATCACGTCCACCGGGATGCCGAGTCCGGCCCACACGTTGTTGTAGTTGATTCCGGCGGCCATGACATAGACGAGAACTTCGTCATCGGCGATCGGCGGGACATCGACGACTTCCTTCTGGAACGCCTGCATCGGCGGGCCGAAGCGCTCCGGCCGGATCAGCCAGGCGTGCATCTTCGCCGGGACCTCGCCCAGGGGTGGCTGCTCGCCCAGGTCGCAAAGCTCCGTGGTCATCGTGGGTCCTCTCTGCGTGGGCGCAGCCGCCCACAGGTTGAGCGGCATGCGCCGGAGATCGACGTCGCGCCAACGATGTGGCGCTCTTTGCTCGACCATAACCGCAAGCGGAAGGACTGCTGAGGGGCTCAACCCGTGACGTTCCCCACCCGATCGGGCAGCCGCTCCGAGCCGTTCATGCCGCGTTGGCTGGGGCGACACCCAACGGGTCGAACGCTGCTCTCACTACGGATGAGACTGGCCCCTGCTTCTTGCTCTTCGGGTGTGACTTGCCCCTGCTTCTTGCTCTTCGGATGAGACCAGCCCTACTCCTCCACTTTGACCGCCATGGCGCCCAATGTGGTGGATGGCGTCGCCATATGGACGCCACCGATCACCCTGAGCGCCATGGCGGCGAAACTCAGGGGGGTAGCACTGGGTGGGGGCAGGAGCTGGGCAGGAGCAGGAGCGGGGAAGGAGCAGGAGCGGGGCAGGAGCAGGAGCGGGGCAGGAGCAGGAGCGGGGCAGGAGCAGGGAAGGCGTTCAGTGATCGTCAGTGATGGTGCGAGTCGGCGGCGGGCTGCACCAGCTCGACGAGGACCCCGCCAGCGTCCTTGGGGTGGATGAAGTTGACCCGGCTGTTGCTCGTTCCCCGCTTGGGCACTTCGTAGAGCAGCCGAACACCCCGCTCACGCAGCGTCGCGCAGACCGCGTCGATGTCCTGGACCCGATAGGCCATTTGTTGGATCCCGGGCCCGGAGCGGGCCAGGAACTTGCCGATCGGCGAATCGGGCGTCAACGGTGCCAGCAACTGGATGCACGAGCCGGACTGCCCGACGGCCATCATCGCCTCGCGGACGCCCTGCTCCTCGTTGGTCTCCTCGTGGAGCAGGTCCATGCCGTAGGTGTCCCGATAGAAGGAAATGGCCGCGTCGAGGTCGGGGACGGCGATGCCGACGTGGTCGATCATGGTGAAAAGGGCAGCGTCCATACCCGCAGACTAGGGCCGCGTCATACCGGAGTATGCCGCCCGCGCGCCGATGTGACGGCCGTCATGTCGACGGGGGTTACCTTCGGAATCCACACATCTCGCAACCCAAGGCAACGGAAAGGTGCAAACCCGCCGGTAACATGCACCGATTCGTGGGACTCCTCTAGCCACAGCAGGCCGCGAGCCCTAAGGTCCCCCACGACCGGGGGTCCTTCGAGGAAGCGAGAACTGATGAATACGTCGACCGATGTCGCGCCACTGGGCTTCCCAGAGGCGTCCGAGAAGGGCCTCAAGGGCGGGGCGCTGGGACTGCTCTCTAGTGTCGTCGTCGGCATGGCGTCGACGGCCCCGGCTTACTCGTTGGCCGCCTCGTTGGGACTGGTCGTCGCGGTCGCCAGCGCTGAGGGCAGTGTTGGGCTGAAGGCTCCAGCGGTCATGTTGCTCGCCTTCATCCCCATGTACTTCATCGCCATCGCCTATCAGGAGCTCAACAAGGCCGAGCCCGACTGCGGGACGACCTTCACGTGGGCAGCCCGCGCCTTCGGTCCGAAAACCGGGTGGCTCGGTGGTTGGGGCATCATCGCCGCCGACGTCATTGTCATGGCCAACCTTGCCCAAGTCGCCGGGTCCTACTCCTACACCTTCGTCGCGGAGGTGGGTGGCTTGCTCGGCCAGGACTGGTCGGGGGTCGGCGAGTTGGCCGATTCGACATTCTGGGCGACGGTCGCTGGCGTCATCTGGATCGCCGTAATGACGTACATCTGCTATCGGGGCATCGAGGTCAGCGCACGACTTCAGTACGCGCTGCTGGGCATCGAAGTCGTGGTGCTAGTCGTCTTTGCCGTAACGGCTTTGGTCAAGGTCTACTCCGGCACGGCCGAGGAGTACTCGCTGACCCCGTCACTCAGCTGGTTGCTTCCGACCGATTTGCCGTTTGGATCGGTGCTCGCCCCGGCCTTGTTGATCGCCTTCTTCATCTACTGGGGTTGGGACACCGCGGTGACGTGCAACGAGGAGAGCGACGACCCGGGCAAGACGCCAGGTCGCGCTGCCGTGATCTCGACGCTGCTGCTGCTGGCAACCTACGCTCTGGTGTCCATCGCTGCCGTCGCCTTCGCGGGCGTCGGCGAGGAAGGGGTGGGACTGGGCAACCCGGAGAACAGCGCCGATGTCTTCGCCGCCATCGGTCCGGACTTGTTCGGCGACTCTGCTCTTGGCAAAGCGGGCCTCATCCTGTTGGCGGCCTCGATCCTCACCTCGGCTTCGGCCTCCACCCAGACGACGATCCTGCCGACGGCCCGGACCGCCCTCTCGATGGCTGTCTTCCGTGCGCTGCCACGCAAGTTCAGCCGGATCCACCCGCGCTACCTCACCCCGACCTGGTCGACGGTCGGGATGGGGATCATCTCAGCCGTCTTCTACGTCCTGTTTACCCTGGTCAGCCCGAACCTGTTGTTGGCGCTCATCGGGTCCGTCGGCCTGATGATTGCCTTCTACTACGGGCTCACCGGCTTCGTGTGTGCCTGGTTCTACCGCAAGACCTTCACCCGCACGGTCCGAGACCTTTTCATGCAGGGGATCATTCCGTTGCTCGGTGGGCTGGTCATGCTGGCCACCTTTGTCTATGGCCTCATCACCTTCCTCGGCCCGGACTACCTCACCGATGACGAGGACAACCCGATTACCATCTTCGGCTACGGTGCCGTCGGGGTTGTCGGATTGCTCGCCCTGGCCCTGGGTTTGGTTCTCATGCTTGCCTGGATGGCCGTTCACCCCGACTACTTCCGGGGTGAGACCCTGCCCAAGCGGGCTGCTCATGAGCTGGTGCTCGCCGGACCGCATACCGACCACACCTCGGTCCGGCTGCCCGACTCAGGATTGCCCGAGTTGGTCATCGCCCCCGACCTGTCCAACCTCCCACCCGGGCAGCGTGCCGTCGACCTGGCCAGCCACGAAGTCGTCGAGGATCCCGACGCCGAAGGACCCGGGCGCGCGTAACCTCGTCACGTCCCGGGCGGCTGCGCGGCATACCTGGTGGGCCACGACCCGCCGGTATGCCGCGCGTCCGCGCGTGTGGTGCGTCCCACCCGATGATCCCGGGGCCCACGCTCACAGCCGCGGATACAGTGGACGCACATCTGGCTTTCCGTCCTGACCGCCCCTGGAGGCTGCGCTATGAGCTCGAACACCTCTGTCATCGTCGCCGGTGCCCGCACCGGCATGGGCCGCTTGCTGGGCTCGCTCAAGGACTTCTCAGCGACCGACCTCGGTGGGGTGGCCATCAAGGGTGCCCTGGAGAAGGCTGGCATCACAGGCGACCAGGTCGACTACGTCGTCATGGGCCACGTCCTGCAGGCCGGCTGCGGCCAGCTGACGGCGCGTCAGGCTGCCGTCAAGGGTGGCATCCCGATGAACGTCCCCTCGATCACGGTCAACAAAGTGTGTCTGTCGGGCATCAACGCGATCACCATGGCCGACCAGCTCATCCGCTCGGGTGAGTGCGAGATCGTCGTCGCCGGTGGGATGGAGTCGATGACCAACGCCCCGCACCTGCTGGAGAAGTCCCGCGAGGGTTACAAGTACGGCACGGTCAAGATGCGTGACCACATGGACTACGACGCCTTGTGGGATGTCTACACCGACCAGGGCATGGGTAACCTCACCGAGTCGGCGAATTCCGGTGACCGCGAGTTCACCCGTGCGGAGCAGGACGCCTTCTCCGCGCGCAGCCACGAGCTGTCCGCGAAGGCATGGAAGGACGGCCTGTTCGACGACGAGGTCGTCCCGGTGATGATCCCGCAGCGCAAGGGTGACCCGATCGAGTTCAAGACCGACGAAGGCATTCGCGCGGCCACAACTGCCGAGAGCCTGGCGGGGCTGCGGCCCGCCTTCCGCAAGGACGGCACGATCACCGCGGGCAGCGCCTCCCAGATCTCCGACGGCGCCGCCGCGGTCGTCGTCATGAGCAAGGCCAAGGCCGAGGCGCTCGGGCTCACCTGGCTGGCCGAGATCGGTGCCGCCGGTTACGTCGCCGGACCCGACTCGACGCTGCAGTCTCAGCCAGCTCAGGCGGTCAAGAAGGCCTGCGAAAAGGAGGGCATCTCCCCCACCGACCTCGACCTCCTCGAGCTCAACGAGGCATTCGCTGCCGTCGGCCTGGCCTCGACCAAGGAGCTCGGCGTCGACCCCGACAAGGTCAACGTCAACGGCGGCGCCATCGCGATGGGTCACCCGGTTGGTATGTCCGGGGCCCGGATCGTCCTGCACCTGGCTCACGAGCTCAAGCGCCGCGGTGGCGGCGTCGGCGCGGCGGCCCTCTGCGGTGGCGGCGGTCAGGGCGACGCCCTCATCGTCCGCGTTCCCAAGGCCTGAGCGACGTCCCCGGAGGGAACCGCACGTCTCCCTCACGGGTTGTCAGCGTGTATGCCGCGTGGCCGCCCGACCCCCTGCGGGCGCCACGCGGCATACCCTGTCTGTCGCGAGTCCGTTGCCTGCTTCTGTCGCCCCCTTCCGAGAGGACGGTATGCCGCCCCGCCCGGTCGATGTCCCCGCCCTGGTCTCCGCTGCCCGGGAGGGTGCCCCGCGTGCCGTCGCGCGCCTCATCTCTCTTGTCGAGGACCATCACCTCGCGCTGCGTGAGGTGATGGCCGCGCTGGCCCCGCACACCGGCAAGGCGCACATCATCGGCCTCACCGGCTCACCCGGCGTCGGCAAGTCGACCTCGACGAGCGCGCTGGTGGCGGCGTTCCGGGCTCGCGGCAAGCGGGTCGGAATCCTCGCGGTTGACCCGTCGTCGCCGTTCTCGGGCGGCGCGCTGCTCGGGGACCGAGTTCGGATGCAGGAGCATGCGCTCGACCCGGAGGTCTACATCCGCTCGATGGCCTCGCGGGGGCACCTTGGCGGCCTGTCCTGGACGACGCCGCAGGCAATCCGGGTGCTCGACGCGGCCGGCTGCGAGGTCGTCCTCGTAGAGACGGTCGGCGTCGGACAGTCCGAGGTCGAGATCGCAGGCCTGGCCGACACGACGATCGTCCTGTTGGCCCCCGGGATGGGCGACGGCATCCAGGCCGCCAAGGCCGGCATCCTGGAGATCGGCGACGTCTTCGTCGTCAATAAGGCTGATCGCGACGGCGCCGACGCGACCGTGCGCGACCTGCGCCACATGATTTCCCTCGGCGACCGGACCGAGCCGGGCCTGTGGCGTCCGCCGGTGTGCAAGACGGTGGCCGCCCGAGGTGAGGGCATCGGGGAGGTCATGGAGGCCATCGACAAACACGAGGGCTGGCTCGATGCCTCGGGCACGCGGCATACCCGCCGATTGAAGCGTGCCGCGGACGAAATCGAGGCCATCGCGGTCGCCGCGTTGCGCGCTCGGATGGGTGACCTGCGAGCCGGCCACGGGATCGCCGAACACGCGGCCGCCGTCGTGGCCGGCACCATCGACCCGTATGCCGCCGCCGACGACGTGGTCGCCCACCTCACCTGAGGGTGTCCTGGCAGGATGGAGGGTGTCCGGCGGGGAGGCCGGAGCCAATCGGACGGCATACCCCTTCGTCCATCCCCAGCCACCCGTGAAGGTGACGATGCAGATCTGGCCCGGAAAGCCCTACCCCCTCGGCGCGACCTACGACGGGTCGGGGGTCAACTTCGCGCTGTTCTCGGGGGTCGCCGAGCGGGTGCAGCTGTGCCTCATCGCCGATGACGGCACCGAGACCCGGGTCGAGATGCCCGAGCATGACGCGTTCGTCTGGCACGTCTACCTGCCGACGGTTCAGCCGGGTCAGCGCTACGGCTACCGCGTGCACGGGCCTTACGACCCGGCCAAGGGGCACCGCTGCAACCCGGCCAAGCTGCTGCTGGATCCCTACGCCAAGGCCATCGACGGGGAGATGCGTGGCGGCCAGGCGCTGTTCGGCTACTCCTTCGACGACCCGGAGCTTGGTCTGTCGGCCGTGCCCAACGAGGTCGACTCGCTCGGGCACACCATGCTCTCGGTCGTCACCAACCCGTTCTTCGACTGGGGGAAGGACCGCTCGCCGGGGCACCGCTACCACGAGTCGGTCATCTACGAGGCGCACGTCAAGGGGTTGACGATGCGCCACCCCGATGTGCCCGAGGAGATCCGCGGGACGTATGCCGGAATCGCCCACCCCGCGACCATCGACCACCTCCGTGGGCTCGGTGTCACGGCGCTGGAGCTCATGCCGGTGCACCAGTTCGTCCAGGATTTCACGTTGCAGGACAAAGGGCTTCGCAACTATTGGGGCTACAACACCATCGGTTTCCTCGCCCCGCACAACGGGTATGCCGCCTACGGCACCCGGGGAGAGCAGGTCACCGAGTTCAAGACGATGGTCAAGGCGCTGCACGAGGCCGACATCGAGGTCATCCTCGACGTCGTCTATAACCACACGGCCGAGGGCAATCACCTCGGGCCCACCCTGGCCTTCCGGGGGATCGACAACGACAACTACTACCGTCTGGTGGGCGGCGACCTCGGGCACTACTACGACACGACGGGCACCGGCAACAGCCTGCTCATGCGCAGCCCGCACGTCCTGCAACTCATCATGGACTCGCTGCGCTACTGGGTCACCGAGATGCACGTCGACGGGTTTCGGTTCGACCTGGCGGCGACGCTGGCCCGGCAGTTCCACGAGGTCGACAAGCTGTCGGCATTCTTCGACCTCATCCAGCAGGACCCGATCGTCAGCCAGGTCAAGCTCATCGCCGAGCCATGGGATCTCGGCGACGGCGGCTATCAGGTGGGTGGATTCCCGCCATTGTGGACCGAGTGGAACGGCAAGTTCCGCGACACGGTGCGCGACTTCTGGCGCGGCGAGGCGGCGACGTTGGGGGAGTTCGCGTCCCGGTTCACTGGGTCCTCCGACCTTTATGCCCACTCCGGGCGGCGGCCGGTCGCGTCGGTCAACTTCGTCGTCGCGCACGACGGGTTCACCTTGCGCGATCTGGTGTCCTACAACGACAAGCACAACGAGGCCAATGGCGAGGGCAACCGCGACGGCGAGAGCCACAACAGGTCGTGGAACTGCGGCGCCGAGGGCCCGAGTGCCGACCCGGCGGTGCGTTCGCTGCGGTTGCGCCAACAGCGCAATCTGCTGACTACCCTGTTGCTGGCCCAGGGCGTGCCGATGATCGCGCACGGGGATGAGTTCGGTCGCACCCAGTTGGGCAACAACAACGTCTACTGCCAGGACAACGAATTGGCCTGGGTCGATTGGGAATTGGATGCCGAGCAGGAGTCCCTGCTCGATTTCACCCGGCATCTCGTGCGGTTGCGGGCCGAGCACCCGGTCTTCCGGCGGCGCCGGTTCTTTGCCGGCAGCGCCGATCACGGCGGTGAGAGTGAGCTGGGCGACATCGCCTGGTTCGAGCCGGACGGCCAGCACATGGACGAGGAGGCGTGGGCCAACGGTTATGCCAAGACCCTCATGGTCTTCCTCAACGGCCGGGCCATCCGTGAGACCGATGCCCGCGGTGGGGCGATCCGGGACGACTCGTTCCTGGTCCTGTTCAACGCTCACTATGAGCCGATCGACTTCGTCATCCCCGATGAGTCCTACGGCCAGGAGTGGTTCGTCGAGATCGACACCTCAGGAGGTGAAACCGTCGATGCCGCAACCGACGGCGCCGGGGCGGCGGGAAGCACCCTCGCTGCCGGTTCGGCCGCGGCTGCGGGTGTCCCGTCGTCGAAGGTCGCTGGCGTGACCACCTCCGATCGCCTCGAACCGGGCGCCACGGTGACAGTCGGGGCCCGCAGCATCCTCGTCGTGGGCTGCCCGCTCAGTGACGACGACTGACCTCGTCGACCTTCAGGCCCAACCGGGGTGACCGGATCGGCGAGGACGAGGCCGGCTCCGACGAGCCGCAAGCAATAATCAAGCGCGCCGCTCACCGCGCCCGCCCTAGCCTGGCCCGGTGACCGTCACCCCGATGGACCTTGCCGACGACGCACTGATGTCCCAGATGTATGCCGTCATCGTCGACGTGCGCTCCTATGAGCGACCCCACTTCGTCCCGCCGTCGGAGGCGTCGGCAGTGGCCGACCTGCGCCATATCGACCCAGGGGAGAGCACCCATCTGTGGGGGATCTGGACGGACGACACGCTGGTTGGCGTCCTGACCGCCTGGCTCCCGCTCCACGACAACGTGGACACCGTCTGGGCGCAGCTCGACATCCATCCTCAGCACCGTCGCCGCGGTCACGGAACCGCGGCGATCTCGACGTTGGTCGAGTTCGCCAAGACCAACGGCCGCACCCGGATCGTGACGGATTCGCATTACCCGGCTGACCGGGCTGAGGACCATCCCTATCGGATCTTCGCGGAGCGCAACGGGTTTCGGCTCGGCCAAACCGAGATCGTTCGCCGTCTCATGCTGCCCGTCGCCGACGACCTGCTCACCGAAATCGCCCAGGAGGCGAGGGCGGCATACGAGGGGCGCTATCGGGTCGAGACGTTCGGGGAGGTGCCTCGTGAGCTCTGGGCGTCGTTGTGTGCCTGTATGAACCGGGTGGCTGCCGACGCGCCCACCGGTGAGATCGAGTGGGAGCCCGAGTCGCTGACCCCGGAGCGATACGGTGGCTTTCTCGTTCTGGACCGGCAGACCGGCCGGGTCCGGCTGACCGCCGTGGCGCTCGACGAGGCCACAGGGGACGTCGTCGCCTTCTCCGAGCTCGCGCTGCCCCCGGGAAACTCCCGCGCCTTCCAATGGGGCACTCTCGTCCGCGCCGAACACCGTGGCCACCGGCTCGGCCAAGCCGTCAAGGTCGCGAATCTCGTTGCCCTGCAAGCCGACTATCCCGATCGCGTCGATGTCGTCACGGGCAACGCGCACGACAACCCGTGGATGGTGTCGATCAACGAGCGGCTGGGCTTCCGCACCCTGGAGCTCTGTCCGGCCTTCTACCGGACTCTTGACACGCCCTGACTGCCCGCGAACGGCGACCGGACGGCATACCGTACGAGGGTCCGGCATCGCGGCGAACGGGAGGTCAGGGGGTGGTGGGATGACGTGGGCTGCGTTGCGCTACCGCCCCGCACAGGCGCTGCTGCTCGCCGTTCTCACCGCCCTGGTGGTCGGCTGTGCCGCCTTCGCGCCGCTCTACGAACGCGCCCTCGCCCAGTCGTTGCTGCGCGAGGGCCTGTCCCGTATGCCGCCCGCCTCCACCGCGATCGAGCTCACCTCCTCGCGGGAGCCGGGCCTTCGGGTGCGGGCCGAGCCGCTGCGCGAGGTCTTCCCGGCGACGCTGGCCGGGGTCTACGGGCCCGGAGTCGAGCGGTGGTCAGGGCGGGTCTTCGTCACGGGCTCGCAGGGCGTCTCGACGGTGACCCTGTGGGGGAGCCCGACGCCATGCGAGGGGTTGGTGCTCGATGTCGGTCGGTGCCCGCAGGCCGCGTTCGAGGTGCTCGCCTCGACCGCCGAAGCCCGCCTGCAAGGGTGGGTCCCGGGGACCGTCCTCACCGCCGTCGAGGCGCGGGGGATCACGCGGGGACCGGCCTTCGCCAGCCCGGTGACTGTCGTCGGCACCTACACGCAGAGCGGCTCAGCGGTAGGGCCGTGGGCAGGGCTGCGGCTCGGCGGGCGTGCCGGGACCGTGTCCGCGGGGCTGGCGGCGGCGCCGCTCATGGATGCGTTGGTCACCACTGACCGGACCTTCGCGGTGGACCAGCAGGCCACCTCGTTCGGGCCCGGTGCGGTGGGCTGGTTCCAGGCCGCCATCACCGTCACCCACTCCCTGGACCGCGATGCGGTCACCCTTGAGGACCTGGACGCGATCCCTGCCGCGCTGGCCGGACTCGGGGACGTGGGGGCCCGAACGCAGCCCCGGATCGCCGTGTCGAGCGCGGTGGCCGACCTCGCGGCCGACGTTGCCGAGGGGCGCCGCCAGGTGCTTGTCATCGTCCCGTTGCTCATGGCCCAGCTCGCCCTCCTTGCCGTCGTCGTCCTCGGGTTGGTGGCCGGGTCGGCCGTCGAACAGCGTCGTCCCGAGGCGGCGCTGGCCCGGCTGCGCGGCGGTGGTGCCTCCGGCGCGCGGCGGTTGCTCGTCGCCGAGCTCGGTGCGGCCGCAACCGTAGGTGCGCCCCTGGGACTGCTCGGTGCGCTCGGCGTCACGTCTCTCGTTCGGGCGAACTGGCTGGCCACTGGCGTCCCGGCCGAACTGCCGTGGACGACCTTTGCCGCGGCCGGGTTGGGCCTGATGCTGGCCTGGCTGGCGATCATCGTCGCTGTCGGCGGGGTGGTCCGTGAGTCCGTCGCAGCCCTCCTGCGCCGGGTGCCCAGCCGGCAACGAGGTCGGCGGATGGGCCTGGTCGATGCCGGGATCGTCGGGGTTTCGGTGGCCGGGGTGGCTGCCTTGGCCAGCGGCAACCTCGCCGGCCCGCTCGCCCTGGCCACCCCTGCGTTGGTGGCGCTGGCCGTCGGGATCGTCCTGGCCCACCTGCTCACCCCGGTCGCCGCGGCCGTCGGGCGACGGTCGCTGGCTCGGGGCCGGCTGACGGCGACGCTCACGGCGGTTCAGATCGCCCGCCGTCCGGCGGTCCGGCGCATCGTCACGATCATCACCGTGGCGACGGCACTGGCGGTCTTCGCGGTCAACGCGCTCATCGTCGGGCAGGACAACCGCCAACTGCGCTCGCGGGTGGAGACCGGCGCCGCCGTCGTGCTGACGACCGACTCCGACGACCCCGCTCGGGTCGAGAAGGTGCTGCGTCAGGTCGACCCCGCGGCCACGAAGGCGACCCCAGTCGCGTGGATCCGTCAGGGATCGTCCGAGTCGATCACGACGATGGCGGTGGTGCCGGAGGAGTTCGCCCGGGTGGCCGACCTGGCCGTCGACCCGGCAGCCTTCGACCTGCGGCCCCTTCAGGTGGCCGGCACCCTTCCCCCGACCATCACCGGAACTCGCCTGTCGGTGACGATCGGAGCCAGCGCGTTCGACGAGATCGTCGAGGCGAGCGACGCCCCGAAGCGCACCGGCGAAGGCCCGATCCTGGCCGTGCGTCTTGGCAAACCCGGCGGGTCCGAGCAGACTCTGAGCCTTGACCCGATCCCCCTTTCCAGCACGGCACCAGTGGTGTTCACCGCCGAGGCCGACTGCCCACAGGGATGCTGGGTGCTCGCCATCGGCATCGATCGGGTCGGTCTGGACTACCGGATCCTGAGGGGTCGGTTCGCCATCACCGAACTTCGGGCCGACGCGGGTCCGCCCGCGGCCATCGGCCGCCCGGACACCTGGCTCGGCTCGGGCGTCAAGCGCACCGATGTGCTCGCCCCCTATGCGCTCCCGGTGGACGGCGGGAGCCCGACCAGCCTGACGCTCGACCTGCTCAGCGACCGCTCCGGCGTCCGGGTCAGCGCCACGGGCGCCGTGGGAGAGCTTCCCGCGTTCGTCGTCGGCGCCCTGCCTGCGGGCACCGCACCCGGAGGGACCTTCCAAGGCGCTGGCCTCAACGGGATCGCCGTACAGCTCAAACCGGTCGGCATGCTGCCCTACACGCCCGGCGGCCCCACCAACGTGGCGATCGTCAGCCTGCGCTCGTTGCTCGACCGGGCGAGCACCCTGGCACCCGTCGTCGGGCGACTGCAGGTCTACCTCTCCGACCCCGGCATCGAGACGTCTGTGCGCGATGCCCTCCTCGCCCAAGGCATCTCGGTCAAGGACACCCAGCGTCAGGGTGACCGACAGGCGCTCTACGACAGCTCCGCGTCGGCCTGGGGGCTGCGCCTCGCGGTGGTTGTCGGACTGCTCGCTGTCCTCATGGCCGCGCTCGTCCTCGTCCTCGTCGTGACGACGGCGTGGCGCACCCGCTCGCGTGACTACGCCGCGTTGCGGATGGCAGGCGTGTCCGTCTCGGTCCTGCGCCGGGCCAGTGCACTCGAACAAGGGGTCGTTGTCCTCGTGGCCGGGGCGGCCGGCATACTCTGCGGCCTGCTGGCCTCCCGCCTGGCCCTGCCGATGGTGCCGCTGTTCACCCGGCCGTCCGCGACCTATGTCGCCGACCTGCGCCCGGCGTGGACGGCCGTCGGCGGGGCGACCGCGCTCGTCCTCGGGCTGCTCGGCGTCGTTGCTGTCGTCGTCGGCACCCGGCTGGTGTCCCGGGCCGCCCCAGCCCGACTGCGGGAACAGCTGTGAGCGCCGCGTCCCGCGCCGGGCTGGCGATCACGACCCACGGCCTCGTGCACATCTACCACGCGGACGGACACGACCTCGCGGCCCTGTCCGGCGTCGACCTTCGGGTCGCGCAAGGGGAGATCGTCGGACTGCTCGGACCATCGGGCGCCGGCAAGTCGACCCTGCTGACGTTGTGCGGCGGCCTGCTGCGTCCGAGCGCCGGGACAATCCGAGTCGGCCCGCACGACCTGGCCCAGTTGGACGACGCCGCGCTGGACCGCTTCCGGGCGACCGACGTCGGGATCGTCCTGCAGGGCGCCGACCGCAACCTGCTGCCGTACCTTACGCCGCGCCGCAACGTCGACTACGCCCAGCGCGGGGCCCGCCAGGCCGGGCGCGACCTGCCCGACACGAGCGAGGTCCTCGACCTCGTCGGCATCCTCCCCGTGGCCAACGCCCCCTTGGCGACCCTGACCCCGGGCCAGCTGCAGCTCGCTGCGCTGGCGGTGGGCATCGCGGCATACCCGGGGGTGTTGCTCGCCGACGAGCCGACGAGTCAGCTGGACCATGCCGCCCGGGACACCGTGCTGGCCGCGATTCGCGAGGTGAACGCCCAGGTGAGGACGACCGTCCTCATCGTCACCCACGACCCTCAGGTCGCGGCCGCGCTGCCGCGCACGGTGACGATCCGCGACGGCCGGGTCGGCGGTGAGGGCCGCAGCGGGCAGGAGTATGCCGTGGTGTCGGCCGACGGGTCGCTGCCACTGCCGCCCGAGGCGCTGGACCGGATGCCGCCCGGAACGCTGGTGCGCGTGCACGAGGAGCCCGACGGCCGGTGGGTCATCATCTCGGAGGGGGACAGCCATGGGACGGCATGAGGTGCCAACCGGCGCCCGTGGGCGGGGGCCCTCGCCCGGAGCGCAGCGCCTGGCGCAGCCGCTGGACTGCCGGGACGTCGCCGTGCGGTTCGGCGAGGTGACGGCGCTCGCCGGCGTGTCGCTGCGGGCCGAGCCGGGGGAGTTCGTCGCCGTCACCGGGCCGTCGGGAGCGGGGAAGTCAACCCTGTTGTGGGCCCTCGCGGGGGCCGTACGACCGAGCGCGGGCGCGGTCATCCTCGGGGCAGCACCCGTGGAGAGCCGCGACCAGACGGCCCGTCTCGGAGTGGCCCTCGTGCCGCAGGGCAACGGACTGGCGGCGGTGCTCACCGCGTTGGAGAACGTCTCGCTGCCGCTACTCGCGGCGGGTCAGGCCCCGGCTGCAGCCCACGCCGCGGCCACGGCTGCCCTGGCCTCGCTCGGGCTGGGCGACTCGATGAACCACCTCGTCGAGGAGCTGTCCGGCGGTCAGCAGCAACGGGTCGCCGTCGCCCGCGGGCTGGCGCTCGGGGCCCCGACCCTTCTCGCGGACGAGCCGACCTCTGAGCTTGACCACGGCAACCGCGAGGTCGTGCTCGCCCTGTTGCGGGCGCACGCCGACGCGGGGAATGTCGTCGTGATGGCAACCCATGACCCGGAGGCGGCGGCCGTCGCTGATCGCGTGGTCCGGCTCGAGGACGGCATGCTCACCGTCGAGCGCTGAACCTCAGAGTCGTGTCCCCGAGCTGAACCTCGGAGCCGTGTCCCCAAGCGGGCTCACCACCGGTCGTGGACGTGCCGCCGGATGTGGTGGTCGTAGATGTCGGCCATGGCAGCGAGGGTCGCCCCGGGGAGCGGGTCGAGGTGGGCCGCGACGACGTTGTCCAACGCCTGGCGCGCGTTTCGGGCACCCGGGATGACGGCCGAGACACCCGGCTGGTCGAGCACCCATCGCAGGGCGAGCTGGGCGGTCGACCACCCCGGCGGGGTGAGTGCGGCGATCTCCCGCGCTGCCTGCACCCCGACGTCGTAGGGCACCCCGGAGAACGTCTCGCCCACGTCGAACGCCTCGCCGTGCCGGTTATAGGTCCGGTGATCGTCGGCCGGGAAGCTCGTCGATTCGTCGTAGCGCCCCGTCAGCAGCCCACTGGCCAGCGGCACCCGCGCGATGATCGCCACGCCCGCGGCCGCAGCCGCCGGGAGCACCGCGTCGAGGGGCTTGCGCCGGAACGCGTTGAGGATGATCTGGACGCTCGCCACCCCGGGTCGCTCGATCGCCGCGAGGGCTTCCGCGCAGGTCTCGACCGACACCCCGTATGCCGCGATCCGCCCCTGCGCGACGAACCCGTCCAGCGCGTCGAAGACGGCATCGTCGGCGAAGACCGGCGTCGGCGGGCAGTGCAGCTGGACCAGGTCGAGGGTGTCCATCCTGAGGTTGGTCCGGCTGCGGTCGATCCAGGCGGCCATGGCCTCGCGCGTGAACGCTTCTAGGACGTGGGGATTAGCGCGTCGTCCGAGCTTGGTGGCGACGAAGACCGGCTCCTCCTCGTCGGCGATCCGCTCGGCACGCATCCTGCCGACCAGCCGCTCCGAGCGCCCGTCGCCATAGACGTCCGCCGTGTCGAAACACGTCACCCCGGCGTCGGCGGCAGCGTGCAACGTCGTCAGGGCGTCGTCGTCACTGACCTCGCCCCAGTCCGCCCCTAGCTGCCAACACCCCAACCCGACCACGCCAAGGTCGCGACCGAGCCGTTCCCACCGCCGCTGCTCCATACGGTGACGCTATCGGGGACCGCGCCGGGGCGCTGCAGAGCGCTGGGCCATGGGCTTTGTGAGGGTCTGCGTGAGGGGGTGCGCGGGAGGGCGGCATACCTCTGGGTGGTCGGAGCGCGCTAGCCTGCGGCCGTGCCCTTGCCGTTTGACCCGATCCGCCGGGCCGCCACGTTATGGCGAGCCCGCTGGGGTCCGCGTTCGCAGGTGAGCGCGATGGCGGCGGCGACCTCGGTCATGCGGGTGCAGCAGGCGCTTCTCGCCGAATACGACGCGATCGTTGGCGAACACGGGCTGACCTTCGCCCGCTACGAGGCGCTGGTGCTGCTCACCTTCACCCAGTCCGGCGAGCTGCCGATGAGCAAGATCGGGCAGCGGCTCATGGTTCATCCGACCTCGGCGACCAACATCGTCCAGCGGCTCGAAGCGGCCGGACTGGTCGAACGGCGGCGCAACCCGCGAGACGGGCGCGGCACGCTGGCGGCGATCACCGCTCGCGGGCGCACCGTCATGGAGGCGGCGACGGCCGACCTGATCGCAGCCGGGTTCGGGCTCGGCATGCTCAGCGAGGCCGAGCAGAACCAGCTATTCGATGTGCTGCGCCGGGTCCGCGACGCCAAAGGGGACTTTCTGGATGGGGCCGACGGCCGGGTCGGTTGAGCACGCCGGCCACTCCAGCAGCGGTCGAGAAAGTAGTAGGACGTCCTAGTATCTGTCCGGTGCGCCGGGTACCATCGGCCCATGGAGCAGACCTCAGGTGCGGCCCGCTGGCAAGCTCGCTACGACAAGGCACAGGCGCGCGGCCAGGTCAGGGACGCGGACTTCACCACCCTGTCCGGTATGCCGGTCGAGCCGGTCTACGGGCCGGGGCTGCACGGCATACCGGAGCCGCAGTCCGACGCCGAGCGGGAGCGGATGGAGCGGATCGGCTGGCCGGGGGAGTTCCCGTTCACCCGCGGGCTCTACCCGACGGGCTACCGCGGGCGGACCTGGACGATCCGGCAGTTCGCCGGGTTCGGCAACGCGGTCCAGACCAACGAGCGCTACAAGATGATCCTCGAGCGGGGCGGCGGCGGCCTGTCGGTCGCGTTCGACATGCCGACCCTCATGGGCCGCGACTCCGACGACCCGCACAGTCTCGGTGAGGTCGGGCACTGTGGTGTGGCCATCGACTCGGCGGCCGACATGGAGGTGCTGTTCGGCGGCATACCGCTGGGCGAGGTGACCACCTCGATGACGATCAGCGGCCCCGCGGTGCCGGTCTTCTGCATGTACCTCGTCGCCGCCGAGCGCCAGGGCGTCGACATCGGCGTCCTCAACGGGACCCTGCAGACCGACATCTTCAAGGAGTACATCGCCCAGAAGGAGTGGCTCTTCGAGCCCGGCCCGCACCTGCGGCTCATCGGCGACCTCATGGAGTTCTGCACGCAGAAGATCCCCAACTACAAGCCGCTGTCGGTCTCGGGCTATCACATCCGCGAGGCCGGGGCGACCGCTGCGCAGGAACTGGCCTTCACCCTCGCCGACGGGTTCGGCTACGTCGAGCTCGGGCTCTCGCGGGGGTTGGACATCGAAACCTTCGCGCCGGGGCTGTCGTTCTTCTTCGACGCGCACGTCGATTTCTTCGAAGAGATCGCGAAATTCCGTGCGGCGCGGCGCATTTGGGCCCGCTGGATGCGCGATGTCTACGGCGCCAAGACCGACAAGGCGCAGTGGTTGCGGTTCCACACCCAAACTGCCGGTGTCTCGCTGACCGCCCAACAGCCCTACAACAACGTCGTCCGCACGGCGGTCGAGGCGCTGGCCGCAGTCCTCGGTGGCACCAACTCGTTGCACACAAACGCCTTGGACGAGACCCTCGCCTTGCCGACCGAGCAGGCCGCGGAAATCGCCCTGCGCACCCAGCAAGTCATCATGCACGAGACCGGGGTGACCAACGTCGCCGACCCGCTCGGCGGCTCCTGGTATGTCGAGGCACTCACCGACCGCATCGAGGCCGAAGCCGAAGCGATCTTTGCCCGGATCAAGGACCTCGGCGTGCTCGGCCGGCGCGCCGGCGCGAGCGGCCACGTCGAGCATGAGATCGGCCCGATGACCTCAGGTCTGCTGCGGGGCATCGAAGACGGCTGGTTCATGTCTGAGATCGCCGACGCTGCGTTCCAGTACCAGATCGCCCTCGAAAAGGGCGACAAGAAGGTCGTCGGAGTCAACTGCCTTACCGACTCGGTCAGCCACGACCTGGAGATCCTGCGGGTCAGTCACCAGGTCGAGGTCGACCAGGTCGCCGACCTCACCAGCCGCCGGGCCGCCCGCGACGAGTCGGCCGTTCAGGCTGGGTTGGCTGCGATGCTCGACGCGGCTCGCGGAGGGGTCAACATGATCCCGGCCATACTCGACGCGGTCCGCGCCGAAGCCACTCTCGGCGAGATCTGCGACGCGCTGCGAGCCGAGTGGGGCGTCTACCGGGAGCCCGCCCGGTTCTGATCGCCGCGCCACACGCCAGAGGTATGCCGCGCGCCCCCGGGCGCGCGGCATACCTCTGCGTCGGGCCCCGCGGGTGAACCTGGGATGAGCACCGATTTGGCGACCGTAGGGGCGCTGCGCCTACCCTGGACGAACCCCACCGGGAGGATCACCCCCTCATGACCCTTTGTCCTCGCTCGCGCGCGGCCCGCCTGGCGGCCGTCGTCGCGGCCGGCCTTGCCGTGTCCGTCGCACTCGGCGGGTGCTCGTCGACGGCTCAGTCGACGGCGTCGGCGACCAGTCGGATGTCCGAGCGGATCTCGTCGACCATCAAACCGACGATCAAGCCGACGGCCACCGCCACGGCGACCAAGGCGCCCACAGCAGGGACGGGGGCCGAGACCCCGCAGCAGGCTGCCGCCGAGGTTGCCAAGGTCCTGGCCGCGCAGGCAGCGGCTGCGGCCAAGCCCGGCACCAGCGGCAAAACACTGCGTGAGGCGGCCTACGTCGACAAGGCGCTCGCGGCGGCGACTGCTGCCGGCAAACTCGTCGGCACCCTGACTGCCGAGCAAAAGGCCGATCTGGCCCTCAGCCCCAATGATCCAGTGATCCTCGCCGTTTCGCGCACAACGGAATACCCCCGCGTCATTCTTGCAAAGGCGACCCTGGCCGGCAGCGGCGCACCTGTCATTCTCACGGTGACCTCGTCCTCAGCTGAAGCGGGATATCGGATTGCCTCCATCGCCCGGTTGCTCCCTTCGGCTGCCATCGGGAAGTTCGACGGCGTCACCGCTGGTTCGCCTCCCATCGGCGACCCCGCGGGCCTGGCCGTCGCCCCGGACGCTCTCCTCGCGGCATACGCTGCGGCGCTGGCCTATCCCACTCCTGCAGCCGCCGAGCAACCGTTCACGGAAGACGCCTACTTCACGGCGGTCCGCAAGAGTGCCGCCGATCAGGCCAAGGCGTTGGGCACCGGGGTGACGCTCAAGCAAACCCACACCCCGGCTGGCGTGGTCGCTGGGCTGCGCGCGGCCTCCGGAGAGGGTGCTTACGTCGTCGCTGTGATCGAGCGCAAAGACACCCTCACCGAGAAGACCACCAACGCGCTCACGCCGTCGAAGGCGTTTACGATCCTGTCGGGCAAGACCGTCGTGGACAAGACCGCGGTGCTACGCGCGTATGAGTTCGTCGTCATCCACATCCCAGCCAGCGGCAAGGCCACGGTGGTCGCCGCTGCCGATCAACTGTATGCCGCGTCCGGCAGTTGAGCGCGCGCGTGGCCCAGCCGTGCGTGGAAAGGCCGACCGACCTCGAACGTCCGAGACCGGCATGAGCCACCAGGATCGATCGGTGAGAATAGCCCTATGAACAAACCGCAGTTCACTGCTGCTGCCCTGCGTGGAGCCGTCGACCTGTCCGCCTTCAAGCGTGCTGCCCCGGGTGCCGGTGGCTCGCGGCCGGGTTCCGCTGGGGTGGCGGGTGCCGGGGGAGCCGCCGGGGCGCCCGGGTCAGGAGCCGGAGGCTCGGCCGGCGCAGCAAGCGGTGCTCCCAGCGGTGCGTTGGTCGTCTCGGTGACCGACGCGACCTTCCAGGATGTGGCCTCGACCAGTGTGCGGGTGCCGGTGGTTGTGGTGCTCTGGTCTTCGCGGCTGGCGCAGACCGCGTCCTTCGTCGGGGTCATGGCCGATGTGGCCCGCGACAGCGGAGGCCGCTTCCAGGTGGCCTCCGTCGATGTCGACACGAGCCCCGGTCTGCTGCGGGCCTTCCAGATCCAGTCGGTGCCGGCGACCATCGGCCTGATCCAGGGGCAGCCGGTGCCGTTGTTCGTTGGGGCGTTGCCGCCGCACGAGATCCAGCCGTGGATCGATGAGCTGCTCAAGCTCGCCGTCCAGATGGGCGTCACCGGCCGGGTGTCGGTCGGAGACGGCAGCGAGGGGTCGGCCGGCCCTGACGCGGGCGAGGGAGCCGACGGGGACGGAGTCGACGAAGCGGACCTTCCGCCGCTGCACCAGGCGGCCTACGACGCGGTCGAGCGGGGCGATCTGGCGGCGGCGATCGCGGCATACGAGCAAGCGCTCAAGGAGAATCCCGCGGACGCTGAGGCCGCGCTGGGTCTGGGGCAGGTCCGGCTCCTCGCGCGTACGGAGGGCGTCGACCCGGCGACGGCCCGGGCGGCTGCTGCGGCCGACCCGCTCGATGTCGCGGCGCAGACCGTCGTCGCCGACCTCGACGTGCTCGGCGGGCATGTCGCCGATGCGTTCGCGCGTTTGGTCGACACGGTCCGCAACACCGCGGGCGAGGATCGGAATGCCGCCCGTCAGCACCTGCTCGGGCTCTTCGACGTCGTCGGGACCGGCGATGAGCGGGTCATCAAGGCCCGCAAGGCACTGATGAGCGCGCTGTTCTGACTCTGGGCCGATCGCCTGACGCTCGACCGGTCCCCGGGTCAGTCCTCGCTGGAGACCCACCAGCGTCGCGGCTCGCCGCGCAGGCGGCCCTGCAGCCACCAGATCGCTTCGATAGCGACCGCGCCGATCAGCCCGATCGTCAGCCCGGTCCGCATCATCGCGGCGTTGCCCGCGTCGAGGAGGAACAGCGACTGGGTGAACGGGATGACGAAGATCGCCACGTACGCCGCCGCCGATACCGCCAGCAGGGCGACCTTCCACCACTCGTAGGGACGGGCGACGACCGAGAGCACCCAGGTCGCCACGACGATGAGGCAGGCGAGTGACGCGGTCGAGGCTTGGGTGCGTAGGGCTTCCGCGGCGCCCACAGGCGGGCGGCACAGCAGGTAGGTGGTGAACGTGCAGGCAGCGACGACGACCCCGCTCGGCAGGGCCAGCTGGAGCACTCGGCGGGCGAACCCCGGACGGGCGCGTTCGTGGTTAGGCGCCAGTGAGAGCAGGAACGCCGGCACGCCGATGGTGAACCAGCCGGTGATCGTCACGTGGATCGGCTGCAGCGGGAACGGCAACTGCCACAGCCCGACGAGCAGCGCGAGCAGCACCGAATAGACGGTCTTGGTGAGGAACAGGTTGGCGACCCGTTCGATGTTGCCGATGACCCGACGACCTTCGGCCACGACATAGGGGAGCGTCGCAAATTTGTTGTCCAACAAGACGATCTGCGCAACCGCGCGGGTGGCCGGTGACCCGGCACCCATCGCGACCCCGATGTCGGCCTTCTTAAGGGCGAGCACGTCGTTGACCCCGTCGCCGGTCATGGCGACCGTGTGGCCGCGGCTCTTGAGGGCCAGGACCATGGCGCGTTTCTGATCCGGGGTAACCCGACCGAACACCGTATGCCGTGCCACCGCATCGACGAAGCGTTCCGGGAGGTCGGTGAGGTCTTCTCGGGTCCCGCCGCCGAGGAAGCCCAGGGCTGCTGCTGGCCGGGTGTCGGCCACGTGGCCACCCTTGGCAGATGCGCCGTTGGCTTGACCGTCGGCAGGGTCGGGGTGCTCCGTCGACAGGGTGCGGGCGTCGACCGGGTCGGTGCCTCCGACGACCCCCAGCAAGGCCGTGACGGCGCCGACCGAGCGGGCGTTGTCGCCTGAGATGACCTTCACCTGGACCTGCTGCTCGGCAAAGAACTCCAGGGTGGCCCGGGCGTCAGGGCGGACTCGTTGTTCCAGGACGACCAGGGCAGCGGGCGTCACTTGGCCGGGTGCGCCCGGGTCGGTCACGGGCAGGGACCCCTCGGCGAGCAGCAGCACCCGCAGGCCGGTGGACCCGATCTCTTCGGCGGTGTCCCGGGCCGGCGAGCCTTCGGGGGCCAGCACGTCCGGTGCGCCCAGCACCCACGACCCCTGGCCGGCGAAGCTCGACCCCGACCACTTGCGGGCCGAGGTGAACGGCGCGTGGTGGGTCTCGATCCAGATTGCCTCTGGCGCGTCGATCGCCTCCGAAATCGCGGCCAGGCTCGCGTTGGGGTTGGGCTCGGTCGCCGCGAGCTGCGCGAGGATCTCGGTGACCTCGGCTGGGGCCGGGCCGGACGGCATACCGGAGCCGTCGAAGCCACGCACCTCGGACAGGCGCATTCCCGACTCGGTGAGGGTGCCGGTCTTGTCCGCGCAAACGACGTCGACGCGGGCCAGGCCCTCGATAGCCGGCAGTTCTTGGACGAGGCATTGGCGTTGGCCCAGCCGAATCACCCCGACCGCGAAGGCAATCGAGGTCATCAGGACCAGGCCTTCAGGGACCATCGGGACCAGTGCGGCGACCATCCCGGTGATGCCGTCGCGCCAGTGTTGGCCGAGCCCGAACAACTGGGTCCAGATGGTTAGCAGCCCGACGGGGACGAGCAGCCACGAGACCACCAGGAGGATGCGGTTGATGCCGTCGCGCAGCTCGGAGCCGACGAGGGTGAACTTCGCGGCTTCCTCGACCAGGCGGGCGGCATACGCCTCACGGCCGACCTTGGTCGCGCGGTAGGCGCCGGAACCCGCGACGACAAAGCTGCCCGAGAGCACCTGGTCGCCAGGCTCCTTGACGACGGGGTCGGCCTCACCGGTGAGCAGCGACTCGTCGACTTCGAGCGAGGCGGCCTCGATAACCTCGCCATCGACGATGAGTTGGTCGCCGGGGCTGAGCTCGACGACGTCGTCAGCGACGATGTCGGTACGGGTGACCTGGGTGCTGACGCCATCACGGCGCACGGTGGGGCGGGCCTCGCCGATGACGGCGAGGTTGTCCAGAGTCCGTTTGGCGCGCAACTCCTGGATGATGCCGATCGCGCTGTTGGCGATGATGAGCAGCCCGAACGCCGCGTTGATGAGCTTGCCGGTGGTGAGGACGATCGCCAGCAGGATGCCCAGGATCGCGTTGATCCGCGTGAAGACGTTGGCCCGGACGATCTCGCCGGTGGTGCGACCGCTGCGGGCGGGCAGGTCGTTGGTGCGGCCGTCGCGCACCCGCTCGGCCACTTCCGCGCTGGTCAGGCCGGGATGGCCCACCTGTCCCGAGACCTGATCCATGGTCGCGATCCTAGGTGAGCCGGGTAGCGACGGAGGTCACAGCTCGGCTTCGCTAGTGGCCGTCCGCACCGGCGTACGTCACGGAGCCGTCGATCTCGACGATGATTCCGTCCTGCGCAACGCTGGCTGGCGCCGTCGACCGATGGGCGTATCAGTGGGTGGGCATGGGGGAGCCGATCGGCCATTCGACCAGCTCACCGGAGTCGGCCCGCCAGACCGCGGTCGTCAGGCCCGAGTTGGCCAGCAGCTTCTGACAACCGGGGCAGGGCGGGTGGGTGATCGCGATCCAGCCGCCGCGCCGGCGCACTGGGTCGGCAAACAGCAGTGCGTTGGACTCTGCGTGGATCGAGATACAGAACCCTGGCGAGGACGGGTCCTCGTATGGCGCATCCGGCGGCAACTCGTCGTGCCCCAGCGACCCCCGCGGGCAGCCACCTTCCAGACACCCCGGCCGCCCAGCGGGCGCGCCGTTGTAACCGGTCGAGAGGATCCGGTTGGCCTCGTCGAAGACCACGGCACCCACCCGCCGCCGGGTGCAGTCGGCACGCTGCGCGACGGCATACGCGATGCCGACGCCCCAGTCATGCCACCCCGGGCGGGTGGTGAACTCCGTGGTCACCCGCGAAGCCTAGTTGCCCCACCTGCGGCATCGACGTTCAACCCGGCCCCACCCGCCGTTCTGAGTTTCGCCGCCATGGCGCCCATGCTGGTCGAAGGCGGTCAAATCTGGACGCCATCGGCGAGTTTGGCCGCCATGGCGGCCAAACTCGGGAACGACCGTCCGGGAGGTCGCAGTTCGGCGGTCCCAAGGCTGTGGATAACCGGTTAGCTGACCAGGGCGGGGCTGCCATCCTGCTGGCATGGACGACGATCCCTCGAAAGTCTTCGACCCTAGCCACCTCCGGCTGGGGGGCGCGTTACGTGCGGCTGGCGTCGAGCCGCGACTGGATCCCCGCTTCGTTCGGGTCCGCCATGGCGTGTGGACCGACCGGGTGGTGTGGGACGGCCTAACTCCCGGCGCTCGTCATGTTGCCCTCGTCCATTCCACAGCCACTCAGTGTCCGACCGCGGACGACATGGTGTTCTCGCACGCGGCCGCGGCTGCCCTCTGGGGTATGCCGCGGATCGAGGACTGGCCGACGACTGTCGACGTGCTCGTGCCAGATGTCCGGATCCGGTCCTCGAAGATGGTCCGCAAGCACGTTGGTCCGGCGGCGAGGACCACCGTGCTCGACGGTTTGACGGTGACGGCCGCAGCGCGCACCGTGGTGGACGTCGGCAGGACATCCAGCCTCGCGACCGGTCTGGCTGCCGCGGACTTCGCGTTGCGGGCTCGCCTGTGCACCCCAGATGACCTGGCTGCCGAGGTCGACGGTCTCGTCGTCGGGAGCCCTGGATTGCGTCAGGCCCGGACAGTGGTGGCCCTGGCCGACCCACGGTCCATGTCGGCGGGCGAGAGTCTGTCTCGCGCGCAGATGTTCCGTTTGGGACTTCCGAAACCAGAGCTTCAGGTGCCCTACTCGGATGCGGACGGGCTGATCGGTGTGGTCGACTTCGATTGGGATGGCCTCGTCGGGGAGTTCGACGGCAAGGTCAAGTACCGAATCCCCGAACACGGCGATCCCGTCGAGGCTCAACGTGCTCTGTGGTCGGAGAAGTTACGGGAGGATCGTCTTCGACGGCGGGTCAAGGGGGTGGTCCGGTGGGACTGGGCTACCGCGATTCACGACGGGAGACTGCTCAGACGCCTCGCCGAGCATGGACTACGACCTCAACGCTGCGGGAGCGTCTCCTGGCTTGAGGACCGCCCGAAGGCAAGTTAGGCGACCGGACCCGCTCATGAGCGGTCCGCGCGACACATCACCAATGCGGACCCCGTCACTTTGGACGCCATGGCGCCCAAAGTGGTCGATGGCGTCGAGATATGAACGCCATCCACGAGCCCGGCCGCCATGGCGTCGAAACTGGAGGAGATTCAGCCGCCATGGCGGCCAAAGTCCTGGAGCTATGCCGCCATGGCGGTCAAACTCAGGGGATGGGGCAGTCGAAAGGCAAGGAAACCCGGTGCTCAGCCGCCCAAAGCGGCGCTGACGACCTCGCGCGCCTCGGCCTGGACCGCAGCGAGGTGCTCGGGCCCGCGGAAGGACTCGGCGTAGATCTTGTAGACGTCCTCGGTGCCCGACGGCCGCGCCGCGAACCAAGCCGACTCGGTGACGACCTTGAGTCCGCCGATCTTCGCGCCGTTGCCTGGCGCCTCGGTCAGTTTCGCGGTGATTGCCTCTCCCGCAAGGGAGTCCGCGGCAACATCGGCGGGCGACAAGGCACCGAGCTTCGCCTTCTGCTCCCGGTTGGCAGGGGCGTCGATCCGCGCGTATGCCGGTGCGCCGTGTTTCGCGGTCAGCTCGGCATAGTGCTCGCTCGGGCTACGACCGGTGCGGGCGAGGATCTCGGACGCGAGCAGCGCCAGCAGGATGCCGTCCTTGTCGGTCGTCCACACCGAGCCGTCCATTCGAGCGAACGAGGCCCCGGCCGACTCCTCGCCGCCAAACGGCCCTGACCCGTCGAGCAACCCCGGGACGAACCATTTGAAGCCCACCGGCACCTCGACCAACCGCCGCCCGAGGTCCCAGGCGACCCGGTCAATCATCGACGACGACACGAGGGTCTTGCCGATGAATCCATCGGCCCGCCACCCCGGCCGCGCCCCGCCATAGAGATATTGGATCGCCACAGCCAAGTAGTGATTGGGGTTCATCAGCCCGCCATCTGGCGTGACGATCCCGTGCCGGTCGGCGTCGGCGTCGTTGCCGGTCGACACGGCATACGCGTCCTTGTTGGCGATGAGCGACGCCATCGCCGAGGGCGACGAGCAGTCCATCCGGATCTTGCCGTCCCAGTCCAGGGTCATGAATCGCCAGGTCGGATCGACGAGCGGGTTGATGACGGTGAGGTCGATCGCGAGCCGTTCGGCGATCGCGCCCCAGAACCCGACCGACGCACCGCCGAGGGGGTCGGCACCGATCCGCACCCCGGCCGCACGGATCGCGTCGATGTCCACGACGTGCGGAAGGTCCTCGACGTAGGTCCCCACGAAGTCGTATGCCGTCGCCGCGCCTCGGGCTCGCGCGAACGGGACCCGCTTCACCCCGGCCAATCCGGCCCGGATGTACTCGTTGGCCGCAGCCGCGATGACCTTCGTCGCATCCGTGTCTGCGGGCCCGCCATGTGGCGGGTTGTACTTGAACCCACCGTCCGAGGGCGGGTTGTGCGACGGTGTGACGACGATCCCGTCGGCCAGCCCGATGCCGCTGGGGAGGTCGTCGACTCCGCCGATCTTGCCGCGGTTTGCTCGCAGGATCGCGTGCGAGACCCCCGGTGTCGGCGTGTAGCCGTCGTGGTCGTCAACGAAGACGGTGACGTCGTTGGCAGCCAGCACCTCCAGCGCCGAGGCCCACGCCGGCTCGGAGAGCCCGTGGGTGTCCCGACCGAGGAAGAGCGGCCCGTCGAAGCCCCGCGAGCGCCGGTAGTCGACGATCGCCTGGGTGGTGGCCAGGATGTGCGTCTCGTTGAAGGCGGTCCGCAAGCTTGAGCCGCGGTGCCCGGATGTCCCGAAAGCGACCTGCTGGTCGAGGTTGTCCGGGTCGGGAACGCCCGTGTAGTAGGCGGTGACGAGGTGGGCGACATCGACGAGGTCGGCCGGAGTGGCGAGGGTGCCAGCGCGTTCGTGGGTCATGGGATCAGTCTTGCGGGATGAGCCACACGGTGGACAGCCGTGGGACGGTGACGTTCGCGGCATACGGCTGATCGTCCCAGCCCTCGTCGTCGGCCTCGATGACGACGCCCGCAGAACTCGGCGCGTCCGGGTAGAAGCCGGCCGTGTCGAGGACGACCTTCCACCGGCCGCCGCGAGGGAGGCCGATCCGGTAGGGCTCGTGGGTCTGCCCGCTGAAGTTGACGACCGCTGCGAGCACCGGCCCGGCCGCGCCCAGGTCCTTGTCGCCGAACCGTAGGTAGGAGAACGTGTTGGCGGCGGCATTGTCGGCGTTGAGCCAGCGGAACCCGGCCGGGTCGTGGTCAAGCGCCCACAACGCCGGGTTGGCCCGGTAGATCGCGTTCATCTCCTTGACCTGAGCGTGAATCCGGTAGTGCAGTGGCTGATCGAGTAGCCACCAGTCCAAGCTGCGCCCGTCGGACCACTCCGACTCCTGCCCGAACTCGCACCCCATGAAGAGCAGTTGCTTGCCCGGCTGACTCCACATGTAGGCCAGGAACGCCCGCAGTGTCGCGATCTGGTCCTCGCGGCTGCCCCGGGACTTGCGCATCAGGGAGCCCTTGCCATGGACGACCTCATCGTGGCTGATCGGCAGGACGAAGTTCTCGCTGTAGGCGTACATGAGCGCGAAGGTCAGCTTGTTATGGTGGAACTGACGATAAATCGGGTCAGTTCCTACATAACGCAGGGCGTCGTTCATCCACCCCATGTTCCACTTGAATCCGAAACCCAACCCGCCCGAGGAGGTCGGATGGGAGACGCCCGCCCACGATGTCGACTCCTCAGCGATCGTTACGACCCCGGGAGTCCGCTTGTATGCCGTGGCGTTGGCTTCTTGGAGCAGCGCCACCGCGTCGAGGTTTTCGCGTCCGCCGTGGATGTTGGGGACCCACTCCCCAGGCTGGCGCGAATAGTCGAGATAGAGCATGGAGGCGACCCCGTCGACGCGCAGCCCGTCGATGTGGAACTCCTCCAGCCAGTAGGTCGCGTTGGCGACGAGGAAGTTGCGGACCTCATGCCGTCCGAAGTCGAAAATGAGCGAGCCCCACTCCTGGTGCCAGCCTTTGCGCGGATCTGGGTGCTCGTAGAGGGCTTCGCCATCGAACTTGGCCAACGCCCACGAGTCGGTCGCGAAATGCCCCGGCACCCAGTCAAGGATGACCCCAATCCCGTTGCGGTGCAGGTAATCCACCAGCAGTCGGAACTCGTCGGGAGTCCCCCAACGCGAAGACACCGCGAAGTAGCCAGTGACGTGATAGCCCCACGACGGCACGTAGGGGTGCTCGCTGACCGGAAGGAACTCGACGTGGGTGAAGCCCAGGTCCTTGACGTAGTTGACCAAGTGCTCGGCGAGCTGCGCGTAGGTTTGTCCCTGGCGCCACGACCCCAGGTGCACCTCGTAGATGCTCATCGGCCCATGGTGGACGTCGCGCTCGCGTCGGGCGGCCATCCACTCATCGTCGCCCCATTGGTAGTGCGACTCCCAGACGATCGAGGCCTGCTTCGGCGCGACCTCGGCATACCGGGCCATCGGATCGGCCTTGAGCCTGGCCACGCCGTCCTTCCCGCGGATGAGGTATTGGTAGTTCATTCCCTCATCGGCACCGGGCAGGAACAACTCCCACACGCCGGAGGGCTGCAGGTTGCGCATCGGGTGGGAGAGCCGGTCCCAACCGTTGAAGTCCCCGACGACGTGGACTGCCGTCGCGTTCGGCGCCCACACGGCGAACGACACGCCGCGCACCTCGCCCAGCGGTCCGGGGTAGGTCCGCACATGTGAGCCGAGCACGGTCCACAACTGCTCGTGACGGCCCTCGTTGAACAGGTGCCGGTCGATCTCGCCGAGGGTCGGCGCGAAGCGATAGGGGTCGTCCTGCTCGTGCCCAAACCCGTCGCCGTAGTCGACGACGAGCCGGTAGTCCTGGCTGTGGTTGATCCCCGGCGTAGTCCCCGACCAGATGCCCCCTTTGACGTGTGGCAGGTCCAACAGCGTGCCGTCGGCGAGCTTGGCGCGCACGCTCGCGGCCATCGGCCGGTAGCAGGTGATGGTCAGCCCACCCGGACCGAAGTGGTGTCCCAGCAGGTCGTGCGGTTGCGAGTGTCTCCCCTCCAGGAAGGCGTCGACGGCGCTGTAGTCGGCCACAAGCGCGGCGGTGGGGACGGGTTCCATGACGGTCCTTCGTTCGACGGGAAGGGGTTTCGGCGGGTCGCTGTCGGGGGTTCTCACCTCACGATGAGGGTATGCCGTCCGCTCACCGTCGCTGAGCAACTCCCGGACCGCGGTGAGCGGGATCGCCAGCCACGTGGGCCGGTTGCGGGCCTCGTAGACGACCTCATAGAGCGCCTTGTCGAGCACGAGGGCGTCGAGCAACTCGGGGTAGTCGGGCAGCTCTGGGAGCGCCCCGTGGTAACCGGCGAGGAACTGGTCCCGGCACCGCCGGGACCAAGCACGCGCACCCGAGACGGCATCGGCGTCGAGTTCGGGGTGGGCCTGCAGGTGGGCCCCGGCGGCGTAATCGAAGGACCGCAGCATTCCGGCCAGGTCGCGCATCGGCAGGTCGGGGGCGGCGCGCTCGGCGAGGGGCCGCAGCGGCTCACCCTCGAAGTCCAGGACGATCCAGCCGCGGGTCGGGTGGGCGATGACCTGGCCGAGGTGCAGGTCGGCGTGTATCCGCTGCAACGGCGGCCACGGGGCCTGCAGGGCGAGGTCGTACCGGGCGTGCACCTCGGCGGCCAGCGGCGCCAGCTTGGGGACCTCATCGGCGGCGGCCCGGAACCGCTGACGCAGGCCAGTGATGAGGCGGACCCGGTCCTCGACGGTGGGCTGGACGGTGGGGAAGGCGCGGGCCAGGATCCGGTGGATCTGGGCAACCACCGCACCAAGTTCGGCGGCGCCACCCACCAGGTCCGATCCGGACGCCACCGAGTCCGCGGCCACCCGCCAGGCGTCCTGGGTGCCCGAGAGGAACTCCTGGGCGAAGGCCAGGTGACCCTCGTCGAGACCGTCGTCCCAGCGGCCGCTCACCCAGCCCAGGGTGCTGGGCACGTGAGTACATCCTGCTGCGGCCAACGCTGGCTGCAAGACGATGTCCGGGTTGGGGCCGGGAGCCAGGGAGCGGAACAGCTTGATGATCACCGGCCCGATGTCCGAGACGCTGACGATGATCGAGGTGTTGGACTGTTCACCTCCCAGCACCCGCGACGCGGTGACGTCCCCGGGGCGGGGGGCGGCATACCGGGCGGGGACGACATGACCCGCAAAGGCGGGTTCGAGGCCATTGCTGGCGGTGGCCGCCTGGGCGAAGCCGCGGCCCTGGATCAACCGCCACAGGGCCGAGACGTAGACCGGGTCGTGTGGCGCGTCGTAGACGTACCGGGTGCCGAGGATGCTGTGCTCCAGGGTGCCGACCAGGGCCGCGTCGGCGCCGCGCAGCGGTGCGTCGCGGTAGGTCAGCGGAACCTGGTAGACCGTCGGTTGAGCAGTCGTGTCGTCGCGCAGGATGAGCGTCTCGATGCCGACCCGCCCGTCGGGGTCATCGAGCCGGAACCCCCGCAGCCGGGTCAGGACGGGGGCGTGGCCTTTGGCGGCATACCAGCGCTGCGAGCCGATCCACGCGGCGACGAGGTCGACCTTGCTGGGGGTGAGCGTTGCGTTGAGGATCTCAGCCACCGGCAGGTCCGATCGCCAACCAGAAGTAGCCCCGCGGCCCCAGAGTCAGGCCGACCCGACCCTCGGCATCGGGGCCGGGGAACCCCGCCCCGCCGAACAGATCGGTGAGGGTCGCGCCTGCGTGCTCCGCGCCGAGATCGATGATCGTTGCCTGCGGCACGTCGGAGAGGTTGGCCACGCAAAGCACCGTCTCGGCTCCTGTCTGGGCTTGCCGGGCAGTGCGCGAATACGCAAGAACCGCAGGGTTATCCGCGACAGCGACGACGAAATCACCGAGTCCGAAGACCGGATGAGCCTTGCGGATGGCCAAGATCCGGCGCATCCAGTGCAGCAGCGACGATGGTGCCGATTGCGCCGCTTCGACGTTGACCGCGTGCTGGTTGAACGCGAGCGACGCGACCACCGGGAGGTACAGCTTGCCCGGGTCGGCCGTGGAGAAGCCAGCGTTGCGGTCAGGGGTCCACTGCATGGGCGTGCGCGAGGCGTCCCGGTCGGGCAACCAGATGTTGTCGCCCATCCCGATCTCGTCGCCGTAGTAGAGGCACGGCGATCCCGGCAGCGACAGGACGAGGGCGTTGATCAGTTCCAGTTGGCCTCGGTCGTTGTCCAGCAGCGGGGCCAACCGCCGCCGGATCCCGACGTTGGCCCGCATCCGCGGGTCGGGGGCGTACCAGCGGTACATGTCAGCCCGCTCTTGGTCGCTCACCATCTCCAGGGTGAGCTCGTCGTGGTTGCGCAGGAAGGTGCCCCACTGGGTGCCGGGTGGGATCGCCGGGGTGGCTGCGAGCACGTCGATGATGGGCGCGGCGGTCTGGCTGCGCAGCGCGTAGTAGATCCGCGGCATGACCGGGAAGTGGAAGCACATCTGACATTCGGGTGCCTCCGCCGTCCCGAAGTAGTCCACGACCTCGGCGGGCAGTTGGTTGGCCTCGGCGAGCAGGATCCGACCCGGGTATTCGCGGTCGACCATCGCCCGCAACTGGGTCAGGAAGGCGTGCGTCTTCGGGTGGTTCTCGCCGCTGTGCCCTTCCTCCTCGAACAGGTAGGGCACCGCATCGAGCCGGAACCCGTCGATCCCCATGTCCATCCAGAACCGGACGACATCGAACATCTCGGCTTGGACCCGAGGGTTGTCGAAGTTGAGGTCGGGCTGGTGCGAGAAGAACCGGTGCCAGAAGAACTGCCCGCGGATCGGGTCAAACGTCCAGTTGGATGCCTCGGTGTCGACGAAGATGATCCGGGTGCCGGCATACCGGGTGTCCGTGTCGGACCACACGTAGTAGTCGCCGTAGGGGCCGTTCGGGTCGGTGCGGCTGGCCTGGAACCACGGGTGCGCGTCGCTCGTGTGGTTCATGACGAAGTCGGTGATGATCCGTATGCCGCGCGCGTGCGCCTGAGCGACGAGCTCGCGGAAGTCCTCGACGGTGCCGAACTCCGGCAGCACCGCTCGATAGTCGGCGATGTCGTAGCCGCCGTCGCGCAGCGGCGAGGCGTAGAACGGCGGAATCCACAGGCAGTCGACTCCGAGCCACTGCAGGTAGTCGAGCTTGCCGATCAGGCCGGTGAAGTCTCCGGTCCCTGAACCGGTCGAGTCGGCGAAGGCGCGCACGAGCACCTCGTAGAAGACCGCAGTCCGGAACCACTCCGGGTCGTCCCGTAGGCCAGGATGCGTGGCGGTGGTGTCCATGGGCGAGGCCGGCTCAGACCGGCAAGACCTCAAGAACATGGACCGGCTCCGTGTCGGCGCCGAGCCGGACATAGTTGAACTGACCCCAGTCCCATACCTGGTCGGTCACCAGGTCGCGGACCTTGAACCCGGCACCCCACGGCAGGCCGAGGGCCGGGAGGGTGAGGTCGACCTGGGTCTCGCGGGTCGAGTGCGGGTCGAGGTTGGCGACGACGATCACCGTGTCACGCGTCCCGTCGGGCAGGACCCGGCTCTTGGAGAAGCACATGATCGCCTCGTCGGGAGCGTGGTGGAACACGAGGTTGCGCAACCAATGCAGGCTCGGGTGGGCCCTGCGGGCCGCGTTGAGCATCGTCAGGTAGCCCGCGAGCGACTGCCCCTCCTTGGGCCCGCCCGGCTCGTAGTCCTCCCACCGGCGGTCCTTGAACTCGTACTTCTCGTTGTCGATCTGCTCCTCGACCCCGGGCCGGGCGACGCACTCCATAAGCTCGTACCCGGTGTAGATCCCGTAGGTCGGCACGAGTAGGGCGGCTAGGGCCGCCCGCAACTTCCAAGCGGTGGGACCCCCGTATTGCATGAACGGGGTGAGGATGTCGTGGGTCGTCGGCCAGAACGACGGCCGCATGTATGCCGCCGCATCACCGGCCAGCTCGCGGCAATAGTCTTCGAGCTCCCCCTTGAGGTTTCGCCAGGCGTAATAGGTGTAAGACTGCTGGAACCCGGCTTTGGCCAGGGTGTGCATCATCGCCGGCTTGGTGAACGCCTCCGATAGCCAGATGACCTCTGGGTGGTCGCGGGCCACGTCGGCGATGAGCCACTGCCAAAACTCGACCGGCTTGGTGTGTGGGTTGTCGACCCGGAAGATCGTGACGCCGTGGTCGATCCAGACCTGGATCATCCGGCGCATCTCCGTGTAGGACCCGACCGGGTCGTTGTCGAAGTTGAGCGGGTAGATGTCCTGGTACTTCTTCGGGGGGTTCTCGGCATACGCGATCGTGCCGTCGGCACGCGTGGTGAACCATTCGGGGTGGGCGGTCACATAGGGGTGGTCGGGGGAGCACTGCAGCGCGATATCCATGGCCACCTCCATCCCGAGCCGGCCGGCCTCGGCGACGAAGGCATCGAAGTCTTCGAACGTGCCCAGCTCGGGGTGCAGCGCGTCGTGCCCGCCGTCGGGCGAGCCGATGGCATACGGGCTGCCCGGGTCGCCCGGCAGTGCGGTGAGGGTGTTGTTCTTGCCCTTGCGCGCGGTCGTGCCGATTGGGTGGATGGGGGTGAGGTAGACGACGTCGAAACCCATCGCTGCGATGGCCGGCAGCCGCTTGGCGGCCGTCCGGAAGGTGCCCGAAGTCCACTGCCCGGTGTCCGGGTCTTTCCGCGCGCCTTCGGACCGGGGGAAGATCTCGTACCACGCGCCGTAAAGCGCCCGTTCCCGCTCTACGAGCAGCGGGTAGGCCGCCGACGGACTCACCTTCTCTCGGAACGGGTATGCCGCGAACACCGCATGCACCTCCGGCGCAGTCGCGGCGCGCAACCGGGCGATCGACGGTCTGGTGGTGTCGCGCAGGGCGGTGACGGCGTCACGCAGCTCGGCGCGGGCGCTGTCCGGGGCGGCCGCGGGAAGGGCGGGGAGGGCGCGTTCAATGACCCGAGCGCCTTCTTCGAGCATGAGCTCCTCATCGATACCGGCCTCGACTTTGATCGTGCCGTCGTGGACCCAGGTCTCCCACGGGTCCGACCACCCTTCTACTCGGTAGGACCACCAGCCGGCGCGGTCGGCGCTGACCTGGACGTGCCAGATGGACAACCCAACGTTGGCGCAGGTCATCGGGAAGTGGTGGTCGGCGCCCTCGGGGTCGGTGAGCACGGCCGTCGCGTTGACCGCGTCATGGCCCTCGCGGAACACCCGGGCCTCGATCCAGAACTGTTCGTCGACGACCGACTTGGCCGGGCGGGTGCCGCCGTCGACCGACGGGAGCACTCCGATCACCGGGATCCGGCCGATCGGGGCGAGGCCGGCGGAGAGGGCTGGGTGCGGACCGGGAGCGGCGGCAGGCCCGGGAACCGGAGTCGGGCCGGGCAGATGAGTGGGCGGCATACCGGCAGGGGACCCGAGCGGCTCGTGGGCCAAGGGGGCCGCCTCGGGGCGGATCCGGGACGTGCGCTTGCGGGCAATGGAGGCACTCACGGGACCGACGGTACTCGGTCGAGCGGTCACGGGTCCGTCTGCGCAGCCCGTCAGCGGTCACATTCTCAGCGCTCGGATGTAACCGCTTTCCTATTCGAGGCTCGCCAGCCATGGACGAAGGCAGTAAACCGGCCGGTAGCACCCTATAGTCGCTCCCCGTGAAGGCCATCCGACGCTTCAACGTCCGCACCGTCCTGCCCGAGCCCATCGCTGCGCTCGGCGACCTCGCTCTGAACTTGCACTGGTCTTGGCATCCCCACACCCGGGATCTCTTCGCGAGCATCGACCCGGTCCGGTGGGCGGAGTGTCATGAAGACCCCACCAAGATGCTCGCCCGGCTCTCAGCGGCCGAACTGGCCGCACTCGCCAAGGACGACGAGTTCGTCGCCCGGGTCGGGAGCGCGAAGGCCGCTCTCGACCACTACCTCGAAGCTCCTCGCTGGTACCAGGAATGGGCCGGGCAACAGGGGACAGAGGGCGCTGCGGGTGCGCCGCGTGCCATCGCCTATTTCAGCCCAGAGTTCGGGATCACCCATGTGCTTCCACAGTATTCCGGCGGCCTGGGGATCCTTGCCGGTGACCACCTCAAGTCCGCGTCAGATCTCGGCGTTCCCATCGTCGGGGTGGGGTTGTTCTACAAGACGGGCTATTTCAAGCAGTCGCTCAACGCGCAGGGGTGGCAGCAAGAGGCCTACCCCGTGCTCGACCCCGACGGGTTGCCGCTCGCGCTGCTGCGGGAGGCTGACGGGACGCCCACGATCATCGAGATCCGGTTGCCCGGGTCGCGGGTCCTCAAGGCCCACGTGTGGCGCGCCCAGGTCGGCCGCGTGCCGTTGCTGTTGCTGGACTCGGACGTCACCGGGAACGACGATGCGGCGCGTGCGGTCACCGAGGCGCTCTACGGCGGCGGCGGGGACCGGCGCTTGGAACAGGAACTCTTGCTCGGCATCGGCGGAGTGCGGGCGCTGCGCGCATGGTCGCGGCTCACCGGGGCTCCAGAGCCGGACGTGTACCACACCAACGAGGGGCACGCGGGGTTCCTCGGGATCGAACGGATCTCGGAGCTGGTCCGTGACCACCGGCTCACCTTCGACGAGGCGCTCGAGGCGGTGCGGGCCTCGACGGTGTTCACCACCCACACGCCGGTGCCCGCCGGGATCGACCGATTCGCGGCCGACCGGATCCACATCTACTTCGGCGGCGACTGCGCGATGACCGGCATACCGTTGGACCGACTGCTCGCGCTGGGTGCCGAGACGTACGCGGGCGGCGACCCGGCCATGTTCAACATGGCCGTGATGGGGCTGCGGCTCGCCCAACGGGCCAATGGCGTGTCGTTGCTGCACGGCCAGGTGAGCCGGGACATGTTCGACGGTCTGTGGCCGGGCTTCGACCACGAAGAAGTGCCGATCGGCAGCATCACCAACGGCGTGCACGCTCCGACCTGGGTCGATCGGCGGATGCTGGAGTTCGCCGAGGCGCATCTGGGCGAAGGCGGCTTGGACCGCGACGGTGGCTGGGAGCAGATTCGGAATATCAACTGGGACCAGATGTGGGCGATCAAGCGGGAGCTGCGCCAGCAACTGGTGGCCGACGTCCGGCGCCGGGTGCGCGCCTCCTGGGTCGAGCGGGGGGCCAGCGCGGCTGAGCTCAAGTGGACCGACGAGATCCTCGATCCTGACGTGCTGACCATCGGGTTCGCCCGGCGGGTGCCGACCTACAAGCGGCTCACCCTCATGCTGCGCGACCCAGCGCGGCTCAAGAAAATCTTGTTGGACAAGAAGCGGCCCGTGCAGCTGGTCATCGCCGGCAAGTCGCACCCGGCCGACGACCTGGGCAAGCGGCTCATCCAGCAGATGGTGCAGTTCGCCGACGACCCCGAGGTGCGTCACCGCATCGTCTTCCTGCCCAACTACGACATCGAGATGGCCCAGGTGCTCTACCCGGGCTGCGACGTCTGGCTCAACAACCCGTTGCGGCCGTTCGAGGCCTGCGGGACGTCGGGCATGAAAGCGGCGCTCAACGGTGGCCTCAACCTGTCGATCCTCGACGGATGGTGGGACGAGTGGTACGACGGCCAGAACGGCTGGGCGATTCCGACGGCCGACGGAGTCGAAGACCCCGACCGGCGGGACGACATCGAGGCCGCGGCGCTGTATGACCTCATCGAGAACAGCGTGCGGGTCCATTTCTACGACCAAAACGAGAACGGTCTGCCGCTGCATTGGATGGAGTTGCTGCTGCACACGCTGGAGACCCTCGGGCCGAAAGTCCTGGCGACGCGGATGGTTCGCGACTACGTCACCGAGCTCTACGGACCCGCCGCTCGGGCCGGGTGGTCGTTGGATGGGCCGAAGAACACCGGCGCTCGGGAGCTCGCGGCATACAAGGCCAAGGTTCGGGCCGCGTGGCCGTCAGTGCGCGTCGAGCACGTGGAGTCTTCGGGCGTGTCGGACTCGCCGCAGGTCGGTGACGAGCTGACGGTGCGGGCGTATGTCGACCTCGGAACGCTGCGGGCCGACGAGGTACGGGTCCAGATCGTCTATGGCGCGGCGTCGGACCGGGACGACACGATCCGGCGCCCGACGGTCGTCAAGCTCAAGCACACCGAAAGTTACGAGGGCGACCGGCACCAGTTCTCCGGGACGGTGACGCTGACCCAGACGGGGACGTTCGGCTACACGGTGCGGGTGCTGCCCAAGCACAAGGGCCTGGTCGCCTCCAGCGAGCTCGGGCTGGTCGCCAACGCCTGACCGAGGGCGAGCGACGGCGTCCGTGAGGGGGCCAGGTTGGCGTCTCTCGTGGAAATCCTCACACTCGCCGATGGTTTCGGGCCGCCGAGCCGGCGGTGGCCCCGAATTCCTACCACCCGCCGATGGTTTCGGGCCGCCGAGCCGGTGGTGGCCCCGAATTCCTACCACCCGCTGATGACTCTTGGGGCTGGACGGTGGACGCCAGAGCCGAGGGTTAGCGTCAGTCGGTCAGACTCGGCCTGCCCGGGAAATGGTCGCACCAGGCGCGGTGCCGCCGGACTCGTATGCCGCGAGCAGCAAGCAGGCTCTCGGCGCGATCCAGGGTCGTTCCGGGTGTGCGATAGATGTCCGCGGCTGTGAGGACGAGGAACGCCCATCCGCCCGCCTCCAGCTCCTCGCGACGGCGGATGTCGTAGGTCCACTGGCCCTCGCGACTGATGTGGTGGCGGCCGTCGTATTCGACCGCGACCTTGGCGGCCGGCCAGGCCAAATCGATCCGGTAGCGCAGCCGACCCGATTCATCGAAGACCTCGACGTTGACGACCGGCTCGGGGAAGCCGGCCAGCACGAAGAGCATCCTCACGCGGGTCTCCATGGGCGAGTCCACGCCGGCCCGGACGTAGCCGGCGGCCAGGCGAGCGAGCTTGGCGCCCGGACCCTCGTGACGGCGCGCAACCTTGACCAGCCCGACCGGGGTGATGTGGCCCTGCCGGACCAGGCCGTCCCCGAGCACCACAAGATCGACGAGCTCAAGGCACTCAGCCAGGTCAAGGAAGGTCTGAGCGGCGTCGGTGCAGGGCAAAGGCGACCGCCGCGCGAGGGGTGGGGGAACGGCATACCGGCGAAGCCTGATCTGGCGGCGGACGGTCATTGCCCCCTCGACGGTGCCGAGGTAGGTCCACGCCGAGTCGGGGACCGTGGCACCGAGCAGTATGGCCGCCGTGTGATGAGTCGCGAAGCATGGCTGGGTCGTGGTCCGCATGGCTGCGAGGACCCGGGTGGTAGGAGTGATCTCAGCGGCCGCACTGATGTAGATGCCGTGCATCAGACGACGGAACCTTGGGCTGATGAGGTCTTGGTCGGTGAGCCCGGCGCGGAGCGCATCGCGCCGGCGAAACGGCCGGTCCTCGTCCAATGCGCCGGGTCGGCTGACCCGTTCGGCACTAGGGGTCATCGAAGATTGCTCTCCTGGTGGATGCTGATACTCCGGTGAGCATGCCCGAAGGCCGTCACGTCGTGCAGGAGTTATCCACAGGTGGGTTCAGCCCGCTCGGTCCAGTGGTCGGAGGGGTAGCGCACGGCCTGGACGAGAACGTCGGTGAGTGTGAGGATTTCGGGCGGATCTGGGGTCGGGGGCAGCGAGAACGTCGGTGAGTGTGAGGTTTTCGGGCGGGCGCTCAGGTGGGGTCGACGGCGCGGTAGATCCGCATCGACGCCGGGAGCAGGACTGCAGGCTCATCGAGAGAGACCGCAACAGGTGAGACGGGCGGGCGGTCCCAGGCACTATCCCACAGCAGTTCGTATGCCGTGAGCCCAGGTGGCTGGGGCAACGTCACCGATCCCTCGTGGGCATCGCCGTGGAAGACCACGAGTAGGGAGGAGTGCTCCTCCTCGGCGCCGTTGAGCAGCATCTGCAGGGTGCGCAGGCGATCGTCGCCCCAACGGTCCATGGTCATTGGCCGTCCGTCCGCTCCGAACCACTCAAGGTCCTTCGACCCGTCGAGATGCACCTGTCCGCCGCTGAAGAAGTCACGTTGCCGCAGCACCGGATAGTCCGCGCGCAACGTCACCAGGAACGAGGTCGTCGCCAGCAGGTCCTCCTGCCACGGCTGCAACGCCCAGTCGTACCAGGAGGTTTCGTTGTCCTGGCAGAACGCGTTGTTGTTGCCATGCTGGGTGCGCCCAATTTCGTCGCCACCGTTGATCATCGGCACTCCGGTCGACACCAACAGCGTCCCGAGCAGGTTGCGCATCGACCGGTGCCGCAGCATCGACACCCCGTCATCGATCTGACCCTCAATCCCGTGGTTCCACGAGCAGTTGTTGTCGGCCCCGTCGCGGTTGTCCTCACGGTTGGCCTCGTTGTGCTTGTGGTTGTAGGCCGTGAGGTCGGCCGTCGTGAAACCGTCGTGCGCGGCGATGAAGTTGATCGACGCGATGGGTCCGCGGTCGCGGTGGTGGAACAGGTCGGCCGACCCGGCAAGCCGCGTCGCCAGGTCTTGGACCCCGTGACCGGGCTGCCCCGACAGGTTGCGCGCCAGGTCGGTGAGCCAGAACGAGCGCACCCGGTCGCGGAACCTGTCGTTCCACTCGGAGAACAGCGGCGGGAACTGCCCGGTCCGCCAACCCTGGATCCCCAGGTCCCACGGCTCGGCGATGTTCTTGACCTGGGAGAGCACCGGGTCGGTCCGCAGCGCGATGAGCAACGGGTGGTCAGGGTCGAACTCGTCGTTCTTCCCGCGTCCCAGCGCCACGGCCAGGTCGAACCGGAACCCGTCGACGTGGCACTCCTGCACCCAATAGCGCAACGAGTCCAGGATCATCCGGACCGTGACGACATGCCGCACGTCCAGGGTGTTGCCGCACCCGGTCACATCGATGTCGTCGCCGCGGCCGTCCAAGCGGTAGTAGGCGCGGTTGTCCAGGCCTCGCCAGGACAGTGTGGCCCCACGCGCCGACTGTTCGGCCGTGTGGTTGTAGACGACATCGAGCAGCACTTCGATACCCGCGGCGTGCAGCAGTTTGACCATGCCCTTGAACTCATCGAGCACACCCTGCGGGTCGCGGGCGGCGGCATACCGGGCGTGCGGCGCAAAGAAGCCGAGGGTGTTGTAGCCCCAGTGGTTGACCAGCCCGCGGCGCCAGACCTCCGGTTCGGTCGTGAACGAATGGACCGGCAGCAACTCGACCGCCGTGATGCCCAGCCTGGAGAGATGGTCGATGGTCACGGGGTGGGCCAGTCCGGCATACGTCCCGCGAAGGTGCGCCGGTACCCCGGGCAGGCGCATCGTCACATTGCGCACGTGGGTCTCGTAGATCACCGATTCGGACATGGCGCGACCCGGCGCGCGATCCACGCCCCAGTCGAACCTCTCGTCGACGACCACCCCGCGCGGCACGTATGCCGCGGAGTTGCGGTCGTCGGCGGCATACAGATCCTCGGGGCGCAGGTCGGAGGCGGTGCGGTGGCCGTACACGTCCGGCACCCAGGTGACCTCGCCCTCGACGGCGCGTGCATAAGGGTCCAGGAGCAGTTTGGCCGGGTTGTAGCGCAACCCGTCGTGGGGGGACCACGGGCCCGAGGCGCGCAATCCATAGCGTTGGCCGAGGCCCATGCCTGGGACGAAACCGAACCAATAGCCATGGATCCGATCGGTCAACGGGACCCGCCGCTCGGACTCCCCACGGGTGTCTCCCGGCTCGAACAAACACACGTCCACACCATCGGCGTGACCGGCATACACACACACCTGAGCCCCGCCCTCGACCAGGGTCACGCCGGGGGCCGGGGGATAGTCGCGGGTGGCGAGAGACCGAGGCAACATGCTGTCCAGCCTAGGGGGACACTACGGTTGTGGCATGACGGATCCGACTGCCCTACCCAACTTCCCGCCGCCTGCGGATGAACATCCCTTGCGCGGAAGGGTTCTGGACGTACTGCAGGACCTAGAGATCAAACCGAGCATCGACTCCGACGGTGATGTGGCCTTCCAGGTGGGCGACCCGGCTCAGCAGTTGTTCGTGCGCTGCCAGGACGGCGACTTCCCGGTGATGCGGATCTTCGGGCAGTGGCAGATCGGCGCGCCCGCGCCCGACGACGCGTTGGCGCGGTTGGAGCGGTGCAACGACGTCAACCTGCAGTGGCAGGTCGCCAAGATCGGCATCGCGGGCGACAACCTCGTCGTCACCTGCGACCAGGTCGTCCTGCCTGGCGTCGACCTCAACCGACTGGTGCAGTTGTCGGTGACCCTCGTCTTGCAGGTTGTCGGAGTGTGGTACGGATCGTGGAACCAAGGGCGCGACGACGCGCCAGAAGCAGGAGGTCAGTGATGGGTGAGTTCGTGCGACTCGAGGTCGCCGACGGCATCGGGACGATCCGGTTGGACCGGCCGAAGATGAATGCGCTCAACCTCCAGGTGCAGAACGAGATCGAGGAATGCGCCCGCGAGGCCACCGTGCGTGACGATGTCGCCGCGGTCATCGTCTATGGCGGCGAACGGGTGTTCGCCGCCGGTGCGGACATCAAGGAGATGCAGACGATGTCCTACACCGATATGGCGGTCGCAGTCGAGGGTCTGCACTCGTTCACGACGACCCTGGCCCGGATCCCCAAGCCCTCGGTCGCCGCGATCACCGGTTACGCCCTCGGCGGGGGCTGCGAGCTGGCGATGTGCTGCGACTTCCGGATCGCCGGGGAGTCCGCCCAGCTCGGCCAACCCGAGATCCTCCTGGGCATCATCCCTGGGGCCGGCGGCACGCAGCGGCTCACCCGCCTGGTCGGCCCGGCCAAGGCCAAGGAGCTCATCTTCTCGGGTCGATTCATCAAAGCCGACGAAGCGCTCGCCATCGGCTTGGTCGACCGCGTCGTTCCGGACGCGCAGGTGTATGCCGCCGCGCGCGACTGGATGGCCCAACTGGTCAAGGGGCCACGGTTCGCGCTCAAGGCCGCCAAGGAAGCGGTGGACCGGGGCGGTGAGCTCGACCTTGACTCCGGGCTGGCCTTGGAGAAGTCGCTGTTCTCAGCCCTGTTCGCCACGCAAGACCGGCTGGTCGGCATGGAGTCGTTCGTCGCCAACGGCCCGGGCAAGGCGCAGTTCGAGGGCCGATGAGCCGGGTCGGGCCAGTCATCCCGGGGCCTGACGACGAACTGAGTTTGCCCGGGTTCGGGACCGACGACGAGGAGTCCGGTGCGGGCGGCTGGCGGGCTGGCGCGTTGAGTGTCTGGCGACGCCTGGGCCCGTTGGGCCCACTTGGTCCGCTCGGGCCGCTGGGGCCGTTCGGCAAACTCGGGCCCCTCGGGCAACTGGGGCCCCTCGGTCCGCTCAGCCCGCTCGGGATCCTCACCGGGGCGCGGCGCGGCGACGCGTTCGACGTCCTGGTCGTGTATGTCCCGCACGAGTCGACCGAAGCCGTGCTCACGGCGCTCTTCGCTGCCGGTGCCGGTGCCATCGGTGACTATCGCGAGTGTGCTTGGGTGACATCCGGATCCGGACAGTTCCGGGCCCTTCGTGGGGCGACCCCGACGGTCGGCGAGATCGGCGAGCTCGTCACCGTGGCCGAGGACCGCTGCGAGGTGGTCATCCCGGCCGGTCGGCGAGACGAGGTCGTCGCGGCGCTGCGCGCCGCCCACCCCTATGAGGAGCCCGCCTTCCACGTCCTCGGAACGGTCCGCTGACAGCGTTGTCGGGTCCCCGACCCGCCCGTATGCCGTCCGCCCCGGGACCAAAGGTGTTCGGGCGCGCGCGCTCTGGTTGGATCGGGGGGATGAGTGTGGGGCGTGACAGTTCCCAGGTCGACCTGAGGGGCATGGTCGATCTGCTGACCCACCATCTCTACTCAAGCCCGCGGATCTATCTGCGAGAGCTGGTCCAGAACAGCGTCGATGCCATCACCGCTCGGGCCGCCCTCGAACCGGACTGTCCGCGCCGTATCGAGATCGTGCCCGCCGGGTAGGCGACCTGCCCGGACGGATGTCAGGTCACCTTCACCACGCGGCATACCGGCGAGGTGGTGGGCATCACGCCCGAGGCGACAGGGAGGCGGGTCTTGACCTGACAGGATGGTCCAGACCCTTACCAGCACACGGGAAGAGGACGTTGCACCCATGAACATCGTCGTCTGCGTGAAGTACGTGCCCGACGCCCAGGCGGAGCGCACCTTCAACGCCTCCGACAGCACCACCGACCGCGTCAACGTCGACGGGCTGCTCTCCGAGCTCGACGAGTATGCCGTCGAGGAGGCTCTCAAGATCGTCGAAGCCGGCGAGGGTGAGGTGACCGTGCTCACCATCGGCCCCGACCAGGCCTCGGACGCCGTCAAGAAGGCGCTGCAGATGGGCGCCGACAAGGGGGTGCATGTCATCGATGACGCCATCCACGGCTCCGATGCGCTGGCCACCTCGCTGTTGTTGGCCAAGGCCATCGAGAAGATCGGCATGCCCGACCTGGTCATCACCGGGATGTCCTCGACCGACGGCATCATGGGGGTTGTCCCGACGATGTTGGCCGAGCGGCTCGGCCTGCCCGCCGTGACCTTCGCGTCCGAGCTCACCGTCGGAGCCGGCTCGGTGTCGGCGCGCCGCGACGGTGACGTCGCGAGCCAGACCATCGAGGCGACCCTGCCGGCGCTCGTGTCGGTGACCGACCAGATCAACGAACCGCGCTACCCGTCGTTCAAGGGGATCATGGCCGCCAAGAAGAAGACCGTCGACACCTGGTCGCTGGCCGACCTGGGCGTGTCGGCCGCCGAGGTCGGGCTCGACGCGGCGTGGACCAAGGTGACCTCCTTCGAGGCCCGGCCCCCGCGCGCAAAGGGCACCATCGTCAAGGACGAGGGCGACGGCGGAGCCAAGCTCGCCGGCTTCCTCGCCGAGCGCAAGTTCATCTGACCAGCGACGTCGGAATAGGAGATCACTGACATGGCTGAAGTTCTCGTCCTGGTCGACCACGTCGACGGCGCGCTGCGCAAGACGACCTCGGAGTTGCTCACCATCGCGCGGCGGCTCGGCGAGCCGTCGGCCGTTTTCATCGGGTCCGGCTACGAGGCCGCCAAGGAGGGGCTCGCGGCATACGGGGCGGAGAAGGTCTACCGCGTCGACGCCGACCTGAGCGGCTTCCTCGTCGTGCCGCAGGCCGAGGCGCTCTCGGCGGTGGTGGCCCAAGCCTCCCCGGCGGCCGTCCTGGTGGCCAGCTCACCCGAAGGCAAGGAGATCGCGGCCCGGCTCGCGGTCAAGCTCGGCTCCGGACTGATCACCGACGCGGTCGACGTCCAGTCCGACGGAGCGGGCGGGGTCGCCACGACCCAGACCGTCTTCGCCGGGTCCTACACCGTCAAGGCGACCGTCACCACGGGCACACCCGTCGTTGCCGTCAAGCCCAACTCGGCTGCGCCGGAAGCAGTTTCGGGTGCGGCGACCGAGGTGGCCGTGGCCTTCGAGCCGTCGGCGCTCGCCCAGTCGGCCAAGATCGTGTCGGCCGCCCCCAAGGCCAAGACCGGCCGGCCTGAGCTCACCGAGGCTGCGATCGTCGTGTCCGGCGGACGTGGCACCGGTGGCGACTTCTCCAAGGTTGAGGCCTTTGCCGACTCACTCGGAGCAGCGGTCGGCGCAAGCCGCGCTGCGGTTGACGCTGGCTGGTATCCCCACAGCCACCAGGTCGGCCAGACCGGCAAGCAGGTCAGCCCTCAGCTGTATGTGGCCTGCGGCATCTCCGGTGCCATCCAGCACCGGGCCGGCATGCAGACGTCCAAGACGATCGTCGCGGTCAACAAGGACGAGGAAGCGCCGATCTTCGAGCTGGTCGACTTCGGCGTGATCGGCGACCTGTTCGCCGTGCTCCCGCAGGCGACCGACGCAGTGGCGGTGGCCAAGGCCTAACCGCCGCGGCGGCGGGAAGCTGGCGAACGGCATACGCGCGGGGTCTGGACTGATCGTGGTCCAGACCCCGCTCCCGCATGCCGTCTCGGCGCACGCGCTCCGCCTGCGGTCCGCGTCTCGGTCGAATTCATCACACCCGCCGATGAAGTCGGGTTGATTTGGTCTCGTGGCCCCGGAATTCATCACAGTGGACGACGTACCTGGGCAGGTTCGACACGGAGTCGCTCCGCAACAACCTGGCCCGGCTTGCCGTCGAGGTCTGCGATTGGTTGACTCCCGCCGTGGACCTGTCGTTGCTCCGGTACCAGCCGACCCTCGTCGGCCAGGCTGTCCGACTGGAGCCCTTGGGACCCGAGCACTTCGACGGCCTGCGTCCACTGTTCGTCGGCGACGCCCCCGGACCGCTCGCGATGGCCTTGGCCGAGCAGGTCAAGCTCGGCCTGGTCGTGGCCAAGCAGCGGCCGGATCGGGCCGACTGGGCGATCGTCACGATCCCCGGCGGACACGTCGTGGGGGAGGTCGTGCTCTTCTCCCTGGACGCAGACCACGACTCGATGGAGTTCCGGATCGCCTTGGCTGGGCCCGACCGGTTCGACCTGGGCTATGGCTCTGAGGCCACGAGGTTGGTTCGGGATTTCGCGTTCGGTGCCCTTGGGTTGCGTCGGCTCACCCTCGAGGTGTCCGCGAGCAATGCGCGGGCGCGGCGCGTCTACGCCCGGGCCGGCTTCCTGGTTGAAGGGGTGCGGCGACAGGTGCGACTCGTCGACGGTGTTTGGGACGACGTGGTCGATATGGCGTTGCTGTCTTCCGACCCGCGCCCCTAACCGCCCGACGCCGACGACCGATCAGGCGAGCACTGGTCGACCGACTACTCGGGCTCGGTGATCGGTTCCCGACGGCGCGAGACCCCGGCGCGTCCCCGAGTCCACGCCCGTCCCGGTGAGGCTGCCGCGGACCGCACAGCGCGGCGGGTCCGATTGGCGACGACCCGCAGCCGACCGACCTCGACAATCCGCCACCCGCCGGCCTGGGCCATCAGCCGCAACTCATGGTCCGGGTTGACCGCGACCGGGTTGCCGACGATGGCCAGCATCGGTTCATCACTCACCGAGTCGGAGTAGGCGAAGCACGCAGCCAGGTCATACCCATGCGTGACCGCGAGTCCACGGATAACCTCGGCCTTGCCGTCCTTGTAACAAAACGGACCCGACAGCGTTCCGTCAAAGCGGCCGTCGGCGTCCCGCCCTGCTGTGGTCCCCACGCCGTAATCCATCCCGGCGGCCACGGCAAAGCGCTGGACGATCTCGGTCGGGCTGGCCGACACGAGCACCAGATCGTGCCCCGCGACTCGATGCTCGGCGAGCACCTCCCGCATCGTCGGCGTAATGGTCTGCACCAAGGCGTCGAGAAACCCGTCGGCGAGCCCCTCCACCTCCGAGGCCGGGTGTCCCTTGACGCCTCGCAGGATCCGGTCGCGGACCTTGGCGGAACTGTCGTCGCTGGCACCCCGCAGCATGAACGACGCGTTCCGAGCCAAGTCCAGAGCCAACTCACGCTTGCTGACGAATCCGGCACGGAAGGCGGCCTTGGCCAACGGGATGTTTGCGGACCCGGGGATGAGCGTGCCGTCCAGGTCGAAGAACGCTGCCACGCGGGTGCCGGAGGGGCCGACGTTGGTCATGCTCGAAAGCTCCTCGGGACGGGGACGAACCCGCCCATCATGACGCACCCGGCGTCGGGTTGCCAGGGGGTGCCCGTCGCCGTCCGCGTGGGTCAGCTCCGCGGCCACCGGTATGCCGTGGGGTCCACGCAGCGCGAAGGCGCCGCGGCATACGGGGGCAGCGGCTTAGGATCGACGGGTGTCCGTCTACCTCGACCACGCTGCGACGACTCCGGTCTTCCCGGAGATAGCCGCTGCGATGGCCGCTCAACGCGACCAGGTGGGCAACGCGTCCTCGCTGCACACTGCCGGTCGCGCGGCCCGTCGGGTCGTCGAGGAATCACGCGAACGCCTCGCCGGGGCGTTGGGCGCGCGGCCGTCCGAGGTGGTCTTCACCTCCGGGGGCACCGAGTCGGACAACCTCGCCGTCGCGGGCGTGTTCCGCGCTCGACGGCAGGCTGACCCCCGGCGGGTGAGGTTGCTCGTGAGTGCGATCGAGCATCACGCAGTTCTCGACTGCGTCCAGGCACTGGTCGATCGCGAGGGTGCTCAGGTCGAGTGGTTGCCGTGCGACGTCGACGGAGTCGTCCAGGTCGACCACGTCCGGGCCGCTATCGAACGCGATCCGCACTCGGTGGCGCTCGTGTCGGTGATGTGGGCCAACAACGAGGTCGGCACGGTCCAGGACGTCGCGGCGATCGGCGCCGAGGCGCACGCGCACGGCATACCGATGCACACCGACGCCGTGCAGGCGGTGGGACACCTCCCCGTGGATTTCGCGGCGAGCGGCGTCGATCTCTTGACGCTGACCGGGCACAAGGTAGGGGGGCCGATCGGGTCCGGCGCGCTGCTGCTGCGTCGTGAGGTGGAGGTCGTGCCGCTGGTGCACGGTGGAGGGCAGGAGCGGCAGATCCGGTCGGGCACGCTCGACACGGTGGGAGTGCTCGGGCTGTCCCTCGCCGTTGAGCGGGCGGTGCGTCACCTCGAACAGGAGGCGGCGCGATTGTGCGCGCTCCGCGACGCACTCGTCGAGGGGGCCGTCGCTCTCGGTTACGGCATCCGCCCGGGTGGGGTGTGGCGGCGTGGGGATTGGGCGGGCCGACTCGCCGGCAATGCCCATCTACTCGTCCCGGGCTGCGAGGGGGACTCGCTGCTGTATCTGCTGGATGCCGCAGGAATTGAGTGCTCGACGGGTTCGGCGTGTCAGGCGGGGGTGCCCCAGCCCAGCCATGTGTTGCTGGCGATGGGTCTCTCCGAGCGGGAGGCGCGTGGTGCGCTGCGGCTCACACTCGGGCACTCGTCGACCCCGGGTGATGTCTCGGCCGTGCTCGCCGCGCTGCCGCCAGCCGTCGAGCGGGCGCGTCGGGCCGCTGGAGTGGCGTGATGCGCATCGTCGCGGCCATGAGCGGGGGCGTCGACTCCGCCGTGGCTGCCGCTCGACTCATTGACGCTGGGCACGAGGTCGTCGGTGTCCATCTGGCGTTGTCTGAGGACGCCCGGGCCGTCCGCGATAGGGCGCGCGGGTGTTGCACGTTGGAGGACGCCGCGGACGCCCGTCGGGTGGCCGACCGCCTGGGGATCCCGTTCTACGTGTGGGACCTGTCGGCGCGCTTTCGCACCGAGGTGGTCGAGGACTTTGTCGCCGAGTATGCCGCGGGCCGCACCCCCAACCCGTGCTTGCGGTGCAACGAGCGGATCAAGTTCGCTGCCCTGTTGGACAGGGCGGTGGCGCTGGGGTTCGACGCGGTCGGGACCGGTCACTACGCGCGGATCATGCAGGGGCCGGACGGACCTGAGTTGCACCGTGCTGTCGACGCGGCCAAGGACCAGTCGTATGTCCTCGGAGTGCTCGGCGCGGACCAGTTGGCGAGGGCGTTCTTCCCACTCGGTGACTCAACCAAGGCCCAGGTGCGGGACGAAGCAGCGGCTCGGGGTTTCGCGGTGGCACGCAAGCCCGACTCCCACGACATCTGTTTCATCCCCGATGGCGACACGCGCAGTTGGTTGGCTGGTCGGTTGGGGACACGGCCGGGCATCGTTGTCGACGAGACGGGAGCCGTCGTCGGGTCGCACCAGGGCGCTTTCGGATACACGGTCGGGCAGCGCAAGGGACTTGCCCTGCCGCGGCCGGCGGCGGACGGGCAGCCGCGGTATGTGCAGGCGGTGGATGTCGGCACCAATACGGTTGTCGTCGCACCCGGCGAGTTGCTGGGGGTCGATGAGATCACCGGCGAGCATCTTCGGTGGTGTGGCGCCCCGCCATCTATTGGCGAGTCCGTGCGGGTGCTGGCCCAGATCCGTGCGCATGGGGAGCCCCTGCCTGCTGTGGCGACGGTCGTCGGAAACGTTGTCACGGTAACGCTGGACTCCGCGGTCCGCGGGGTAGCCACCGGCCAGTCAGTGGTTCTGTATGCCGCCACCCGGGTCCTCGGATCGGCAACGATTGCTGCGACCGGTCGGCGCGGATCGTCGGTGGTTGAAGAACGCCGGCGGGTGATGGGGAATTCTGGGGTCTGACCGGCCTGAACGCCCGAAGACATCGGCGGGTGTTCGGAATTCGGCCTGGGCGGGCCGCAGTAGGCTCACGAAGGTGACGTCTGCGAGTGGGATCGGCTCTTGGCCAGGCACCGACGTAGCCGAGGCGCTGCGGATCCAGCGGGAGTTGTTGGGCGACCATGACGAGCAGGCCGACGGAGTGCGCGGCATACCGTCCCTCCCCGAGCTGCCGTCCCGCGGACCGGGCGGGGACCTCATCGGACGGACGGCGGGACTGCTCGTCGACTTGGCGGTCGACCTACAACCGGCGGGCTGGCGCTTCGTCGATCGACCGGGTCACGACGCCGCACGCACCAGCGCCTTCTGGACCGAGGACCTCGACGAGCTGGCCGCCGCCTTCGACAGGTATGCCGGGCCGCTCAAGGTCGCGGTCGCCGGGCCGTTGACCCTGGCCGCGGGACTCTGGCTGCACCGGGGCGAGCGGGCGCTCGTCGACCAAGGCGCCTGCCGGGACCTGGCCGAGTCGCTCGCCGAGGGGCTACGGGCCCTGCTCACCTCGCTGAGCCGACTGGTGCCCGACGCCGACCTCATCGTCCAGCTCGATGAGCCGTCGCTGCCAGCGATCCTCAACGGAGGTCTGCCCACGGCTTCCGGCTTCGGGCGGATTCGCCCCGTCGATGCCCAGGAAGCGCTCCCGCTGCTGCAGACGGTGCTGACAGCGGCCGGAGAGCGGGCGACAGTGCTCCATTGCTGCGCGGCACACCCTCCGCTGCCGTTGCTCAGACGAACGGGCGCGGGCGCGCTGTCGGTAGACACGAGCCTGCTGACCCCGCGCGGCTGGGAGGGCTTGGCCGTCGCTGCCGAGGATGGCGTGACGCTCTACGCGGGGTGCGTAGCCACGACACCCGAAGCCAGGGTCGACCCCGTCGCCGTCGCCGATCGCGTCGGGCAGGCCTGGGAGCGCATCGGTATGCCGCCCGCCCACCTGGACCGGATTGTCGTCACCCCGACCTGCGGACTGGCCGGCCTGACCCCAGCGGCCGCCATTGATCGGCAACGGGCCTGTCTGCAGGTGGCCGCTGAACTGGCCGCCAGGGTGAATGACTGATCGGTGCTCAGTTGAGCGCGGAGCCCTTGGCGAACTCCTCGAAGGAGATGTTCCAGTCGGTCCAGCCGTTCCCTCGGTCCAGGGCCCGACCGGTGCCGGTCACCGTGATGGGGTCGCCGACTTTGGCCTGGTTGAACAGCCATTGGGCGTTGGCCGTGCTCATGCCGATGCAGCCGTGACTCACGTTGGAGCGGCCCTGCGACCCGACCGACCACGGCGCGGCATGGACGAATTCGCCAGACCAGGTCTCGCGCATGGCGTACTTGACTGTCACCCTGTAATAGTCAGGGTCATCGGCCGAGACCCCAGTGGTGGCAGCGTCCATGACGCGCTCGGCGTTCTTCTCAATGATGACCTTGGTGCCACTGCGGGTCTCGTAGCCGGGCTTGCCGCCGGTAATGGGGATGGTCCGGGCTACCGCGCCGTTGATCGTCACGGTCATCTGGTGGCTCTTGAGGTCGGCCTTCATCATCAACGCGTTGCCGACCGTGAAACCACCGCTGAGGTCTGCCTTGCCGTAGGTGTCCTTGCCGGCAGCTAGCCCGTTGATGGCGACCTTGACCGCGACCTTGGTGCCGGGCTTCCAGAACTCCTTGGGGCGCCAGTGCGCCTCGCGGCTGCCGATCCAGGCCCAGCCGCCCGGCTGGCTCGGAGTCGAGGTCACGGTCATCTTGCGCTCGAAGGCTGCCTTGTCGGTGACCGGGCTGCTGAACATGACGATGACCGGCATCGCGATGCCGACCGTGCTGCCGTTCTGGATCAGGCTCGCCGAGATCTGCTGCTTGGCCGAAAGCGCCGTCGTCGAGAACGACGTCGTCGTGGATTTCTCGGTGCCAGCCGCATTGGTGCCGCGCATGGCCAGCGTGTAGGTCACGCCGGGCTCCAGCAGGGAGTGAGCCGTCCAGGTGCTCCCGTCACCGGCGATGTCACCGCCGACCGTCACCGCACCGGCCTTGGGGTCCTGATAGGAGAGGTCGACGGAGGTCACCGTGCCACCCTTGGCGGCGACCGTCACGAGGGTGTCGACCGGCACCTTCGCGCCGTCGGCCACACTGGGATTAAGGACGACGGCCTCATCGACGGGCGTCGTGGTGCCGCTGCCGGACGAAGCCGAGCCGGCAGCAGCCGGGGCGCTCGACCCGGCGGGGCTTGCGTTGATGGACGTTCCCGAGGTGCACGAAGCCAGCGCGAGCACGAGGAGAGTGCCAACGCCGACGGTTCGCGGTGCTGAAGGGATCGCGCGGCGTGTCACTCGACTCCATCCTTCGGTGTTGGTCGTCATGGGCGGTCTTCCCCCTGGGTCAGGCCGGCTCGGGCTTTGATTCGCAGCGTCAGTGGTCATAGGTACCCTCTAGTGTCCGGCCCCGGGTGGATGATGTGCAAATCGCGCCCGACTCGCGGACGGTGTCGGCGGCATACGGCAGGATGACGCCCGTGTCCAGCACAGGCGACCTGCCCTCGACCGCGTCCGGCGTCGGCCCGGCCGCACCCGTCGTGCCGGCGGCCGTCCGGCACGCGTGGGCGGACCTCGCCGAGACGATTCGGGGCCACCAATTCGCCTACCACGTGCAGGACGCGCCGATCATCTCGGATGGAGAATACGACGCCCTGATCCGGGAGCTCACGGCGCTCGAACAGGCCCATCCCGGGCTGCGGACCCCCGACAGCCCGACCCAGCAAGTGGGGGCCCCCGCCTTCTCGACCGACTTCCAGGCCGTCGACCACCTCGAGCGGATGCTCAGCCTGGACAACGCCTTCTCACCGGAGGAGCTCTCGGCGTGGGCAGCGCGGGTGGCGCGGGACGCCGGCGGGGAGGGCGGGGCGGCATACCGGTTCCTTTGTGAACTCAAGGTTGACGGACTGGCAATCAACCTCCTCTACGAACGCGGTCGGCTCACCCGCGCGCTCACCCGGGGTGACGGGCGCACCGGCGAGGACGTGACGCTCAATGTACGCACGATCCACGGCATACCGACCGTGCTCACGCCGACCCCCCAGGGGCCGGTGCCGGACCTGGTCGAGGTGCGCGGCGAGGTGTTTTTCCCGGTTGCGGCCTTCGAGGAACTCAACGCGAGCCTCGTGGCGGCTGGGCGGCCGCCCTTCGCTAACCCGCGCAACGCGGCCGCCGGCTCGCTGCGCCAAAAGGACCCGCGAATCACCGCCAGTCGCCCGCTGCGGATGCTCGTCCACGGTCTGGGTGCGCGCCGCGGCTTCGAGGTGTCCCGCCAGAGCGAGGCGTATGCCGTGCTCCACGATTGGGGGCTGCCCACCTCCGCGCGCTGGCGGGTCGTCGACGACATTGCGCAGGTTCAGCAATTCGTCGACCATTTCGGCGAACACCGGCATTCGGTCGAGCACGAGATCGACGGCGTCGTGGTCAAGATCGACGAGGTGGCGGTGCAGCGGGTCTTGGGGTCGACCTCGCGGGCCCCACGGTGGGCGATCGCCTACAAGTACCCGCCGGAGGAGGTCAACACGGTCTTGCGCGCGATCCAGGTCGGGGTCGGGCGGACCGGACGGGTGACCCCCTTCGGGGTGATGGACCCGGTAATGGTCAGCGGGTCCACCGTAGCCAACGCCACGCTGCACAACGCCTGGGAGGTGGCCCGCAAGGACGTCCGAGTGGGCGACACGGTCGTGCTTCGCAAGGCGGGCGACGTCATCCCGGAGATCGTCGCGCCCGTGCTCGCGCTGCGCCCGGCAGATGCGGTGCCCTGGGTCATGCCGACGCACTGCCCGTCGTGCGGGAGCCTGCTGGCGACCGAGAAGGAGGGCGATAAGGATATCCGCTGCTTGAATGCCCGCTCGTGCCCGGCTCAGTTGCGTGAGCGGTTGTTCGGGCTGGCCTCTCGTGGGGCTTTCGACATCGAGGCACTGGGGTGGGAGGGGGCCGCGGCGTTGCTCGACGCGGGCGTCATCCAGGACGAGGGCAGCCTGTTCGAGCTCGATCTGGCCGACATCGCCACAGTGCCGCTCTATACCCGGTTGGCTAAGAAGACCGATCCGCCCGAGGCCGTCGTCGACGGGCGGGTGCTGTCGGCCAACGGTGAGAAGCTCATCGACAACCTCGCCAAGGCCAAGCAACAGCCGCTGTGGCGGGTGCTGGTGGCCCTGTCGATCCGACACGTCGGACCTACCGCTGCCCGGGCCTTGGCAGCCCACTTCGGGTCGATGGACGCCATCCGTGGCGCCGAGGTCGAGGCCCTTTCAGGGGTGGACGGGGTCGGCGGGGTGATCGCCGAGTCGGTCCGTGACTGGTTCGATGCCCCCGAGAACCACTGGCATCGCGCGATCGTCGACGCCTGGGCGGCGGCCGGGGTACGTATGGTCGATGCGGTCGACGCCTCGGTCCCTCGCACCCTGGAGGGCAAGACGGTGGTGGTCACCGGGTCCTTGGAGGGATTCAGCCGCGACGGCGCAAAGGAGGCGATCATCGCCAGGGGAGGCAAGGCAGCCGGGTCGGTTTCCAAGAACACCGACTGGGTCGTCGTCGGCCCGGGAGCCGGGTCCAAGGAGACCAAGGCTCGCGAGCTGGGGCTCACCATCCTCGACGAGGCCGGTTTCGTGCGGCTTCTGGCGACCGGGTCGCCCGATTGACGTCGTAGCGCTCGTGGCGGGTCTGTCGAGTCCCCCACCTCACCCGTCGAACGTCCCGCAAGGGTCCCCCTGGCCCGCCCATAGGATGGTCGTATGTCCGCACTGTCCCGCGATGACGTCGCCCATCTGGCCATGTTGGCCCGGATCGAGCTGACCGACGGCGAGCTCGACCGGATGCTCGGGGAGTTGTCGGTCATCCTCGATGCCGTCGCGCTTGTCCAGCAGGCGCCCACCGAGGGCGTCGAGCCGATGTCGCACCCGTTGCCTTTGGCCAACGTCGCCCGACCTGACGAGGTTCGCCCCGGCTTGACCGCCGAGCAGGCCCTTTCCGGTGCTCCCGAGGCCGACCAGCAACGCTTCTCCGTGCCGCGGATCCTCACCGACGACTGACCACCCACCTCCCGGTATGCCGCCCACCCGGCCCAGGCGCACGGCATACCAGCTGCTTCCCGAAGTCCCCGACCGTAAGGCCCGACCGTGACCCACGACCTCACCCGCTGGAGTGCCGCCCGGATGGCCGATGCGCTGGCCCGCCGGGAGCTCAGCGCCGTCGAGCTCACCCAGGCGCACTTGGACCGGATCGCCGCCGTCGACGGCGCGGTCCACGCCTATCTGTACGTCGACGGGGAGGGGGCGTTGGCTCAGGCCCGGGCCGTGGACGACGCACGGGGGCGCGACGAAGACCTGCACGTCATGGCCGGCGTGCCGATCGCGGTCAAAGACGTCATCGCCACCCGGGGGCTGCCGACCACCTGCGGGAGCCGGATCCTTGCCGACTGGGTGCCGCCCTACGACGCCACCCTGGTCACCAAAATCAAGTCAGCCGGAATGCCCATCCTCGGCAAGACCAACATGGATGAGTTCGCGATGGGCTCCTCGACGGAGCACTCGGCCTTTGGGCCGAGCCGCAACCCGTGGGACCTCGACCGGATCCCCGGCGGCTCCGGCGGTGGGTCCTCGTCGGTGCTGGCCTCGTTCCAGGCGCCCTTGGCTATCGGTACCGACACCGGGGGCTCGATCCGGCAACCGGCCGCGGTCACCGGGACGGTGGGCACCAAACCGACCTATGGCGGAGTGTCCCGCTATGGCCTGGTCGCCTTGGCGTCCAGCCTGGACCAGGCCGGCCCCTGTGCGCGAACCGTGCTCGATACGGCGTTGCTGCATGCCGTCATCGGGGGCTACGACCCGCGCGACTCGACCTCGATCCATGCCCCCGTGCCCGAGGTGGTCCGAGCGGCGCAGCGCGCCGATGTCACCGGGATGCGGATCGGGGTGGTCAAGCAACTGACCGGCGAGGGGTATCAGCCGGGCGTGCAGGCTCGTTTCGAGGACTCCGTGCAGTTGCTCGTGGACGCGGGGGCAGAGGTTGTCGAGGTTGACTGCCCGAACTTCCGGTTCGCGCTGGCGGCCTACTACCTCATCCTCCCGTCGGAGGCGTCCTCGAACCTGGCCCGGTTCGACGCGATGCGCTATGGACTGCGGGTGTTGCCCGACGGCGTGGACGACCCCAGCGCCGAGCAAGTGATGGCGGCCACCCGCGAGGCCGGCTTCGGCGCAGAGGTGAAACGCCGGATCATCTTGGGCACCTATGCCTTGTCGTCGGGGTATTACGACGCCTACTACGGCCAGGCTCAGAAGGTGCGCCGTCTCATTGCTGATGACTTTGCTCGCGCCTTCGATGTGGCCGACGTGCTCGTGTCACCGACCGCGCCGACGACGGCATTCAAGATCGGCGAGAAACTCGATGACCCTCTGGCCATGTACCTCAACGACGTCGCCACCATCCCGGCGAATTTGGCGGGCATTCCCGGCATGTCGTTGCCCAGTGGTCTCGCCGACGAGGACGGGTTGCCGACCGGGTTCCAGATCCTCGCCCCTGCGACCCACGATCAGCGCCTGTATGCCGTGGGCTCGGCTCTGGAACGCGAGCTCGCCAGCCGCTGGGGTGGGCATCTGCTCGATCGGATCCCGGAGTTGGCGATCACGGCCGAGGAGGTGGCCAAATGAGCGAGCACATGACTGATGCGGGTGAGGCTGACCGGACCCTCGTCGAGGCACCGCAGTCGGGTGGCCCCGACGCGGTGGTGACCTGGGAGGAGACGGTCGCGGCATACGACCCCGTGTTGGGGTTGGAGGTTCACGTCGAGCTGGGCACCGCAACGAAGATGTTCTGCGGGTGCCCGACCGAGTTCGGTGCCGAGCCGAACTCCCAGGTGTGTCCGGTGTGTCTCGGGCTGCCCGGGTCGCTGCCGGTGGTCAACGAGAAGGGCGTCGAGTCGGCGATCCGGATCGGGTTGGCGCTCAACTGCACCATCGCGCCGTGGTGTCGCTTTGCCCGGAAAAACTACTTCTATCCGGACATGCCGAAGAACTTTCAGACCAGCCAATACGACGAGCCGATCGCCTTCAATGGTTGGCTGGACGTCGAGCTCGAGGACGGCTTCGTCTACCGGGTCGAGATCGAGCGGGCCCACATGGAGGAAGACACCGGCAAGTCGCTGCACGTGGGCGGCGCCACCGGCCGGATCCATGGGGCCGACTACTCGCTGGTCGACTACAACCGGGCCGGGATCCCGCTCATCGAGATCGTCACCAAGCCGATGACCGGGTTGGGGGAACGCGCTCCTGAGATCGCCAAGGCCTACGTCGCCACGCTGCGCGACCTGCTGCGGGCGTTGGGCGTGTCCGACGTCAAAATGGAGCAGGGGTCGCTGCGGTGCGACGCCAACGTCTCGCTGAGGCCGCGCAAAAAGAAGGCCGAGAAGCAGTCCGAGGTCCCCTTCGGCACCCGCACCGAGACCAAGAACGTGAACTCGCTGCGCTCGGTCGAGCGGGCCGTGCGCTACGAGATGACCCGGCACGCAGCGGTGCTCGCCGGCGGCGGGTCGATCTTGCAGGAGACCCGGCACTGGCACGAGGACACCGGCGTCACGACCAGTGGCCGGGAGAAGTCCGACGCCGAGGACTACCGCTACTTCCCCGAGCCGGACCTCGTCCCCATCGCTCCGACGCCCGAGACCATCGAGGCGTTGCGGGCCACGCTTCCCGAGCCCCCGGTCCAGCGCCGGCGTCGACTCCAGGGGGAGTGGGGCTTCTCCGACCTGGAGATGCGCGATGTCGTCAACGCCGGTGCCGTCGAGATCATCGAGGCCACGGTCGCGGCAGGCGCGACGCCCGCGGGCGCTCGCAAGTGGTGGTCGGGCGAGATCGCCCGGCGCGCCAACCTCGAAGGTCGCGAGCTGTCCGACATGGGCATCACGCCGCGGGCCGTGGCTGAGCTGGACGCCCTCGTCCAGGGTGGTCGGCTCAACGACTCGATGGCCCGTCAGGTGCTCGACGGTGTCCTGGCTGGCGAGGGCAACCCCGGCGCGGTCGCCGATGCCCGCGGGCTGGCCTTGGTCTCCGATGATGCAGCGCTCGGCGCGGCGGTTGATGCCGTCATCGCGGCCAACCCCGACCTCATCGAGAAGATCCAGGGCGGCAAGGTCCAGGCTGCCGGAGCACTCATCGGTCAGGTCATGAAGGCGATGGCCGGTCAGGCCGACGCCGCTCGGGTCCGCGAACTCATCATGGAGCGCGTCGGAGGCTGAGCTCGTCAGCCTCTGGTCACGACCCCAATCCGGTATGCCGCGCGCGTAACTCACGCGCGCGGCATACCGCATGCGCGCCGGGTCAGCGCTTGCCGCCGCCCAGGAGCCCGCCGAGGATGTCGGTGATGCTGGGGCCGGACTGGCCGCCCGAGCCCGAGCTTGACGAGCCCGCGGACCCGCCACCGAGGACCTGGCCGAGAACGTCCCCGAGCACGCCACCCATCGGGTTGTCTGCCCCCGCTCCGGAGTCGGCACCGGGCCCCTGGCTGACGTCCGGGATGGGCGAGCCGTCGGTGGGAATGAGCGGCCCGGTCGGCTGCTCAGGCAGGTCGGAACCGCTGTCGTGAGGGCTGACCGACGACCCCGAACCTCCACCAAGGACCTGGCCGAGAATGTCGCCGAGCCCGCCGCCACTAGTGCCACCCATGGAGCCACCTGCGCCGCCCGTGGCGCCGCCAAGGACCTGACCGAGGATGTCGCCCATCCCGCCCTGCCCGCGGAGCTTCTTGCCCAACCACGCCAAGACGAAGGGCGCGAGGATCGGCAGGAGCTTGGCGATGAGCCCAGAACCACCGGCCCCGCGGACCCCGCCGAGTTGGGCGATGACGTCGTTGGTGTTGCCGCCGAAGATGTTCTCGACGATGGCTTGACCGTCCTGCTGGTCGATCGCACCGAGCTCGGCGCCGAGCAGGCTGCCGTCGTGGCTCCCGAGGGCCTGACCGAGGGACAACGCCCCTGCGGGGTCGCTCGCGTTGGCCTGCAACCCGCCGAGCAGCGCTTCAAGCGCGGTCCGCGAGGCCGTTTCGGCCTGGGCTTCGTCGACTCCGAGCTCCTCAGCGATGGCAGCGAGCGGGACCTGCCCGAGCAGCTGGTCGATCTCTGACATATGGTTTTCCCTCCCCATGGCGGCAGCTCCGTCGGCGGCCTGCGTTAACCCTAACGATCGAGCGCCCAATTGTGATGCCAAGCCTGGTCGCTGCCCGCACACCCCACCCGTCGTGCCCGGGGACCGGTAACGTCGGAGCCGTGCCAACGGTGACCTTCCCCGACCCTTCGTGGGCGCGCGATGTCGGGTCCATCGGCGACCTGGACCTGCGGGCCTGGGACCTCTCCGACGATCTCACCGATCCGACGGTCGAGGTCGTCGTCACCCCGATCGAGGGCCGCTCGCGCTTGGCACGCCTGGCCGGGCTACCCGGCCTCAAGGTCGTCCAGGTGGTGACCGCTGGCTACGACCACGCGCTCCACTACCTCCCCGCCGGCGTCACCCTGTGCAACGCTGCCGGGGTCCACGACACGTCGACGGCCGAGTTCGCCGTCGCGCTCATCCTCGCTGCGCAACGCGGCATACCGGAGCTCGTCCTGGCTCAAGGGCGGCGGGAGTGGATCGCGCATCGCGCCTGGCCCGCGTTGGGCGACCGGCGGGTGCTCATCATCGGATACGGGCGGATCGGGCGGGCTCTGGCGGCCCGCCTGGCACCCTTCGAGGTGTCACTCACGGTCGTGGCTTCGCGCCCTCGCGAGGGCGACGAGTTCGTGGAGCGCGTGCACGGCTTCGACGAGCTGCCCTGGCTGCTGCCGCGCCAGGACATCGTCGTGCTCCTCACACCGCTCACGGATTCGACTCGCGGGATGGTCGATGCCGCCTTCCTCGCGGCCTTGCCTGACGGGGCGCTCGTCGTGAACATCGCCCGTGGTCCCGTCGTCGACACCGACGCGCTGCTCGCCGAGACGGCCTCGGGCCGGCTGCGCGCCGCCCTTGACGTCACCGATCCCGAGCCGCTTCCCCCCGAGCACCCGCTGTGGAGCGCTCCCGGCGTGCTCATCGCGCCGCACGTTGGCGGTGCCGGTGACACGTTCCGGCCTCGGATGGTCGCGCTGCTACGCGAGCAACTCACCCGCTATGCCGCGGGCGGACCCCTGTTGCATGTCGTCGCCGGACCGGGAGCGTGAGAATGGCGGGCTAGCCCGCCGACCGGGCATGCTCAGGGGCGTGACCGCACCGGCCTTGCCCAAACGTCTCCTGCTGCTTCGGCACGCCAACGCCGAGTCGACCCTGGGCGTCGTCGACCATGAGCGGGCGTTGACCGAGCGAGGACGTCGGGACGCCGCTGCCGTCGGTGCGTGGCTCGTGATGGCAGGCATCGACTGCGATCTGGTCATCTGCTCTACGGCATTGCGCACCCGCCAGACCTGGGATGCCGCGGCGGGCGCCGGTGCGCGCGCCGCCGAGATCGACTATCACTCGGCGATCTATCACGGCGGTCCGACCGGGGTGCTTGGGGTGATCGGCCAGGACGCGGGTGACTTGGAGACGGTCCTTGTCGTCGGTCACGCACCCACGATGCCGATGCTGGCCGAGGCCCTCACCGCGGGCCGAGGAAACGCGCAGGCGCACGCCGACCTCGCCGCAGGCTTCCCCACTGCAGCGCTCGCCGTGCTCCGGTACGCCGGTCGCTGGCCCGATCTGGGCCAAGGCACCGCCGAGCTGGAGGCCTTTGCTATCGGCCGGGGCTGACCGCAACGGCTGCGTGCGGCCCGCATCGACGTCAGCCCTGCACGACTGCCAGAGCCGCCGACGCCAACTCGCCGACCTCGTCGGCTGTCTGGGTAGGCAGCCTGTCCAGCGGCCACCAGCGCAGGTCCAGCGACTCGGCGCTCGCTGTCGCCGCATCCTCCAGCCACGCCGGCACCACCGCGGCGAACCGAACATCCAAATGCTCCCGGCAGCTGCCGAACGCTCCCACCAAGGCATGCCGGTCCAACTGCGCAATCCGGGGTAACACCCGCACCCCGTCCAGCCCAGACTCCTCGCGGACCTCGCGTTGCGCGGCGGCATACAGGCTGGAGTCGTCCGGCTCGAGGTGGCCACCGAGTTGCAGCCACACACCGGCCTTCGCGTGATGGGTCAGCAGCACCCGGCGCAGGTCAGCGTCGAAGACCAGGGCGCTCGCGGTGAGATGCGCGGGCGGGCCCGCCTTGGCGACCCCGTCGGGGTGCCCGGCCAGGTGGGTGAGGTAGTCGGCGCGCAACCGCTGCTGCCGGGCGTCCGGCGGGTGCCACTGGCTCAGCAGCCGCACCGCGTCGGCATGCAGATGCCGGTATGCCGTCGCAACGCTCATTGTGCCGTCGGGTCCTGACCCGACAGCAGTCGGTCGAGTTCGGCATCCATCGCGTCAGGAGCAGCGGGGTGTAGGCGCCGCTCGACGTAACCCATCGGATCGTCCAGGTCGGTGGCCGACGGCGCCAGGTCAGGGTGCGCCCAGGAGCTGTCCCGCAAGCCGATCCCGCCGGCGTCTTCCAGGGCCGCCCAGAGGTTGCGGGCGTCGCGCAGCCGTCGCGGGCGCAACTCGAGACCGACCAATCCCGCGAAGGCTCGCTGGGCCGGACCGCCGGCCCGCCGACGCCGGACGGCTTCGCCCAGGGCCTGGGCCTGCGGCAGGTGCGCCGCGACGGCCTGGTCGGTGACCAGGTCAACCCAGCCCTCGACGAGCGCCAGGGTGGCCTCGAGCCGGACCAGGGCGGCGTCCTGTTCAGGGGTAGTGCGACGACCGAAGAGGTTGGCCTGCGAGAAGGCCTCCTGGATGGCTGCGAGATTGCTAAGGTCGGTGAGCTCGACGGACCGGACGGCCTCGTCGATGGCGTCGGTGTCGATGGCGATGTTGCGGCCATAGTCGCGGACCGCTGCCTCCAATTGGGCTGCCAGCCAAGGGACTTCAGCGAAGAGCCGGACCCGCGCCGCCTCCCGCACCGCGAGGTAGAGGCGTACCTGGCCCTCGTCCATCTCCAGCCCGCGGGCGAACTCGGCCACTCGCTCGGGCAACAGCGCGACGGCGCCCGAGTCGAGCAGCGGCAACCCCACCTCGGTCCCCGAGAGCACGTCTCCCGCGAGAGTTCCGACCGCTTGGCCGATTTGGGCGCCGAACATCCCGGCCGACAAGTGCTCCAGGGCCGGGCCGAGTTGTCCGAACAACCCACCGATCCCCCCGGATCCCGGGCTTGCCCCTCCGGTGAGGCTGCCCAGCCCACCGAGCAGTGCGTCAAGCCCGGGGATGCTTCCGAGTGCCTCGCCGAGCCCGTCCCCGGGTCCGTTTCCAGCCAGCCCGCCAAGCTGTTCCACCTGGGTGCGCAGCGCCGCTCCTGCCGCCGCGGCTACGCCGTCCGCGACCGGCTCGACAAGGGCATACCACCGCGGTGTGGTCGCCTCGACCCATTCGGCCCCGCTCAGGGCAAGCGCCGGCCCCGTGGGGGCGTCCAACGCGGTGACCGGGTCCAACCAAAGTCGCGCAACGGCGACGGCGTCCTCGACATCCCGGCGTTGCGCGGTGCCGACCGAAGGATCGCCCTTAGCCGCGACGACCTTGCGGGCCAAGTCCGTGGCGGTCGCGACCCGGTCGGCGGGCGACTGGCCCGCGAACAAGGAACGGAACTGCGCTTGGATCATTCCTGCCAAGGGGGAACCGCTCGGGTCGGCGCGCAGGGCGCCGAGCAGTTGGGTTAGCTCGGGCGGCAATTGGGCATCCGGTCCGAACAATTCGCGCAGGAACGGCTCCATATCCGGTATGCCGCCCTGCTGCCCACGCTGCTCGGGCCGCCCCAGCTGTCCCTGCCCCCCGGGCGCCCCGGGGCCAGCAGACTGGTCCTGCGAGCCCCGGAACCCTGGAGGGATCGGTCGGGTCGGCTGCGTGGGCTCGTCCGAGTCCTCCGGAACGGAGGTGGCGTCGTTCGGTTCGGACATGAAACGTGCTCCTACGCGGGGGCTGAGAAGATGGCACTCCAGACAACCACAGGAGGGCGGCGTGAGTTCCCGGCAGGGCCAAGCCTTTCGCGGTGTGTCCGGCGCGACTGTTCCGCTCGCCGGGCCCTCTCCGCGCGTCGGAGTGCTCGGAGCAGCCGGCATTCCAGGCGCTCGGATTCTTGAGGTGGTGGCCCGGGCTGTTCGGTCATCGGGTGGCTCTCTACCTCCGGTAGCCATCGACAGGCTCCGGGGTCGGGTGGCGACGGCAGAATGGCGACTGGCCGACTCGGCCAACCCGGCCGTGGTTCGAGCCCTGCGCGATCTCGATGTGGCGGTGTGGGTGGCCGCCGAGACCGACCTGGAGAGCGCCCTGCGAGTGCGCCCCACCGAACGGCGCGAGCGGGTCGTGCGCACCGCCCAGACGCTCGTCACCGCCACCGCGGCAGCAGGGGTCCCGCGCCTGGTCGTCGTCACCTCGGCCCAGGTCTACGGCGCGGCCGCCGACAACCCGGTGCCGTTGCCCGAGGACGCCCAGCTCAACGGCATACGCGACGGAGGGGTGGTCGGTGACCTGCTGGCCGTCGAGGAGGTCATCGAGGACGCCCGCCGGGTCCATCCGGGGCTGTCGATCACCGTCGTCCGACCGGCCGCCCTTGTCGGACCGGGCATCGACACGGTCGTCACCCGTCACTTCGAGGCCCCTCGGCTGCTGACCGTGAAGGGCGCCAATCCCGCCTGGCAGTTCTGTCACCTCGACGACTTGGCGACGGCCGTCCGCGTGCTCACCGGCAGTCCGCTGGGCCCGGTCGTCACCGTGGGCGCTCCTGGTTGGCTCAGCCAGGATCAGATCGAAACCCTGACCGGCATGCGCCGCATTCAACTCTCCGAAGCCACTGCGCTCGGCACGGCCGCACGCCTGCACCGATTCGGGGTGCTCCCGGCTCCAGCGAGCGAGTTGGCCCACGCCCTGTATCCATGGGTCGTCGACTCGGCCCGACTTCGAGCGGCGGGGTGGGCGGCGGCATATGACAACGAGACTTGCGTGGGGGTGATGCTGGACTCGATCAAGGGACGGCACGCGGTCGTGGCTCGACGGGTGGACCGCAAGGACGCCGCCTTGGGCGCCGCGAGCGCGGCGGTTGCCCTCGTCGGCACGGCCGCCGTGCTGCGGCGGGCGAAACGGTCATGATGGCTGGTCGCGGCGTTGTCGCCTTCGCTCGTGTCCAGGACACGCCCTTGTCCGTGGACGAGGTCATGGCGGCCGTCAGAGACGACCGGGCGGGTGCCGTCGCTCTGTTCGTCGGTGAGGTCCGCGACCACGATGGGGGCCGGGCGGTCGTTTCCCTGGACTACTCGGCTCACCCGAGTGCGGACTCAGTGGCGGCCTCCATCGCCGCCCGGTATGCGGCCCTTCCGGGCATCGAGCGTGTCGCCCTGGTCCACCGAGTGGGGGCATTGGCCGTCGGGGACCTCGCGGTCGTCGCCGCCGTCAGCTCAGCCCATCGCCATGAGGCATTCCAGACATGTGCCGACCTGGTCGAAGATGTCAAAGCACATCTGCCGATCTGGAAGCATCAGCAGTTCGAAGACGGCACGCAGGAATGGGTGGGCATCGCATGAGCGAGTCTGGGCGATGGCCGGGTGGGTGGAGCCCGCCTGAGGTCGGGTCTCCCATCATCGACAGCCGGAGTGCACGGCATACGGGTCGTCGCTGGTGGCGCCCCTGGATGGGACTCGCGTTGAGCATCACCCTCGTGATGGTCCTCGCCATCCTTGCTGCGGTCATCCCCTTGCCATACGCCATCCTCAAGCCAGGGCCGGCCACCGATGTCCTGGCCACCCAGGCGGGTCCGGACGGCAATGAGGCGCCGCGCATCCTCGTCGAGGGGACGCCGACCTACCCGACGACGGGTTCTCTGGAGTTCACAACGGTGCGGGTGACTGGGGGCCCCGGCTTCCCGGTCAATGCCTGGGACCTGCTTCACGCCTGGCTCAACCCGACCGAGGATGTCTACCCGGTGGGTGATCTGTTCCCGCCGCAGGCCACCAAGGAGCAGGTGGCCGAGGAGAACAAGGCGGAGATGGCAGGCTCGCAGCAGGAGGCGGCAGCTGTTGCGTTGCGGGCGCTGGGCAAGGACGTGCGACAGGTGGTGGTCATCCGTCAGGTGGTCGCCGGGGCCCCGTCCGAAGGGGAACTCAAGGCGGGTGACATCCTGGTGTCGATCGGGGGCTCACCCGCCACCGACTCGGCGGCGATCCGGAACGCCATCCAGGCGGTCACCCCAGGTGATGCGGTCGAGGTCGTCGTGGAGCGCAGCGGGTCGCAGGTGACCACGCACCCCCGCACCCGCAAGTCCGACGACGGGCGGACCGTGCTCGGGATCCTGCTGGGGGCCGACTATAAGTTGCCCTTCGCCGTAAAGATCGACGCAGGCAATGTGGGGGGCCCGTCGGCCGGGTTGATGTTCGCTCTGGGGATCTACGACAAACTCACCGAGGGTGCGATGACGGGTGGCGCCATCATCGCGGGCACTGGAACCATCGATGACGCAGGCACGGTTGGTCCGATCGGCGGAATCGCCCAGAAGATGGTCGGGGCCCGCCAAGGCGGGGCGGCCTTCTTCCTAGCCCCCGCGGACAACTGTTCGGAGATCGTCGGGCGCGAACCGGGCGGCTTGCAGGTCGTCAAGGTGACTACCTTCGAGGACGCCCGAGCGGCCGTCACCGCCATCGGGACAGGGAATACCTCCGATCTGCCGCACTGCTGATCGACCGGTATGCCGGTCGGCAATGGTGATCGCATCCACAACCGTAGGTAGATTGACCTGGTGGATGACCAAGAGTGGTTGGACGGCGAATCCGAACAAGGGCAGAACGGCCCGCGGGGAGGCGGGCAGGCGGTCCTACCCCGGCGCCGAAGCCCTTTGGGCGTTACCCTCATCGTCCTGGTCGGGCTTGGCATCATCGCCTCGGCTATCGCCCAGGTATGGACCGAGGTCATGTGGTTCGACTCGGTCAACCTGCGGTCGGTCTTCACGACCCAGCTCGGCGCGCAGCTGCTCCTGGGGATTGTCGGCGGGCTGATCACGGCGGTGCTCGTGTGGTCGAGTCTGCACTTCGCGCACCGGTCCCGGCCGATTTATCCGCCAGTGACCCCTCAACAGGATGCCCTCGACCGTTATCGCGAGGCCCTGGAGCCGATCCGGCGGATGGCGACCATCGGCATCCCGCTGCTGGCCGGGCTGGTCACCGGTCTGACGGCATCGGCCCAGTGGGAGACCTTCCTGCTGTGGCGCAACGCCCAGTCTTTCGGGACGACCGACCCGCAGTTCGGGATGGACATCGGCTTCTTCGTCTTCACCTTGCCGTGGCTGACCTTCACCGTGGGGTTCCTGACCATGGCCGTCGTCCTAGGGGCGATGGCTGCGGCGTTCACCCACTATGTGTATGGCGGGCTGCAGTTGGCCAACCGCGGGCGGGACACGACTCGGTTCGCGTTGCTGCACCTATCGAGCTTGTTCGCCGTCATCGTCCTGTTGCGGGCGGCGAGCTACTGGCTGGAGCGATACACCCTGTCGTTGTCGACCTCATCGCTGATGACTGGAATTCAATACACCGACGCCAACGCGGTGCTGCCGACTAAGTCGATCCTTGCCGTGGCGTCAATCATGTGCGGGGCGATGTTCCTTTCCGTCATCTGGACGCGGTCGTGGCGGTTGCCGGTCATCGGGACCGTTCTCCTGCTCGTCACCTCGGTCGTCGTCGGCGGGATCTTCCCGGCGCTCATCCAGAGCCTCAAGGTGAAGCCGAGCGAGAAGTCGCTGGAAGCCCCGTTCATCGCACGCAACATCGAAGCGACGCGCGCGGCATACGGGCTCAACGCCATTGAAGTGACCAAGTACGTGCCGAGCGACGAGGCGAGCGCCGAAAAGCTGCGGGCGACCGCGGGGGCCATCCCGGGGATCCGGATCGTCGACCCGAACGTCGTGTCGCCGACCGTTCGTCAGAAGCACGCGATCCGCAACTACTACGCCTTCCCAGACGCGCTCGACGTCGACCGTTACACGATCGACGGCACGTTGCGCGACGTCGTCGTCGCTGTCCGTGAGCTCGACCTCACGGGTGTGCCTGCCGGGCAACGAAACTGGCTCAACGACCACACCGTCTACACGCACGGATACGGGATCGTCGCGGCATACGCCAACCAGCAGGACTCTGAGGGCAACCCGGTGTACGTCGAGGCGGCGGTCCCGGCTGGCAAGGGCCTCGGGGAGTACGAGCCGCGGATCTACTTCGGCGAGCAGTCTCCGGACTACGCCATCGTCGGAGCGCCGGCAGGGGCGAGCCCGCGGGAGTTCGACTATCCGGCTCAGGTCGAGTCACAACAGGTCAACAACACGTATGCCGGCACCGGCGGGGTTCCGCTGGACAACGCCTTGCGCAAACTCGCGTATGGGCTCAAATACCGTGAGCTCAACTTCCTGCTCTCCGACGCGGTCAACCCCTCGTCGCGGATCATGGACTATCGCACCCCCAAGGAGCGGGTGGCGCGGGCCGCCCCGTGGCTCACCCTCGATGGCAACGCCTACCCGGCCATTGTTGACGGGCGCGTCTTGTGGATCATCGACGGCTACACGACAACCGCTAACTACCCGAACTCTGGGCTCACGTCGATGGCGGCATCGACCCGGGACTCGACCACGAGCACGCGACGCAGCGTCACCAGTCTCGAGCAGGGCCAGCTCAACTACATCCGCAACTCGGTCAAGGCGACCGTGGACGCCTTCGACGGCTCGGTGCACCTTTACACGTGGGACGACACCGACCCGATCCTTGCGGCGTGGCGCCAAGCCTTCCCCGGCGTCGTCGAGCCGCGGGCCAACATCTCGGCCAGCCTCATGTCGCATTTGCGTTACCCCGAGGACCTGTTCAAGATCCAGCGCTCGTTGCTGGCCAAATACCACGTCGAGGACCCGGATTCGTTCTACGGCGGGCAGGACTTCTGGCGAGTGCCACTGGACCCAACTCAAGAGACCGCCCGCACCGACCAGCCGCCCTACTACCTGTCGATCGCCATGCCTGGGCAGACCGACCCGGAGTTCTCGTTGACGACAACCTTCATGCCCACCGGCAACCGCGAGGTGCTCACCGGCTTCCTCGCGGTCGACTCCAACCCGGGCAGGGAGGCCGGGGGCAAGGTCATGGCGGGGTATGGAACGCTGCGGCTGCTGGAACTGCCCCCGAACAGCTCGGTCAAGGGCCCGGGCCAGGTCCAGAACGACATTGCCTCGTCGAACCAGGCGTCGAAGGCGTTCACGCTGACCCTGTCGCAGTTCATCAACAATGCCCGCCAGCAGGGTTCGGTCGTCACCCTCGGCAACCTGCTCACCCTGCCCATGGGCGGCGGGATGCTCTACGTCGAGCCGATCTATGTCCAGGGCACGGCGTCCTCACAGTTTCCCTTGGGCCGAGCGATCGTCGTCGCATTCGGTAACAAGCTCGCCTGGTCGAACACGCTCGACGGAGCGCTCAACGAGCTGTTCGGCGGCTCGGTCGCCACACCTCCCTCGCCCGCTCCCACACCGACGCCTTCCCCGGGTGGGCCAACGACGGGGCCAACTCCCGAACCCACGCCGTCGCCTACCGGCGCGCTCGCCGTGGCCATCGCCGACGCACAAAAGGCCTTCGCAGACGGAGAGGCTGCCCTCAAGGCCGGTGACTTCGCGGCATACGGGGAAGCGCAGAAGCGGCTCAAGGATGCCTTGGCGCGCGCGGCCGCGGCTGCACCGACCGGTTCGCTGACCGTGACCCCGTCGCCGACCGCGTCGGGCTGAGTCACGCTGCTGCGGTATGCCGCTCGCTCACCTGGAGCGGGCGGCATACGGCGGCGTGGGGAGGCCCTGCGGCCGTGCAGGCGGCGGTCCTGGACACCGCGATTTGGCTCTGCCGGAACGCTCGCGTAAGGTTGTCCCTACCGACGCGGGGTGGAGCAGCTCGGTAGCTCGCCGGGCTCATAACCCGGAGGTCACAGGTTCAAATCCTGTCCCCGCTACTGACCAGTAGCACGAGAAGGCCCAGACCGATCGGTCCGGGCCTTCGTCGCGTGGTGGCCGTCACCGGCGCCGCCGGCCAGTGTCGATCGATGTGGCGCCCACCGGGGCGGTGCCGCGCGGGGTCGTCGTGTTTGGGCCGACCGGGTCAGTGGTGGGACCCCACCCCCGGTGGCTGCCGCATCGTGAAGGTGCGCATGATGTCGCCTCCGCGCGTTTGAGCGGAACATCAGCAGGCCCGGACCATCCGGTCCGGGCCTGCTGATGAAGTGGATCAAACGGTCAGATGCCGCGGACCTTCTCGGCCTGCGGGCCCTTCTGGCCCTGGGTGACGTCGAACTCGACGCGCTGACCCTCATCGAGCGAGCGGTAGCCGCCCGAGTCGATCGCGGAGTAGTGGACGAAGACGTCCGGGCCGCCTGCATCCTGCGCGATGAAGCCGAAGCCCTTCTCGGCG